>Ga0304730_1000465_pt1 | contig 35609 bp, 16 predicted proteins | sample M_130628_MF_Meta_FD_190474 | JGI IMG/M metagenome (GOLD analysis project Ga0304730, IMG submission 190474) | Freshwater microbial communities from Lake Montjoie, Canada to study carbon cycling - M_130628_MF_MetaG (v2) (version 2) | ecosystem: Environmental > Aquatic > Freshwater > Lake | place...
AGGATTCAAAAGAGAGTTCGGAAGCTGGCAGGCCGTAGAGGCCTTGGGCATAGATGCATTCAGATAGGCGGCGCCAATCACAGGGCAGGGTGTAGGAAAGAAGCGCACATACTCGCTGAAGCGGGTGGCGGGATCCGCCGACGACGTCTGATAGCGACTACAGTCTTGTAGGGCGGCAATGCGCGACCCCTCTGTTCCAGGTTGATTGCGAAGAACGGGGGCACATAGCGCATTTGCTAACGTAACCCCCAGTCTCTGACTTATCAATGGAACAACAGTGGCCGGGATAGGGGCGGGGCAGTATGATTGGGTGCCATAAAGTTGCCTGGCGCGCGCTAACGCTACAGATGCATTGCATGCTTTTCCTGTCTCCACTAAACGTGTCATTCGTATCTGATCAGACATTTCTCTTCTTTAGTGTTTTATTGTGTTTAATAGTAGATCGCTTCCGCGTTTGCTGTTTTATTAGATGCTTAATCTTCGCAGCAGCCTTCTCCTCGGCAATCCGCTTCACCTTCTCACGAAGCAGGGTCGGATATCCCTTCTGGTATCCTCTACAGTCCAGCGAGAAGGGCGGAAACTGCCGAGTTGTTTTTGCCTTCTGATATTGGTTATTTACCTCTATAAAACGCTGTGTTGCGCATAAGAGAGAAAATCCAAAAATGTTCTTATCATCACTCGTAAAAATAGCCAGCGATAAATATAATGAAATGAGCGTGGAAAGGCTGGCAATATGGACAACTCTATCCTTTTTGTCTTTTAGCACATTATAAGAGTGGCACGCCGTCTCCTTAATAATAAGTGCAACAGGAACACTATTTAAACTTAAAACTAGGCGGGCAGGAATGATGTCACCCTGCTCCTTGAAATAACGCACATCGACGCCGCGGAATCCCAGCTTTTGTCTCAGTTCAATCGCATCCTTCTTGGGGTCCGGGCTATAGAAGACGACCGCGCCACCTTCACGCGTCTCCCATAGAACGTCAGTCTTTCCCTTCAAAGCCCTGTAATACAGCTTCTCGAGGCGGGCACCAGACAGAATACGCTGGTTCTCAATACAGAACATATGAATCGTATCACGTATCTCAAACGGAATCTGGCGGGGTTTTCTCACCTCCTTATCACACCGCGTCATCGGAAAGGCCCTATTAATCAGGGTCAGTCGCTCGTAGACCTTCTCCCAGCGAGACACTTCGCCCTTCGGCCGGCTGAGTTCCAGATACATCATCATACGAAGAATGTCAGGGTCCGTGTAGCGAATTCCCTTTATAATGACAGCCCGCTTCTCAATGACACTGTAAATACCCGCGTCCATCTCACTAATGTCGGCAACAGCCACGTAGTTGACGAGAATCTTCTTCGTCCCCTCGTGCATACCTACGCGATTCGCCACGTCTTCAAACCCCGACTTCTTCAGTTCATTAACCAACTCCTCCGTATCCTTCTCTATCTCAGGAGTAAAGAAGTCATAGTCGGGTAAGTCCTTTTCGGGAGAGTAGAATTGGAGATTTTTGGGAAGTTGCGCATTCATCGCCGTGCCACCATAGCAAACACGCCTCTTGCGTTTTAAGAATTGCTCCACGATATCAAGAGCAAAGCGGATTTCAGGGCTGGAGGCGGCTTCCTTATCAATCCTTTCTTGTGCTTCTTCAATAACAGCTTCAAGACGTTGTTTTACAAAGTCTTCTCCCTGTGATTTTTTTATACGGAGATCTTCCTCCATCCTAATAAATAGCTAGATTATTTCGTGGGTCTCAAAGCGGCCGGCCGCAGATTCCACGTCGCCGAATTCCAAATCTGTAACCGCCGCTTCGTATCCGAGAGGTCAAAAGAGAAGAAGTCGAACGGTAGCACATTTACACCCATCTTCTTAATCATCGTGCTAATCTCCTCATATGACGGATTTGTCATAGAGTTCGGGACCACGAGCGTAAACACACTCTTATTCTTGGTGGCCCACGCAGAAATGGCATCGTCGCCTGCACTAATGACAGCCCTGATAGAATCAACCGTGTAAATCTTAGCACGGACAGGTGTGTTGGGTGGTGAGACGCTAGTCACACCGAGAGATGGCGCACCAACTGTTAGACCCATATCGTCCTTGAATATCTGCGCATTCGTCCAGTAATCTAAATCGTCCGCTGGCGCATAGGGCGCAATACCCATCTTTTTCACATTGCGATAGAGGCTTGTATCAAAATTGCTGACAATAATAACCTTCTTCTCAAAGTTCTTGAAAGGGGTCGTGAAGAGCTGTCCCGCAAGTGCCTGACGGTGATAATCGCCATTCGCCGTCATTCCCAGGTGGAAGGGGGTGAGAGGCTTCAGCTGAGACGCAATCTTTGTGCAATAAGCGAGATAGCACTTGGGATCGGTCACTGGGTCGCCAGGAACACGCACACCATAGAGGACAATCACAATCGGATCATTCTGAGAGGGCACCGAGTTGCTGAAGCCGATATCCGCAATTGCCTGTGACATCTTCAGAATGGAGCCTGCGTTCGTAGATGTCAACACACCACTATCATTTCTGTAGAGGAGGCACGGCTCCTTGACACCAGGGAAGAGCTTGGAGTCCTTATTCGCATCTTCATGGTAGTCAATCTGGAAAAAGAAGGTGCGAACGCCGGCCTTCAGTGTGTTGGTGACCGCCGTCGCCTCTTGAAAGACGCCGGCATCCAGAGGGCCGATGAAACCCGCCTGCTTCACAGTGAGCGGCTGGAGATTAATCAGTTTCAAGTCGTCGGTCTCCATGCTTACGCCTGTCGCATTTGCAAATCCTTCCTTCTTGGTCGGCGCCCCTTTCACGGTTGTCAACCCTTTCACCTGAGCACCGATGGAGGCGCTCGTATCTTGAAGTGTGGCGCCCTGGACTATGCTCGTATCAGTCACATTCTGGAAATTACTCGCCTTCTTCTGGGTGAAGAAGATGATCATGCCGACGAGGAGAAGGAGGAAGATGGCCACAATACCTCCTAAGATAACCATTGTCTTCGTGTCCATGGTAGTAAAAAATAGCTTGATTTTGTCTAAGATACCAGGGCCCTGGCCGATAGTGGAAAGAATAGTTGCGGAGGGAATTCCCATGTTCTTCGCCATCTTTACAGCGACATTCCCACCGGGCACTTGTGTGGCCGCAGCATTTACAGCAGCATTCTGGGCAACACCTGTTGCAGCCGTCTTGGCAGCAGCTGCGGTCGTCGTTGCAGTGTTCTTCGCAACAGTCTTGGCAGCATTTGTGGCGGCACCCATAGCTCCTTTCACGTTTCCTGTGGCTGCTGCCGCAGCCATCTTACCTACATTGACCTTGCCCTTGGCAGCATTTAATAGAGAGGCAGGAGATGCCGCTTTTGCTGCAGCCGCTTTTAAGGTGTTTGCCCCAGGAACGGCAGACTTTAAAGCGCCTAATGATGTTGGAAGTTTGATCATCTCTCTACCATATGAACTGAATTTACTTTTTAGTCACAACGGTATTAGATGTTATATTCTCTGACAAACTCGGACACCTTCTTAATCGGAATCTGCGCCTTCTGAGCCTTATCCACCTTACTGCTCTCGGACCCTGCATCAGGAATGACCAATACAGTCGTCTTCTTCGTCACCGTATCTGTCACTTCATAGCCGGCCTCTACCAGTCGTCTCTCGAGCGCCGCATCGCGGAAGCCGGTGAAACAGATGAGACCCTTGAATGCGACGGGCCGCAGCACAGGTACCACCACAGGCCCCAGAATCGGATAGGCAGGAATAGGAAACTCGGCCGCCCGCCACGCCTCATACTGTGGATACACCTTCAAGAAGGCCGCGAGCCCCTCTTCACTCCACCCATCAATCCGACCCAGCTTGGGGCCCCAGCGGCGCGGATCAGGCTCAGCAGCGAAGAGGGTGTCGAGGCGAGTCTCTCCAACTCCGCGAGGGAGGGTGCCGCTTGCAATCATAAGGCGCTTCTCCGTCATCACGCTCATCGCCTTCTTGAGACCATCCGCGATGGATACACCCGTCTTCTTACCCACCAAATCGCTCAGAGCTGTCGCAGTTGCGGCACACAAGAGGCGGGGCGTTGTAATGCCGCCAGCCACCAGCTTCTTGACGAGGCCAGGGCCGAGCCCATCAATCTCCAGAACAACAGCAAAATGCTTCAGGCGACTCTCCAGAAGCTCAGGGCTGGGCTTCTCTTCGTTTGTAGAGATATGGACTGCATCCGCAGGATCACCTTGGGCCGTGCTAGCACTAACCCATTTCCAAGTCCCCTCAGGAGGCATCGACGGCTTTACGGGAACCAGCACCCCATCAATCGTGGGAATCACGTCTCCACTACGGCGAATGCGGATACGCGCCCCCTTTCCAATTCCCTTCTCCACAATGTTGCGCGCATTGTGCCCCGTGACATATGTAATGACTGCGCCACCGACCCGCACAGGCTCAATCTCAAGACGAGGAATGTAGTAGCCCTGGTAGCTCAGACCCCAGTGGACCGCAACCACCGTGCACTCAGCACACTGGTCTGAGAGGACCATCTTGAATGCGACCTGGTCCTTCGGATTACGGAGAGAGCCGCCGCTCGCGGCCCAGCTGTGCCACTCTGGAACACAGTTCTGCCCAACGACAATACCATCAATGTCGTAGTCGCTGAGATCCCGACGCGCCTTGAGTGTCTGGCCTAAGATAGCCTCGTCCAGCATATTCACGCAATTACACCAGGGCACCTCATACCGCAGCTTTGCAAGAGTAGCCAGCTGCTCCTGGCGAGTTCCCACCTCCTTCCCAGAGGAAATCTCGTAGGCTACGAAGCGAATCTTGGCAACGTCGGCGGGATCAGGGTCCGTGCGGTGGAGAACTCCGTTAATCCAGCTGCGGCCGATTGTATTCGCCGCCACATCCTCCTTGTGAATGACGAGCTCGCCACGGACACGGAATCCACGCTCCATCTTAACAGCCAGACCCTGAACACCAAGACCTACGATGTGACTGACGTCCTGTCCCACGACACCATCTCCACGAAGATAGAGCTTCCGCTCTGCAGGAATCCAGAGCGCACTGATACCGTCCAGCTTCTCGGAGAGGACCCAAGAGCTAGAAGTGCCTAAGCCTGACCCGGTCTTAGCAACGAAAGCCGCCACAGCCCCCGTCAGAGGCTTAATCTTATTTAGAGACGGCATGGGAACAGGGAGCGCGACTGTTGTTCCTTCCTTGGTCGCTGCACCGACGACACCCAAGAAAGGGTTGCTAGGGTCCAGGGCCTCCAACTCATCTCTGAGCGCGTCATACTGGTCATCTGTGAGGATAGGGGTGCCTGTATTATAATACGCATCCGCGGCCTCCTTGAGCTTCTTCACAATCTGGTCGGCGTTCATCTTAGCTTCTTTGTAACTCCCCTTTTACGCCGTCCAACGTTCAATTTTTATGACTTAAAAATGGGGAAACAATAAAAACAATCACAAATATAGCCATAATTAAGAGGGAAATGCGCTTTATTATTATCACGCATCTACTTTCAGGCTCATCCCTAGAAATAAGAATAACGGGTGCCGGATTTTCCACAATAATATATCCTTGAGGAGGGACAGCCTCTTGATAAATTTTGTGACAGATGGGACATTCACTGCGACCCTTATGTGAAAGATAGTGCATCCAACAACCTACATGTGTCATAATTTTACAGGTACACGCCGTCCTATCATAGTATCGTTGAAAAGGGATTTGTATTAATATATTATCATCTTTTGTTTCTTCGAGACAGAAGAGACACTGCTCCATTTAACCCCGTTAGACATTATTTTTTAAATAAAAAGTATTAATAGAAGAATACATGTCTTGGTGGGGAAGAACTTTTACGGGAGATAGACCCGTCGTAGCAGAGCCGAAACAGGATATGTTAGAACTGTTCTTGGGATCATATAATAATAGTAATAGACTATACAAATACAGTAAAATGGAAGTTATGAGAGGCTGGCCGCGTAATCCAACCCCGGAATCGCAGGAAAAACTAGATGCGAGATTAGAAGATTTGAAAGAACAATACTCTATAAAGAAGGGCATATGCTATGAACGTGTTAAATTAAACAAGGAATATTTAAGAAAAGAAATTGAAGAACTGGATGAACACGGTGAAGAGCTGGTGCTGGGGTGGCCTGATGGTGATGGTGAGGAAAGAAAAAGAGTTGGAACCATACAAGATGCGGAACTAATGGTATCTCGCCGCTTCGGCAAGCCATACATTTATTTTTTAGTTCATTTTTCAAACGGCACAGTAACATATCGGCCAGGCGGAGAAGTGGAGAATCCCGACGGCACAGTAGAATACAAACCATATGACGAAGCGGTAAAATGGTTTGTACCTTGTTCTCAAAAAGGGGGCACAAGAAGGAAAAGACATCGTAAGAACAAAATGACACGAAAACATTAATGAGATTATTTCTCCAAATATGCATTAATAGCCCGATCCATAGCCTCCATTTTCTCCTTGAACCCCTCCTCCTTCACCTTCTTCTTCCGCGTCGTCGAATCCACCTGCCCTCTGCTCCTGAAGAGTTTGACAACCTCCTTCCCGAATTTCACTGGCGGATGTGCCAGCACTTCCTTGAAGAACTTGTTGCTCTGGGAGACGGCGCGAGATACCTGGACCGGGTCCTGAATCAGGGCAGGCGCAGCTGGAACCTTCCAGCGGGGAACTTCACACAAGATTTGCGCCATAATAGCCAGCACCATCTTCCGCCCAGAGGGCGACACGCGTGAATCAGCCCCTCTCCACAAATCCAGCAAGCATTGGAATTCCTCCGCCATGCGGATCAGCTTCGCGGCCGCCATCTCCTTGTAGGCCTCCGCCAGAAGTTCCGCGATAAAATGCCCAACATCTTTGCTGCTTGCTGGCCCCCGCCCGATATTCGTCAAGTTCGCACCCTTCATCTCCTTTCTTATATGCGCCTCCTCTTCAAAGAGCCACTTCACCCAATACAGTGTCTTCTCCAGAGAGCCATCCGTAATTGCTTTCAGAAACTCGGCCCCCGCCAACCTCAGAAGCGTCATGTCACCCTCTCCCTTCCAGACCCGTCGAAGCGCAGCCGTATCCCCTGCCGACGCCACATTCTTTATCCAACCCTCTATATGTGTCTCGGGACCCACTTTCGGCCACGCCACCTTTGGTCGTCTCGGCACCTCTCTCAGCACAATCACAATCTCCCCACCCCGCGTGTGGAATTCGTCGCTGTGATAGAGTGTCTCATCGGGCAGCTTCTTGAAGAGTTCATCCAGTTCGTGAACCCGCTTCTTCAGATACACGAAAAGACGGGGTGATGCGACACCTACGTGATCAATCGCGAAGTCCCAGAGGGATCGGACCCAGATATCGTAGCCGCCGCTGCAGAGAATATCCGCAGAAAAGTGGAGAGTTTTGCCGGTGGCGACGGCACCCGATTCTAAGAGAGCACTCTCAAACGCCCGTAAACTCTCACCAGGTTTGTATCCACATCTGGTGAGAGGTTTTTCTTCTGGAGGTGCCGCAAGCAAATCCATTCTTTTCTACAGGTATTTCTTACTTACAATATATTTGCCGCGATTTTTGCGGCTCGTGCGAGGTATAAGCCCCTTCGCCTTCAGAGAGGCGCGGGCCGTGAATCCCAGCTTCTTACCCGCCTTATACATGCGAACTAAAGACCGATTCTTACGTGTAGCGCGGTAGCCACCTCGTAGAACAGGAGGCGGTAGACCAGCAGAGCAACCACAGCTCATTTATTTATTCTAGTATACTAGGAGAAATAAATGACTTACTGGCCTTATAAATACTATGCGGGCCTTTCCAAAACAAAACGCAAAACTCGCAAAGCGGAAGTGAAAAAGTTCGGCGCAAAGCACTGGAAGGATTCAGCTGCCTACGTGGGCTTCAAGACAGACCGAGGAATCAAGACCCGCAAGTCTTCTTATAGTGCGGACTGGGCTCGCCAGTTTCCAGGCGTCAAGAGCCTAGAGGATAGGGCAGCTGCAACAGGTGTCCCCGTCCGCTTCTTGCGCGAATCCTACAATCGCGGAATGGCTGCGTGGCGCACTGGCCACCGCCCTGGTGCCACGCAGCAGCAGTGGGGCTACGCACGTGTCAGCAGTTTCCTCTTATGCGGAAAGACGCACTATACGACGGATGCGGACCTCGTGAAAGAGGCGTCGGCTGCTAGCTCAAAAGCAAAGGCGTGGTTCAAGCGTTGTTAACGCGGGCCTTTGGCAAGCGTTGTTAGATAAACATCTTAATCGTTCTTAAGAACTTGTCACGATATTTGAGAGGATTTACAAAGTTGGTAAAAAGATCCTCTTCAAAATGAATTTCATCAATCAGTTCTTTGTTTACATTGAAGACTTGTATAACTGGGTGAAGTAATATAGAAAAGATTTCCCTTCCTTTATCTAAAGTAAATACTTGCGCCTCTCCAACATCTTTTATATTTGTAATCGGTCTGCCATATTCAAACTTTATGAGAAAATATACTTTGTCTTTGGGAAATACATCACTAATAAAAGAAAATACCGTCATATTATTGTAATAATTAAAAGAATCGTCTGCCTTATTATAATAGAATATATCGCACATTTGACCATACATTTGATAGAGAGACGAGCTTGTATTTATTCGTTTTGAAAAATGTTCTACAAGTTCCTCTCTGTTATTTAAATTGGTTATATCATATCTATTCGTGTAGTGAAGTTGGAAAAAATACTTGATTAAATATCTGAACCCGTGGATAAATCCTCCCGAGCTTCTCTTGAAATCATGAGAATGCATAAGTGATCCAATGAAGAAGAGATTGGGATTATTTGAACTTTCATATCTCTCGGATATATGAGGATATTTACTATTTGACGTTGTATTTACTGGAAAATCAAATATTGACTGATTGAACTTCCACCCCGTACAATATATAATGTGGTCATATCCATCAATGCTATCTTTAGTAAAAGGATGATGAGTGCCGCATTCTTCAGAACACAAAAAAGAGAGAGTATATTTTGATGTCTTTGAAGTTTGAGATATGATCATTTTTATATTACCAGACGTATTAATACCGTTCAGGCTTTTGAGCAAAAACGTATCAAAGAAAGGAAGATATATAGAGCGTAAATCGCCAGTATAGTGGGTTGAGAGCGCCCATTCCTTCGGTTTTCTCCCATGAATGAGAACTGAACTGCAATAGGGCGTCAGCAAATTACCGAGTTCATACGCAGCATTTCCATTTCCAATAAAGAGGACCGATTTGTTTCTAAAGAGGTCTAGGTTCTCTTCCTTCTTGAAATAATCCTTCTCATATTCACCATAATGCTTTGGCTTCGTTACTGAATTATCGATTATATTTGGATAGACAGGGCTAGAAAGACCCGTCGCCATGACAAGCCGCTCACACGTATATATTTCTCCATTGTCCAGGTGGAGCACATAGAGTTTCTTGTGCTTTGTGATCTTCTTGACGTTCGTAGTATACTTTATCTTCAGCTTGTGCCTTATCGCATAGTCATTCATATACTCGACGAGGTCCTTGTGATCAGGATAATACTCATCCGTATATTCCGTGAAGCGAATAGGCCCATCTTCTAGAAGCGAATTCCAATCATGCCGAAGATTGAACTCGGGATCTGTGCGACCCGTGTTGGGCTTATTGATAGATATGAGTTTGCCAGAGTGGGGATAGGTTTGGAAGAAGGAGGCAGCGGAGGCAGCCTTCTCAAGAATCACATAATTCAGCCCCTCTTTCTCTAAGAAATACCCTAATTGTAGACCCGCGGGTCCCGCGCCTACAATTATGGTTTGATAGTTCATCTTCCTATTTATGTCTTATTAGTTTAGACTCTACTATTAGAACGAGAACGCGATATTTGCCGTTTTCGTGTTGGGAACGGTTGTTATAATGGGCTTCGTAGACTTCGTCACCTGGCTCGGCGAAAAGGAGCAACCAGTCGCGTCCTTTGTGAAGATAGCTGTGAAGTAGCCGGTCGCATCATTCACCTGCGTCGTATTTCCATTTGAGTCCGTGTCCGTGGCGTCATAGACGACCTCGTATTCGCACTTGTCGGTGCCAAGCTTGAGAACACGATTCACCTTCTTCATGTTCGTTGTCTTGACGACCTTGGGTTTCGGCGCAGCCGCATCAACCACGGGAGTTTCCTCGACAGCTACCTCTTCTGTGGCTGCAGTATTCCAGTCTGCGGTGCCTTGGTCGGCGGGCGTCTCTTCGCTCACAACAGGTGCCTCCTCGCTTACAGCCGCCTCCTCGCTTACAGCCGCCTCCTCGCTTACAGCCACCTCTTCAACTGCCACAGGGTCACCACCCTCTGCCACATCCTGGAAGGCCTCGCTGAAATTCGCAAACAGACCCGAGAAGAAGCCCCCCTGGGTCCGCGGCCGGCGGCTCTGACCCTGAAATCCCTCGATATTGGCGCTCTGATACTTCTGCTTCATCGCCGTCATCACCTCGGACTTTGTGCAATCTAACTCACATCCAGTGCCAGTATAGACAGGATTGAGCGAAGGTGTTCTCGTATTGACGACAGACGGCACCTTTGTCACCTGGAATCCCTCTCTCATAGGGAGACCATTCGTGAATCCCTCTTGGCTATCGACAACAAACTGGCAGCCACCCACGTCCTTCATGGTAAAGCGCTGTGTCTTCTGCGTTACATTCACGGTAGGCGTATCAGTATAGAGGTCGCCATACTTCTCCTGCTTCTCCTCAAAGAGAATGTCGCAGATATTCTTGCCCGCCGTGCCCGCCTTCAGAACACGTCCAATCGTCTTCTTCGTGACGCCCGCGCGGGTCTTCGGATAATTCGCGTTGTTGTAATACGTGATAATCGCATTGAGAATATCGGGGTCCGAGCACTTCTTAGGGCACGAGCCGAGCGTCTGTACCTGACCAAACTGAGAAAAGGTTGATTCAAACGCCGTGTTCGCCTCACCCTGTTTCTCTGTTATCTTGGACGACGCTGCCGCCAGATTCGTCTGTGCCGACTTGACCGCCTCCGTCTGCGAGCTTGTGATGAAGTCCTTGGTGCTCAGCGCTGCATCAAGCGCCTTGGTATTGTTCTGGATGAATGTGCCAGAGCCTGCCGCACCCACCGTCTTAACAGTGAAGACGCAGCTCGCCTGGTCCTTCGTGAGGTCAAAGCGGATATTCTGCTTCTCTGTCGCCTTCGTCTGCCCAACAAAGACGTCGGCTTCGATATCGCAGCGGAGCTGCGAAGGCGTGACGACTTTGCTAACCGCCAAGATGCGATTGCTTCCAGGCTGCGCATTAAATGCGCCCACCAGCTTCTTGAGCATCTCAGGGTCCTTGCATGTGGTCGAGCAGCCCTGGAGCGTGACCTCGGGGGGCGTCGGCGCATCATAGATTACGGGCTTTGGAAGCGCCTTGACCGCGTCAGTCGGATTGCCTGCACTGTAGCTCTGGAGCTTGTAGGCGCACGCATCGTTTGACTTGTCCTGGGTATACTTGAACTTACCAACCTTCACTGTCGGCGGCGACTCCACATTCGTGGTCGGATCAAACGTAACCTCCTTCCACGCAACGGCGCACACATCCGTCCCAGAATTCTCTACCGCATCAACACTCTTAATGCGGACAGTCGGCGGCAGCGTCTTCTTATACATGGCAATCATCGCTTCGATGGAATCCTGGCCCTGGCACTTCTTGAGACCGATAGGAATGTTGGCACATTTCTGGATAACAGGCGTGAAGTTCACCTCCTTCGCATCGCCAGGCTGCGACGTTGTCAGATCAGGAGCCGTCTTGTTTGCGTTTGTCGAGCCGACCACGATGAACTTGCAAATCTTCTCAATCTTCGCAAAGTAAAAACGGCGATCTGAGCCAGCTGCTACCTGTGTAGACACCGTCTTTCCAGTATCCATATTCACAACCACATTCGTGATATCGCAGAGCACGTCGGCGCTCTGCTCGGAGCTTCCAATCACCTTCGTAATCTTTGTGATATAGCCGAATGAGACGGACCCGTCGGCATTCACATTAGAATTCGTAACCGCCGACGTGTAGTAGAAATCGCACATATCTTGGAGAATTTTCACGTCCGAAAAATCCACTGTGCAGAGAGTCTCAGGGTCATCCGCATATGCGGCCGACATCCATGGTGACGGCGGAGGAGGGGGCGGCGGCGTCTTCTTCACGGGCTTAAGCTTGAGCTTGGGCCGGCCAACACCGCGATCATATGTCGATGTAAGTTCACCACGTTTACCTGCGGCGACCTTCTTCGCAGCTGAGCAGAGTGTGGGAATAACGGGTACACGATACGGCGTATCCGCGGGGCACTTCTTGTAGCACTGCTGGTCAATATTTGAGATGGTCTGGGCCATCTCTCGGTCGGCGTCAGGGCAATACTGGCGCTGCATCATGGTTGTTTCAATACGAGGGCCGCCATCAGGTTCACAGAGATTTCCACCTCTAAACTTATAACCATCGGGGCAACGATTATAACAGAGGCCCGCGACCTCAACTTTACTATCACAACTTGACTGAATTGGATGAGTTACAAGCGGGTCACATCTGATTGGGCTGCATTCTGTTTTTGAACCGCCTATACACCCACCGCCAGCCCAGCCAGCGGCACGAGATGCACATCCGTCCCACCAGGTTCTACAACCACCGCTACAGTTGCCACCTCCTGTAGTATTTCCACCCCATATTCTCATAGGCGTGCCAACTCCGTTAGGCAGTGTGTCCTTCCAGCAGCTCGTTCCGTCGTCGCGCAAACCAGGACCGCAGGGCCTCATCGCAGGCTTCTTCGGATCTGAAGGATTGCTATTCGCTACGCACATGGTTGCTACCCCGTGATAACCCTTGTCACACTTATCGTAGCAAAGACCGGCACTCTCTTCTTCGTTCGGATCGCACGCGTCGAGGAAACAGAGATACGGTGTAATAACACCCATGATATCGCCAATGAATGGTACATTATCTAAAAACGCCGGCCACATCTCGGATATCTTTTTATAACCGGGTTCGCAAACGCCCTCATCTCCCTGTAAGACTACAGGCAATAGCATGCCAATACCCGCCGCGATACCAGATATAACACTTATCATAACACCAATCGCCAGTGTAAATGGGTTGGATGCCATGGCTGCCGCTCCAGCCTGTGCCTTCGCAATCGCGGCAGTGAGCTTTGTCATAAGTTTTGTTATCAGCTTCTTGAAGATTCCCGCCGTCGCCTTTACGCCAACCTTCGCGCCAAGTTTCTTAGCAAACAGTCCTGCAATCTTCTGAGTAACCTTCTTCACCCCCTTGAGGACGACTGCCTTGGCCTTTGCAACCGCCTTTCCAACCATTTTCGCAGCTTTGGAATTCTTCAGCCGCTTCATTACAGCATTCTTTAGTTTCATCGCCTGCGCTTTACCAAGCTCTACAGCCTTGTCCTGTGCCTTTTGCGCAAGAAGACCCTGCGGCGTGCTAGTGTCAAAGGTGCGAAGAGGAATACTTCCGGGAATTCCAAGTTTGGCAGCCTGAGCCTCGGCAAGTTCAGTCGCCTTTGCTTGCGCAGCGGCTTTGGGGTCGGCAGCAATGCTGAGAGCTGTTGAAGCCTTTGCGGCAGCTGCGTTTCCAGGAGCCACGCTTGAGATGGCGGAGGCGGCGGAGGCGGCTTTTGCAACAGATGATGGCGCCGCTGCCGGAGCTGCTGTCTTCGCCGGTGCCTTCGCCGGTGCCTTCGCCCCTGCAAACCCCTCTATATCCAAAAACCCCTCAGCGGTCTCCTCAGGAATCTCAGGTGCATCAAGAGCAGCATTTAGAACGGCCTCAATGTCGTCGGGAGGAGTCTCCTGTTGAGGAATGTCTGTAACAGTGAGCTGGGGCCCTCCACCATTTCCGCGATTATCTCCATCCGCAATCGGAATTGAGTCGGGATCTGCCGTAAGACCCTTTAATTCTGCCTTCTTAAAGATGGAGAGTGTCGCAGCTTGCGGAATATCTCCGTAAAGTTGTTCGTCGGACAGCGTCTTATTGTCAAAGTCGCGCGGCATTGGATCATCGACGCCGAACCCTTCAAATACAACATTCTTGTGTGTTTCCTTTTTGGTGAGATATAACGTTAAGATTGATAGTACAATTAAAAAAGCCAATATGACCATTTTAATTATTTCTACTCGCATTCTTTCTAATAGAATAAACAGATTATTTAGTCGCTTACTAACGACGATACATTAACATCCATATGCAATTGCATTCTTCTTCATATCAGCAATCTCAGTGTATATCTTTGGACGGTCCTCAGGTATCAAAGTCTTTACATTTTCAGAATATGAACTGATCTGCTCATTCAAAGTCTTACATGCCGCAGTCTTCTCATCGGGTGTCATCTTCTGAAAGAGCGCCAATATATCTGAATTAAATCCATCTGTTGATTTATAAAGGTTAATAACATAGAGGAGGGCAGCAAAGACGGCGGCAATCAAAACGTAGAAGGCGGGTTTCATTGACTTCATTTCTTCTACTATTCTGATTCATTTTTAATAAAATGAATCTTTATGGCATGATTCTGATGCGTTAACAAGAAAAAGAGGTGGTCATTTTTGAGACATCGTCAAGCGCCGCCTTTATCTTCGTCAGCTGAGTATTCGCATCGTTGATGAGTGAATTCGCCTGGTCAAGCTGTGTGCTGATATCGGCCTTACCCTTCTTAAGAACACCACAGACGTCGCTTTGAGTGGCCTGGAATCCCTCGCCAAGAGGATAAAGCCGGGACAAAACAAGGACAGCAAGTAAGAGGAGGATTGATGTTATAAGAAGCGTGTTTCCCTTCATTCTATTTGTGGCTCAGAATTTAGCGCTCCTTCAGTCGTCCCTCTCATCCATCGCCCTCTTCAGCTGCTTCACAAGCGGAGCACATGCCCTCTCCCACGTGTAGCTCAGAGCCGTCTCCTTCGCGGCCTTACCATGTAACTCCCGCTTCTCCGTATTGAGCACATACTCCTCCATGCCCAAGCAGATGTCGTGCGGGTCGCACGCAAAGCACTCGCCGCCCACAGGAGAAAACGCAGTCGGCATATAGTAGCGATACTTCGGCTTCACAAGCACGGAGTTATTTGCTGTGCAGAACTCCTTGAATCCGCCAATGTCAGGAACAATCTGCGGAACACCCACACCCATCTGCTCGAAATTGCAGAGGCCCCAGCCCTCGCCGTCCGCCGTATTGATGCCCACATCCGCCGCATTGTAGAACATATTGATGTCGTCGTCCTTAAAATTCATATCACTGGAGCTTAGCATGAGACGGCTGCCGAACTGCTCTACGCTGACGCCACGCATCTTGAGCTCGCGCTGGAAGATCTCAAAGACCCACCAGCCACCCTTCTCACCCTTGTCGCAAATACAGAGAAGAAAGAGCGGCTTCGTGGGATACTTCACGACCAGCTCCACGAAAGCCATAATCAGGAGATCATAACGCTTGCGCGGCTGGTTGCGGTTCATACTCAAAAACAGGAACGCGTCGTTGGGGAGGCCCATGTTCTTCCGCACCAGCTCGCGCGGCACCGTGAAGAACTTCTTGGGGTCAAACCCGTGAAGAAGCACGTCAACTGGGCGAGTAATTCCCTGGTCCTTGATGCACTGCTTCCAGAAGGGCGTGAAGGCGAAGACGCGGTCGGCATCACGGTTGATGATATCCAGATACATCTGGAGCTGCGTCGTGTAGACCTGGTCAACGTAAATCCAGATCTTGAAGGTGCGCGGGACGCCGGACTTGCGAATCTCCTCTAGGAAACGGGCCACGATGGACATGTCGTTGTAAATCATCACGACATCGGGCTCCTTGCGGCGAATGACGTCGGGGAGAGCCTGAAACCCGAAACCCTGCTGTGCTGGCTTCTCAAGGGCGGCCGCATCAATCACGTCAACGCCTGCGGGGTAAGCACGGAAGTCAGCAGGGGTCTGCGGGTGCTTCTGGAAACCGAAGTGCGTGAGTGAGAGCCACGGGTTCTTGACCAGCTCATTGACGAGATTGTGCGCGACCTTGGAATAGCCGGTGAACTGGTGGAGGTGGGTCGAGACGAGCATAAACTTCAGCTTCTTCTGCGGAATGTCGGAGACGACGATCGGTGCTGCAGCAGCAACAGATGCAGTCGCATTCGTAAACATGGTGCCGAAGCCGATATTAGAGAGGTTCAGCTGCGACTCAAGGGTGCGGAGGTATGCGGGACCATCGGACATCTTTCTGGAATAACAAGAGGGTCTGGCTTTAAACTTAGTAGTCCTGTAAAGTAGATGGCACCACAATCGCAAGTGAATACTCTCTTTAAGAACATACCTGCACGGTATAAGAAACGGAAGATACCCGCCGCTATCCGAGAAGCCGTCTGGATTAAGCACTGTGGCCGTGCATTTGAACATAAGTGTGCAACAACTTGGTGTCAAAATACAATTACAGCGTTTGATTTTCAATGCGGTCACAATATTCCAGAGTCAAAGGGTGGCACACTTGCACTTACAAATCTCTATCCTCTTTGCGCACGCTGCAATGTGTCTATGGGAGACCGGTATACAATAGATGAGTGGAATGCGATTGAATGGGTTCCACAGGCGCGCATAACAACCCAGCCAAAGCGCACATGGCGCCAGTTCTTCAGTTGCATTATCCCAGTTGGAAAGCCGCCGCCACCTCGGCGACCAGCCTCTCCTTCCAGACGCGCCACCCGATGAGTAGATTGGTCCGGTAGTTCTCCAGGAGATTCTTGTCAGCATACAGCTGATTCATCAGACCGGCGGCCTCCGTCCATGAATTTACGGGCAGAATCGGCATATTGCTTGTTATATATTTAACAAACAACTCGTCGCCAGGCTCGCGGACTACGATAGGAATACATCCACACTCTAGGGCCTCATAGTAGCGGAACGTCTCCGCATTCTGGCCGCCAGGGCACGGCACAAAGATGGTGTCTAATAGCGTTCCAATATACTCATCATAGCCGACCATGTCGCCGGCATTCCAGCCTTCCAGGAGTTTACAGCGGTTAGGGCCGAATCCCATGAGCGGCGCAAGCTTCTGATCGCGGTCTCTCCAGTTCGTTCCAAAAAAAGACCAGCGAGTGTGGCGGAAAGGAAGGCGCGGCGTTCTCTCAAGAGGCATAGGGCAGCCACCCCCACGCAGAGTCCAGTGGTAACCGAGAGGGACAATAACACACTTGGCCCGCTGCTCTGTTGTAAGATCGGATCGGTCATACATCCGCACGACTTTGAGACAGCCACTGTAGGTATAGAAGGAGAGGTCGTCGGTTCCGTGCTCATCGCTAAGATGGAGAATGTAGAACTTGGCACCTTCGGAGGACCAGCGGTCAAGAAGGACATTGTATTTGTGGGGCCAGGGGCGCATAACAACGAGGATAGGCGTATCATCGCTAAGAGGGGCTGGTGCATTTATGCCCACACTTTCGATAGGCAAGGAGGCTGGCTTCCCGAGGAGCTCATATAGCCACTCCTTCTCGTGCAGCTTGCTGATATCCAGGTTCATGCCTTCTAGGCAGAGAAGGCGGTGCTTGAAGTTTCTGGGAGGCTGGGTTATTTTTGCGGGTTGTAGTGCGGTGGCAGGCACAGACTGCGCCACAGCCGGCGCTTTAGCAGCAGGCACAGCGGCAGGAACAGCAACAACATCCATCATCTCCCGCGCCTCCTTCAACGCGCCAGCAATGTTCACCTCCGCATCCTTCACCCCCTCCAAACACTTCTCCACATCCTCCTTACTGAAGCGCTCATCATTGTTCCAGAGGTCGCTGTCAAATGAGTCAACGCGATTAAAATCATTGAATGCGCTGTTCGCATACTTGGGGTCCTCATCCTGGTAACAACCCGCAACCAGCGGGTCCAGGAAATACATGCGAATATGATTGATCGGATTGCAGAGCATGTGATCGGCGCTCGTCCAGTATCCATCGTGACCTGCCAACACCTCTAGGACCTTCTGCGCACCGCGACGCGAGAGGACATATGCATACGCGCACCAGTGGAAGTAGCGGTTCGGCGGCGACTGCCCAAAAATATTGTTATTAGCCACACGGCTAAAATGCTCGTTCACGCGCTCCTTGGAATGCTCAAAGGCTGCCCGATTCGGCGGCAGGATTCCACCCAGATAGATGATATCCCAGTCTTCGGGCAGATGCGGCTGGGCCGTCTTCCACCGATCTTCCCATTCGGGTTTCAGCTTCACATCATCTTCCAGAATCAGGAATGTATTAATCTCCTGGTGCTCCGTGTAGAGCTTCCACCAGAGGGATAGGTGCGATAGAGCGCAGCCCATAATCGCCTTCTTCCACATGAAATCGTGAGGGCGGAAGAGGCGAGCCAGCGTCGGTGTGAGCTCAAGCTTCTTCCCTTCAATCGCGGAGAAGCGGGTGGCGCGCTCCTTCAGCTCAGGCGTTGTCGCATACAGCCGATCCATCCTATCTGCGCGGCGGTCCAAGCTTATCACATAACAGTCGTCAATGCCGTCGGTAAAAGCCGCATTTAAGCTGAAGCTGCCGCGGTGGCAGTAAATGAACCGCCCACTCTGGTAGGTGTGTCGGAGGCTCTTATCTCCGTAGATGTTGTCAAGAGGGAAATAGGCTGAGCCAGCGCGGTGGGAGAGGATGCTCAGGATGCTCTGGTCGTGGCGATGGCCTTGCACACCATTTATGATGACCGGCGCAGATTTGTCTCCCACAATGACCGACCGCTGCTGCGCCAGTCGCCAGGCAGCGGCAAACAGTGTAGACGCAGCTGGAGATCCAGCGCGGAAGGCGAGGATTCCAGCCACGATTTGATTCCTTGCCTTCTCGGCATCCGTGACCGCCAGTTGCCTGCAAAACTCGGCGTGGCACCACTGACCATTTGTCTGGCGAGGATCCTCCAGGAAACAAATATCCGACTCCTGCGCCTTCTGAAGCCAGGCCGTAGGCCAGCGGCACATGAAGCATCCAGCATCCATGTAGAGGACCATGCGACCAGCGAGCGCCTCCTCAGCCACCAGTGTCTTGTAAATCCAAATCTTCCAGGCGAAATGCTGCGGCTCCCAGAGGTCGGGGAAGTCGGCAGGGGCGGCGGAGGGAATAGAACTGATTTCTACAAAACTAAATGTATCAGTCAACTTCTTGAGTGTATCTTGAGGCACGTCGGGACCATAATAGACCCGCGCCCTGAGCCCCTTTATTGTCTTATATTGCGCATCGACTGCTGTCAGCCACAGTTGTAGAGACGGAAGGAAGCGGCGGGTGACGAAGGTAGCGAGAAGCGGAAGCTCAATATCCTTCTTATTTTGATTTGTCGTGGCCGATCCCTCCCTCAGCAGACGTCGCCGCGCAGCCTCCTCGGATGTTCTCGCGCCGAGGAAGCGTGGAAGCTCGACATCCCGCCGTAGACCAATCGCAAGAAGGCGGCTAGCACAGAAGGAGAGGGTCCGACGCGTCCAGTCCAGCTTATACTCGTCAAGCGCAGGGACTGCGGCCATCTCCTTGTAAAGCTCGTCGTTCTCGTCTACACGGCGGACGGCCTCAATGAGTTCACCGGGTGTCTTGAAGTCCTGCGCAACAATAAATCCCTTCGTATTGAAGTCGCGGCTCACCTTGGGATCGCCCCAGTAGATAGGTATAGCGCCGGCAGCCTTCGCGTGGAGCAGCTTCTCGGTAACATATCCCTGCGAAGAGCTATTCTCGTATGTGATACAGAACTTGTAGTCTTTGAGGAACTCTATCTTCTTCAGCTCGCCGCCGCCACCACCTGGTCCAGCTGCCAGTTCATTTCCAACATTATTGAAAAGAGCACCGGCACTGTCTACAGGCTTGTAGTTATTCAGCCATTGGAACGCCGCATTGCGGAGAGGATTGCTGGGATTGCTCACAACGAAGGCGCAGAACTTCTTGCGCTCGGTGACAAGCGCTTTCGTGCAGCTATCAACTGAAATCGGTTTGGGATTCGCAATGCGCTCAGGGTCGGCGCCGAACCAGTCAATCTCCAGAATCCAGAGGGGTAGGCGGAGATAGTCGTCCTTTATCATGTCCGTGTGAGGAAAGCACATGTTCAGTTGAACGGACGGTTCGGAGACGGGTGGCGAGTTCTCTCCTGTGAAATGGGCCTTCGGGACCGCGGGGAATTTTGTCCAGGTTGCGCCGAACGGGCCGAAGATGAGAAGATCAGGGGCTTCGGAGGATGCAGTAATCTGCTTGCCAACAATCTTGATTGGCGGAGTGAGGTGGGACGCTGCCTCTTCGAGAAGGAGGGTGAAGAAGTTGTAAGAGGGGTTGAAGGAGTCCCACATGTCTGAGAAGCCGACAGTGAGTGTTTGCGTGGAAGGGATGGCACTAGGAACGGAACTAGGAACGGAACTAGGAACGGCACTAGGAACCGAGGTTGCCGCCTGGCCAAACATAGTAGGGCTAGACCCAAGCACCCGATTCACACACTCTCTCCAAACAGCATTCACCGAACCACTGTAGGGCGTGAGCTGCTCCATAATGCCCTTACGCAAGCCATTCAGCCCCTCAATGCTGAAATAGTTGGTCTTTCCAGCAAAATCCTCCCTGATGCGACCTAGTGCCTCTACTGCCTCGCTGATGCGATTATCCGCATAATAAAAGCGCTCCAACCCATTCCCGAGGTTCCGCACCATCTGGGAATTGTGAACGAACGGAATACCGACCCACGCCAGATCCAGAAGCATCGGTCTAAATGGTGTGAACCGCTGGTGCGTAATCACGCAGCTCATGGGCTCAAACACCCAGTCAACCACTCTCTGACGCCCAACAAAGTCCCCGCTCAGATCCGCTACCTGAGCATGCCGCCAGATATTGTCTTGGAAGAACTTGCTCTTGTAGACATGGTCAGCATTGTGGATGCGAAACTTGCTAACTTCCAGGCCCCCTTTCAACATCGCCTCGCGCATAATCAGAGTGGGCAGTGTGCAGCTGCTAGCCGACGTTGTGTTCGTCTCCGCCACGTGGAAAGACCACGGTGTGGGGCCTTTCTCGTGTATATACGAACTCGTCATCTGAATCCAGAGCGGTGACTGCGTCTCCTCACGGTGCTTCTCGTTCACACTCGGCGTCCATACATAAGGAACACGATAGACAGGAAGACGGCTGATTGTCTCCAGAATCTGCACGTCATCTGTGTTACAGAAGGCGTCAAAGGCCCAGACCTCGGATACACGGTCCCAGCACCTCTTGGTGCCTGATGTCGGGAAAAGCGAGTGCTCTATCTCATCCAGCGCGGTCGGTTTTCTATAAAGGACCACTGACTTCTTGGCGATGGCTTCGCGCTCTTTTCCACTCTCCAGATGATGACCCACTTCGATAGCCAGGTCAAAAGGCTCCGCGACGTCCGCCGCGCGGAGAACCTTGCCTTCCCACACTGTCTTGAGCATGTTCACATCGTCCCACCAGACAGCGTCGGTGCCGACAGTAACAATATACACATCGTGTCCCTGAAGTTTTAGTGTTTCGGCCACAGCAATCGTGGCATTCGCCTGGCTTCCACTGAACATGGAAAACTGGCATTTACCGACCACAGCAATGCGCATCTTTTCTCTTGAAAGAAACGTATTGATGTTTTTAAGCGCGCTTGCGACCTTTTAGCGCCGAGTGTATCTATTCTTGGACTTCTTGCCACCGCGTCTTGTTTTGCGACGGCGGCGGCCACCCATAACACTACACAATCCTCTCTTTTGACACTTCTCTTCATCTGCATCAATAGATTCTTTTTTACTTAAAATTCCTTCTGTGTTCGCCTTGGCCACCGAAGTATCAATACTCTGTAGACGTTTAGCTTCGTCGATACCAGCATCGCGCTCTACTTGTTCACGATTTTCATATTCAGTGACGTAAGGTTCCAAACTAGCGTATCCACTAAATACTAATCTTCTAATATCGGCCAACAGCCCTTTCACATAGTTTAGTTTAGCAATCATAAATTGTTTAATCGCCAGTTCTGCCGCCTCTGCGCTTTTGGCAGCTTTGGCCGCCGCATCATCACGTGCTTTTTCTGCTTCTCTCGTAGCTTGTATACCTTGTAAGAGTGCTAGTTCCTCTTCTGCCTTCAATAGTCGTTTAGCAGCAAGGCTTGCTACTCTATCAGGGCTTCGAAGAGAGGCAGATTGCGGGTGGATTACTTTAGCACCCTCCTCTTCTTCTAGATTATTCATTAATGTCAGCGTATTATCAATTAATATACCTATTTCTCTATCATTCGGCTCAAGTTCAAGAACTTTATATCTTGTATAAAGAATATCAGTGCGTAATAATATAAAGCGGTAGTAAAGATAATCTGTCATCATTAAATAGTCGCCATTTCCATCTTCGGCAAGTTTGCCCCTAAATTTATTTTGAGCCTCTATTTGTGTGGAAGTAAGTTCATGTAGTTTACTTTCTTTTATTACATCACAAGCATCATCTCTTGCTGAAATAAATGTATCACATTCATCCAGTGTTACAATATATTTATCGAGAACAGAACAGTAGTTTCCATTACGATCTATGACATACTCGCCGATTGGCATAATATAGTATTTAGTATCTTCACGTGGCGCTTGAGCTTCTTCGGGCGGATCTTCAGCTGGCCCATTATTATACTTTAATTGCACCACTGCCGCTTCCGCTTGGGCCGTATTAAACACAAGAATACTGCGGAGACGGATTTTATCAAATGCCTCTTTTAAATCCGTCTTCTGTTTCTCCCATCTACTGGCGAATTTAGTACCACCTGCCGCAGGTAGAAAGTTTGAAAATACATCATTCAAGGTGTTAACAAATTTTTTATGGTTAGAGACTTTCACACGCGATGCGCGACCAGCCACTCTCCCCGCAAGCAGTGCATTATCCTCTTCAACAAAAGAAACAATCCTAGATATTCTATTATCCGATCCTTTAAAATCGTCGCGTATAGGATATAAAATAGTGCTTAGAAACCGCTGAAATTTCGTTGTATCGGAAAGAATTGTATCTGAGAATATGAGTTCTACAACCTCGGCTATAGTTTGTGATTCTTCATCGCTCAATCCTGATGATAGTGTTGCATTTTGTGTAATAAGTTCTTCAACCCGCGTTTCAAGCAAATCTACGCGAAATTCACTCTTTTTGTGAGGGCCGGCGCCGCGCAGTTTAGTTTGCATATTTCTAACTTCTGTTCTGAGAGTTTCAATCTTTTCAAGTGGGCTTGATGAATGTATGCGGCCCTTCGTCCGCAGATCATCTATATACCCTATAATTTCATTCTCTACATTACTATCTTCCTTTACGATTAATTTACCATTGGCACCTATTCTTCCAGAGAGGGTTTTAGAGGCCGCCACAATTGGAGTCATCTTAACACCATCAGCATCTAATTGTGTAATCAATGCCTCTAAATTTTCTATAAGTGAGACCGCATTATCGACGACTGCCTCATCTGAACTCTTGTTTTTGAAATAGAATAGCCAATGGTCTGAATGTTCGTCATCATCTTCCACTTTCGCCGGCTTCACCGCCTTGCCCGCCGCCCTGGCCGCTTCCCTGGCTGCTTCGTCGGTTGCCCGCTTGGCTGCTTTGGTATCTTTTTTACCTCTTGCCTTTTTTATCGTCTCAAAATCTGTTGCAACTGTAATCGGTTTTACAGCCGCCAAAATAGGGCGGACTTTCACAGTGAAAAACACATTCACACCGATAAGAAGAGAATATGCTAAAAGAATCTGATCTCCTGTCAAAACACCCACAGTTCCATCGTTGGCAATTTCTGAGAGTGTAATTTCGCCAGGTATATTTTTATCATTCTGGTCCACTTGTGTATACTTTCGCGATGTATCAAGTAAGCAAAGGGCTTGGCACCAGTCTCCAAATTTTTTCACTGGAAAATACAGACATGTTTTTAGTTTTGCGGCCTGTGATTTTAGTTTTTCAGCCGCTGTTGTATTCTTAGAATAGTCATCGTAATTATCAATATATGTCTCCATAACTTTGAGCGCCGTCTTTGCGATTTTGCTAGATTCGGATAAATTATATATTTCAACCTTCTCATCTCTAGGAAGATGATATGTTCCGTCAATCTCGCCGTTTTTATTCCGCCAAGTGTTGAATTTTAGATTTGTGTAGACGGCAGCGTTATTTCCCACTCCACCGCTAAATGAAGGATATGTATTACCAGAATCCGCATCTTTTAAAAATCTCTTTTTAACTTTGTCAGTGTCGTTCCAATATGCTGTCACCTTATTTGCGGAATCAGAGTCATTCTCAACACTTTTTATTATATAATATCTAAAATCGGCGGTCTGTGCATCATCAAACCGCTCAAGTGTTGAAAGTTCACTCATAGGTATTGTAGATGCATCTTCCATGATACCAACTTTGTCAACTTTCGTCAACTCACGAAATACTTCTGAAAGTGTTCTGTTATATTCAGGCGCATTACCATATTTAAATTTTACAGCATTTACACTATACAAACGATTGACTTTACCATCTTCGTGTGATTTGATTTTTATATCGTTAATCGTGCGAAGTGCGGCCACTTCTTTGCCGGTTGTTGGAAAGAAATGATTCTTGATTTGCTGTAAAGTTACACCACTTAAGACTGAATCAACCGAAGGAGCTTCATGATATAAAATTTCATTTATTACCCCGCCGCCTGGAAAGACCGTCTTCCGCAGATCGTCGTGAAAATGATTATATAAATTCCATGTTACAGACTTCGCACGACCTACGGTTTTTACTTTCTTCGCAATCTCATCTATAATCTTGCCGACAATTCTGGCCCTCTGCTCATTTGATAGTTTTGTGCTCAAGGATACATTGTTAAGAAGACTATAAAGATGAGTGCCGCCAAAATCGTGAGCAAAATCACTTATAGATAAACTATCAAGCGTTCCTTGTATTCCAGGTCGTATATTATCTGCTATACCAATAGCGGTAGCCATCTCTACATTAGCCCATCAATTTCTCCCACGCCTTCTGAACATCAGGATTATAAGGAGAATGGCGCCAGGCCAGAGTCCGAGCGTGCGCCTTGTAGATTTCCAGTTTTCCACCGTGCTCTTTGATTTGCCCTAAGATGGCCCCACCTGCGTCAAGGTCCGAACCAGGATAGAAATAGCCATAGGACTCCCAGCTTCTAGCATTGTGGAGAACAGGGAAGCCGAGCCACATCAGCTCCATAACCATGTAGTTAAACTCGTTATTGAACTGATGGCAGATGAATGTCGCATTCGGATATGCCTTCAGCGTCGTCACAATGTCCTTCCGCTCTGCCATCTCCACCTTCCCATCCTTCACAATGTCTAGCGTGTCGTAGATGTTCTGCTTGAAATGCGGAATCTGGAGGATGCGCGGACCATTCACTACGACGACCCGCCCATTCCAGCTCTTGTTCTTGCGATACCAGCGGTCAATCATGAGCAGCGGGATAACCGAGCTCTTCTGGAAGGAAATATTCGGCTCCGTGATGACAATCAGCTCCTTCTCGCCGGGCATTGTCGGCCTCCACGCAATGTGACGGCGCCCCTCGTCTAGGACGAAACTCGGGTCCCACACATAAGGGCCAATCTGCGACTCAGGCGCCGATAGAGGCACGTGATTAAGAGATGCTGCATACTGGTCGTGCTGCGCATAGTGGGGTGAGACCCAGATCTTATCAAGCTCGCCAATCACGTGGTGCGCGAAATTCATGTCGGGATAGAAAATAGGCGTCTCCACGTCGATGTTTAAGATATTGCCGAGATACAGCTTGCAAATCTTGCTGCCAATCATCTTGAGGAACTTGCGCAGATTCGGGTCAATGCTCATGCCAATTTCAATGTAGCCATAGACGGGGATAGGCTGCTTCAGAATCTCCTCCGCCGTCACCACGCGGCATGCGCGAATCTGCTCAGGAATCTTGTCAAGATTTTTCGGCTTCTCATTCACAATCAGAATGGGCGTCCACGCCATCGCCTCGAACATTTTGTAGAGGAGGACGACGTTCTGGAAGAGGCCGTTTGTGAATATATTGTCTTCCGTAATGTTTGCTGTGGCGAGCAGCACTACCTTGCGATTCATGGGCGGCTGAACGTGTTTTATGTCTGCAACAGGCTTGATGCCGGCAGCAGGCTCAGCTCCAAGTCTGGTCATACCCGGAAGAAGTTCTCCATGAGGGTCCCCTGACATACTATACTTGTAAGGGAACACTCGTCTAAGTGATTGAGCGCGGTTACACGCTTGTCGCATCTGTCCCTGTCTCACCCATAATTTCAGAAACCACATTAGGACACCATGTCATACCAAACATTGGTACAAGGCGATAGAATAGCTTTTGCGACACAGCAAGGCGCTTCACTTAATCAAATCGCAATCATCACAACCGACATACCATCACGCTCCACAATCTACTTCGCAAATTCCAATATCTTCAGACAAGATGGAACACTGGATACATCACAGGCTGTAATGGCCATAGACGTTTTTAATAAGACAGTGCGGGTTGGAAGTACTTATATCAGCAGTGGTGGTGGTATTGTAGAAGCCGATCTTGTAAGCACGACCGTGGCTCTTCTAGCTGGGGCAGGTAGCGGAGGTTCTCTCAGTATTCTTCAACTAACAAGTACTGTAATTGGTGCATCAGTTACAAATGCCCAGCTAAATAACACACTTACATCAACCGTTACCGGACAATTTGTTACATTTACTCCAGTTCTTCAAGCGGGTTTATCATCACTAGGTCTTTTCACATCCAATACATCTAATTATTACAAGAACAACCTCGTTAACTACTCTACAACAATTTCCTCTATAAGCACGTCGGTAGGCGCAACTAGCAATTGGTCCCTCGGAGCCTTCCAGGATTGGTCTACACCCGTCTCTACTGTGAGCACTGCCGCAGGCCAAACCAGCAACTGGTCGCGGGGAACTCTCCAGAACTGGTCTACTCCACTCTCCACAGTCGCCCTTTTCACCAGCAATACGAGCAACTGGGCATCCAATATCCAGCAGAACTGGTCGAGCGCAGTGTCTATCGCCACCCTTTACACCAGCAACACTTCAAACTATGCAAAAAACCTGCTCCAAGACTATTCAACACCCGTCAGCACAGTTGCTCTCTACACATCAAACACGAGCAACTGGGCCGCCAATATCCAGCAAAACTGGTCTAGCGCCGTGTCAACCGCGACCCTCTTCACGAGCAACACGAGCAACTGGTCCAAGAACATGCTCCAAGATTACTCGACCGCCGTCTCCACCGTTGCCCTCTTCACGAGCAACAGTTCCAATTACTTCATGGCCAATGCCGGTGGCTCAGGCACATCCTCTCTCCTCGGTGTGATCTCGAGCGGCTTCTCAACACTCGGCCTTTTCACGAGTAATACGTCCAATTGGTCCCGCGGTCTCTTACAAGACTACTCAACACCAGTCTCTAGCATCAGCACAACAACTGGCCAGAGCTCAAACTGGTCCCGCGGTTTACTCCAAGACTACTCGACACCAGTCTCCTCTGTGAGCAGTGTCGTAGGCGCCACCTCCAATTACTTCACCCCTCTTCTTGCAAACAACTATTCCACGAATCTCCAAAGCACAGTTGCAGGTCTCGGAACTGCTGGATACATTTCTACTGGTCAATTCCTCTCCTCTATGATTGGAATCAACAGCAATATTTCCAGCATGATTGATCCAGTGGAACTCGCCTCTTCTGTCGTGGGCCTCGGAACCGTCGGCTTCGTCTCGGCGATTGGCCTCACGGCCATCCTGAATTCCACCGTGGTAGGCGTAAACACATATGTGTCTTCCATGATTGACCCCGTTGAGTTGACAAGCTCTATTATTGGTCTTGGCGCAGCAGGATTCATATCCACCGTTGGCCTTGATAATCGTCTCGCCAGCACGGTCTTTGGTGTAAACTCCAACATGTATTCAACAACCTCTGGGACCAGTACCCAGATTGCGAACGTCTACCAGTTTAGCCGCGGCTTCTTACAGGATTTCTCAACACCGGTTTCCAGCATCAGCACAGTCTCAGGACTCACAAGCAATTGGTCCAAAGGCCTGCTCCAAGACTACTCAACACCGGTTTCCAGTATCAGCACCGTCTCAGGACTCACAAGCAATTGGTCCAAAGGCCTGCTCCAAGACTACTCAACACCGGTCTCAAGCGTCAGCACAACTGCGGGACAAACCTCAAACTGGTCGCGCAACTTGCTCCAGGACTACTCGACACCGGTCTCCACCGTCTTCTTCTATTCCAGGAACCTGCTCCAGGATTTCTCAACACCCGTCTCCTCGGTATCCCTTTTTACGAGTAACACTAGCAATTACGCCAAGAATATACTACAAGATTGGTCGACACCCGTAAATACATTGAATCTATTCACGCAGAATACGAGTAACTATGCCAAAAACATCCTCCAAGACTGGTCTACGCCGGTCAGCACAGTCGCCCTCTACACCAGCAACACCAGCAATTGGGCCTCGAATATCCAGCAAAACTGGTCCAGCGCGGTATCCGTTGCGACCCTCTACACCAGCAACACGTCCAACTGGGCCAAGAATGCGCAGCAAGACTGGTCAACACCTGTCTCCACCGTCGCTCTCTACGCGTCCAATACGAGTAATTGGGCCTCGAATATCCAGCAAAACTGGTCTAGCGCTGTCTCCATCGCGACCCTCTACACGAGCAACACGTCCAACTGGTCCCGCAACATGCTCCAGGACTACTCTACGCCCATTTCCTCTGTAATCTTCTATACTAGGAACATCCTCCAGGACTGGTCAACACCGGTCTCCACCATCAGCACAACAACTGGCCAGAGCTCAAATTGGTCCAGGAACATGCTCCAAGACTACTCGACACCGGTCTCCACCGTCTTCTTCTATTCTCGCAATCTGCTCCAAGACTTCTCAACACCAGTCTCCTCCGTGAGCACCACAACTGGCCAGAGCAGCAACTGGTCCCGCAACATGCTCCAAGACTACTCCACACCTATCTCTTCCGTCATTTTCTACACGAAGAACATCCTTCAAGACTGGAGCACACCTGTTTCTAGCGTGAGCACTGCCGCGGGTGCCACGTCCAACTGGTCGCGCGGCGCCTTTCAAGACTTCTCGACGCCAGTTTCCAGCCTCAGCACCTACACGGGCACTGCCTCCAACTGGTCGCGCGGAATCCTCCAGGACTGGTCAACGCCTGTGAATACTGTGATGCTCTACACCCAGAATACGTCAAATTGGGCGAGAGGCATGCTCCAGGACTGGTCAACGCCAATCACGACGGCCACTCAATTCACCAGCAACACCAGCAACTTCCTTCTTCCAGCCCTCTCCAATAACTATTCCACGAACCTTGCGTCTACTGTGGATGGTCTTGGCACAGCCAACTATATCTCGGCGGCCCAGCTCTATTCGACTGTCACAGGCGTCATCTTCAACGGATCCACGAATACGCTGTCAGCCAGTCGCATCTTTACGTCTTCGCTTAATGCAGCCTTCGTCACGGCGTCAGGCACCGTGAGCGCACCGCAACTCATAGTATCCTCTATCAATGGCCAGACCTTAGCACAGCTAGCCACAGTTCCTATCCAGAGCACGGCGATGGGCCTGGGAACGCTGGGCTACATCTCGAGCACACAACTCGCATCCACACAAGCCTACCTCTTAGCTGTTACGTCCACTGGACTCTCAACCGTGGCCCTCTTCACAAGCAACACGTCAAACTACTCCAAGAACATTCTTCAAGACTGGTCAACACCGGCCCTCAGCACAACAGCTGGTCTCACACAGGGCCTCGGCTCAGCCAATTATATCTCGGCGTCCCAGCTCTATTCCACAGTCTCAGGCGTCATCTTTAACGGATCCACTAACACGCTCTCAGCGTCCCGCATCTTCACTTCCTCTCTGAATGCGTCCTATGTGACCGCCACACAAGGATACATAAGCTCCCTTGTGATTGACTCCCTCCAGCTCGGCTTCAATAACGCCTTCTTCGAGATGGGCGATGTGATTGCCAACTCCCTCTCCACTCTCCAGGTGAATACAGGAACACTGGCAGTCTCAGGCACGGTCTGCACGCCGCAAATCATGGTCTCCACTATTAATGGGCAAACACTCTCACAGCTCGCCACGGTTCCCATCCAGAGCACCGCAATTGGTCTTGGTACCCTCGGCTACATTTCCACCGCGGCATTCCTCTCCTCCATGCTCGGCATCACAAACAATATTTCCAGCATGATTGACCCTGTTGAACTAGCATCCTCCATTGTGGGCCTCGGCACCGTCGGCTTCGTCTCGTCCATCGGTCTTACTGCGATTATGAACTCCACTGTCGCAGGTGTAAACACATACGTCTCTTCCATGATTGACCCAGTTGAACTCACGAGCACCATCACAGGTCTCGGTGCGTCTGGATTTATCTCCACGATCGGCCTTGACGCGAAGCTGGCAAGCACAGTCCAAGGACTCGGGTCCGCCACGTATATCTCAGCCGCCCAGCTCTACTCCACGGTGGCGGGCATCGGCGCAATGGCAGGGTCCACTCTAGGCATCTCCACAGGAACAATCGGCGCGCGCACTCTGAGCTCCGTCCAAGGGTATATTTCATCGTTCAGAACGGACAGCCTCACCGTCGGCGGCCCAACAGGATATGTGAATATTCAGGATCTCAATTCTGGCACGATCAGCACAGGTCAGCTCGTAGCGGGCGCCGGCTTCATCAGCTCTCTCCAAATCAATACTCTCTCCTTCGGCCCCAGCGGCTATATTATTGTGAGCGACGTGATTGCGAACTCCCTCTCCACCAAGAAACTCAACACGCAGAATTTGTATGCAAACAATGTCTATGTTGGCAACAATTCCACACAGTCCATGATTCTCTTCCCTGGCATTGATGGAAACTTCAAGGGAACTGCCATCGGAGAACAGACAACAGGTGTGGGGACGGAGGAACTTCTCCTCTACAAGGTCTCAACGACGACAGACCAAATCCGCATGCAGACGACGGGCAACTTGGTGTTTGAGGCTGGCGTCAGCGCTCGCTCATGGCCGTCGACCCAGATGGTGGCAACGCCTACCCTCTTCATCCAGGGCTCCACCTCCAATGTGGGTATTGGCACGGCGACTCCACAGACAACCCTAGACGTGGCGGGCACAGGTCGCTTCGTGACTGTCTCCACGCTCAATGTGAATCTCAGCACAATCAATGGTCAGACAATCACCCAGCTGATTGCCACACCTCTCCAGAGCACTGTCGCCGGCCTCGGAACTGCCACCTATATCTCCAGCGCTCAGCTCCTCTCTACGCAAGCATATCTCTTAGCGGTTACGTCCACGGGCCTCTCCAGCGTAGCCCTCTTCACGTCAAACACGAGCAACTACGCCAAGAATATCCTCCAAGACTGGTCCACCGCAACACAAAGCACGGTAGCAGGCCTCGGCACGGCCACATATATCTCGGCCGCCCAGCTGTATTCCACCGTCACAGGCGTCATCTTCAACGGATCCACGAATACATTGTCGTCCGCACGTATTTTCACATCCTCTCTGAACTCTGCGTTCGTGACTGGAACCCAGGGATATATCAGCTCCCTCGTGGTGGATTCGCTCGCAATCGGCTCTAATAGTGGTTTCATCAACATGGGTGATATCATTACCACCTCCCACTCCACTCTCCAAATCAACACAGGCATTTTCACCGCTTCAGGCACTGTCTGCACACCGCAAATCGTGGTGTCCAGTATTAACGGGCAAACCTTAGCGCAGCTTGCTACTGTCCCCATCCAGAGCACAGCAATCGGTCTGGGAACTCTCGGATATATTTCCAGCTCGCAGCTGGCATCCACACAGGCTTATCTCTTAGCAGTCACCTCCACAGGTCTCTCTAGTGTGGCACTCTTCACAAGCAACACGAGCAACTATGCACGCAACCTGCTCCAAGACTACTCAACATCTGTGAGCACAGTCGCCTTGTTCACAAGCAACACGAGCAATTGGTCCCGCGGCCTCCTACAAGACTACTCGACACCGGTCTCTAGTGTAGCGCTCTTCACGAGCAACACCTCCAACTGGAGCCGCAACTTACTCCAGGACTTCTCGACACCAGTCTCTAGTGTCAGCACAGCCGCAGGCGCTACAAGCAACTGGAGTCGCAATCTGCTCCAAGACTACTCTACACCGGTCTCGACGGTGAGCACATTTACTGGAAATACAAGTAATTGGGCTCGAAATCTTCTCCAAGATATCTCAACTCCAGTCTCATCCCTCTCAACTCTCTATGGAACAAGAATCACGTCCCTCAGCGCAGCCATCTCAACTCTCACCCTCCAGAACTTCACGTCGCTCCAAGGCTCTGTCTCCTCCCTCCAAGTGAATTCGCTGCTCATAGGCACTGGAACCGGCTCCATTAATCTGGGTGACACGGTGATGACGGCGGTCAGTTCCGTCTCCACAGCCACGAACACCTTATATGCGCTCAACACCTTCTTAGGAAACGTCAGCTCCCAGACGGCCATCCAGTTCTATGGACTCACGGGCCAATACAACGGAACTGCCATCGCCGAAAAACTCGTAAGCCCAGGAGTCCAGGAGCTCCTCCTCTATAAGGCCTCCAGTATACAAGACCAAATCCGCCTCCAGACAACTGGCAACATTGTGTTTGAGGCTGGTGTTGCGGGCCGCAGCTGGTCCACGAGCACAGCCGCGCCGACCCCCACCCTCTACATCTCCTATCTGAGTAATGTCGGCATCGGCACCGCGGCCCCCGCCACCACATTAGATGTCGCAGGCACTGGCCGCTTCCAGACCGTGTCTACGCTGGCACTGGTAACAAGCAGTATCAACGGCCAGACTGTGGCACAGCTCGCCACACTCCCTATCCAGAGCACTGTCATCGGTCTTGGCCTTGCTGGCTATATCTCTAGCACTCAACTCGCATCCACACAGGCATATCTCTTGGCGGTCACATCAACAGGTCTCTCCACGCTTGCAATCTTCACGAGTAATACGTCCAACTACGCTCGTGGCTTCTTGCAGGACTTCTCTACACCGGTCTCCAGCGTTAGCACAGCCGCAGGCGCTACATCCAACTACGCACGTGGCTTGTTGCAGGATTACTCAACGCCGGTCTCCAGCGTAGGCCTCTTCACCAGCAACACATCAAACTATGCTCGCAACCTCCTCCAAGACTGGTCAACGCCGGTCTCCACCGTTGCCCTCTTCACATCCAACACATCAAATTACGCCCGCAATATCCTCCAAGACTGGTCCACTGCGACGCAAAGCACAGTCGCCGGCCTCGGCTCAGCATCGTATATCTCAGCCACCCAGCTCTACTCCACCGTCGCTGGCATCACATTCAGTGGGTCCACGAACACGCTCTCAGCAAGCCGCATCTTTACATCCTCTCTGAATGCGGCCTATGTGACCGCGACACAAGGATACATAAGCTCCCTCGTTGTCGACTCCCTCCAGCTCGGCTTCAACAACGCCTTCTTCGAGATGGGCGACGTGATTGCCACATCCCTCTCCACGCTCCAGGTGAATACGGGCGTCCTCACAACAAGCGGTGTGATCTGCACACCGCAAATCATTGTATCCACGATTAACGGAGCCGCCCCTGTGAATGCAGCGAATATTACGAGCACAGTCGCAGGCCTCGGCACCTCGGGTTACATCTCGTCGTTTGTTCCTGTCTATGTGAGCCTCTCTACCGCAGCCCTCTTCACAAGCAATACGAGCAATTACGCGCGCAACTTGCTCCAGGACTTCTCAACGCCGACGACGAATACGAGCAACTTTTTCGTTCCTCTTCTCGCGAATAACTACTCCACGAATCTCACATCCACAGTCGCGGGACTCGGCACCGCGGGATATATTTCTACCGCCAGCTTCCTCTCCTCCATGCTCGGTATGACCAGCAATATTTCCAGCATGATTGACCCGGTGGAACTTGCGTCTACTGTCGTCGGCCTTGGAACGGTGGGCTTCACATCCAGTATCGGTCTCACGGCAATCCTGAACTCCACAGTTGCGGGTGTCAACACGTATGTCTCTTCGATGATTGACCCCGTTGAACTTGCCAGCAGTATCACAAGCCTCGGAACTCAGGGATTCATCTCCAGCATTGGCTTTGATGCGAAGCTGGCGAGCACAACGGCCGGTCTCGGCACAGCCACATATATCTCCGCCACCCAGCTCTACTCCACAGTCGCGGGCATTACGTTCAGTGGGTCCACGAATACGCTCTCAGCAAGTCGCATCTTCACATCGTCTATCAACGCCGCATTCGTGACAGGAACTCAAGGTTATATCTCATCCCTCGTGGTGGACTCGCTCGCAATTGGATCCAACAGCGGTTTCATCAACATGGGAGACATCATCACGACCTCTCATTCAACTCTCCAAATCAATACTGGCGTCTTTACTGCGAGTGGCACGGTCTGCGCACCGCAGATAATTGTGTCCAGTATAAACGGTGCGACCCCTCTTGTGGCCGCGAACATTACGAGCAGCATTGTAGGTCTCGGAACAGCTGGTTACCTCTCGTCGGTGGGCCCCCTCTATGGAGTTGTGTCAAGTGGCCTTTCCACGGTCGCTACATTCACCAGCAATACCAGCAACTTCTTCCTTCCAGCCTTGTCTAATAATTACTCCACGAATCTTCAAAGCACGTTTGCTGGCCTCGCAACGGGCGGATACATTTCCAGCTCCCAGCTCTTCTCCACAGTGACGGCTTTAACAGGCTCTACCCTCTCGCTCAGCGCCGGTTCCGTGTTTGCGAGCAGCATCCAAACCCTCAGGCTAAGCACAGCACAAGCGGCGGTCTGCACAGTGACTTTCCAAGACCAGCTTGCGGGCAATCCCATGGGCAATGTGTATCAGTATTCATCTATCCTCTACTACAATAGCTTTGTGGTCGCTGGCACGACCGCGATGAATATACAATCGTTTACGTTCTAAGTATAAGACAGGGATGTCCAACATAGGGCTATCAACAGATTTAGTCCTGGCCAATACATCAACAAGGCCAGGCACACTTGTTCTTCCTCTTAGCACACAGATACCAGGAAGAACAATTACGATTAAATGCGCAACAGGGTCATGCGCCATCTCCACGTGTTATATAAGTACCAGCGGCGGTGACACCTTCGAAGACGGGTCTACGATACAGGCCCTGACTACGAGCTACGGCTTCATCAAGGTCTCAGCAAGGGCTGGTAAATGGTATACAGGCGCCACGACGCAGCCGGCCTCTTATGCAGCAAATACTATTAATGCTACGACGACACAAGCGACTGCGATTTCAACGGCGGCTATGAATACGACAAGCCTATCTCTCGGATCAACGAACACACTCTACACATCTTCTTCCCTCGCCTACTGGGGCCCCTTCCTCTTGAATAGCGGGTTTCGGACGGCGCAACCACAGGTCTTTTTTAAATAAGCATGAATAGATGCCGTTTGTTACAGGCAACCCGTCAACAAATCCACCGTTTACACTCACAGGAAATCCTTCTACAAAGACACCAACTTACATAACAGCAAACCAAGCTGCTACCCCAGTGGTTTATTCCCTGACAGTAGTTCCAGCAGCCCGCTACTCGTTTCTGACAGCACCATCGGGGACAATCGCAAATACGGGAAGTTCAGGCGCTATTGGCTCAGCAACCATCGCGAATGCGACTTATACATCCAC
>Ga0304730_1000466_pt1 | contig 35592 bp, 50 predicted proteins | sample M_130628_MF_Meta_FD_190474 | JGI IMG/M metagenome (GOLD analysis project Ga0304730, IMG submission 190474) | Freshwater microbial communities from Lake Montjoie, Canada to study carbon cycling - M_130628_MF_MetaG (v2) (version 2) | ecosystem: Environmental > Aquatic > Freshwater > Lake | place...
CAAGCGGGCTTGCCCGCAGTTTCCTCCCTCGCATCTTCCCTGCGGGCTATCCAATCCGATGTCGGCCCAGCCGGTACGGTCATCCTGAAAATGGACAAGACCGGCCACTGGGTGTTTGGTGCAGACCAAACCGAAATCGAAGATGACAGCACTTGGGCGGTCAACCCTTTCTCCTTTGTCCACGGCTTTATTGCTTGGGGTGACGGCGAGGTGTTGGGCGAGAAGATGGTGCCCGTGTCCCAGCCCCTGCCGGACTTGGACGGCGCGCCCCCAGCAGCCAAGAAGGGCTGGGAGACTCAAGTGGGTATGAGTCTGAAGTGTCTGACTGGCGAAGACAAGGGCATGGAAGCCCGCTTTACGACCACTTCGGTGGGCGGCAAGCGCAGCGTCCAGACCTTGGCCGTGGCCTTGGCAGATCAGGTCGATAAAGACCAAACCAAACCAGTGCCAGTGGTGCGCCTCAAAAAGGAGCATTACCAGCACAAGTCGTATGGCCGGATTTTCACGCCGGTCTTCGAGGTGGTGGAATGGTTGACTTTGGAAGGCGAAGCTGAGAAGCCCGCCGAGGTTGCAGCACCTAGTCGTCGTCGTCGCGTAGCGGCCTGATGACTCTCTGGGTTGACTTTGAAACCCGTAGCGCCTGCGACCTAAAAGTCGCGGGCGTTTACAACTACGCCCAGCACGGCAGCACCGAAGTGCTGTGTATGTCCTACGCCTTCGACGATGAAGACGTACAGACTTGGTTGCCGGGGCAGTCACTGCCCGACCTGACCGGCCACCGCATCATGGCGCATAACGCCGCTTTCGAGCGTTTAATTTTTTGGTACGTCTTGCAGCTTGACATCCCGCTGGAGTCGTTTTACTGCACCGCAGCGCAGGCCCGCGCCAATTGCGCGCCTGGTTCGCTGGAGGACGTGGGGCGCTTCGCTGGCGCGTCCATGAAGAAAGACCATCGCGGCGCGCAGCTAATCCGCAAGATGAGCGTGCCGCCTTACGAAGAGTCGCCCGAGTTGACCGCCGAAATGGTGGCCTATTGTGAGCAGGACGTACGGGCCATGCGGGCTATCAGCAAGGCTATGCGGCCACTGTCAGACCAAGAGTTGCAGGACTACCACGTCAACGAGCGCATCAACGACCGGGGCGTGCTAGTGGACGTGCCCCTGTGCCATGCTGCGGTCAAGTACGCCAGCACTGAGTTGGCCGAGATTCAAGATATTGTGGCCGAGGTGACCGGCGGCGAGATCACCAGCGTGCGCTCCCCCAAGATGCGTGAGTGGGTGCTGGCCCGTGTCGGCCCGCAGGCCAAGAAGTTGATGGAGAAGGACGGCAAGTATTCGATTGACAAAACTGTCAGGGCTAACTTGCTGCTGATGGACAACTCCGACGAGGTGCCTTATGACGTTCAAGAAGTTATCCAATGCGCCGACGACCTATGGGCGTCGTCGGTTGCGAAGTTCAGCCGCCTTGCACAGCTATCAGATGAAGAAGATGGCCGAGTCCGAGGCGCGTTTGTCTTTGCAGGCGGCAGCGCTACTGGACGCGCTTCGTCTTATGGAGCACAAGTCCATAATTTCACCCGAAAATGTGCGGATGCGCCTGAACAAGTTAGAACAGCAATGGTTCGAGGGCACGCCATCGTCCCCAAGTACGGCAAGCGAGTCACCGACGTCCTCAGAGGAATGCTCAGGCCCGCCCTTGTACCTAGTAAGGGTAAATACCTAGTCGTTGCCGATTGGTCGGCCATTGAAGCTAGGGTAAACCCTTGGTTGTCCGGCAGAGGCGATGACAAGCTGGCGATCTTTGCGTCCGGCGAGGATGTGTACAAGGTCAACGCATCCGCAACGTTCGGCGTCAGTGTAAGCCAGGTCAACAAAGACCAGCGTCAAATTGGTAAGGTGCAGGAGTTAGCTTGCGGCTTTGCCGGTGGCGTCGGTGCCTTTGCAGCGATGGGCCGCGCCTACGGCATCTTACTGCCCGAGTCCGACGCGCGGCGCATGGTTGATGCTTGGCGTAGGGCAAACCCTTGGTCTGTTTTGTACTGGCAAGACCTAGAATCAGCGTACACCCGAGCGATGCGAAACAAAGGTAAAGAGTTCAACGCCGGACGGGTGACCTATATGTTCGACGGCTTGCACCTATGGTATGTGCTGCCCTCTGGCCGCATCCTGTGCTACCCCTACGCCCGATTGGAATCCGAAGGTGTGACTTACGCCAAAGCTGCATGGAAACCCGCCGCTGATGCCAAGGAGTGGCCCCGCGCCCGTTTGTGGAAGGGGCTGGCCTGCGAGAACATCACCCAGGCCGTGGCTAACGACTTGCTGCGCCACTCGCTGCGCCAACTTGATGACGTGGTGCTGCACGTCCACGATGAAATTGTGATCGAGACCGCAACGCCCGACCCCGAGGCGCTGCGCTTGGTCATGTGTACCCCGCCCGATTGGGCTAAGGGTTTACCCCTAGACGCTGAAGTCTCAATTATGGAGCGATACGGAAAATGAATTTCTTAACTTATCTCGAAAACATTGCGCCCGAGGGCGAGGTTATTTTGTTCGTGCGGCAGAAGCCTATCCTCAAGGACGGCGAAGTGCAGCACCACGCCGATGGCGCAGTCAAGTGCGCTTGGCCTGCGTTCCTGCCTAAGAAATGGAAGCCCGACCAAGCGTGGTACTGCAACACCGGCTGTTTCATCATCGACCGATTCGACGAGGGCAAGCCCGCAGCCAAGGCCGATGCCTGCGAGCGTGTGGCGTTCCTCGTGCTGGACGACGTGGGCACCAAGGCCAAGGTGCCACCCATCGCCCCGACGTGGATTATGGAGACCAGCCCCAACAACTACCAGTACGGCTACACCTTCGCGCTGGACGATCAGCCTATGAAGGGCGAGTTCAGCGCGGCCATTGTCGCCATCGCCGAGGCAGGCTACACCGATGGCGGCGCGATCAACCCCGTCCGCAATTTCAGACTGCCGGGGTCGATCAACCTCAAGCCTGGGCGTGACCGCTTTGCGTCTGCCTTGGTCGAGTTTCACCCAGAGCGTGAGTTCAGCCTTGCAGAGATATGCACCGCCTTGGGTGTGGTGCCCAACCCAGCCGACACGGCCACAGTGCGCCCGATCCGGCTCACAGACGACGGCGGCGACGACGTACTGGCGTGGGCCGCAGCGCGTGGCGACTTGCTGGAAAAAGGCAACAGCAGCGGCTGGTGGGGCATCGTGTGCCCGAACAGCGGTGAGCATAGCGACGGCAACCCCATGGGCCGATATCACCCCGTCAACCGCGCCTACTGCTGCCTGCATGAGCATTGCTCCGAGTGGGATAGCGTTGCCTACCTTGCGTGGGTTGAAGAGCAGGGTGGGCCTAAACGCTCGCATGGCCTGCGTGATGAGTTGCTGGCAGCGGTGATGGAGAATACCCTTGCCAAATTATCCCCGACACCTTCATATCCCGACGAGGCCGCAGCGGTCATCGCAGAGGTCGAGCAACGCGAACTAGGCCGCGTCGAGATGTCCGGCTGGTTTGAGCGGTTTGCGTACATCCAAGACGATGACGCATATTTTGATATGCAAGACCGGCGCGAGTTGATGCGTAAGACTTTCAACGCCATGTTCCGGCACATCGACTGCAAGTCGCGGCATAACAAACGCAAGATAGAAGCATCCAACGCATACGACGAGTACCGCCAAGACAAGGGCGCTCGTGCCTTAGTCGGCATCACCTACGCAGCAGGCGAGACCGTACTGGTCGCCCGTGAGGGGCTGGTCTACGGCAACCGCTGGCGTAACGCGCGCCCCGCTCCCGCAGCGGGTGACGTTAGCTTGTGGATGCGTCATGTTGAGCGCATGGTGCCGATTGAGTTCGAGCGTGAGCATTTGCTTAACGCCCTGGCACACAAGGTGCAGTTTCCAAGCCACAAGATCAATCACGCTATCCTACTAGGTGGCAATCATGGTAGCGGAAAAGACACCTTATTTGCGCCTTTCTTTTGGAGCATAGGCGGCAAGGCCAAACTCAATTGCTCATTGGTCAAGAATGAAGAGTTAACATCACAATGGGGCTACGCCCTTGAGTGCGAGGTAATGGAGATAGCAGAACTGCGCCAAGCAGAGGCCAAAGACCGCCGCGCGCTAGAGAACACCCTCAAGCCCATTATTGCAGCGCCCCCCGAACTGCTTACAGTCAACCGCAAGGGCTTGCACCCTTACCAAGCGCTTAATCGCGTGTTCGTGGTCGCGTTCAGTAATGAGCGCGTGGCGATCAGTCTCCCTTCAGAGGATCGCCGCTGGTTTGTCCTATGGTCAGATGCTACCAAACTGCCCGAATCGGATGCCGTGGCCCTTTGGAATTGGTACGAACACCGAGGCGGCTTTGCAGCCGTGTCGGCGTATCTGCACACCCGTGATGTTTCGGCCTGGAATCCTAACGCACCCCCGCCAATGACTGAAGCAAAAATGATCATGGTCGAACATGGTATGAGCGGGGCGGAGTCTTTCCTAATGACCATGATTAAAGGCCGTCAACGCGCCTTTGCATCTGGCGTAATCGGCGCGCCGTTCTACGCCGTTTGCGACGAATTGCAGCTATACGCCCCCGCAGGGATTAAGATTGTCCCTCCAGCCCTGCTACACGCCCTCAAAGAGGCTGGATGGGCCGATATGGGCCGCCTGGCCTCGCGTGAGTTCCAAACTAAGAAACACATCTTTTGCGCGCCTGAGTTAGCCAAAAGCAACAAGTCCGATCTGCGCCGGGCCATAGAAAAAGCCCCCGAAGGGGCTTAGTCAAGGTCAAAAAGGATCGCCAGAATGGCGGCGGCTATTGCCGCTGCAAGAATGATCATTCAAGCGCCATTTCTGCGCGGATGCGCGTGTTTTCGTTGTCGTCGTCCAGCAAGGCGCGCAGCGCGTCTTCCAATTCGTTGATGCGGTGCAGCAGGGCGGCGGTTTGGGTGTCGCCGTTGATGTATGCCTGGTGTTCTGTAATCATGTTTGCACCTCCAATTCAGGCCATATATTCATCTCACAATTTCTTATTAAATCAGCGTCCGCATAATTGTTAAAGCCGCCCGCTATCCACCATTGGGCGCATTCATCATCTAAACATTCAGGGTTGTCGATTAAATACCGCAGCTCAAATTTAGTCAGCGCGTAGATCATGGCTTGCCGTTGTAACGCTGCGGCTTCGGCGCGGTCGTTAAAGCAGTTATCGCCTTTTGCATCCGTCAAATATTCGCCTTCAGCGTTTATAACCATCCACCCATCATAAGTTTTAATAATTTTCATGCTAAATACTCCAAAAGAATAGCGGCCAAAATTAAGCCAATTGAGACTGCAAGCAGGGCATCCGCCCAAGGGCGGGGGATAGGGGCGGGTTTGTAGTGTTGCCTCATGCCGTCACCTCTTCAATGCTTTCTAAGTCCCATGACGCATTACCCTCGCCCCATGACTTGTCAGAGGCTAATTCATCCCATGCAAGTTGTTCTGCTTCATCTTGACTTTGCGCCTCGACGTACATATTGACATAAGACACGCGCTTCAGTTCTACTTGGTAGCTTTTCATATCGTCACCTCTTCCAGTTGTTCTAAAAATGCAATTGCGTCATTTAACGCCTCGCCTATAGTTTCGTCGCTTCCGTCACTTTTCTTTCTTGCTTTGGTTGCGCTAAACAATGCGTTACGCACGTCGTAAAGGTCAAAAAGGACAATTTGCAGTTGTTCTAAAGTCATGCCGTCACCTCTTCAAAAATAGCGTCCAGGCGGCTTTGCGAATCGGCGCAAAGTCTGGCTAAGTTTGACTTGGCCTCGGTAATGGCGTTGTAAACCATGTCTTCATAATAGTCACCAGTTAAAAAGTCTTTTTGGCTTTCATATAGGCAACAACCTAGAAAGTCTGTACCTAGCAAGATGCCTTGTTGGTACGCCTCAACCCTTACGGCAAACCATTCATAAGTTCCATTGTCAATCTTGCGGTGAATTTCTGATATATCTTCAACGCTAGCGTCGAACATATCTTGAGGCGGCGTGTCTTCCCATGTGGTGCTGCACACGATATGGAAGCCTTGCGTGTCTTCCGTGTGGATGATGTCGTAATGTCTCATGCTGCTACCCCTTCAATCGAAGGTATATCGGTGCAGATGCACAATATTTGTTCAAAGCGCGGCGCGCCTAGTAGGCTTTGCACGATCACGTTTCGGCCCGTGTGGGTGTAAGAAACCACGCGCATGGTCTTGCCATGCACAGAGATGTATTGGCCTATTTTGTAATTGGCCTTGGGGATGAATGCGAATGTCATTTTGTAGCCTTTACTGTAGTTGATAAGTAAGCGCCAGGGCGCTTGGTTGATAGTGTAAGGGAATTCCTTACACTTGCAAGGGTGTCAATTTACAAAATTGACACCTTTGATCGATTGTTGACGATATACGTAGGCGCGCCGTCAATTGATAAGTAAACAGTGCTTTTAGGTGTGCGCTGCTCAAGCGCAAAGGTTGCAGGCCGCCAGGTTGCAAGGATAGCGATAGTCTGATTATGCGTTAAAAGGCCGCGCACTTCATAGATAGCAAGCGCGGATTCTAAGTAGTCGCGGGTTGGGCAATAGATAGGGGGCATAAGGGGGGATTTTGAGGGCATGGTGTAGTCTCCGTAAAATTACAGTATAGCGTAAAAATGTAGGGTTGTAAATAGTGGCGTATGGCTATGTGTTTGGCTATGCTTTTTTGCGTGTCTCATAGGGGGAAATCAATTGTAGGCTATGTTGGTAGTTAGTTATCTTTGGATTTTGAATAGTGTAATATTACGTTATAGTTATGGTAACGTAAAATTACACTAAACCCTTAGACAAACTGAAAACGCGAAAAAAAGTGCCTACATGACCCACACCGCAAACTCCGCGCAAAAATTGACCGCCGCATGATGTAGGCAATGTAAGTCAACAAAAAATTACACCTAGCCCCAACTGTCCAGCCCCAACTGTCCAGCCCCATGCAACATGGTTGGCATAGCCCACATGACCCACATCCGCCAGGGAATACGCTTGTCATTCTGCTAACTATATGCTTGTCATTCTGACTAGCATATCCCTTGCCTTTTTGCCTAGGGATTGCTTGCCATTTTGCGTAAAGTTTTAGCCAGGGGGGAGGGGGTAGGGCCGACGCGATGGGCCAACGTAAACGGAGGGGCCACAAACAAAATTTTTTTTAATGTAAACTTCCAGCACACGCCTCCCAGGCGCAGGAGAACAAATGTTCAAATCACTGCCGCTCACTGTTCGACACGTCCAAGCAACTGAATCGCGCTTGCAGGCGATATACGACGCTGCCAAGCTGGGGCTCAAAGGCGACACGCTGGCGTTGGCCTCTGGGATGCGGCCTGAAGAGTACCGGCACCTATGCCAATTTGACGCACTGGCCGAGATGGCCGCAATCAAAGGCAAAGCCGACGGCGAGCGCGAGATGGCCGACATCCTGCACAAAGCGGCCCGCGAGGGCGATGCCAAGGCAGCGCTTGAAATACTCAAGCATCAGCACGGCTGGGTCGCCAAACAGTCCATCACGGTGGACATCGACCAGCGCATATCCATCACGCAGGCACTGCAAGAAGCAGAGATGCGGGTCATTGAGGTTGTAGATGCAGTCAACCAGATACAGCGCTGAAGACGAACAAGCCCTGATGGCGCGTCTGTGGACGCCGCGCATCAAGGACAACCCGCTTAATTTTGTGGCGTTGGTATTTCCGTGGGGCGTCAAGGGCACGCCGCTTGAGAATTTCAAAGGGCCGCGCAAGTGGCAGCGCGAGGTGCTGCAAGACATTGCAGACCACATCGAAGCGAACAAAGGCCTGCTGGACTACAACGTACTGCAAGCTGCCATCTCGTCTGGGCGCGGTATTGGCAAGTCGGCCTTGGTCAGTTGGATCACAATCTGGATGCTGGCGACCCGCATTGGGTCTACGACCATCATCTCGGCCAACAGTGAGTCCCAACTACGCAGCATCACATGGGCCGAGATTACCAAGTGGCTGGCGATGGCGATTAACAGCCACTGGTTTGAAGTCAGCGCCACGCGGGTGATGCCAGCCAAATGGCTTACCGAACTGGTCGAACGGGACTTGAAGAAGGGCACCAGGTACTGGGGCGTCGAGGGGCGGCTGTGGTCAGCGGAGAACCCCGACGCCTACGCGGGTGTGCATAACTACGACGGCGTGCTGGTGGTGTTCGACGAGGCAAGCGGTATCGATGACACGATCTGGGCGGTGACTGCGGGTTTCTTTACTGAGAACACACCCAACCGTTTCTGGCTGGCGTTCTCCAATCCGCGCCGCAACACAGGGTACTTCTACGAAGCGTTTAACTCCAAGCGGGCGTTTTGGAAAACCAAGGTGGTGGACGCGCGCACGGTAGAGGGTACGGACAAACAGGTCTACGAGCGGATCATCCAAGAGTACGGGCCAGACTCATCGCAGTCGCACGTTGAGGTCTACGGGATGTTCCCAAGCGCGGGGGATGACCAGTTCATCGGCTCGGACATAGTGGACGAGGCCATGAAGCGGGAGAAGTATAAAGACCTGTCCGCGCCCATTATTATCGGCGTCGATCCGGCGCGCTACGGCGCGGACGCCACGGTCATCGCGGTGCGCCAAGGACGGGATATTGTTAACATAACGCGGCACCGAGGCGACGACACTATGACGGTGGTGGGGTATGTGATCGACGCGATTGACGAATACAAGCCGACCTTGGTGGTAATCGACGAGGGTGGGTTGGGCGCTGGGATTGTGGACAGGCTCAAAGAGCAGCGGTACAAGATTAAGGGTGTGAACTTTGGAAATAAGTCCAAAAACCCGATAATGTACGGAAATATGCGCGCGCAGATGTGGGGTGAGATGCGGGAGTGGTTGAAATCTGCTAGTATCCCGACCGACAGGTTCTTGAAGACGGATTTGATTTCGCCTAAGATGAAGCCTGATTCACGTGGAACAATCTTCTTGGAGAGCAAGAAAGAAATGAAAGCACGGGGTTTAGCATCACCAGACGCAGCGGACGCTATATGCGTGACGTTTGCTTTTCCTGTGGCTCACCGCGAGTATACTGAGCCCACACGCCGCTATAACGCTCAAGACGGCGCAATGCACACATCATGGATGGGGTCTTAATATGCCACTCGTCAAATCATCATCCCCCAAAGCCTTTCGTGAAAACGTAAAGGCTGAAGTCAAAGCTGGCAAGCCGGTCAAACAAGCCGTGGCAATTGCTTACGCAGTCAAGCGCAGCGCGCCAGCCCCAAAAGGTAAGAAATAATGGCTGATTACACCGGCATGGTGGCGGTAGGAAATGTCGCCAACGGCGGTGGCAAAAAGGACGACGACTCCGACATACTGGCGACAGCGCGCAGCCGCTTGGACATGGCAATATCGGCGCTGTCTGAGTCCCGCGAGGACGAGATAGACGACTTGAAGTTCTACGCTGGGTCACCTGACAACCACTGGCAGTGGCCTGCTGATGTGCTGGCGACTCGTGGCGCGGTGCAAGGGCAGACGATCAACGCCCGCCCGTGCCTTACGATTAACAAACTGCCGCAGCACGTTCGGCAAGTCACCAATGACCAACGACAAAACCGCCCAACAGGCAAAGTTATTCCAGCCGACGACAAGGCCGACATTGACGTTGCCGAAATCTTCAACGGCATGGTCAGGCATATTGAATACATCTCGGATGCAGATGTTGCTTACGACACCGCCTGCGAAAACCAAGTCTCCTACGGAGAAGGCTACATCCGAATCCTGACCGAGTATTGCGATGACAATACCTTTGACCAAGACATCAAAATTGGCCGAGTTCGCAACTCATTTTCGGTCTACATGGATCCAACCATCCAAGACCCGTGCGGTGCGGACGCCAAGTGGTGTTTTGTGACCGAGGACATTTCCAAAGCTGATTACCAGCGGATGTACCCCGACTCAGCGCCCATTACCACCTTGCAAACGCTCGGTGTGGGGGATCAAAACCTGTCGCAGTGGCTCAATGAAGACACGATCCGCATCGCGGACTACTATTACGTCGATTACGACAAGGGCACGCTCAATTTGTACCCTGGCAACGCCACGGCCTTTGAGGGGACGCCTGAAGACAAGCAGTTGCGCGCTATTTACGGCAAGCCTAAGAAATCTAGGCAGTCTGACCGCCCCCGAATCAAGTATTGCAAGATAAACGGTTACGAAATCTTAGAAGAACGCGAGTGGGCGGGCAAATACATCCCGATTGTCCGCATTGTGGGTAACGAATTTGAGGTTGATGGCCGCCTATACGTGTCTGGCTTGGTGCGAAACGCCAAGGATGCCCAGCGGATGTACAACTATTGGGTATCCCAAGAGGCAGAGATGCTGGCCTTGGCCCCCAAAGCGCCATTTATCGGCTACGGCGGGCAGTTTGAAGGTTATGAAAACCAATGGAAGACTGCCAACACGACCAACTGGCCGTATTTGGAGGTCAATCCAGACGTTACAGACGGCGCGGGCGCTACGCTGCCACTACCCCAGCGGGCGCAGCCGCCAATGGCCTCCAGCGGGCTATTGCAGGCCAAAGCAGGCGCTTCTGAAGACATCAAAGCAGCCACCGGCCAATATAACGCATCTTTGGGCATGACATCCAACGAACGCTCAGGAAAAGCGATTCTTGCGCGTCAGCGCGAGGGTGATGTTGGGACGTACCACTTTGGCGACAACTTGGCCCGTGGTGTGCGGTATTTGACCCGCCAACTGATTGATCTAGTCCCCAAAATCTACGACACCCAGCGTATTGCCCGCATCATTGGCGAAGACGGCGAGACCAGCATGGTCAAGATTGACCCGATGCAGGCCGAGCCGGTCAAGAAGATCATGGATCAGCAAGGCATCGTGATTGACAAGATTTACAACCCTGGCGTGGGCAAGTACGACGTGGTGGCTACCACCGGCCCAGGCTACGCGACCAAGCGGCAAGAGGCGCTGGAGGCGATGGGCCAACTGTTGCAAGGCAACCCCCAACTATGGCAAGTGGCCGGTGACTTGTTTGTCAAAAATATGGATTGGCCGGGTGCCCAAGAGATGGCAAAGCGCTTTGCCAAAACTATTGACCCCAAACTCATGCAAGACGGCGACAAACCGCCCGAGTTGCAGGCCGCAGAGCAGCAGATTCAAGCGATGGGCCAAGAAATGGAGCAAATGCACCAAATGATCATCAATGCTGGCAAGTCGATTGAGGCGCAAGATATGCACCGCAAAGACTTTGAGGCAACGGTCAAAGCGTACCAAGCCGAGACCCAGCGGATTTCCGCTGTGCAAGCATCCATGTCACCAGAGCAGATTCAAGACATTGTGCTGGGCACTGTGCATGGCATGATTACTTCTGGCGACTTGGTTACCGAAATGCCTGGGCGTGATATGGATACCGGCCCTGAAACGCCGCAAGAGAACATGATGGAGCAACCACAATGATGTACAAAGCCGCCGATTTTGTTGGGATGCTATTTTTGGCCCGTGATGTGGCCCACAGCGTCCATCTGAACACCCGCAGCTACTCCAAGCACGTTGCCCTCAATATTTTTTACGAACGCATTGTTGGCGCTGCGGATGACTTTGCCGAAGCCTATCAAGGCCGTCATGGTCTGATGGGGCCAATTACGCTGCATTCGGCTACCAAGACGGCCAACATCATCGACTTTTTGCAAAACCAGTTGGATGAGATTGAAAAGTGCCGTTATGACGTAGTGGACAAAACCGATATGTCGCTGCAACAATTGATTGACAATATCATTGAAATTTATCTGCGTACACTTTATAAACTGCGCTTCTTAGCATGACGCTATCCATTAACCACAGCACAGCAGCGGACGCTAGTTTTACCGCTACAGGCGCTGCGGCGTGGGATAGCGCACACTCGCTGTCTGGCACTTTGCCAATTGGTTCTGGTGGCACAGGCCAAACGACTGCCGCAGCGGCCATTACGGCTTTGGCTGGAACTCAGGTTTCTGGCCGGTACTTGCGTTCTGATGGTGTAAATACATCCTTGGCGGCTATTGTTGCTGCTGATGTGCCTACACTCAATCAGAACACCACAGGCACTGCAACCAATGTGACCGGCACGGTGGCTGTGGCAAACGGCGGCACAGGCACAGCCACTCCGGCCCTTGTGGCAGGAACCAACGTAACTATTACTGGCACTTGGCCCAATCAGACGGTTAATTCGTCTGGCACGGTTACTTCTGTATCTGCCACCGTCCCAGCGTTTTTGTCTATCGCCGGTTCACCCATAACCACTTCTGGCACGTTAGCAATTACCTATTCAGGAACGGCGCTTCCAATTGCCAATGGTGGTACGGGTCAAACAACGGCTGCTGCGGCTATTACAGCTTTAGCAGGCACCCAAACATCTGGCTATTATTTGCGTTCTAATGGCACAAATACAGCTTTGGCAGCTATCGTTGCAACTGATGTACCTACACTAAATCAAAATACTACCGGAACTGCATCTAACGTCACAGGTACTGTTGCGATTGCCAACGGTGGTACAGGCCAAACCACAGCCAGCGCGGCCTTTAATGCTTTATCGCCAGTCACCAGCACGGGCGACTTGATTATTGGCAACGGCACAAACAGCGCGGCCCGCCTAGCTATTGGCGCAAATGGGTATGTTTTAACTTCTGACGGCACCACGGCGTCTTGGGTAGCGGCTGGCAGCGGGTCAGGTACGGTAACGTCAATCATTGCCGGAACAGGTCTAACTGGCGGAACAATCACTACTACTGGCACAATTGCATTGGCTACTACTGCGGTAACTGCGTCCAGTTACACAAGCGCAAACATTACGGTTGACGCTTATGGACGTATCACAGCAGCTTCTAACGGCAGCGGTGGTAGCGGCATTACAACTGGCAAAAGTATTGCAATGGCGATGATTTTTGGATATTAATTATGGCAAACCCAAACATAGTCAACGTAACTTCTATTTATGGTAGTACGTCTTATTTGATTCCAAGTACAACATCGGCTACAACTTGGACTGCGCTTACGCCTGCTACTGGCACAGTCAATAAAATTGACAACATTGTTGCGTCAAACGTTACCGCCAGTAATGCCACGGTTACTGTTGCTATCAATAGCGCTGCGGCTGGCGCGGGTACAAACTATCGCGTAATTTATCAAGTGCCAGTGCCAGTAAATGCTTCAATTGTTATTGTGGACAAAAGCACGGCGTTTTACTTAGGCGAGGCGCAGTCTGTTGTGGTGACTGTTGGGACTGCAAGCGCAATTGAATTAACGTCATCGTTTGAAGCAATTACCTAATGTCCACCCAATACAAGGGGTCTGTTCTTTCATCGACAGAACAGCCTACATCAACTTCTAGTGCCACAGGAATTTGGACTACTAGTGATGTGATGCAAGCACAAAAAGCATCCACATGGGTTACGTTGTCTTTTCCAACTGAATTTTTATTGATTGCTGGTGGTGGGCCTGGAGGATGGAATTATTGCGGAGGCGGCGGCGCGGGTGGTGTAGTCTTATCTTCTGCATTAACTGTCACCCCGTCTACAAGCTATACGGTAACAATTGGTGCTGGTGGAACCCCGCCTGCTGGAACTGGTACAGTACCTGGAACTGGGAACGATTCAGTGTTTACGGCGTCAGCTTCAAGCCCCGCAAAAGGCGGCGGTGGTGGGGATGTAGACAGCACCAGCACTAAATACGGCGGCAATGGTGGTTCTGGTGGTGGTGCAGGCTATTTGGCAGGATCGGTTGCCGGAACTGGGTCAGGGACACAAGGTAAAAACGGCGGTGCTGGAGACTCAAACAGCAACTTCGGTGGCGGCGGTGGTGGGTATTCTGCTGTAGGCGTAGGCGGCACTGCGTCTACTGGCGTTGGCGGTGCTGGCCTATTAAGCACAATCACTACAAACTTTGCCGGTACTGCTAATACGAGCACTAGCGCAAGTATAAATATCACCGCAGTTTCTGCTGGGGTTATAGGCATTGGAACTCAAATTACAGGGTCAGGTGTCCCAGCAGGCACAGTAGTAATTGCGCTTGGTACAGGCACAGGCGGTACTGGCACATACACGTTAAATAAGGCCACCACTACAACTTTAACTGGAACGGCAATCACAAGCACTGGCGTTTACTATGCGGGTGGTGGCGGCGGTTGGACGCGCAGCACAAGTACAACCCTTGGCGGTTTAGGTGGTGGGGCGGGTGGAGTAACCGGTACTAATACGGCCGCAGGCGGCGTTAACCAAGGTGGTGGCGGCGGTGGTGGTGGATCACTTGCAATAGGTGGGGCTGGCGGCTCTGGCATATTAATCATTGCTTACCCTAATTCATACGGTGATCTTGTTTCTGTATCCGCAGGTTTGACTTGCAATGGAAGCGCAGGAAATACCACGCCGAATACAACGTATCGAACAGGCTACAAAGTGTATAGATTTACCGCTGGCACTGGCTCTATATCTTGGTAAGAAAAAATGGCTACAAGATATAAAGGCTCCATCATGTCGTCCACGGCGCAAACGCCAACGACTGCTAGTGCCAAAGGCGTATGGAAAATAGCCACTGTTTTGCAGGCATTAAAAGCTGGGATATGGCCCCCTATAACGGTTCCGGTAGATTACTTAGTTGTTGCTGGTGGCGGAGGCGGTGGCGGTGTAGGGCTTAACGTTGGGGCATCAGGTGGCGGCGGTGGTGCTGGTGGTTTATTAACATCGACTAATCTTTTGTTACTTCCAGCAACCACATACACTATTACTGTAGGCGCATTGGGGGCAGGAGGGACACCCGCAAGTACGCGAGGTACGAGTGGCGGTAACTCTGTTATTAGTGGAACAGGCATAACGACAATTACTGCAACTGGCGGTGGTGGTGGAGGTGGTTCAACAGCCGCTGGATTAGCCGGTTTAACTGGTGGCTCTGGTGGTGGAGGCCCCGGCGGTAGTAGCGCACGCACAGCAGGCACTGGTACGTCAGGACAAGGAAATACGGGTGGCCTTGGTTTTAACACGGCGACATCAACTTTTGCTTATGGTGGAGGAGGTGGTGGTGGAGCTAGTGCTGTAGGTGCAGCAGGAACTGCGTCTATTGGCGGTAATGGTGGCGGCGGGACATCTAGTACATACAGCGGTGCAACGGTAACTTACGCTGGCGGTGGTGGCGGCGGGGCGTATAACGGGCAAACAGCAGGAACTGCAACAGGCGGTGGTGGTGCTGGAGGTAACACTGCAACAAGTTTTAATGGTGCTGCTGCAACTGTAAATACAGGCGGCGGTGGCGGGGGTGCTGGAACTACGGGGTCAAACAACTCTGGAACTGGCGGCGCTGGTGGAAAAGGAATTGTGTGCATTCGTTGCCTTCTTGCTTATACGGCTTCAGCAACTACTGGATCACCTACTGTAACTACAGATGCAACATATCGCTACTACAAATTTACTGATTCTGGAACAATTACTTTCTAATCATGGCACATTTTGCAGAACTTGATGAGAACAATGTAGTCCTACAAGTGATTGTGGGTGTGGACGAGCCGCTTGATGGGGAAGCTATCTATGCGGAGACAACCGGAACCGTTTGGAAAAAGACCAGCTACAACACTAGGGCGGGAGAACATCTCCTTGGTGGAACGCCGTTTCGTAAGAATTACGCTGGCATTGGTTACACCTATGACTCAGACAGGGATGCGTTTATCCCCTCGCAGCCGTTCCCTAGCTGGACGCTAAACGAGCAGACTTGCCAATGGGATTCTCCCGTTCCCATGCCTGTAGACGACAAAAGGTATGTTTGGGATGAACAAACTTGTCAATGGGTGGAGTAAAATTCCATGAACAAGTTTTTTGGGGGTAGTTTTTTTAGCGGCGGGTTTTTCTCCCCGTTGACTGATTTTTTTGGTGGTAGTTTTTTTAGCGGTGGGTTTTTTGAATCAGCACCCGTTTACGTCACGCAACTTTTTATCGAGTTAAGATCATTTACTGAAAGAAGGAGATTCTAATGGCGCTCAATCTCAAGGCTATCACTTCTGTCCTGGGCTACCAGCAGATCACCAGCTTGTCCGCAGCTACGGCCCTGACCGTACCCCAGAAAAACATTGGCGGCCTTGCGGGGTCGCCCCGTATTGCTATCATTACGCCAGAGACTCAAGCTGTTCGCTGGCGAGATGATGGCGTGGCTCCAACCGCTTCAGTTGGAATGCCCCTTGCTGCCGGTGTCACTTTGCAATACGATGGCGACTTGACTCAAATCAAGTTCATTGAGCAAAGCGCCAGCGCGAAGCTGAACATTACTTATTACTCGTAAGGAGCCGTTATGGACTTTCATGGCGAAGGTGGCTCAATGAGCCCCGCAAATTTAATTGAGTACATCCAAAAGCAGCTTCCTACTGACTTGACCACCTTGGTCAATTTGCAAGCTGAATTGGCCCAGCGCCAAGGCGCAATGTCTGCGGTTCAAGATGCTGCCGCAGATCGGGCCAAGGCTGCTGAAGAATTGGCTACCGCCAAAGACCAAGCTGCGGCTATGGTTGCGTCTGCCAAAGATATGGAAACTGCGGCTAAAGCCAAGACTGCTGACCTCAAAGCGCGTGAAGCTGCTTTGGCCGATAGCGCTAAAGCATTTGAAACAGCCAGCGCAGCGCGTGAAACGGCCCTAAATGCGCGTGAAAAGACATCTGACACCCGTGAGATGCACCAGCAACAAACGCAAGCCAATTTAGATGCTTTAAGCGCGTCCTTGGAAGCACAAGAAGCTGCATTGCAAACTCGCGTTAAAGCCTTCCAAGATAAAGTTGCTGCAATTAGCGCGTAAGGACATAAATTATGGCCGTCTTTCTCTCCCCCGTGGGCGGCGTTGCGGCCCAATTTTTTACCAATAGCGGCGTGCCCCTTTCGGGCGGCAAGCTGTACACCTACGCTGCGGGAACGACGACTCCACAGGCCAGCTACACCAGTTCGTCTGGCGTGACTGCACACACCAATCCGATCATTTTAGATTCGGCTGGGCGCGTGCCTGGGGGTGAGATTTGGTTAAGCGCACCACCGTACAAGTTTGTGCTGAAAGATAGCACAGACGTACTTATTGCTACTTATGACAATGTGACAGGTATTGGGGCAGCAAGCTATCAAGTAGACAATTTTACTGGGACAGGATCACAAACCATATTTACGTTAAGCGTGGCTTCGCTGGGTGAGAATTTTACGTTTGTGTACATCAACGGCGTGTACCAAAACAAAAACACTTACACAGTGTCAAGCGCAACGCTTACATTTTCAGCCGCGCCGCCTTTGACTTCTTTGATTGAAGTAATGTACAACTAATGGCTAACACCAAAATTTCCGCACTTACAGCGGCAACCACGCCGGTTGCTGGTACGGAAGTTTTGCCTATTGTTCAAAGTAGCACGACCAAACAAGTAAGCATTGCAAATTTAACTGCGGGCCGTGCAATCAGCGCAACTCAAATAACTTTGACCGCAGGAAATTTAATTGTTGCAAATGGGTACGGCGTTGATTTTTCTGCAACACCAGGCACTGGCACAAGTGAATTGTTTGCTGACTATGAAGAAGGTTCATGGACGCCAGTTCAAGGCTCTGGGCTAACGGTTGTGGGCGCTTTTAGTTCTAGCGGTGCGTACACAAAAATTGGCAATATGGTTTACGTAAAAGGACTGCTTGCGGCGGCAACTTCTATTACGAGCGGAGCTGGCGGAGAATTTTGTTCTGGGCTTCCATATTCGGCTTTAAGCAATTCTGTTGGCGGTGTTGCTAACGCAGGGTATACGGTTTTGACGGGCATAAGAGCAATTGCAGCATCTTTGTATTCTGTAAATTCTCAAGCTGCAACAACATCTTTAGCGTTTTCAATTTCTTATCAGGTGTAAATTATGGCACTTACTAAAGTTTCTTATTCAATGATTCAAGGTGCGGTAATTAACGCGCTTGATTATGGCGTTGTTACCGATGGAACAAACACTACCGCAAGTTTGCAATTAGCCATAACTGCCGCTGCGGGTAAAGCACTTTATTTGCCTTCTGGTACATACTCAACAACAACGGCGCTTACATTGCCTGCAAACATTACGATCTTTGGTGATGGGCCTACTAAATCAATTGTCAAAAGAATTGGGTCTGGTACTGATAACTTATTTGTTGCTACTGACATTTCAAATATTAGTTTTAAACAAATGGGATTTTATGGCAATAGCCAAGCAAGCACAGCTCTTAACGGCGATGCAATTTTTTACACTCAAACTATATCTTCTACAGTTGCAAATAAAAATATTTACATAGATTATTGCAACTTTGATAATTTTAAAGGTGACAATTGGGTTTACATTGCAAATGCAAACACTACTTATACAATAAATAATATTCGCATTACAAATTGTAATTTTACCTCTTATACAGGGAATTGCCGAGATGGGACAAGTATTGGTGTAGCTTCAAACTGTATTACTATAACTGGTACTAATGTTGTTGGCGGCGCAAAAGTTGTTGATATTTGGGTTGAAAACAATGTTGCTAATAACTATTACATAAAAATGTTTTTTGCTATGTACTACGGTTGCGAAAGGGCGCACGTTGTAAGCAATACCGTTCTTAGCAATGGCCTTGACCCTGCTATTGCAAACGATACCGGCGCGTATGCGTTTTTAGCTTATGGTGGCACGGCAAAATGCAACAATGTTTCGTACATCGATAATATTGTAGAAGGCGTTAAGTCTTGCGGTTTTTACAATGCAGGAACTACTAATTTAAGAATTATTGGCAATCGTGTTTATAGCCAAACTGATACCATTGTATCAACTTTGCCTAAAGGCGCTTACATTTGTAACAGCACACAAAATGTAATTATTGCAAATAATCAAGCAGAAGCAATTTTAGCTTATGGTGTTTACTTTATACCACCAAGTAATCCTAGCGATGGTAATATGGATATACATATCTCTGGCAATAATTTAAAAACTTGTGCTACGGGTATATACATTTTTCAAGGAAATGGAGAATCAAGAAATATTAATGTTGATAACAACACCATTACAAATTTTACCGCTTTTGGAATTCGTTTAGCATCTTCTGGCGCATACACCATGCAGGAAGTGTACATCCACGATAATTTAATTACAACAACTACTGCGTCAACGTATGGAATTATTTATGCTTCATTAGACGCAAACTATGTTATTTATACGGTAGATATTTCAAATAACACAGTTGCAACGCCATCAACAGGCATTCAATACAATAGTGTAACGGCGGGATATATATCCATTGACAACAATAAATTTTTAGGTGATTTTTCTGCGTATGCTTTGGATATAGCTGGCTGCACAAAAATGATTGTTGCAGATAATTCATTTATAAATCAATCTACTGGTTATTGTTTTAATTCTACCGGCGCTCAAGGTTCGTTAAAAAATACTATTTTTGAAAATTGCGCTACAAGTAGAATTGTTGTATCTACTGGGTCAAATGATTTTGGTCTTGATGCACCTAATTGGACACCAATAGGCATCGGCCCTTTTATGCAAAATTTGGTGGCTGTAGAAGCTGGATCAGCCGCTTCAAAGTATGTTAATAATGGATGGTATTACACTGGCACAGCGTGGCTTGAGCAACGTACATTAACTGGAAACTAACATCATGGCTCTTGAAAAAGTTATTTCTGTTGATCTAATTGAAATTGTTGAAAACGGCTGCATTCAAGTTCGTACCAAAACAGCTATTTTTGAAGATGGCAAACAGATCAGTGGGTCATTCCACCGCCACGTCATCGGGCCTGGGGATGATTACAGCGCTGAAGATGCCAAAGTGCAAACTATTTGCGCTGCTATGCATACGCCGGAAGTTATTGCTGCTTACCAAGCGTCCCAAATTCCAGCATAATGCTGAAAACACGTACTGGTGCGTTCACCAGGGATTCTATGGAATCGAAAAATGTCAGAAGAAGACCTAGCGGTAGTAGACCCCGCGCCGGAACAGGAAGCAACGGCTGCACCTGAACCCGAAGTTAAAGCGCCGGAAGCAGAAGCACCCAAGACATTCTCGCAAGAGGAACTTGATGCAGCTATTGGAAAACGCCTCGCAAGAGAGCAACGAAAGTGGGAACGGGAACAAGCACAGAGGGTTGCGGAAACGCAGACCTTGAGGGCTCCGGCAGCACAGTCTGTCGATCAGTTTGAAACGCCAGAGGCTTACGCCGATGCGTTGGCCTATCAAAAGGCCGAGCAACTGATCGCGCAGCGCGAAGCGGCCAAGCAGCACTCGCAAGTTCTTGAGAGTTATCACGATCTGGAAGAGGAAGCCCGCGCTAAGTACGATGACTTTGAACAAGTCGCGTACAACCCCAAGCTGCCAATTACGGACGTGATGGCCGATACGATTCGGTCTTCGGATGTTGGGCCTGAGTTAGCTTACTACCTCGGAACTAACCCCAAAGACGCAGAGCGTATATCTCGCCTAGCCCCGCTTGCACAGGCAAAGGAAATTGGGAAGATTGAGGCCAAATTGGCGTCTGACCCCCCAATGAAACGTACGACATCCGCGCCAGCGCCGATTTCGCCTGTCACTGCCCGATCCACTGGATCACCGGCTTATGACACTACTGATCCCCGGTCTACCAAGACCATGACGGATTCGCAGTGGATTGAAGCCGAAAGGGCACGCCAGCGTAAGAAGTGGGAAGCGCAAAACCGCTAACTTTTTTTAAGGACTTTTTTCATGGCTAATAGTATCCTAACCATTGATATGATTACCCGGAAGGCTCTGGAGATTCTAGAGAACAACCTGGTACTCACCCGTAACGTAAACCGTCAGTACGACGACAGCTTCGCTGTTGAAGGTGCCAAGATCGGTTCTACTCTGCGTATTCGTCTGCCCGACCGCGCTCTGGTCACTGACGGTGCCGCCCTGCAAGTTCAGGACGACAACGAACAGTTTACCACTTTGTCTGTCGCCAACCAAAAGCATATCGGCGTGAACTTCACTTCTGCCGAATTGACCATGCAGTTGGATGACTTCGCAGAGCGTGTGTTGAAGCCTCGTATCAGCCAGTTGGCCTCCAGCATTGACGCTGACGTTGCCAATGCTTATAAAACCATCGGTAACACTGTTGGCACTCCTGGCACTACGCCAGCTACTTCTTTGGTGCTTTTGCAAGCCCAGCAGAAGCTGAACGAGAACGCCGCTGTAATGTCGCCCCGCTATGCAACGGTTAACCCTGCTGCAAACGCTGGCTTGGTTGAAGGCATGAAAGGCTTGTTCAATCCTACCGACACCATCAGCAAGCAATTTCGCAACGGCATGATGGGCACCGGCGTGTTGGGCTTTGAAGAAGTCAATATGTCTCAGTCGATCAAACAACACACCACTGGTTCGCGTGATGCCTCGGCTTCCACGACTACTGGCGCTGCTGTGACTTCTGAAGGTTCGTCTACCCTGACCTTGGCTCAAGGTTCGGTGACTACGACTATTGCTGCTGGCGACGTGTTTACCATTGCTGACTGCTTTGCTGTAAATCCGCAAACCCGTGAAACCACTGGTTCGTTGTTCCAGTTTGTGGCTCTGGCTGCGGCTACCGCTGTGTCTGGCACTTGGACTGTGACTGTGGCTCCTATGTACTCGGCTAACCATGCTTTGGCTACCGTGAACATCCTTCCGCAAAACAGCAAAGCTGTGACTTTTGTTGGAGCTGCTTCTACTGCTTATGCACAAAACTTGGTCTATCACAAGGACGCCATTACGTTTGCTACCGCTGACTTGTTGCTGCCCCAAGGTGTTGACATGGCTTCGCGTGCAGTTCACAACGGGATCAGCTTGCGCGTTGTCCGTCAATACGACATCAACAACGACCGTATGCCTTGCCGTATTGACGTACTGTATGGCTTTAGCACCATTCGTCCACAGATGGCTTGCCGCATCTGGGGTTAATCAATTCTTTCTAAAGGAAATTTATCATGGCTCTACCTAATGGCGCAGGCGGTTACCAACTTGGTGACGGCAATCTCAATGAAATGCAAATTGAGACTCAGGCTACTCCAGCAACTGCAACTGTCACAGCAACGCTGACAACTGCTCAATTGCTGAACGGTATCATTTTGGGTACTCCCACCACCACCGCAGCGGCTTACACTTTACCTTTGGCTACTGATCTGGACGCAGCCTTGTCCAGCGCTAAAGTCAATAGCAGCTTTGACTTTGTTGTGGTTAACACCAATGGTTCTGGTAGCGGCGTGATTACGATCACCACCAATACCGGCTGGTCTATTGGTTCGTCTGGCTCACAAGGCTTGATGACTGTCACGACTGCTGGTACATCTCAAATGTACCGCGCAGTTAAGACTGGTGACGGTGCCTGGTCTTTATACCGCATTGCCTAAATCTGAATGGGGCTTCGGCCCCGTTCTCTAAAGGAAACATCATGCCAAATACTCAAGCGGTAGGTGTCGCGTATAGCGACCCCGAATTTACTACCTGCTACGCAAGCCAAGAACTTGGTTACAGCGCAGCAGCACAAGGCGCTGTGACACAGTTGACAGACAAGTCCACAGGGGTAACTCTGAACAAGTCTGCTGGCCGCATCACAATGAACAATGCAGCATTGGCCGGAGCCACTGCTGTGTCGTTTGTTTTGACCAATAGCTCAATCTCCATCAATGACACAATCATTGTGTGCGTTTCTAGCAATACCACTGGTAGCGCGGCGGGTGCATACACCACCTACGTTTCCTATCTGGCTGCTGGTTCTGCTTTAATCACATTGCGGAATTTGACTGCTGCAACTTCTTACTCTGAAGCTGTAATTATCAATTTCAGCATCATCCACGGCGCAAGCTAAAAGGGAGGGGGCCACAAGCCCCCTTTCCCCCTATGAACATTTATCTCAAGCACCCTGTTCATGGCCGCAAAGTGGCGACTATGGAACTTGAAGCCGAATACGATGAACAAAACGGCTGGACACGATATACTCAGGATACGCCCGAAGTCTCTGAGGCGGCTCCTGTTAACGCACTGGAAGTAAAGCGCCGTCGTAGAACCGAAACTGAAGGAGCCTAGTCATGGCCGTTTACACCGCTGGCGATCAGATCAACCGAGCCCTTCGATTGCTTGGCGTCCTTGCTGAAGGCGAGACTACTTCTGCTTCAGTGTCGCAAGACAGTTTGATGGCGCTCAATCAAATGATTGATAGCTGGAATACCGAGCGGCTGTCGGTGTTCAGCACTCAGGATCAGGTGTTTACTTGGCCTGCGGGTTTTATTAACCGCACCCTTGGCCCAACAGGCGACTTTGTAGGCAACCGGCCCATCTTGCTGGATGACGCGACCTACTACCGCGACCCAAGCACCAACGTCAGCTTTGGCATAAAAATGATCAATCAGCAGCAGTACGATGGTATTGCTGTTAAGACGGTTACGTCTACTTACCCGCAAGTGCTGTTTATCAATATGACGTATCCTGATGTGGATATGTACATCTACCCCAAGCCAACACGGGACTTGGAGTGGCACTTTATTAGCGTTGAAGAGTTGACGCAGCCCGCCAACTTGGCAACCAACATCTTGTTCCCGCCGGGTTACTTGCGGGCTTTCACTTACAACTTGGCTTGCGAGATCGCACCTGAGTTTGGTGTAGAGCCCAGCCCCCAGGTGCAGCGCATTGCTATGACCAGCAAGCGCAATCTGAAGCGCATCAACAACCCTGACGATGTGATGTCGATGCCCTACGCCATTGTGGCAACTCGGCAGCGGTTCAACATCTACGCTGGGAACTACTGATGAAAACGCCGATTCTTGGATCGGCCTACGTTGCCCGCAGTATCAACGCTGCGGACAACCGCATGGTCAACCTGTTCCCCGAGGCCATCCCCGAAGGCGGCAAAGAGCCCGGCTTTCTAAACCGCGCTCCTGGCTTAGAGTTCCTACAAACTGTGGGCACCGGCCCAATTCGAGCGTTGTGGGCGCACCAAACCAACGGCAGCGACTTCTACGTGGTTTCTGGCGCTGGCGTCTACAAGCTGACCGGCCTGACTGCTACGCCGCAGTTGCTGGGCACGCTTACCACCAGCGCTGGGCCGGTATCTATCGCGGACAACGGTACACAAATATTTTTTGCCACCAACCCAGATGGATTTATCTACAACGAAACCACAGGCGCGTTTGGGCAGATTACTGACCCTGACTTTGCTGGCGCGGTAACGGTCACTTATTTGGATGGGTACTTTGTTTTTAACCAGCCCAATAGTCAGATTATTTGGGTAACCCAATTATTGGATGGCACTTCAATTGACCCGCTGGACTTTGCCAGCGCCGAGGGTTCGCCAGATGGTGTGGTGGGGCTTATTTCCGACCACCGCGAGTTGTGGGTGTTTGGCACCGACTCTGTGGAAGTTTGGTATGACACGGGCGGTACAGATTTTCCATTGCAACGCATCCAAGGCGCGTTTAACGAGATTGGCTGCGTGGCCGCGTTCTCAATCGCCAAGCTGGACAACGGCCTGTTCTGGCTGGGTACAGACGCCCGTGGGCAGGGTATTGTCTACCGCGCCAACGGTTATACCGGCGTTAGGATTTCTACCCACGCTATTGAGTACGCTATTGCCCAATACGGCAACATTGCGGACGCTATTGCGTACACTTACCAGCAAGAGGGCCACGCTTTCTATGTGCTGACGTTTCCCACCGGCAACGCTACTTGGGTTTACGATGTGTCCACCCAAGTCTGGCATGAACGGGCTGGCTTTGACAACGGCGACTTTATGCGGCACCGCAGCAATTGCCAGTGCAACTTTGGCGGTAACATTATTGTGGGCGATTTTGAAAGCGGCAACATCTATAGGTTTGACTTGGATGTGTACGCTGACAACGGCGGCATTCAAAAGTGGCTGCGCTCATGGCGGGCGCTGCCAACCGGCCAGAACAATTTAAAACGCACGGCGCACCATAGTTTGCAACTGGATTGTGAAACAGGTGTGGGGCTTAACGACGGCCAGGGCAGCGATCCGCAAGTGATGCTGCGTTGGTCAGATGACGGCGGTCATACTTGGAGCAATGAACACTGGTCGCCAGTTGGCAAAATTGGTGCGTATGGTCACCGAACTTTTTGGCGTCGGCTGGGCATGACTTTGAAGTTGCGCGACCGAGTGTATGAACTGTCAGGCACTGATCCTAACAAGATAGCCATCATGGGCGCAGAATTAATACTTAGCCCAACCAACGCATGACCATTGGCAACGAAACCAATATTACGCCGCCGCGAGTGCCGTTAATTGACGAGCGCACGGGCGCGGTCTCGCGTGAATGGTATCGTTGGTTTTATAGCTTGTTCACTACTGTTGGGTCAGGCACGGGAATTATTCCCGTTGATTCAGGCGGTACTGGCTTGGGCACAATCCCAACCAACGGCCAACTATTGATTGGCAATGGTACAGGGTATACCCTTAACACGCTAGGCTACGGTGCGGGCATTTCAGTTACCAACGGGCTAGGCACAATTACCGTTGCCAATACGGGCGTCTTGTCCAATATTGCGGGCACGGGCATTTCGGTATCTAGCGCTACGGGCAATGTCACAATTGCCAATACTGGCGTGCTGTCCTTTTCGGCGGGCACTACAGGGCTTACCCCCGCCACGGCCACTACGGGCGCGGTAACGCTGGCTGGCAAGCTAGTAATTGCTAACGGCGGCACAAATAGCGTATCTATACCAACAGCAGGCGCTGTCCCTTACGGCACGGGTACGGCCTACGCATTCACCGCCGCTGGCACGGCAGGCCAAGTATTAACCAGCGCGGGCGCGGGCACACCAACATGGACGACTGTAGGAACCGGCACGGTCACCAGCGTGTCTGTTGTCTCGGCCAATGGCTTTGCCGGTACGGTGGCGACGGCCACCACCACACCAGCCATTACGATCAGCACATCAATTACGGGCGTCCTAAAAGGCAACGGCACGGCCATCTCGGCTGCGGTGGCAAATACGGACTATGTGCCGCTGTCCACGGTCATAACCAAGACGGCTGACTACACCATTACAGGCACGGACACTTGGATCATCAACAACAAGACCGGCTCGGCCTTGACGTTGACGTTCCCTGCGGCCTCAAGCTGGACGGGCCGGTACATCACGGTTAAGAATATGCAAGCCCAAGCGGTCAACTCGGCGTCCAGCAACATCGTGCCGATTGACAGCACGACCGCTGGCACGGCGATATTGCTGGGTGTGGTGGGAAATTGGGCGACAATGGTGTCAGACGGCACCAATTGGATTATTATGCAGGCTGCGTCTAACAACAACCTGCTTTTGGAATAGATACAGGAGCGTATTATGTCTTTGATGTCATTACTTGGCGGAGCAGCCGGATTTTTTCTTACCGGAGGCAACCCCGCAGGCGCAGCGTTAGGTGCAACTTTGGGCGGAGGCTTTGACCAGTCAAATGCCGCTACTGAAGCGGCTAATACTTCTGCCGCCGCCAATGACAGGGCGCTTGCATTGCAACAGCGGATGTACGAAGAGAATGTTGCGCGGCAAGCACCTTTTCTTGAAGCTGGAAGAGGCGCGCTCAATAAACTAACGGCAGCGGTTGATTACACGCCGTTTGGTATGAAACAATTTCAAGCAGACCCAGGGTATGCATTCCGATTGGGCGAAGGTCAAAAAGCACTTGAGCGGTCTGCGGCTGCTCGGGGCGGTTTGATTTCGGGCGGGGCTTTGAAAGCCGCGACTCGTTACGGCCAAGAGATGGGCTCACAAGAATATCAAAACGCATTTAATCGGTATGGCACTGAGCGCGACCGTATGCTGCAACCGTTGCAAAGTCTGGCCGGTGTGGGGCAAACCACCGCTAATAATTTAGGCAGCGCCGGTCAATCGTACGGCACAAGCGCGGGCGGCTTGTACAGCGCTACAGGCGAAAATCAAGGCAACGCGCTTATGGCTGGCGCAAACGCAAGGTCTTCTGCATATGGCGCTGCTGCGCGGCTATTGCCGCAAATGAAGTTTACCAATCCGTTTGCGTCAGATGTTTCTGGATCGTGGAACTCAGCAACCGGCACGTTTCAGTAAGGAATAGCTATGGCACTTAATTTTGGACTTTTAGGCGACGCTGGCGCACCAGCTATGGGCTACATACAAGGCCAGCAAGATGTTGCCCGCAATCAATTGGCGCAGCAACAAGTTGAAACAGGCCGCATGACGCAAGACAAAATGCGTATGGAGATGGACTCAATGCGCCGCCGCCAAGCTGGCCTTGACCAATTTATGCAAAAGGCAAAAGAATTAGGTGTTGACGGTGACCCTGAACAACTAACTCAAGTCTTCTACGAACACGCCATATCAACTGGCGATATGCAACAAGTGCAAGCCGCGCAAATTGCAAGGCAGGCTGCCAAAGAACGCAAAGAGTACATGGCGAGCCAACCTGGTGCGGGCGGCGCGGTGCCTACGCCTGTGCCTGCGCCAAATATTTCTTCTGCTGCTTTGCCTGCACAAGTTAATGCTATGACACCTCCCGCTGCTGCGCCGCCGCAAGGCAATGCTCTTGCGGGAAACAGGCTAGCTCAAATTGAAAATAGATTGCGTGAACTGCGGCGGTTTCCTACCGCAGGTAAACAAGAACGCGATGAATTAATTAAAGAGCGCGACAGGCTAATGACACCTCATGTTGTGGGCGATAGTCTTGTTACTTTGGGCGGCGGCGCGGCGTTTACCGCTCCAGCTAAAACTGGCGGCGAATCTCCTTTGGCTAAATTACAAAGGGAGATGGCTGCATTGCCCCCAGGTGACTCACGCCGCGCGCAATACGTGGCGGCGATTAACAAAGAAACTACTCGCGCGCCTGGAACGGTGGTTAACATTGACCAAAAACAAGAGGGGGCGTTTGCAACTGGGCTTGGCAAAGGTCAATCAGATCGAATTCTTGCTAATCAAGTAGTAGCGCAAGATGCAGCTGCAATTTTAGAGACTAACCAAGTTGGTCGTAATCTTCTTAAAGCTGGCGCGATTACGGGCACAGGCGCTGAATTTTTTGTGGGCTTTAACAACGCGCTTAAACAAGCTGGCGTTGATTTTGGCTACGCAGATGCGGCGTCTAATTCGCAAGCCTACGCGGCTGCAATGGGTGCTAACGTAGGCCGGATCATTAAACAATTTGGTGCGGGCACTGGTTTGTCTGATGCTGACCGCGAATACGCAGCGCAAATAGCGGGCGGAAAAATTGCGCTTACTGAAGCCTCATTGCGTAAAATTCTTGATATTAACGACAGAGCGGCAAATCGCGTAATTGATTTGCATAACAAAAATGTAGGCGGCATTAAAACTAACATCCCGCTTACCGTAGAAAAACCAACTTTTGCCGCGCCCCCGCCATCTGGCGCAAGTTTGATTCCTGGCTCAACACCGGCTGCTGCGGGAGGCGGTGCGACCGTCACGCTACCTGATGGCCGTATCAAAACATTTCCAAATGCGGCAGCAGCCAATCAATTTAAGAAAGCTGCGGGGCTTTAATGGACTACGATGCACTCGCTAAAAAATACGGCGGGGCAGACGCTCCAGCCGTTGTTGATTACGACGCGCTTGCCAAACAATATGGTGGTGCTGATGTAGCTGCGCCGCAATCTACAAAAGCACCCCAATCTACAAGCGCGTTAACGCAGTTTGGCCGTTCTGCCGCATCGTTGGCTGACGTGACCTTGGGTGGCGTTATACCTGGCGCTGTCCAGTATTTGATGCCGCCTATGCTTCGCGCGGCTGGCCGCAGTCCAGAGCAAGCCACGGCGTCTACGCAAGCCCTTGTAAGCGCGGTGGACAGGCCGTTTGGAAAGACTTTTGGCGTGGCTGAAACACCTGAATACCAGCAAGAGGCTGGCCGTCAGGTAATGGACTTTATCGGCCAAAATTTCCAAAAAGGCGCTAAATTTATTTCCGACAAAACAGGCTTGCCGGTTAGCGATGTTGAGAACATGATGGCATCGTTGACAATAGCTGCACCAAAGATCGCGCCGCCAGTTGTTCGTGCGGTTAGAGAAGTTGCCGCGCCGGTAGTACAGCAAATTAAAACGGGCGCTCAACTGCCGTTTGAGCCAATGCTCCAAGCCAAACGTGAGCGTTTGTCCGCAGAGTCTTACACCAAAGGCCCGCAGTTAGACGCGGCCGCAGAGGCGCAGCGGTTAAAACTTGTGCTTAACCCAACAGATATTGAAAATTCTGTTGGAGCCAGACTTTACTCAGCGGCGGCTGGCCCTCGTGGCCCTGAAGCATTGGCAGCGGCTAACCGCCCTCGCGTCAATGAGATTGCAAAAAATGAGTTGGGCCTTGACCCATCTGCATCGCTGACTAGCCCCGCGCCTTTTAAACAGGCGCGCGCCAACTTAGCTGGGCCGTATGATGACGTAAGCAAATTGCCAACGTTAACGGCTGATGAAACAATTATTGCAAACTTAAACGGCCTTCGTAAAAACGAAAAATTAATTGGTGGGGAAGGCGTTGCCAAGAAAGTAGACAAACTGGTAGACGACGCCATAGCCAAAACACAAGCTGGTTTAAATGGTGCTGAACTGCTTAACAACGTGCGGACGTTGCGCGCTGACGCCAAAAAGATTTACAACAACCAAAGTGCTACACCAAAACAACTGTCTATTGCCGATGCTAATTTAGCCATAGCCAACCAGCTAGAGTCAATGATTGACTCTAATATCTCCAACCCCAAACTGCTGGGTGAGTGGCGTGACGCCCGCCAAAAGATGGCGCGCACCTATGCTTACGAGAGCGCAACCAATTTCAATACTGGCATGGTTGACGTGTCCAAGCTGGCGCGGCTTACCTCTAAAGACAACGCGCTTACGGGAGATATTGCATCGCTTGGCAAAATTGCGGGTAACTTTCCTGAAGTATTTACTACCGAGCCAACATCTAAATTTTTTAGCGCGCCGCGTCTTACCCGCTCTGGCGTACCTGGCGGCGCAGGTGCGTTAATCGGGTCAAACTTTGGACTGACGGGCTCTATTCTTGGTGGCCTAGCTGGCGGCGCGGTAGGTGAGTTTGGCGGTGCAATTGCGGCCAACCGTTTGGCATCTCCTGCATACCAAGCAAGCTTAAAATTACAAGACTTTCGTATCCCCGTTAATCAAATGGCAGTCGCTGCCGCGCCCATACCGCAAAACCGTGCAGTTGTGCCGTTTGACCCTCGCAACGCGCTAGTTCAGCCTACTGATGTCGTGGGCTATGCACCAGATGGTACGCCCATTACCGCCGAGCAGGCGTTCTCCCGCCCCAACTTTGTACCTGGGCGTCCTGAAGCGCAAGTCAATGTCGGCACGCAATACGCGCCCAACCAACTGCCCGCGCCCAGCGCTGAAAGCACAATGGCTGGGGTTGCCGCAGAGCGCGCCCGCGCTGCTCAAATGTCTCGCACGTTGGGCCAGCAGACAGAAGCCCAGCAAGCGGCGGCTGAAGCGGCTGCACGCAGGCCCACAAGCGGCGGCAGCGTGTTGGAATTTGACCCGATTACAGGTCGGTACAAAGTTGGCGGCGAGGGTCTTAAAGGCGCAACTCCAGACGTTTTGGAAGCTACAGGTAAAGCTGCTATTACCGCCGCTGAAAAAGTGCGAACAAATCAACAATTTTTAATGTCCGCCGAAGAGAAAATTCAATGGGGTAAAAGTTTGTTAGAGGGGATGCCTGTTGACCAAGGTGAGTTAATGTTTGGTAAATTGTCCCCTCAACAGATCACCAACAAAATGGCAGATCGTGAATGGGTAGCGGGTAAAGTTACCAAGGCCCGCCAGCAAGCGCAGGCGTTTGACGAGATCGCCGCCCGTGCTACAACCGATCAAGCCCGCCGTATGGCCGAAATGAAGCGTGAGCAAATGCTGGATGTGCTGAACACGTTGGAAGAACAACTGCGCGCGCCGCGCCCGACATCTTTAGGTGGGCAGGGGCCAAAGACCCGCGCTGCAATCCGCAATAAACTAGCCCCGCAAGACACCGGCAACGCCCAATTTAATTTTTTGAGCCCTGAATAATGGATCAGCAAACAATCAACCTCATCCTGGGCGCGTGCATGGCCGTGGCCGGATGGTTCGCCCGTGAGTTGTGGACAGCAGTGCAAGACCTTAAAACTGACCTTGCCAAGCTGCCAACGATCTACGTTGTTCGTCAAGACTACAAAGACGATATGCGCGAGGTCAAAGAGATGCTGAGCAAGATTTTCGACCGGCTGGATAACAAAGCAGACAAATGACTAATGCGTGGCGTCATACTCTTTTTGGCGCTGGTCACGGTATCGGTCGCCCAGGACAAGCTGATTCTGAGTGCGGAGCCGCCGCTGGTCAGGAAGCCACCCAAGCAGCCAAGCTGCGCGGTGCAGGAGCTATACGCCATAGCCTGGTCAACGCACGACCCAGCAGAGCGGCACAAGGCCATGCTGGCATGGCTGGATAAGACATCATGCAGTTCGGACGACTACGTGAATATTTGGAACGCCTTGCCCGAATGGGCAGGCACATCAGACAGTCCTTTGCTTCGCGCAAAGATCATGGAGAAATCAAAGTGAACGACAACATTAAAGCACGGTTAACTTTTGCAGTAACGCTCATGGTCAGCGCAACCCTTTGTCTATCTGTAATTGGCATGGTTTCAGCATTTCTGCTTGGCCTGTGGTCAAAAGAAGTGGACAACGCCGAAATCTTTAAACTACTGTCGCCAGCATTCCAAACCATCATTGGCGGTTTTATCGGCTTGCTTGCTGGTGTGAAGCTGTCGCACGACGAGGAGATCAAGCATGGCCCTTGACCCCGTAACCGCCCTATTTGAAGTCGGCAGCAAAGTCCTAGACCGAGTTCTCCCTGACCCAGCGCAGCAAGCCGCTGCCAAGCTGGAGTTGATGAAACTCCAACAAAACGGTGAACTGGCCCAGATCACCGGGCAGATGGACATCAACAAAATTGAAGCGGCCAGCAGCAGCGTTTTTGTCTCCGGCTGGCGACCCGCCATCGGCTGGGTGTGCGGCGCTGGGTTCGCCGTGCAGTTCGTCGTCGGCCCGCTGGCCGAATGGGGCTCGGCCTTGGCCGGTCACCCGGTCAAGTTCCCCACGATGGACACAGGCACCATGATGCCGCTGCTGCTGGGTATGCTTGGCCTGGGCGGTATGCGTACCGCTGAAAAGATGCAAGGCGTGGCTGCAAAATGACCCCCAATTTTACGTTGGCAGAATTAACTGTCACCGATCACCGAGAATTTAAAAATGAACCTAACCCTAGTGAGATTGCAAATCTACAGCGCTTGGCTGAGTTGCTGGAACAAGTTAAAGTCGCTATTGGCGGCAAGCCGGTCATGGTTAACAGCGCGTTTCGGAGCAAACAAGTAAATGACGCTGTAGGCAGCAAGGACACCAGCCAGCACCGGCTCGGCTGCGCTGCGGACATCCGCGTGCCAGGTATGACGCCAGATCAAGTGGTCAAAGCGGTCATTGCGGCCAAGCTGCCTTTTGACCAACTGATCCGCGAGTTCGACCGCTGGACGCACATCTCGGTGCCCAATGACCCCAAGGGCAAGCCTCGGGGCCAAGTGCTAATCATCGACGCTAAAGGTACTCGCCCGTACTAACTGCATGGCGTCCTTCAGGTCGCCGCGCAGTTGCTCAATGGCGTCCTGTTGGGCTTGCATTCGTAAATACGAATCCAAAGCGAATTTCGCTAAGGTTTCGTGGTTCCACGCGGCGAAGTTGGGTAGGTCTGACATTTGGTTTCTCAGTTGGTTTGGGGCAGTTCTCTGGCGCGACGATAACGCACCACACCGCAGTCCATTGTTTACGGTGGGCTATCCAGCGGTCAATGTAGGCGTCAGGCATTTCAGTTAACGCACGCCGCATGGGGGGAGGTTCTTTTTCCAACCGCTCAGCTATGTCAGCAACGGTCAAGCCGTCGTGATACTGCTGGAGCAACATCCGTATGGCGTGGTGGTTTGACTTATGCATTACGCTCTTTCAACTTGGCTTCAATAGCTCTCCACAACTGCCACAGCGCCAACCCAGACGCGCTAAGTTCAGCCAACTCATCATCCGTCAGGTCTATCCATGCGCGCTGTGTTGCGGGTGCGTAATACAAATTAACGTCACCACTTCCTTTCGGTGGCGGGTTAAGCGTTGTCCATGTGTGTGAGTCGCAGTGCATTACTACATCCGGCTCCTGCGTCAGCTTGTCCCGCGCCATAGCGCGTTTTGATTCATAGCCTGTCATGTTGTTCCCCTTGCGCGGATGGTGGTCGCTACTCTGCTTCCATATATTTTTGTGCCGGTGGGTAAATGAACGTCGCAGACAGTTTCCGCTGCTATCTTTGCACATTCATCACGCTCATCAGCACGGGTTGCTGCTTCTACCAATGCGGCAAAGTTTTCCAAGTGATGTATAAACCTAGCGCGGTCTTTGCCCATGCCGTAATAAACAAGGCCCGAATCGTTTGCCATTTCAATGATGTTCATCACTTCCCCCAAAAAAGTAAGAAAGCAATCCACCCGCACAGCACCACAGCCATCATGGTGAGCAAGGCTTTGAAGGTATCGGCAAGGTCGTCTATCGGGTCGCTTAACTGTGCATCGTTGTATCCGTTTGCGTAGGCGTCGTTGATTTCTTTAAGGCGCTTTTGACGTACTGGACAGTCAGGGCCGTTTGTACACTTCCCGTAGTCACAACAGGTATTCATTTGTACTCTCCTAAACGTGTATTCAAACGTTCAATGCGGGTCATATTCATGTCTAGCACCGCTTGGGCGTACTCACACGCTGCCTCTGCTTCAAGGCGGTCAAGATGGGCCTGCGCCAGTTCACGCTGGATGACTTCGGCTGGCGTCAGGTCGCGGTAATAGTCTTTCAAAAATTTAATAAATTTCATGGTAATTTAGCCTCTTTTAGTAGTTCAAGTCTCTCCCGCGCGACGCGCAGGGTGTTGTACCGCTGGTGCAGACGCTCCAGCATGGATACTCTTTTGAGCGTGTTGCGCTCGTTGTTCAGCATACCCAGCACTTCCTCTTCGGTCAGTGTGGGCAAACGGTCATTTAGACTTCGCCAAGTGTTTTTCAATTCGTGTCTCCAGTTTGGCTATCAGATTAACGCAGCGGTCATACGCCCTGTAGGTGGCGTTTAACTGGCGCGCGCGGGCTTTGAGTTCGGCCTTGGCCGCTTTGAGTTGTGCTTTCAATAACATAATTCCTCCATTGCAATATCAGAAATAGCGCGCTTGTCGTGTAGCGCGGCCCAGATGCGTTCGTCCACCGTCTTGTTGGTCAGCATCACGTAGCACCACACGTCATGCCGCTGGCCGCTACGATGCAAGCGCCCGATGGTCTGTTCATACAACTCAAGCGACCAAGGCAGGGACAAGAAAACGATCCGGCACCCGCCGTACTGAAGATTAAGCCCGTGGCCTGCTGACTTGGGGTGGACAAGCAGTAACTCAATGGTGCCTGCGTTCCACCGCTCAATTGCCCGGTCGTCGTCAAGTGTCTGAGCATGGGGGTAACGCCGCTTGAGTTCGGCCAGTTCCTCTTGATAGTTGTAAACAATAAGCGTGTTAGCACGTTGGTTCTCCTCCAGTAACTCATGCAGCCGGTCAAACTTGGCCGTGTCAAACCACACTGGCGTCTGCACCGTCACCCACTTGCCTGGTATCTCTGATGGCGTCTGTACGGTGTGGTACACAAACCCGCTGGCAAGCTGCTGCAACTTGCCGGTCACCACAGCCGCGTTGATGGCCGTAATGTCTTGCAACTTGAAATCTTTTTTCATGGTGTCGTAAGGCTTGCGGTCGTACAGATCGCAGCGCACTTCTACCGTATGGAGCGGGGGCAACTTGTCGCTATACTCACCCGCGTCCAACACAAAAGTGGCAGGCTTAATCACGGCCATGACCTTCTCAAGACTGCCCTTACGGGGCATCCACTCACCAAAGTCGGGGTTGATTAGCACGAAATACTGCTGCTGGAATGCGCCCTTGCTGCGGCCCAACAGGCTCTGGTCAACGATCTTGCACTGTCCAAACACATCCTCCAAGCCGTTGCTGGTGAACGAGCCGGTCAGCCCCCAGCGAATCTCGATGGGCGCAAGAAACTTGAGCAAATCTTTAAAGCGCTTGCCGCTGGGATTCTTGAGCCGCGTCAGTTCGTCAAACACCACGGCGTCAAAGGTGCCCGTGGGCAGGTTCTCGTAATTGGTCACCACCACCTGGGCGTTGGACGCCAGCGCAGCGGCCCGTTGCTTGGGCGTGCCCACAGCGACGGCCAGCGTCACATCGGGTGCCCACTTGGGCTGCTCGACCGGCCAGACGCTGACGGCGACCCGCTTGGGGGCCAGCACGAGGAAGCGCTTGGCGTGGCCGTCCTTGAGCATGGCCTGCATGGCAGTCAGCGTGATGGCTGTCTTGCCCGCACCCACAGGGGCGAGGATCATCGCCCTGTCGCGCTCGTACAGGAAGTCAGCCGCCTGCTCTTGATAGGGTCTAAGTTTCAAGGTAAGCCTCTATGAGTGCTTGCGCTGCTTGCGGGACGATGGCGTTGCCGTAGGCGCGCAGGCGTCCCACTCTGGCGGTAGACCCATGAGCCAACGGGAATGTG
>Ga0304730_1000467_pt1 | contig 35574 bp, 58 predicted proteins | sample M_130628_MF_Meta_FD_190474 | JGI IMG/M metagenome (GOLD analysis project Ga0304730, IMG submission 190474) | Freshwater microbial communities from Lake Montjoie, Canada to study carbon cycling - M_130628_MF_MetaG (v2) (version 2) | ecosystem: Environmental > Aquatic > Freshwater > Lake | place...
CCTTTGCTTAAGTCTTAACTTTTTAAGTTTCAAAATAAAAAAATGAAACGCAAATGGAGTTTTTTGCGTGTTGGCAGACGTTTATGCGCCGTTTTTATTCCATTGGGTCATGTTGTACCCATAATCTGCCTTGGTCAAGGGTTGTACGCCTTCATGTGTGTAATGTTCATATATGCCCTTACGTTCTTGTCCTGTCTTGTGGCTATGGCAGTTGATACACAATGATTGAAACAAGTTATGCAAGAATGCTTGTTCGCCTATGTGCCGCCAAGGAAATACATGGTCAACATGATTCGCTAAATTAACATGACCCCGTGTTAAGCATGACTGACATAAGGGTTGCTTGCTTAATTGTGCGCGTCTGATGGTTTGCCATGCTGGATTACTGTAAGCATTGTCTTTACCCTCATTCATGTGTTCTAAGCCGCCATGCTCACTGCAAAAACTGTTCAGTTTGCTTCTGCTGTTCTTACAGCCTAACTCACGGCATATTTTGTTATATGGCGCGTATGGCATTGTTAATGTATTTGAATGACCATGTTTTAACATCCATTCTGAATCCATGGGATGTTCCAGCAATTGCTTGATTTGCTCTTGAATATCCTGTTTTCTTTCCTCGCATCATTGAACCACCAACAATGACTTTATGTTGACGCTTAACATCATTCAATCGCCATTGTTTATCTCGCTTTAATGCATTGTAAACAGGTGCGCTTGAAAACTTACCCATGACTTCATAATTTTTGTCAGCAACAATTTTGGCGCATTTGTTAAGAAAATGTACGCCCAAACCAAACCCACAATAATCAGGATGAATCACCAAACGATTAAAATGCAATTGCATTATTGTGCCTTTACGATGTGGAACATAATTAGAAAAAGCCAAAAATCCTATTTGATTTGCGCCTGACCATAATCCATAAAAATAATTTTTACCTCCAGCAAGTCGGTCACTTAAATAATGATATTTGCTAAAGTAAGACCATGTGCCCCTTGAGGTTTCGTATATGTCAAATTGCAATTGTTCTGTTCTTTTGAAGTCCCGCCAAAGTGACCTCCGGTTTTCATATATTTGCTTATTGGCATCAATGACCCAATCAGGGTTAAGCCATTCAACAACATCATAATGGCAAGACATTAACACAATCTTTTTGCCTGTTTTTCTTGCGTGTTTCTGTATGCAATGCGACATGACTTTGGCAACAGTTCGGTCAACAACGCTTGTCCATTCATCAATCACAATCATTGCAATGTTATCCCGCGCCATTTGCAAAGCACATTCAGCACGTGCGCGTTGTCCGTTGCTTAACGTGTACGCGGGGCGAATCCAGCACGGCACAGCGGTCAATCCAACGCCGCACAACATCGCGGCACATTCATCGTATGTCATGGATTCTGGAAATTGGTCAATGACAGGTTGCGTCATGTCCAACACTTCGCGGAAACATTCATCGCCATATATGTGTTTGGCAAGCGTTGTCTTGCCGCTACCCGATGCGCCAACAATCAAACCAATATTAAACGGCGTTGTTAAGTCGGCTTGAACTTCAAAATGATGGACGGATTTTTTTTCGGAATCAATGTCAAGGCTATTTGCCGCTTTGGTTGCTCGAAACGATGTGGCAACTGGCGATGCAAGTGTTAACTTAAAATTTTGCATTCAAAACCCCTTTCTTGCATTTCGGCAAACAATTTTTCCAATTCGCGCTCGCCTTCGCATTCAATCATTAACAAATTGCGGCTTTCATCGACTGGTTCTTTTAAATCATCTTCGGCATCATCCAATTTGCCAAACAATGCTTTCAATTCTTTATCGTCAAAACCAAGCACATCAACGCCAAATCCTGCTTCTTGAAGCGTTTCCAATTCAAGCGTAAGCATTTCATTGTCCCAACCGCTGTTAAGTGCCAGCTTGTTGTCGGCAATAATGTAAGCGCGTTTTTGATGTTCGGACAAATGTGCCAATTCAATGGTCGGAACTTTTTCTTCACCTAACTTTTGTGCCGCCATAACGCGACCATGACCAGCAATGATGCCGTTTTGCCCATCAAGCAAGATTGGATTTGTAAACCCAAATTCTTTTATGCTTGCCGCTATTTGTGCAACTTGTGCCTCGTCGTGGGTTCGGCTGTTCCGCGCGTAAGGAATTAAATCTTCGGTTTTCTTGTAAACGATTTTCAACTGGCCTGTCATGTAATGTCCTTTTGTTAAGCTAAAAATTTTAACTTATAAAGTGTGCTGTTAATCAGATTGGCAATGTTGTCAATTTCATTTTGCAATTCACTATCTTGCGGGAAACCATTTGCTTTGCGAAGCATTGAAACTTCATCGCTTAAATATGTTAAGTATGTAACAGGGTCTTGTTCTGGAAACAATGCGGCAGTGGCAGGGTACTTTGTCAGCAAGCCATACTTGCCTTGAAACGCTTCAATAAAATCATCAGCGCGGTCGCCAATGTTTTCGTAAAACTTCTGCAATGCTTTGTGCTGGCTGTAACTGCGGCTGGACAAATGCAAAATGTGCGCTGTTGTCACGCTGTTAAGTAAGCAACATACAAAATCCATAACAGGGTCGGCTTTTGCTTCAACGCTTGCGGTAAATTTGACCATGATTTTCCTTTAAAGGTTGTTGGTTACTCGCTACTTCTGGTTGACAATTAAGCAACGTGGCGGTCTAGGCCATCCTTCAGCATCCGCTTTCACCAACACGGCTGGAGACTGTTGCGCTACCCCAGTAGTCCCTAGAGTCAATCCCCATGCGTGTTAGCTGTTGGTGTCTATGCGTCCGCATCAAGGCTGTGATAGCGGATATTCTTTATCTTTCAGATTGTCGCCTCGGTCGCTTTCGTTCGCTACTCAGGGTCACTGAGTTTTCACCAACAAGTGTATGGACTGTTATGGGTGCGACCCATGCAGAGCATCGGGATGAATGGCTGGAAATGGGTTGGTAGCTACAACAGAGCCCATCTTGCCTACACCACATGACCGACTTCTTCCTGCCAATCCACACACTTCTTAATGTTTTGTTAATTATCCACCAGCGGGTCAGGCGAGTCAATCAGTATCAAATCCCGCTTTTGCAACTCAATCCATGTTTTTTTCAATGCGGCAAAAAACATCTTTTGCTTTTGGTCTTTTGTTAAGCTGTGACCGCCATCCAAATCGTGATGGCAAGCAAAACATAAAGCCGCCGTAAAGTGGTCAGATGCCTTTATAGACCGCCCTTTGCCATGTGCCGCCATGTTGCTATGCGCCGCTTGCGTTTGCCCGTCTAAGCCGCAATGCTGACACGGCAAAGATGCCACGTTCTGCAAATGTTTGCGACTGCGCCAATATTGAAATTTTGCCCTCATGTAATGTGTTTTCTCATTTTGTATTTGCCCAATACCACCATTTTTTCATGTAATCTTTCAATTCTTTTGTTGATTGACCGCGCTTTACATAAACACCATTCGGCATAATTCTCCCAAATTCTTCAATGTACATTTCATTGTCAGTGTCGCCGATAATTAACAAAATCAAATGTGTGTTAAGTTTTGCTTGTGCTTTGAGCATGATTTTTTGACCCATGCTTAATTTTTCTGTCGGTCGTTTCCATTCAGCAATCAAAAACATTCCGCGCCGTTCCCATGCCATATCAATGTCTGACGGGCATGAGTTTGGGCTTTCAAGTATCAAACCAGAAAATGCCCCAAAATCAATATGTCGGGCATTTTGACTTCGCATCAACTTCATGTTAAGTCAACGCCATTTTGTGCCGCCCATGCAAACAAAAATTCAATAAATTCACTGCCTTGCTCTTTTGTTAATTTCTTGCTTTGCAACCCAAGTTGAACAATGCCTGTGCCGTCAAGACTTGCAACAATTCTGCCTTGCGGCAAATTAGCTTGTTTGGCAAACTCATGTAACAACAAGCGTTTCCAATCTTCAGCACTCCAACGCGCACCCTGATGCTGTGCTTGTTCAGCAATGTCGGCAATCATTGCATGATATTTTTCCTCTTGGTCACGGGTTTTGCTTTCTGGCTTAACTTCAATCGTTAAGCGTTTGCCATTGTCCAAAGCGGTTTTAATTTTTTCCCACAATGTCAAAATCAACGCATGGGCTTGCTTGCTGTTTTCCAATTTGTAAATCATTTTTTATCCTGTAATATTTTCAACGCTTCATCGACTGACTTAACAATGTGAACTGAACCGCGCCAAAGACTGTGCCAATGCTCTTGGTCAATCGTCAGCTTTTGCTTGCTTAACACTTTGTCGCCATCTTTGACTTCCATCAAATAATTAATGCCGCGATAACCGATAAGCAAATCAGGGCAACCTTTGCCTGTTGCCGCCAGTGACTGAACGCTTGCACCTATTTGCCGCAATACATTAACAATCGCTTTTTGATTATCATCAATCTTTGCCGCTTTTCTCATTCATTACTTTCGTTAAGTCATCAGCTATTCCACGCCAAAACCCTGTTGGGTCAGCATCCAGTTTCTGCGCCCTGTCCCATGCGTATTTCTTTGCGCCGGGCATTGATGCCATCCAAATCAAATGGTGTAAGGTTTTCTGGTACTCGGAGGTCACCTGTTTGCCAAAGAGCTTTTGTGATTTCAATGATGTTTGCAATTCTGTTTCCATCTTTCAATTCATCCAAAAGTTTGTTTGCTTGTTGATTTGTCATTTTTTTCCTCGCAATTCAGCAAGGCGGCGTTTGGCTTCTGCAACCACTTCAGGGTCAACAGGTGTCGGGTTGTATGCAATTTGTTTTTCATCGCGTGGAATAGCAGGGCCAGCATTGCAGAATTCGCGGAACTTTATTGCGCTCGGCACAAAATCGCCATTCAATCTGTTAATCGCATAATCCATGCTTGGTCGATATGTTAAGAATTTGCCAAGCTGTTTTTGCCATTCAGTGCGAACATTTGCAAGGTCGATGCCGTCCCAATGTCGGGCAAAGTTTGCGCCATAAATCGCACTCATGCGCGTGAAGATGTAATCAAAGCCAGCATCAGCATCACACCAATCGTTTGGATTCAACATTGACCACCTCCAATGTATTGTTGTCGGGCTTTGCCCAAAATGGTGCTGGTTTCGGCCCCGACATTCCTCTTGTTAACAAATTCATGTTTGCCGCGGCTTTTTGTGTAGCAGTCTGTTTGCCAGTGACCCAATCAGCTTTAAATCCACGCCAACCCTGTGCAACACATTCTGTTAATGCTTGCTCAAGTGTCCAGCCAGCTTTTGCCGCCTCTTGCTCAATGCGTGAAATTGCCGTCATGCTGATTTGCGCTTTCAATGTTTTGCGATGCTTAACAAAATCATTCCACACTGATGACGAAACGCCGTGAGGCGTGGCAACGACAGTTGCCTTTTCTTTTACTGTGTCTTGTGTAATGTGTTCTGTGTTATGTGTAGCATTGCTTTCGCTATGCGTTCGCATTGCGTTCGTATCTTGTTTGTTGGCTTTGTTCCATCTAGCTTTAGCACTTTCACTTGCTTTTTGAGATTTATCGCCAGCTTTTAAAATCTCAGCATTTGCTCTGTGATGAATCCATCCGTCCGCTGTGCTTTCAAAGTACTCCTGCAATACCACAGCAATGCAATCGCAATGCAATCGCAAGCGAATTTGCCTTGCAGTTTCATTGATGTCAATCGGAATGGGTTTTTCATGAAGATAGTACCAATCAAGCAAACGCCGATAGCACAAATCTTCCATTTCGGATAAATGTTCAGTGTGACTTTTGTAATCACCAATGTTAAATTGGTAGTAGTGCATATAAACCTCACGTTGTCGGTTGCCGTTACAAAGAAACATCGGCAGGGCGGTAACGAATCGCCTTTTCGGGTTGCATTCCCTAGCCGTGCCTCAATTCTAAATCAATTTTTCAAACAGGTGTCAAGTCTGCTGGTTTTAATTCAATTTCCGTTGTGGGCGGTGCTGAATCAGCAAACCATTCTGGATGTGCTTGACGCAATCGGTCAATCCGTTTGGGTGGCAAAATCGCATGATATTGAGTGACAGCCGCACGACTGACACCAAGCAAGCGAGCAAGTTTGGCTTTTGAGCCAGCAAGTTGAATTGCAATTTGTGTGTTCATGTTAAGAATGATAGCAATAAATTAACACGCTTGTCCAGTGTTAATTTTGAAAACACAAGTATTCATTTGTGTTGTATTTTTGCAAATATGTTGCTTTTTTGCAAAAAACTTAACTTTTTTTGGTCGGATGCCATTTTGTTAAGTTTTCATGCATAATTCATTCATCGGCTTAACAACTGATGCAAACCAACCAAATTAAAAGGAATTGAAAATGCAACACGTTACTCTCACACCTACCCGCACATACAAAACTGCCGCCAACGCACAAAAAGCGGCAACAGATAAATTTGGCGATATGGAAACAACTGGTTTTGGACCATTGCGTTACATTGTTATGGAACACATTGATGGCAGATTTTTTCCAGTGTTTATCGGCATCAATGCTATGCACTATGGTGTTCATTTTCATTTCAACATATTGGCTTAACAGAACAACTGACGAGGCTTTAATAGCCGAAACCCCGCAAGGGGTCTTGTTCAACAAATTAAAAAGGATTAAAAATGATAGTTTACAAAACCGAAGTAAAGCGTAACCCTTGGGCTTGTGAAGTAACTGTGAGTCGCACAAAAATTGGTCGTTGGGTTATTGACCGCCAATTGGCAAAAACAGAATTACCAGCCAATGCCTTTACCTGTTGGGAACACGCCGAATGGACAGGCAATGCTTGGGCTAATGAAGAACATTTACAACGCATAACAGAACAAGAACACAACTGATGAGCCGTTAATCGGCGAAACCCATGTGAATGGGTCTTGTGTAAATTAACAATCAAAGGAAATTAAAAATGGCTCATTTAATCGAAAACAACGCAATTACAGGCAAAGCAGAAATTGCCTATGCAAACGCAACACCTTGGCACGGTCTTGGTCAGCAATTAACACCAGACGCACCCATTGATGTGTGGCGCAAAGAAGCAGGACTTGATTGGGAGGCAAAATTGTCGCCCATCATGTTTACATGGGATGGTCAGAATTATTCTGAAATGCCAAACCAAAACGTCATTTATCGTAATGACACAAACGCACCTTTGGGCGTAGTGACTAATCGTTACAAAGTTCATCAGCCAGCCGAAGTGTTGGAATTTTTCAACACGCTTGTTCAGTCAGCAGGGTTTACTTTAGAAGTTGCTGGTGCAATCAAAGGCGGCAAACGCATTTGGGCATTGGCAAACGTCAACCGTGAAGCAGTTGTTTTGCAAGATGATGCAGTGCGCGGTTACTTGCTGTTAAGTACATCGTTTGATGGTACAGCCGCAACTATTGGGCAGTTCACCAGCATTCGCGTTGTGTGCAACAACACGCTGTCAATGGCTGACCAAGAACACGCACCAAGTCGCGTTGTGCTGACACACGGCGCAGAATTTGACCAATCGTTAATGCGTGACCGTTTGGGTCTTGTTGTCAGCGGGTTTGACGGCATGATGGACAAATACCGCAAATTGGCGCGTCAAGGCGTATCCAGCGAATATGCGCGTGAATTCACCAACAATCTTTTCCCTGCCGCATACAACCAGCAGACCAACACATTTAAAGAATCTCGCGGCTTTAAGCGCGTCATTGAACTGTTTGACGGTGCTGGTATGGGTGCAAACAATTATGGCGTATACGGCACTAAATGGGGCTTGCTGAACGCTGTTACTCAGTACGTTGACCATGAGCGTGGACACAATGTTGATACCCGCATGAACAACGCTTGGTTCGGCAATGGCAATCGCGTGAAATCACAAGCTGAAGAAATGTTGCTTGCTTAATTTAACCGCCCCCACGGGGGCATATTTTGAAAGGATTGAAAATGAATGCACATCAAATAGCACGAATTGATAAATTTAGGATAACCCGCAATGCAGTTATTCACGCCGAAAATTGTTTAGAGTCATGCGGTAAATGGGATGCTGAAAGCCTTAGCTACAACATTGAATGCAATTTTCCCGAAATTGATTCTGATAAGTGCGATGCAATAGCTTCAGCAGTAATGCGTAAGCGTTTTCAAGGAGTAAAACCATGTTAACCAATAAACAAAAAGCATTTGTTAATGCTTACAGCAACAATGTTGCAAGTGTTCCTGTTGAACGTGTGGAAGAATTTTTAGAGCGTTATTTAAACAATGACGATGTTGAATATTCTGAAGATTACACAAGCATTGTGGATGCTTGGGGTATGTGGACAGATGCACTTGCTTGGAGTGACAAACAAAGAACTGAAAGCGTTGAACAAATCATGTGGGAACGCCGTTCAGATGTGTGGGCAGGACTTAACACGGTTCATGAATTATTCCCTGTCATAACAATGCTTCAAGCCAGCTTGGATGGCGACAAACCAATGGACAAATATCAAGTCAAAAACGTGCTGGATGCTTGCAAGACCATCTTGCTTTACGGTGGCGGCATGATTGAAGATTGGCTTTTTCTTGAGGAGAAACAAAATGAAACTGAATGAATATTTGCAAGCAACAGCCGTTGGCCTGATTTTGTCAGTGCCGTTTCTGATTGAAATTGTTAAGGAGTTGCTGAAATGAACAACCCACAAGCATTTCCAAGTGTTTTTGACCATGAGCGAGGCATGAGTCTGAGGGACTACATGGCGGCAAAAGCTATGCAAGGCTTGTGTGCAAGCCCGGCAGGTATGGAATGGGCTAACAGCCGCTTGGCGGCAGAAGCCTACGACCTAGCAGACGCAATGCTGAAAGCGAGGGAAGCATGACTTGGATAATTACCCTGAAATATCAAGTAGATGATGATTTGCGCCGCCGCGCCACCATTGAACAAAGAATTACCGATGAAACTGTTGACAATTCTTACTTTGACGTTTTGACTTGGCAGTTTGAACGCATGGTTGAAGCAATGAAAAAACAAATGCAAGAGGAAAAATCATGACTTGTTCATTTACACATCAGCTTTCCAGTGGCGCAGATGTCACAGTTATCTACGAATTTGTTGACGAAGATGAAGATGTCGGTCTGAATGCAGAATTTGAGATTGAAGTTTATCTTGATGGATTGGAGGTTACAAATGTCATCACCAAAAAAGACATCGCGCAAATTGAAACCGAAGTTGCATATCGTTGGAAACAGCACTGCGAAGATGAACGCCGTGAAGCCGACATATCCAGATGGGAAAGCCAGCTTGACTAGCTTGCCCTACACCACGCGCACTGGTCTACAGATTGGTGCGTATTACACACCTCCACCACGGGGGCAAATGAGCAGCGATGAAGAATTCTGGCAGGGCATTTTGCTTGACATTAAACCAAAGTCAAATTTGCCCATGCTGGTTTACATCATTGGATTAATATTCTTAATTAAAAATTTGATGGGAATGAAATGAAACCAGAACACATGATAGATGAAGCCGAAAGAGTTTCACGCGAACAATATCCTGATGACTCAGTGTCACGGCTTGCATTTAAATGCGGAATGCTTCAGGGCTATTTGACCCGCATGGATGCAGAAATTGAAACGCTGAAATTACTTCAAAAAGTTGATGAAGAAGAAATTTTGAACTTACAACGTGAACTAATTGAAAAGGATAATTGAAATGCAAAAAGTATCAGCCGCGCTGGTCAAGGCGCAAAAAGCATTTGGCAAAGCACTTAAGTCCAGCACCAATCCGCATTTCCGGTCAAAGTATGCTGACCTGTCTGCTTGCGTTGAAGCAGTCATTGACGCACTTAACGACAACGGCATTGCTTTAATGCAACAGTTCCACGAATGCGACAAAGGCGTGATTGTTGAAACGCTGTTCATTCATGAGTCAGGCGAACAACTCAGCGGTGGTCGTTTGTTTGTGCCAGCAGTCAAGCTGGATGCCCAAGGCATAGGCAGTTGCGCGACTTATGCTCGTAGATATTCGCTGTTAGCCGCTACAGGGCTTGCACCAGAAGATGATGATGGCAATGCCGCTAGTAAGTCAGTGCCAAAAATTTCAGCCACACAAGGCGCATGGGATGGGTTAAAGCCTGACCGACAAGCAATTGTGCAAGATGTGCTGGATGCCATTTTGGAAAGAGTGGCGGCAGACGATATGCACGGTGCTTATGAGCAATACACAGGCATTGAAGATGGTGATGAAAAAATTGCGTTGTGGTCAAAGCTGGATAGCAAAGTTCGCAGTGCAATAAAGAAGCAAGCTGAACTCGCAAAGGAAAATAAATAATGGCATACAAAGAAGTCACCGCCATCATGGGCGAATACGTCAACGCACAAGGCGAGACAAAGAAAAAGTATCAAAAGATTGGTGCAATCATTGAAAGCAAGCATGGCCCGATGTTGAAGCTGGATTTCATTCCGCTTGAATGGAATGGGTATGCCTACATCAATGAACCGTATGACAAACAGGAAAAGCCTAAATCAGAACCACGCCCCGGTCGCCGTGCCGAACCAATGCCTGATGACGATATACCCTTTTAACTAAACAAGCGCATGGGTAACCAGTAAGTCGCCAAAGGAATTGAAAATGTTGAAAATATTGTTTTTGCTTTTGTTAACTGGTTGCGCAAACAAAATCATCATTGACCCAAAGTTCAGCACCACGCCCGGCAACATCTACCTTGACCAAATGGAATGCGAGCGCATTTCCGAAGAAGTTCATGTTCCTACTGAAATGGCAAAGTCAGCCGCCATCCAAGGTGCGGCATCTGCCCTTTTAAGCGCATGGATTGCAAGCAAGACGGGTATGCCTGTAAACAACGCCGCTGGTGCTGGATTGGCTTCTGGTGCGATTGTGGGCAGTGGTTCAGGCGCATGGTCAGCTTATCAACGTAGACAAGCGATTGTTAAGACTTGTTTGAATGGTCGCGGTTACAAAGTTCTGGAATAAACAAATGAAAAATTTCACAATCGAAGATATTGCACATGAACATAAAGAACAATTCAGTGATGAATTTTTACGCTGGATACCGGAAAACGCACACATCTGGATTGCCTTTGAGCAAGAGGCATTCAAAGTTGTTAAAGCGGGTTTCAAGCACTATTCAGCCAGAACCATTATCCATGTATTGCGGCATCATTCTGCGCTGTCTGAGCAAGGCGATGGCGGCTGGAAAATCAACAACAACATTAGCCCATATTTAGCAAGATTGTTTGCAATCATGAATCCGCATCTTGCAAATTTGTTTGAATACAGGGTTGCTCGTATGGCAAGACGCGATGGGTTTCTAAGATGAAACACGCATTAACAATTTTGACCAGTTTATTTTGGGCAACTGTTGTCGGAATCATTTGCAAGGTTTATAGTTTCTTTTTTATGTTTGGATGGGGCTTGCTATGAGTGAATTCAATAAACCGACAGACCCGATTGCGCCAAAATCATCACAAGAGTTTTACAAGGAATTACGAAACAAAGTTATTGAAGAAGTTGCGCGAGAAATTGAAATTATGTTTAAAACGCCATTTGGCAAAGACACTATAGATAGTTTTGCTGTTTATGTTCGGAGAATGAAGAAATGACACAAGATGAAATTTAAAAACCATCCGGCATTTCCTACGCATGAAGCAAGGGACTCAGGCAGGGCTGGCATATCAACTCTAGATTATTTTGCTGCCAAAGCTATGCAAGCCTTAGTAGATACAGCACCCGATGGGTATGAATTGGATTATGACGACATTGCAAAGACATCATATAAACAAGCCAAAGCCATGATGAAAGCCAGACATGATTAACGCATTTGATTACTCAGCAAGGAAAACAAAATGATGGATTTTTTAATGGTAGTGTATGTTTTGTTTATTGGCGGCGGTATCACAATCGGCGTTTGTTGTCTGCTTGCAGATTGGATTGCAGATTGGCAGGATTAAGCCAGAATCTGCGATTCCTCGCGCACTTGAGCAACCCGCCGTGTCCAGCCTTTGCCAAAAGTTGCAAAGGTCGGCAGGGCTTCCAAAAACGTCAGCCGTTCAGCACAGAATCGGTCAATAACTTCTTCTGGATTTAAGGCTTCTACAGCCGCCATAGTCGCTCTGCCTATAACCCCATCATCATCTACGCCAACAGCCCTCTGAAGCAGTTTTGATGCCCTTTTCACGCCACTATTGACCGCGCAGTCAAACACACACATATCCACGCCATGCGGCAATCGGTCAGCTTGCACCATGTCCCAATATTTAGCCTTGTAAAGCGGCGCAACTTTCTCAGGGCTTAATGCTCGCATTTCAGCTTCATCAACAGGTTGACCGCGCCATTCTTCCCAGACTTTTTTTGTCACGCCAAGGTTGGTCATGCCGCCGGGGTCGGCTGGATGGTTAACAAACCCACCCTCATGAACCAGTAATTTCAGCAGTGCAACATCAAAATTGGTACGCATGGCAACCTCACTTTGTTGGGCTGGATTGATGAAGCAACTCGTCTTTCTTTTGACTGCCAGCAGACGAGCCAAAATAGAACGCAATGATGCCTGTCCACGCTGTGCCAAGCGAGCCAAGCATCAACATAAGCGCATCAGTGGTTTTGAAATGGTCGGTCATCAAGCCAATTAAGATGCCAAAGAAGCCACAGGTGACAATGATTGCCATGCCGCCGGGTATCCACGACTGTGTAGCCACTTGCATTTCCCGCGCTGACTTGCGGTCATCAACGGCAATCTTTTCAAAGTCCAACCCAAGTTCTTGCGCCCGTGCCGCCATAGCGAGTTCAGCAGTCTTAATCTGTGCAATCTGGTCAGCAGTTAATTTACCCTCGCTAATGGTCTTTGTAACGTCTTTGGGGTCTATGCCCACAGCCTTGCTGATTGCGTCCACGGCAAGCCCTGCTAATGGCCCACCAAGGGCAGTTGCGATTGTCGGTGCAATTTGTCTAAGCCAATCCATGATTACCCCTTGTCTGTAAAAATTAAAACCACCAGCATACTAATAATCAACAAATCAATTACATTCATTTTGACACCTCGCGTTTTTCTTGTTCAATTTGTCGGCGCAACTCTTGCACCTTTGTCAATTCAATCTGAACGTCTTTCTTTGCAGTCAATATATCCACATACAAGAATCCAAGCAAGGGTAGTAGCAACCCTATGCAGATGCACATGGCAACCCATCCCATTATGTCTTTTGCCACCGATTGAGGAGTATCAGCCACAGCCAAACGTATAGCAGGAGGAACGCCGTTGCCAAAAGGTACGCTATTTTTAATTTGAGGTTCTTTTCTTTTTCCCTGTGTAGCCATGAGTCCCGCCTGTCTTGCGCTTCTTGCGCCAGCCGTGCTTGTGTTTGCTGTTCCTGCATCTTGCCGCGCAATTCAAATGTCTGGGTGTACAGGTCAGCCAAGCCGGGTGTCTGGTACACCATGATTTCACGAATTGTCACTTCCAATTCTTGCATCTGTTGCTGACACATAATCACATTCATCGCCGTTCCCATCATTTCAGCATTGCTTATGTTTGGGTTATAAACTTTTGCTTTTAATTCTTCAGCCCTCAAATATTCGTTAAGCTGGTCTTGCAAGGAAAAGAATTCGGTCAGTTGCTTAACGATGTCGGCGGCGGCTTGTGTCTCTGTGTAGGCAACAAACTTTTCTTTTTTCCGCGCTTTCGCCACAGGCTTGGGCGTTGACTTCTTGGGCTTAAAAAAGTTACTAAAGTTACTCCAAAACCCAGTAACTTCCTTATATATTCCAACCACCTCATCAGCGGCGGCTTTGACTTCAAGAAAAGATTCTTTGGCCTGTTTGTAAAGTGACGCACCTTGTCTGATAGCCGCCACGCAACTATTTGCCATGACCAACAAGGTAATAGGGTCAATTTTTTACCCCTTTTTGCTTGCGTAAAACCAGACGCTACCAATTATCATAATCAGGAATCCTTTGGTCAGCCAGCTTATTGTGGTTCTAAACGCCGTGCGCTTTGCATCGCGCCATGTTTCAAGCAAGCCGCGCAATTCCTTAACATCACTGCCAGCTTCGTCATCATGTAAGCCAATGTCAGCCAACGCACGTTTTGCGCCCCACTCTGCCGCCTCGTGCAACATGGATTTTAATTCTTCATCGCTAATATTGCGAACCGCCAGAATGGGTGAATTCATTTTGTTACCTGAAAAATTTGCCTACCATCCAACACACAACAGAAAATCGTTCGCCCTCCTCCACATCTTCCACGCCGTGCATTATGAAAGATGGAAACACCAGCACAGTGCCTTTTGATTGTGGTGGATAGTAACGATTTTGACCTTCTTGCAAGAAAAATTTGCCACCCACGAAATTATCGTTCAAGAACGCTAATACAGTCAATTTGCGACATTCATCGCCGTGTTGTAAGTGCGTGTCAACATGGGCTTGATAACGACCGCCAGCAGGGTATGCAAGGAATTCAGCTTGGTTGGCATGGGTAATGTCAAAGTTCCACATCTGCTTGTTTGCCCATAGCCCAGCCGCCGCAAGCCGACCGCCAATGTCTTTGTATGTTGGCAACATTACACGGGTGACATTGCGAATAGATGTATCAATTTGACCATTACCTATGTGCGGTGGTTCTTTGGTCAATCGGTCTTGTGTGTACAGCTTGACCAGCGAATCACAGGCTTCAGGTGTCAAGATGTCGCTATAAACCCAATGCCGCATCTCAGTTGATGGCAAGTTCAGGGCTAGTCGCTTGTCAAACTTCCATTCAGCGTGTGGGCCATCCGCATCAACGTAATGTAAAAACACCTGTGCTTGCCACTTACCCTCTGTGTATGTCTCGCGCCAATGATGTTTGTCCATGCCTCTATAAAGCACAGCATCGCCAATAGCCATGTCAATCTTGCTTGCGTTAGCCTTACCCTTATCGCCCATGTAAATAGGCCACACATCGCCGTCAAAGCCAAGGGTAACGGTTGCGCTTATCTCGCATGATTCTCGGTCGGTGTGAATGATTAAATCTTCGTTAGGCGCGTACAAGCGAGCATAAGAATATGTCGGATAAAGTCGTTTGCCAGATGCTTTTTCAAAATGCGGCAATAAGTCAACCAGCAATTTATCAAATGCCATTGCGCCATGAACTGCTTCAGACTTTGGGCATTGAACATCTTGCGTGGTTTGCTTTTCTGCAACCAAATTTTTTAATACTGCGGTCAACTCAACGCATGATTCTTCCGCAAGAAAACTCTTGAGATGAACATATTTTTCAACAACAAATTGGCTGAGTTGGTCACACATAATTTATCCTGTCGTGTTTTGTGGTTTGATTATTTGGTCGCTTGGGTCGTACCAATAAAAATTATTTGGCACTAATTCTGTATCTAAGTCACTTGGAAAGTCAACCCAAAACAATGTTTCAGCAACTGGAAAAACTTGTTCATCATAAGCAGTTTGAACAACGCGATAACCAGTTAATCTTGGTTCAATAGTTGAAATCAACGCTTTCATTAATAGAATTCCTCAATAATAATTACACCCGCCGCGCCTGTACCACCGGGGCCAACATTTGATAATGGTGCAGATGCAATGTATGCGGCACCTCCACCACCACCGCCACCATAAGCATTTCCTGCCGACCCAGTTGATGTACCAGAGCCGGGGCCTGATGGTACTGCCCCACCTAAAGCAACTCCACCAACAAATGAACTACCGCCTGACCCTCCAATTATTAAAGTTGAAGCATTACTTGGCGTACTTGAACTACCTGTAATATTAAGATTCCCTCCTGACCCTGACCCTCCAGCCACGCCAAGTGCAAGCGGGCCAGAACCACCAGTTGTAACAGTTATAGAATTTCCATTTGTGCCGCCAGTTGCAGTAATTACAGTAGCGGGTGCAACTCCAAAAGATGAAGATGATGCCGCCGCGCCAACAGTATATGGTTGTGGCCCCGGTAAAGATGCGGCTGGATATACACGAATTGATGTACCACCACCACCGCCACCACTACCCGCTGCATTTCGTGGAGCGGGTGATGTAATAGGGGCAAGTGGGCCAGCAGTTCCAGTTCCTCCCGTACCGCCACCACCCACAACAGTGACCATAATGCCTTTAATTGTTGCTGGTTTTGTCCATGTGCCGGGTGTTGTAAACACGTTGTAAACAGGAACAGCACCACTTGCCGATTGTGATACCCACGTTGTTCCATTAGACGTTAGTACGTTGCCTAATGTGCTTGCCGCAACTGTTGTAACAGCACTTGTTCCATTGCCAATAATTACAGAATTTGCCGCTAATGTTGCAACACCAGTACCGCCATTCGCCACAGGTGTTTGGTTATACAAACCCGCCGCCGCATTAAGCAATCCACTGGAATTGACGTTGTTTGCAAGTTGTGAAAGATTAAATGCCTGAGTCATTATGCCGCCCCTGATGCGTTGTAAGTCTGTTGAACAAGAACTGTTGTGTTGTTAGTTGGTGTCGGTACAAGCGTGTATGAGCCTGTTGCCGTTGTGAAATCATTGCCTTGGTCATAGTAGCAACCATTAGCAAAGATTTCAAAATATGCTGGTGTGTAGGAATAACTGTAAACAGGTGTTCCATTTATTGTGAATGTTGATACTGCCGCTGGCAATCCATTTGGAACACCTTGATTGTTTGGCGCAAATTGAATTATTGTGAAATTACCTGTTGCCGTAGATGGAAAATTATTGATTGTGTTTCCGACCAAATCATAATCTTGGTCATTGACTTCTGTACCATTCAAGTACAAAAGCTCAGAGCCAGATACCAACTGGAATGTTGTCGGCGTGTAAGTGCTTGCGGCAGTCAATGTGGCAGTCCAACGGCTGAATGATGGGTATGTTGCACCTGATGCGCGATAGCGATAAACAGAATTTCCAGCGGTTGCAGTGAATGCCGCAGTAAAAACAATTTGCTTGGTTACATAATTGATTGTGGATACTGTGTATTGCGTTGGCGTTCCAGTATTGCTGAATGTTAATTTATCGCCAGCATTAATAATTTGATGCGGCAAGTTTGTATAGGTTAATGTTGTCGTTCCTGTTCCACTTGAATAGAGCAATCCCAAATCTTCATAAGTAACAGATGCCGCAACAGAACGCATAGAAACAATCGCAACAAATTCACCAACCACACAAGCAGTGTTCATGGTTACTGTTGTGCTTGATTCAGTGTATTCAGTTGTGTCCAGCAACACGCCATTGCGATAAACCAAATCTTGACCAGTGATGTATCCAGCTTGTCTTGCGGTCGGCGTAAATACTGTTTGTGCCGCTGTCGCCGTAAAGTCTTCGGATGTGTAATAAAAATTATCTGGCGGGATGATGCCAACCACTCGACCATAGATGTCAACCGTAAGAGATGCAACTGAACTGGTATAGGTTTGTGCGCCGCCAAAATTCAAAAATTGAGCCAAAGACCCAATCATTGTTCCATCAGGATTGTTGGCAATAGAAATTTGTCCTGAACCAACTGATGTTGTGCCTGTGCGCGTTAATTGACCCGTGCGAACATCAAGGTCAATGTAATTTGTTCCATCAGGCAATGCAGACCACAGCGAGTTATCAAATGTTGATACAGGAACATACGCCGCAGTTGATGAAGCATAAGCCGCTGGCGCAGTACCAAAGCTGAATTTTCTACCTGTGCGATTTATAAAACAAAGTTTATTTGCAGTGCCAAATGTTGGTTGCGCCAAATACCATGTGTAATTGGAAGCAACCGCGCTATATGTGCTTGATGTTGAGTTGTACAAGCCATAATAATTCTTGCTTGTAGGTGAAGATGAAATGTTTGTGCCAACAAGGTCATCACCATAAGCAACAACTACATATTGATTGGCATAAGTAAATGTCGTAGGTCGCCATTGAAACACTGCCGATGGTGAACTGTAAATGCTTGAACCAAGACCATTGACCATACGGGTGAAAAAGTACCAATTACCCGCTGGAATATCTTGCAAAGTGATGGTCAAATAAGTGCTTGGTGAATATGGGTTGCCATCAGACGCAATGGCAGATGTTCCAGCAAAGAATCTTTGTGCGGTGGTTGGGCTTGCATAAGCAGAATACCAACATTCAACATAATCCACAATGCCAGCGGTAGATGTCGTTATGTCAATAACAAATGATGGATTTGCCGCAGATGGATTACTTGCGGTTACAACTGGTGTTGGAATTGTTCCAAACGTCAAAGGTGAAGCCAAACCAGTGTTGGGTGATGGCGTGAATTGCGTGATGTTTTTATCATCATAGACCGCGCTGTTGTATTCAGTAAGCATCAGCGTTGCAGTGATTGACCCATCAGAGCCAAAATTCTCAGTCACTTTGGCAATGCGAAATAACTTAACAGACCAGCCATAATTTGTATTAGTCAGTGAAACAATATCGCCAGCTTCTAATTGCAAACCAACATAATCAATGGTTAACTGTATTTGCAAATCTTCACGGCAAGTTTCTAAGAAACGATTGGCAAGATACTGCGCTCGCACATCATTGTTGACCAGCGGCAAACTGATTGACTGTTTGTTAACTGGTTCATTTGGATAAAGCAATGATGGATTGGTAACGGCAAGATTAAATGTTGCTGAATTAAAACTGTCCTGCGCTGAACTGTCAGGAAATTTAACTTCAGCAATGTTAAATGATGAAGCAATATCCAAAGGCGTGACGTTGATAGAACCAATGACGTTACTGTCATCAAGTGGCAATACCACTGTGTAGGTTGGGCTTTGAACAACCACGCCCCATGTGTTTGTGATTTCGCTATATCGAAGCAAGCAATCACAGCAAGTCGCCATGTATTGCAAATTGGTCATGATGGGTTGCTGAGTATCCAAAACGCCATCAAAGCGGAATCTTTGTGGCAATGTGCTACTGCCGCTGGTGTAAGTTGTATATGTAAATGATTGATTGCAATAAGCGTTAAGTGCGGCAAGGCTGGTGCTGTTAATGTTTGCCGCAGGAATAGCCGCGCCATAGCGAGTGGAAAACAGGTAATCGCTAAAACAATCGCCCGGTGCATATCTGGAATTGGTAACTTGGAACTTAGTTTGTTGAATGCCTGTCAGGTTTGCGCTTGCTGAATATCTTATTTTGACAATCACAAAAGCGCAGTTGCTCATCAGCTTGGTGTTATTCCACTGATACGTCAAACTTGTATTGCCCATGACTTGTATGCCATAAGCAAAAAAACTGCTGTTGGTTGGGTTTGTTGAACCGTTGCGATAAAAATAGAATTCCAACTTGCCAGCCACAGAGTAGTCGTAAAGCCCCGTAGACTCATCCAATAGCGAAGCGACCACATAGCCTGTGCCATCAAAAACAACCCGCTTGCCGCCCCAATAGACGTTGCCAAAAGTGATTGTGTCAGGCGTGCCGCCGTTTTCGGTGTTGGTCACTTCGCACAACGCAAGGCAGTAGTACAGATTTTGATAATCGCTGGTGATGGATACGTCAGTGATTGTGCCGCCTGTGTAAGCCGCGCCATAAATAACTGGAATCTTGTTGTCGCCAGCGGGAGGAATCTGCAAGCGACTGCCGGGGTTTAATTGGTCGCCGCCTGTACTATTATTGTTTGAATCGTTTGAAAATTGTTTGGCAAGAATTGATGATGCCACCATGTTGATGGCAAAAGACAAGGCGGCATAAGCAAAGCCTGTATTTACCCCCAAGATGGCATAAGCAATTATTGAACCGGGCATGATTATTTAATCCACGTTTCTTCCAGCTTTTCAAAACCGAACTTTTCATACGACAAGTCGGGACTGTTGACCATTTTACTAAGACTGAAAAATTGAATGCGGTTTTCTTGCTTCCATTCTTCACACTGTTGAATGTAGGCGTGAAGCAGTCGATGAGCAGACTTACCACCCCGATGTTCCTCATCAACCCAGAATGCAATCTCGCTGACTTGCATCACTTCAGGATTCCAAATGTTTGGATGCTGTGCGGCAATCACCATACCGACAGGGTCTTCATCTTTAATTGCAAGCAGAATGAATCCCGCACCAGCAAGGATGTTGTTAATCAGCTTTTCAATGTGTTCTTGATTGCTGGAATCTCGCAGGAATTGCGCTGGTGCTTTGTCGCGGTATGCCTTAAGCATCCGAACAATAGCTTCCATGTCAAATTTGTTGGCTTGTCTTATCATGTTTTGTCCTATGAATTGGGGCTTGCGTTTTTACCGAACTGATAGTTTATTGTTTGAATAAAGTTAACGCGATTCATGCTGGTGTCTGTCGCATTGAATTGCGTCCATGCGTTATTGTTTGTGTAGCGTCCCGCTGTGCGGTTTTGCAAAATAAGCTGAATGCTGGATGCGCTGACAGTCACTGTGCCAACATAGCCGCGAATCTCCTCCATCCACTGTTCGCTAATGCCAAAGCTGTTTATATAACCATTGAAATATTGGTACAAGCCGCTGTTTGCCGTTGATGTCTGCCACGGCACTTGCACACCCGTGCTGTTTGTCCATCCAAGATAATAATTTGATGAGTTAATCCATGCGGCATTGCTGGTGGTTATCAGGTTGCCAGCCGCATTAAAGAACCCGTGCCACATTTCAATCTGTGAGCCTTTAATACCCGCGCCAAGCACCAGCGAAAGCATGGTGGTGTCTATGCCTATCAAGGTCACTGTCGTTTCGTTGGCGGTGCTTTTGATGTCTCTGGTGGCAGAACCAATGCTGACCAGTTGGCTCAAGCCTGTAAATGGCAAAGCATCTACTGCCGCAACAGTGATTGCGGTCGGTGCAGTTGAAAACCGATACACAGCCGATGCCGTTGTGATTCGCACAAAGTCGGCATAGCGGATGACGTTGGTATCTTCAACTGGTGCAATTATGTTCATTTACAGCACCACTTCGTAAGCATTGAACGCACCATCCCATTGGATAAATGAATCATTAGTCATTGGCACAAGCGTATAGGTTGGGTAGTCGCGCAAGACAACAGGGAAAGTCACGCCTGTATAGGTTGACCCGCCCAAGCTCGTTGTCGTGCCGTACTGACCGATTACGGCAGGGCTTTGAGCCGATACGGTGGTCATGACGGTGCGGTGGACAGGAATGGTCACAGTTGATGCGCCGCCGCGCTGGACATCAGCCGTTGCAATGTAGGCATAGCGGTCGATTTGGATAAAGTCGCCTGTCTTAACAATGTACAAAGTAGATGTGATTGCTGGCAGTGTGCCAAGAATAATGTTCTTACCTGTAGTCCCGACTTCAATCGTTGTCGCGTTGGCTTGAACGCTGGACATATCACCTTGGTACTTGATGTAGTTTAGCCAGCCAGTTGTGCCAAAGTTAATGTATTGCTCAGTAATTCTGTCAGCAGTGCGAAGCGCAGACAACACCAAACGATTGGTGCTGTACTGCAAATAATTCATTGGCTTGATGGTGAACTGAAACGGCTGAACAGTCAGAATCTCCGATGTGCTAATTCGCATATTGCGCGACAACATCTGACCAGCAAATTTGTGGTCTTGTATGCTGACGGCTTCAGCGATTGATAAGATACTTTGTAAGCTCATGGCATGACCTTAATAGGATGGATACCATTTCAAAGTGCCTTGGTTGTAAGTCATTATCAATGCCTTACCCACCACGGCTGTAGAAGCTAGTGCAATATTACCCGCGATTGTTGTAGTAAAAATTCCAGTTGGGATAATTGTTATTTGACCGCCCGTCAACGAAATTGGAGTTGGCGCAGTAATGGTAACGACAGGCGTAACGCCAGACACAAACAAAATTGATGTTGTTGGCGCAATCGTTGTTGCACTTGCAATCGTTGGCGCAGTTTGTTTAGTGGCTTGCAATCCTTGAAAAACCAAGTTTGCACCCGATGCGCTAAGTGCCGCATCGTAATAGGCAAAGTTAGCATCCAAGTCTGCCAATGGAATTGGTGATGTATCTGACGCAAATGTATTTGGGACTGCCATGTTTTACCTCGATACTGGTACTGAACGATTTGCTGATTGGTACGAAGCCCAGATTGTCTGTTTGTTCTTCGCCAAGAATTGAACGCCTGATTGTGTATCAATGGCACTCATGTTTGCGATGTATGGGCCATTGTAGTTAATGGTTTGACCGCCATTATTCATACTTGAGGCAAGATTGTTGTTTGGAATGACCGTGCCTGATGCGCCCGGAATAAACATTTCAGGGCCATTTTCACCAACAAGATATGGTGTGTTGTTAGACACAGTGCCGCCGCTTGCTTTTGCGCTTGTTGAGCCAAACATATCAAATGAACCGGGTAAGCCAGCGGATGAACTGCTGACTGCGCCGCCCGGCATCATGGCTTTAACCGCTTTAAAAATCCCGCCTTGAGCAAAGCTAAATATTTGTGCGGCTTGCGCCTTAAGCTGGATAGCCCATAAATCTCGAATGACAGACCGTGCAAAATCAGAAAAACTTAATTTGCCTGTACGCACAAAATTGTCTATCGCGCTATTCATGTTTCCAATAATAGAACTGAAAGCATCTCCAGCAATTCTTGCGGCATTGGTTGAGTCATACATATATTGCTCGTATGCTTGTTTCCAGCCGTAAGTAAATGACCGCTGTTGCAATTCTGTTTGTTCAGTTATTTGTAATTGTTTATCTAAAACTTTTTGCAATGCTTCAGCCCTAGTGTTTGCCAAACTTTCAGGCACACCCAATTCTTTTTGTTGCCGCTTGAATTCAGTAATCTGCGCTTCTATGTCATATCTTTTTAAGAGATATTTTTGGTCATCCTGTGATTGGTACATAATTTTTTGTTCGTATTCCAATCTGGATTTAACCAGTTCTTCATTTCTTAATTGCGCGTCATATTGCTGTCTAATTTGATATGCAGCTTGTTCAGTCATGGCAACATAATCAGCATATTCTTGATTAGATTGGGCCATATCTAAATATTCGCTTACCGCAGATTGCGATTTCATCCTTATTGCAACTAATTTTTCTTCTCGGGTAACGGCGGCTTTTTGCGCTTCTTCTGATGCTTTTGCCCGCTTAACGTCAATGTCTGCAAGCGCATTGATTTTGTCTTTTAATTCTTTTGTGCCGTCTTTTTGGGCTTCTAACTGGTCTTTGCGTTGAGCATTGATTGCAAGAATTTTTTCTGCGGTTTGAAGTTCAATTAACTTAAATGCTGTTGCGTGTTCACCAAGGTCAGCCGATTGCGCTTCAACTGCATACCTCTTTTTTTCTATGTCAAATTGAGCATTTGCAAGTGCAACAGCAATACGTTTTTGTTCTGCTTCTTTTGATGCGGTTGCCGCTTTTCCCTCTGCATCAGCTTTTCTTTTAGCTTGCAAATCTTTGAACGCTTGTTCTTCGGCTTTATCTTTAGCATCTGATTTTTCCAGCACATCAGCAGTCACGCCCATGTCTTTTGTTTTTGATGCGCCTTGATAAACCAAATAACCAATGCCCAAAGCCGCAACCTTTAAAGCCAATCCGGTCGGGTTAAACCCGCCAGCAGTCACGTTAAAGATTGCCCCTGCCGCCGCCGCCGCCCTCAAAGCTGTAGCCACAGCCACAAATGCTTCAGCCATTTTCAAGACTTGGAAAGTGATTGCGCCAGCGGCAATACCTTTGAGAATTCCTTCAAATTCTTTGATGCTTAAAACACCGCCTTGGCTAAATGGTGCAATTAAATTTGTAAATGCAATCGTTAAATTTTCAATGTTGTGTTTTAAAGTATCAGCAACTTGACCAACCGTGCGAATGTTGTCAGCCGTTCCTTTGAATTGGTCAGCATTTGTTTTTAATGCCTTGCTTAATTCTTCAACAGTTAGGCCAATGCCGCCTTTGCCAAAGAATTCTTTAATGAACTTTGTCTTTTCAAATTGATTGCTTAGATTTCCAAACCCGTCTGCAATTTTTTGAATTGCTTCGCCCGGTTGCATTTGTTTAAGCTCGTCAAGGCTGATGCCAAGTTTTTCAAACATTGCAACGGTTTTGTCTGAACCGCTTTGTGCGTCTTCAATCTTAGAAAACATCGTTTGCAAAATCTTTGCCGCGCCATCAGCTTTACCGCCAGCATCAACTAAGGCAGAACGAAATTGCAAAATTTCTTCTATAGACAAGCCAAAACTCTTTGACAAGTCATCTACTTCATCAGTCAACTGAATAGCATTGCGAGTCAATGCACCCAAAGCAACAATGCCACCAGCCGCCGCAATCTGGTTAAATCTTTCTGATAAATTCTTTACGCCATTGCCCAATGAATTAAATTGATTCTGCAAGGCAATAGCTTGGGCTTTTGCTTTGTCAGTGGCTTTATCCCACTCAAGCGTGACCAGCCCTAGCTTTACTGATAATGAGCCAATCGTTGCCATTTATTTCACCTTAAATTGATAGCCACGCGCAACAGAACGAGCATATTCGTCAATGCTTAACTTCAGCGACATTTCTAAAATGCTTACGGCATTACGGCCTCTTGCTTCCAATGCTCTCCGCAGAAACCCATGCTTGGGTGTGTGAGCATTACCAAATTCTTGTGACAATGCCACAGGTTTTTTGTTGCGCCAGACTGTTTGCAATTTGCCGCGCTTGTTTACGATGTGATGCAGTTGTGATTCAGCGCGAACAGGGTTAACCGATATACGCCCCATATAAACTTCGCCGTCAAAATATTTGCCGTTTTTGTCTCTGCGTTGTGGGCGGTGAACTTTCATGTAAATATGTTCACGCAGTTGACCTGTATCTTCAGGCGCAAATTCTTTTGCGGCATCCAATATTGGTTGCATGGCGGCTTTCATGGCGTTGCGATAAATTTTGTCAGTCTTCCCTTTGCCAATTTCTTCCCTGATGGCATCTAAGGTTGTCAACAATTCTTTAAAGCCTTCAACTTGCCACGTTGCGCTGTATGCCATTTACTTTCTCCATCGTGAAACCCGGTGCTTGCGTCATGAACAACAGCAAAGCATCGTTGGCTTTGTCTTTTTCTGGTGGTTCTAAGTCTGGATTTTTTTCATATTCTACTATCCAAGGAAAAATCTGGTTAGCTTTATATGTAGGTGAATTTGCTGGCCTGATGTAATTAAACAATGCCGTTGTGATTGGGGTTAACGCATCAAACGTACCTTTGTTCCCCAATATTCCATCCGCAAACATCACGCATATTTCGCTAAATGTCTCCTCATCAATTTTGTCAATGGTTTCTGGCAGATGCCCATTAAAAATCATTGCCGCTTTGACTTGTGTTCTAAGCGACCGCCTTAGTTTTTTTTTGTCTCTTTGTAATTTGGCCTGATTGCTTCATCAATCTTGGCGACAATTTCTCGAATAATTACTTCTGGAAATTCTTCTGCAATCTCATCATAGGATTCTGTGATTGGTTCGCCAGTAACGGAATGCAGTAAAGAAAAATATTTTTCAACTTGCATTTGCCATGTTGCAGTCATTTGGGCTATATGCCGAACAGAGTTGCCATCAACAATTAAATCATTATCAGTAATTCTAATTTTTTCTTTGTCTTTGTTTATGGTTTCCAAAAACTCAGGGTCTGCTTCTTCAAGCGTCTTGCGAATTGGCGCAGAAAATTCATCATAGATTTTTTGTACAGTCGCTTCATCGGGCTTGGTTACAGAGGAAGTGATTGCTTCCATTTCCCGCTTGACGGGAATCCTTACTTTTAATTCAAATTTAATGTCGTTTAAATCGACTGTAATTGTTTTAAACTTTGATGCGGCGCGAATATTTTCATATTCAGCACCTAATTTTAATGCGATTGTCATGTCATATTCTCCAAGCACCGGGCTTTATCAATCGGTGAAACAGCAACTCATTTAATTCTTTGGCGTACTCAACCACTTCTTCTGGTGTCATCTTGTCAGCATGACGAGCCGCAATCTCATGCGCGAGACTTACGGCGGTCATTTTTTGCTGCGTGAACCCAAACCAATCTTTGCGTGTATCTGCTTGTTGAACAAGGAAACTTAGCAAGTCCTGTGTATTCTGTATTGTCGTATCTGTCATGTTTATTCCGGTGTGTCTGTTTGCGTTTGCGTTTCAATAACAGGGTTGTATCGTGCGAGTACTGTTAGACAAACAAACTCCACGGTGTCGGGCTTTGCTTTTGCAAGCGCAGTTGCCACTTCACTGGACTTTACTTCCAACCCTTGTGCCACTGCATCTAGGGATTGGTAAGTAGTCGCCAACACTTCAACAGCGTCAGCGACTTTCATCAAGTGTTACTCCAGCCGTACTGATTGCCGCGAGGATGGAGGGTGAACACAGCCTTGGCTTCTGCGCCGGGTTGTGCGTCAATCTGGAATTGACCAGCACGAGCATTAAAAGCATAAGCCACAGTGTTCGTTCCATCGTAAGCCGCAATCACATAAGTCCGGTCAACAAGACCAGAATAAGCGTCAGCACGAACCAACAACAAGCCAGCGTCCGATGGATTCCATGCCGCAGTGATGGTCAAGGAAGTCGGTGCTGATTGCGTTGGGAGTTTGTCGCTTTGTCTTGAGCCAGCAACCATAAAGCTCGCTACTGCGTCATCCTGACCAAAGACAGGGACTGCCTCAATCGTTGCCAAAGCTGTGCCTGATGCGCCCGTGCCGCCAGCGGATGTGCCGACAAGCGTTGCAACTTGTGCTGTCCAAACAGCCAAGTTTGCAGTGGTGAAAGGTGTGGCGGCTGATGTCTGCATCCACATTGATGCGACAAAGCCGGGTAAAACTTTTGATGGTAATGCCATGTTTGATTCTCCTGATTAAGCGGTGTTTGTCCAACCATACTGATTGCCACGGGGATGCAAAGTAAAAACTGCCTTTGCTTCTGCACCCGGTTGCGCATCAATTTGAAACTGTCCTACGCGAGCATTAAAGGCGTAATTGACAGTTCCTGTGCCATCGGTAGCTTGAACCACATAAGTGCGGTCTATGAGGCCGCTATATGCGTCTGCGCGTACCAACAACAGCACTGAATCGCTTGGATTCCAAGCAACAGTAAATGTCATTGACGTTGGTGCGCTTTGTGTCGGCAACTTGTCCGATTGTCGTGAACCAGCAACACCGAATGAAGCGACTGCATCATCCTGCCCAAAAACAGGCACAGCTTCCACTTGCAACAGATTGCCAGTAATAGTAAGCGGTGAAACGCTTGCAATCAACGACAGTTGTGCGGTGGTCAAAGGCGTTGGTGTTGATGCGGGTTGCACATAAAACGAGGCTACAAACCCCGGTAAGACTTTCGTTGGTAAAGGCATTTCGTTTCCTTCCGATTGATTGCTGAACTTGTCTTATGTTGGAATGTCAAGCGTACAGTCTAAAAAGACTTCTGCCAATTTGTTTTCATTGTCGTAACTGTTGGAAAGCCACATTACATCTGCCTTGGCAATCCAAAAGCCATTGGTCGCACCACCAAACAAACCGCTAAACCCATGCAAGGATTGTAGTATCTGGTTGGAAATTGTGAAACCATCTTCTATGACTTGCGTGAAAATACTGATTTGAAAAGTTGGACGGTCAATGCTTTTATTTGATTGAGTTTGTCCAGTAAATACGTCTTGGTGAACATTTCTTAACATCCAAGTTACAAACTTTGGTTCAATGGCAAAGTTTCGGTTAAAGGTTGCGTACACAGGCACAGGCGTGACAATGCTGTTCAGTTGGTACTGAATGGCTTTGGCATATTGAACTGGATTCTGTTGTGTAGCCATTAGACAGCCACCACAGGGTCGTTGCGTACACACATCAGCATGGCGGTCATGCGGTCATCCGCTTCACGCACGTTGTCAATTCGCCAATCAAAGCCACGCCAAGTAATTGAATAAGCATTTTGATTATCAATAATGGTTTTCAAATTGGGCGTGTAATTCAAAGTCATTTGCACAATGTCTGAATACACACGGTACTTGTCGGCAATCTTGACATGGTTTGCCACGGAATGAACTCTTGCGCGAGTACTGAACCAAACCGCTTGCGTTGTGCTTTGTTCGCCAAAGTCACTTGCGCTAAACGACAAAGTGTTAACCGCAATGTTTTCAAATCGTGCGATTGCCATGTCACATCACCAATGGCTTATATGGGCGAAGCAATGTAGCCACGCCAAAAGGAATTGGCTTTGAATTGCCATCGGTTGTATCACTGCGATTGTTGTACAGGTGCGTGAACAACAGCAATCCAGCTTGCTTGATAACTTGATATGCGGCAATCGGGTTAGCGGGTGAAACATATTCGCATGACACAGGGCTGGTCATATTGCTGTTCAGGTCGCTTGGAAGCGTCTGCAAGACTACTTTGTTGCCTGAGTTGTCGTAGTAGTACGTTGCAGGGTCAACGGTCGTTAAAACAGGCGGTGTTGCATCGTTGTAATACTTAACATTTGTGATGGTCACGCCGCTTGCTGGAGTGGAATTGTTCTGCGATACCTCTGGCAAATCTAAAGATAAAGGTGTGCCGTACAAACTTGCCGCGTTGTAATACACCCGATAGCTTGTGGCAAAAATGCTCATGCCTAAATAATCTTCAATGGCTTGGCGAGTTGCCAATTCCAGACTGCTCAGGTATGTGTCTTGACTTGTGTCACCAAACAAGTTTATTTGTTGACGTATCTCAGCCAAAGTCAACCATGCAGTAGCGTTGTCCCGTGCAATCTGTTCAATCTTTTCGTAATTGAAAGGATTGCGGGTCGGCGCACCGATGTTTAAATAGCCAAGTTGGTCAACAGGCATGGTTAGACACCAACCAAGCGAATGCCAGCAAATGGGTCGCGCACGGTACTTGCAAGACGCTTCTCGCCGTATAGGGTTATAAAGCCCGGTGCTGTCTGGTCAAACGCTTGAATGGTCATTTCTTCCACATCAGCAATCGTTACAAAGCGAGGCCAGTTTGCAAGGTACAAACTGAAGTTGCCATTGCCGACAAGTTGCATATATGGGTTTGGAATTACAGGGAATCCAAAGATATAGACAACTGCACCGCCGTCACCATTGCCAACTTCAGGAAATTGCTTAATTGCCGCGCCGCCTAGATTACGCAAATTGTGGATAGTCTGTGGATGCGCCATCCATGCTGTGCCGGGCAATGTCCAATATTGTGCAGGGAACAATCGCGCCATGTCGGTGATGTCACCGTAAGCAATAGCCGCACCCGCTTGACTCACTGTAGCAATGCTGTGTATGCCGTTTGTAATTGCTGTGCCACTTGTGCCAAAAGCCGAAGCCGAAGCAGTTGTGTACATATTCAAACCGCGCAAACCATTTGTTGCGCCTGTTGTGGTTGTGGTTGAGCCAGCTTGGTCGTTATTGATAATCATTGATTCAGCTTCAGCCGCCCCAAATTCAGCCGCCAAATCTTCAACCAAAGTTGCATCTAAATAATTTACATCAGTCAGCACCGCAGAACGAATAGGCAACTGTGCCGTAATTACGCGAGTAGGCAACTGCCAAATGCTTGTGTCTGTGTTGGGTGTTCCGCTGTCAGGCGTAAACGTGTAGCCCCAAGGGTTTGCTTGTGTGGTTGCGTTACCAGTTTTGGCAACAAATTGCACAGCACTTTGCCCAGAGCGAACAACAGTTCTTGCCGCTTGGCGAATAGGGTTTGCAAAACGCAATGCCGCAAATGCGTCATCAAATAATGTACGACCACCAACATTGTTGCCCGAACCTGTAATGGCAGAGGCTTCGCGCAAATCAATCTTGACTTTGTCGCCTGTTTCAAGTGTTTGTTTAATGCCTGTCAGGATTCGTTCAGTGATGCTCATGGTGTTTCCAATTTGGGTTGCAGAAAAAAGGATGGAGGCCGAAGCCCCCATCCAAGGCAACGATTAAGTCGATGTGCCAGTTGAGCGATAACGCACACCCGCATTTGGGTCACGCACAGATGTAGCCAAACGCTTTTCACCATAGAACGTGATAAATCCGGGGGCTGTCTGGTCGTAGCGACGCATAACCATATTCAAACGGTCTACGATGGTGTGGAAGCGACTCCAATCAGCAAAGTACATGGGGTACAAACTATTAGTGCCAGCAGAGCCTGTGGTGGCTTGGAATGGATTGTCCAAGTATTTGTTCATTACAACATCAAAGCCCAACAGTTGACCAATAATGCCATCTGGTTGGAATGATTCTATTGAATTGAAAATTGGACGACCGTTGGTGTCCTGCAAGCCACGAATTGCTTGAGCCAAAATTGGATTGACCATGAACTTGGTGTTCGGTGTCCAATATTGCTGTGGCAGTGCGTAGATGAGGTTGATAACGTCTTTGTATGCAATGTTGTTCAAGCCAACAGTGTTCACGTTGGATGTCAACTGGTCATAGGTTGCCAAGCTGTGCAAGCCTGTGGTTGAACCTGTGCCTGATGTACCCAAAGCCGCAACAGAACTTGTACCGCCTGTGTAGGTAGCATTTGAACCAGCGTATTGGTCAAGACCACGCAAGCCGTTTGTGCCGCCGTAGGGATTTGTTGCAGACTGTGCAGCTTGGTCATTGTTTTGCACCATTGACAGGGCTTCGCTCTGTGAAAATTCCACCAACATATCGTCAACTACGTTTGCTTCCAAACCGTCAATGTCGTCCAGTGCGGCTGTACGAATCGGAAATTGCACGTTCAAATCTTGCAAAACAAGTTGCCAAATTGAAGTGTCTTCAGTTGTGGTTGCGCCGTTGTTTTGGATGGTGTATCCCCAAGCCGCGCCAGCGTTGCCCGTCTTGATGCGGAACTGATATGAAGAACCATCAGTAGCAACTGTGCGGGAAATGCCACGCATAGGGTTAGCCAAACGCAAAGCAACAAATGTCGGGTCATAGCCTGTACGACCACCTTGGTTGTTACCGCCAGCAGTCAATGCAGAGGCTTCGCGCAAGTATGCGTCATACTGGCTTTCATCTTCAAACATCTTCAGTTCTTTTTCAACTGCACGACCATTTTTGTAATAGGCGGCAATTTGTTCTTTCACAGCACGGTTGACATCACTGCGAACAGTTTTAGCTGGTGCGCGGATGATTGCTGGTGCTTGAACGGTTGCCAGTTTTGCTTCAAAGGCAGAAAATTTCTCAGCCATTTCAGCTTGCACAGCGGCAATAGCTTCAGGGATTTTTGCTTCAACTGCTGATACCGCTTCGATTTGTTTAGCTTCGATAGCGTCCAGCTTCTCAATGATTGCTTGGGACATGATTAACCTTTCAGTCGTTTATCTAGGGATTTAGACAATTCGCGCATTTCAAGTGCGGCAAGAATGTCAGCTTCGGTCACATCCACATCGGACTCACTCTGTTGTGGCGCAGTTTCAATCGGGGTTTGGATTACTTCACGCAATTCCAAAACTTTCTTGAATACAGATGCGGAAGTGACCGCATCTTTTTTGGAAATCCCTGCTTCTCGCAGAGCCTTTTCCAAATTCTTTAAATTTGCAGAACCATCTTCGCGGAAATATTCCAGCTTTTGAACTTCTGCATTTGGGTTGTTTGGATACATCACCACGCTGACTTCACGCAAGCCGCCTTTGGTGATTTGGAAATAACCATCTTCATAAGGGTCATCACTGCCAACAGTCATGGGTGTGCCATCTTCTTTGACCCATTGATATTCATCAGCATAAGCGGCAACCGAAACACCGCCAAACATTGTTGGGCTTTCAGTCATGATTTGATACAGGTCGCACCCGGTAGTAGTGTTCATGTACAGGCGACCAGATGCGGTCATGCCATCATCGTCAAACTCAAATGAATGCCATTCGCCAACAGGCATTGAATCAGCGGCGTGATTCAAAAACATTGGCAATGGCTTGCCCTCTGTGCTGAATGACTTTGCCCAATCCATAAAGCCTTCGGGCTGATAGTTAAACTTGCGACCATCTGCGCCTTCACGCGCACCCCAAGTAGTTACACGCGCTTCAATCTTGCCAGTTGGTTCTTTGTTTGCGTCCGGTGCTTCTGTTACCAGTTTCGCTTCGCAAACCATCATCAAGTTTTTTGTCATGAATTACCTCATCGACTTTTGTTCGGTCAATGTCTTGTATTGTTTTGGGCGGTCTGCCGCGAAGCGGCTTCCCTCTAGGTTTGTAATCTTCCAATAATCGTACCACTTTTTTAAAAATGGTAGTCATTTTATTTGCCAATGTTCATCTTCTTGGTTTGATTGCCGCCACCGCCTCCGGTGTCCTGTGGGCTTGAACCGGGCATTTGGTCTGCTTTACCACCGGATTTTTGCAACTCATCGCCGCCATCTATGTTTGCCTTGCCCAAGTATTCTCGACCCTCATTTGGTGTCATGATGCCAGCGTTAACACCAGCAACCACATAATTCATCTGGTCAAGTGGCGCGCCCTTGAGAAAATCTTGCGTATCAAATTGCACACACAGATTCGGGTAACCCTTGAACAGCGATGCCTTGAGTTTCTGCTGTACGTTAACAATGATTGGGTACATGGTGGATTTGTAAAATTCATCCAGCATGGTCTGCGTGTTGTTGTATTTCTGGTCGCCAATGTGAAGCATCGCGGGTGGTACGCCGTACAAACCGCAAATGCGCTTCATAGTTTGCATTTTTAAATTGGCAAGGTCAGTGTCTTGCAAACTTAACATCTTCAGCGGCTCGTACTTCATTCCTTGGTCAAGCAACATACCTTGACCGGGCTTGCTCTTGTCGGTCTGTTGACTGCCAACCATGCTTGACCACGCTTCTTTCAAACGTGCGGCAATTTCTTTGTACTTGGCATCTGGAATCACGTTATCAGTGATGAACATTCCGCTTGGCTTTGCGCCGTTCAGCATGACGTAATTGGCATACAAATCAATATCTTGGTCTAAGCCAACCAGTTCAGCCGCCAATATGCCTTTGTTAAAACCCGCTGAACCTTGCCATGCCATATCTTTGCAGTGCATAACCTGATGCGCCGCCAGTGGTTCTTCTTTGTTGAAGCCGTAGCTTGGCGTTGACAGACGATAACTTGGGTAACGTGTGGGCGTGATGGTGACGGCAATTAACGTGCTGTCCAGTTCGTACATTTCCAGCGGCGTTTGTGTTGGGTCGTTTTGGTCTTTTCTCCACCACAGCGTAAACGCCTCGCCAAGCAGTTCGTGCCACATCATCCACTGATACCAGTATTCGTAAGCACTCTGAAAATTGTTTGGCGTTGCCAACAATGAATAAACTTGTTTGGCTTTAATTTTGTCGCGTACACCAACTGACGGGTCAGTCAATGCGTTGACGTATGTACCATCTTCAGCCAATGCCATGATGTTAATTGGCAGTTGAGACATTGCTCTTGCCTTTGCGCCCACGCAAGACATCACTGTGCTATTGCGCGTAAGCATTGCCGTATCAACAGGCCGACCAGCGTTGGTGCTACTCGCTGTTGTGACGTACAGAATCTGCGTGTTTACTGTCGATTGCTTATTGTTTCCTTGGTAAACAATATTGTTACCAAGTGCAGTTTGACCGAAAAGCGTATTAGATTCTTTGGAATCTTTACCTTTGCCAATGAATCTATCAAAAATTCCCATGTTTCACCTTTAAAAAGTGCGGAATCCAAAACCACTCATTGTTGGATTGTCCAAAGAACAGTGCATTGCAATGATGAGCGAGATTATGCCATCAACCTTTGCACTTTTGTCATTTTCATTTTTTCGCACCTTAACATTACCATTTACGTCCACATAGACTTCGCAATTCCCAAGTTGCCATCCAACAAATGGATTGCCGTCATGCTTAACACCGTAATTCATAATCAGTTTTTCAAGGTGCTTGCTTGGGTTACTTAACACTGCCATGCCTTGACCAACTTTCTTAACAGGTAAGCCAGCTTCATGTAGTCGCGCAACCAGACTTGCGGCGTTGTATGCATCAAATCCAATTTCCTTAACATCGTACTTGGCGGCTTGCCCGATGATGTAATCGCTGATTTCGCGGTCATCCATCACATTGCCCTGCGTGATGTGCAAAATGCCGCTGTTAACCGCAACCCTAAAAATATCAGAATAATGTTTTGGCACAAGTTCTAAACCATCTTCAGGCAAAAAGAATTTAAATTCAGCTTCATAGTCATCATCAGCAAATCGTTTCAGCGTACACACAGCATTCAAGTCGCGGGTTGCCGCCAAGTCAAAACCAATATAAACCGATTCTGGTGCGCGTTCTGTTTTAATTAGCGCACGGTCATCATCCCAATATTCACGGTCAAGCCAAGCAGAGTTTGCACTTACATAAATGTTAAGCGTCTTGCAAAGGAATTCATTTAGTGCGGCTGGTTTGTGTTTTGCCTGTTCTGCGCGTTCAGCAATCGCATCTTCATAAACGCTAATGCCGTGCATCGGGTTAGCTTTTGCCCATGTTTTAGGGTCGCGCCAATCATCGCCCGGGTCAAGCCCATAAAGCAGACCGAACCAGCGCGGATTGTCTGTTGCTTCGCCCGTCAGCATATTTTCCAGCATCTGCATATCTTCAAAAAACTTGGTGTCTTTTGTAAAGCTGGCGGTTGTGATGTAAACCCGTAATGGATTTTTACGCGCAACCATGCCCGAATGCAAAACTTCTATGGCGTTTCTGTCCACAATCTGCGCGGCTTCATCCACGATGGTGCAAGATGGATTCATGCCGTCACCTGTCTTTTTTGTGTCTCGGCTTAACGCTTTAAATTTGGTTTGGCTGTCGCCTGTCTTGGTTATTTGGTTTCGTTGTACGTTGTAAAGCATTGCAACATCGTGTGGCATATTTTCCACAAAACCTTTAGAAGCATCAAACACAATGCTTGCTTGGTCGCGTGTGGTTGCCAATGTGTAAACCTCTGCGCCAGCTTCGCCCCATTGCAATTCGTACAAAGCAATGACCGCTGTCAATGTAGATTTTCCTGCCTTACGAGGAATGAACACAATGACATCAGTGACCATGCGCGTTTTTGGGTCGCGCTTGTTTCTAAACCCATAAATGGCGCAAATGATAAATAGCTGGAACGGCTCAAGCAATAACGGCTTACCAGCGTCTGGGCCTTTGGTGTGTACCAGTGTTTGAGCGAATTCTAAAAAATGCTCGACATAAGGAATATGAAATTCCCAAGCCCATGCGCGGTCTTCTAGTTGATTTAAAAATCGTTGACAAGCCAAGCGTACATTGCGACAAACTGGAATTCTGCCTTTGGCAACATCTACGGCATACATGATGCCATCTTCGTAATTCATGGGCCGTTAAGCAGTCGCGAATATTTGCCGCCTTCTTGCTTATTGGTAGCAAGGCGACCGCGAGGTGTTAAGCCAAGTTCATTCATTAAAACAATCGCACGACTTAACGCTTTGTCACCAGCAGTTAAAAACGGGTTTGGGCCAACAGTTGCGCCGTTGTTGAATTGCGTAATGATGCCGCCTTTGGCAACGCCTTTCATACATTTGATGTAAATATCCATTTGGTTTGCAAGTGCCGCTAAAACGTGCTTGTCTTGGTCAGAGCCAATGCCGTATGTTTCCCAAAGAAACTCAGACGTTTCAGCAACAAATGCGTTTCTGTCCCATGCGTCAGGGTTGTCTAGCCATTCGGCTTTTGGTACACGCTTGCGAACAGATTCAGGCAATGCGCCGCCTTTGTGCGCGGATTTTGTGCCGTGTACAAGGTGCAATTCAGGTGGAAGTCGATTTGTCATGGCGGCATCTTAACAGGATTGTTGTTTTTTTGGGTGACCCCCCCATACCAACTCGGTTTGTGGAAATGTACCA
>Ga0304730_1000468_pt1 | contig 35470 bp, 58 predicted proteins | sample M_130628_MF_Meta_FD_190474 | JGI IMG/M metagenome (GOLD analysis project Ga0304730, IMG submission 190474) | Freshwater microbial communities from Lake Montjoie, Canada to study carbon cycling - M_130628_MF_MetaG (v2) (version 2) | ecosystem: Environmental > Aquatic > Freshwater > Lake | place...
GCATCAAGAAGTCGGGAACGGCTGTAACGTCTGCTTCGTTCCGGCTGCACATCTATGAGACGGTTGGCATCACCTGTGCGAACGGTGACAACGGCGCATGGTCAACTAACAATGTCGCCAACTATGTCGGGTCGATTGATATCACCCTGGACAAGGCATTCACGGATGGCGCTCAGGGCGTTGGCGCTCCTTCGTCTGGTTCTGAGCTGAACTATGACATTGGTTCCTGCTTCGGCCTGCTTGAGGCGCGTGCTGGATATACCCCGGCAAGTGCCGAAGTGTTCACGGTTGAACTGGAAATGGTACGTAGCTGATGTTCAACAACTTCCCCCTGATGGTCGCCCTTTTTTCAGGGGGCAATTCAGTCTCGACCGTTTATCCGGCGAGCCTGTTAATTGCTGAAGAGCCGAATGCATTTGCCATCGACTTCTTGTCGGACACGTATGCAATCAACGTGAACAACGGTGCTGAAAGCCTGATTTACAACGATCAAGTCGGCTTCGCCATTGACATGACAGACAACTCTTATGCGGTGAAAAACTGACATGGCTACTACGACTGGCAAGGCCACTGAGTTCATCACGTTCTCGCGCACGTCGAATGCGACGGTGACGGATAGCGACGGCAAGATCAAGTGGGCTCCGCATAACTTGCTGCTGGCGAGTGAGCAGTTTGATAGCGCGTCGTGGACCAAGACATCTACCACGCCGACTGCTAACGCTGTTGCTGCGCCTAATGGCACCACGACCGCTGATACGCTTACTGCCTCTGGTGCGAACGGAACAACGCTTCAGACGTTTACAGCAGAGGCCATCTCGTACACGTTCGGTGTCTGGCTCAAGCGCAAGACGGGCACGGGCAACATCCAGATAGCGGCTGACAGCGGCACCTACACAACGGTGACGATTACCTCTGACTGGGCTTTGTACACTGTGACGCAGACGCCTACCGCTGGCTCCAAGTCGGCAGGCATCCGCATCGTCACATCTGCTGACGCTGTTGAGGCATGGGGCGCACACCTCTACCGCAGCGACCTCGGCGGCATGAAATCTAACACCTCCGCGTATCCGACGTACAACCCGACTACGCCGAAGAATTTGCTGGGGTTTACGGAAGACTTCACTAATGCGGCGTGGAACAAAGTTACCAGCACCACTATCACCGCCAATCAAGCTGTGTCTCCAAACGGTCTAAATTCTGCAGATCTCCTAGATGAAGGAACAGCAAACGGCTACCACCACGTAGTGCACGCGGCAACGACGGTTGCAAACGGAATTTACACGCTGAGTTTCTACGCTAAATATGTTTCATGTCGCTGGGCTAATGTGTCTTTGTACAGCTCTGGAAATACGACATCTTACAGCGCGGCAACATTTGACCTTTTAAACGGTACTGTAGGAACCAGTTCGGCATCCGGCACTGGCTACGCCATTGTTGGCACACCTACAATCACACCTGTTGGATCATCTGGTTGGTATCGTTGCGCGCTAACCGTTACTAATGGTTCTAGCTTCCCGGCTGGTTTCTTTGCGGTTTCGCCTAGCAACGTCAGCTCTATCAGCAGCTACGGCCTCAATAGCTACACCGGAACAAACCAGCAGTTCTACCTCTGGGGCGCACAGCTTTCCGACAGCGCCTCGCTCGACGCTTACGTCCCGAACAACGGAGCCGCACCGACTGCCGCTGCGTATTACGGGCCACGGCTAGACGCAGACCCAGTGACGCTGGCGGCTAAGGGGCTGCTGGTGGAGGAGGCGAGGACGAACTTACTGCTGCGGTCGGCTGAGTTTGATAATGCAACCTATTGGAGTCTGAATAGCTGCACCATTGCGGCAAACGCCGGAACGGCTCCAGACGGATCATCCAGCGCCGACAAGGTTGTTTCTGCTGCTGCAACGGCATCGACCGGACCTGCTCAATCTATTACGTCTACCACCGTGGCGCATACGTTCTCCATTTACGCCAAGGCAGCGGGTGCAACTTTCATTCAGCTTCTTTGGAATGGCCCCACGTCTTCAAACTATGCCAATTTTGACTTGTCGCTTGGTACGCTGACCGCTGGTACGTATACTGACGCGAAGATCACCCCAGTGGGCAACAGTTGGTATAGAATTTCAATCACCTCAACGTCAGCGTCAACAACGATTACGGCCAATGCTTGGTTGATTGATAATGGCACGGTTGCGCGTGGAGCGTCGTTTACTGGTGACGGCACAAAGGGTGTCCTTGTCTGGGGCGCACAGCTTGAACTCGGCTCCTTCGCCACCAGCTACATCCCGACCGGGGCTGCGACTGCCACCCGCAATGCTGATGTTGCCAGCGTAGACACTAATCAGTTTCCGTATAGTGCGACTGAGGGGACTTTGGTTGTTGCTTGGCAGCTTGCACAACTCAGCGGCAGTCCTGCGGCACTCCATTTAACTGACGCTGCTGAGAGCAATCGCATCCGCATCAATGCACATTTGTCTGGCCTCACTCGCAGCACCATCACCGCTGCTGGTGTTGTTGTCGATAACATCGACACAGCCACGGCTGCGACGGGCATCACCAAGTATGCCATTGGCGGCGCGTCGGCAAATTATGCCGTTTACAGAAATGGCAGCGCAGGTGGAACGAGTACAAATTCAGGCTTCCCTTCTGGCTGTACTGAAATGCGTATTGGCCGAGATGGCGCAAGTGGCAACTTCAACGGTCACATCCGCCAGATCACCTACATCCCACGCCGCCTGACCAACGCTGAACTGCAAGCGAGGACCACATAATGGCTATTGAAATCTTCGCATGGTGTTCCTCCCGTCAACTTTTCATCGACGGCATGACCACGACAGCCTTTCCTGACGGCTCTACGCTGGCAACGCTCGACGAGAACGGCAACCTGATCCCGCATCAGGGCATCATCATCGACGAGATCGGCCCGATCACGAAGACGCCTGCCGTGCTCGACGAGGATGGCAACGTGGTCACGCCTGCGGTTGTCATCGCGGGCCACCACGTCAACCTCCTCGCCATCGACCCCATCGTGGCACTGCTGATGATGGGACCGCCCGATGCAGACGGCAACCCGACCGTTCTCCCGCAGTACGACGCGGACGGCAAGCTGCTGGGCGTGTTCCAGCGCACGAACATCCTGAGCCTGATCCCCGGCATGGTCTGGACGGCAATCCCCGGTCCCGGTGTTCCCGGTGGCTACGAGGGGCCAAACGGCGTCTGCCTGTTCGACCCGGCTGTCGTGAAGGACCGCGCCAGGGTGTGGCTGTAACCATTATCAACCCGCCTGCATAGGCCCCCTAATTCCGGGGAATAACCCCCGGATTGCAGCGTCTGTAGACGCCGCCCTTCCCCGTGAGCAACCCGCAAGGACTCCAGATGGACACCACCGACACGACCAATCCGAACGCCGAAGCCCCTGAAGCAGAAGCGCCGGAAGTCGCCACCGACACTTCGGACGAAGACCTGCTCGCTGATGCGTCATACGAGAGTGATGACGAAGGCGAAGAGGCCCCGGAGGAAGAAGAGGAACTCGACATTGACGGGAACCCGCTAAAGGTTCCGAAGTCATTAGCCGAGAAACTCAAGGCCCGCATGATGATGCAGGCCGATTACACCCAAAAGACGCAGGGCCTAGCAGAGCAGCGCAAAGAGTTTGAAGCTCAGCGCCAAGCGATGCAATGGCAAGCACAGACGAATGAAGCCTTGGCCGAAGAACAGGCCCAGCTTTACAACGTCCGTCAGCGTCTTGAACAGTTCCAGAACGTGAATTGGGGCGCTCTGGCACAGCAGGACTTGCAGCAGCACGCTGTCATGCAGGCCGAATACACACAGCTTCGTGATTATCACGATAGGCTGAACGGCCACGTTGAGGGCCGCCGTAGCGAACTGAACAATCATCGTGAACAGGCAACTGCAATCACGCTTGAACGGGCAGTTCAGCATCTCAACAGTCCCAAGCCTGATATTGGCTGGGATGGAAAATTTGACGCCGACAAGCGAACAAGTTTGACAAAGTTTGGCATGGACCTGGGATTTACGAACGAGGAACTCTCGAATACGTCCCACCCGCTCATGATCCAGACGTTAAACCTCGCACGGATCGGCTACGAAACCCTGCGGAAGCAAAACGCCACTCTCAAGCAGGCAAGGCCAGAAGCAAAACCCGTTCCCTCGGTGACTACTGGCAAGACACGCACAGGTCCAACCAACCCCGACAAGTTGTCGGCGGAAGAGTGGATGAAGTGGCGTGAAAGCTCGCTTGCGAAGAAGGCCCAGCGCAACCGCTAAATCACATCAGCAGCGTCTGAAGACGCCGCGTCCCTTTGAAGGAAATGACCAATGGCCAATACGATCCTCACCCCCACCGCAGTGACCCGCGAGGCGCTGCGTATCCTCCACCAGAAGCTGAACTTCGTGGGCAACATTGTCCGTGAGTATGACTCTAGCTTCGCTAACTCTGGCGCGAAGATTGGCGACTCTCTCAAGATTCGCCTTCCGAACCAGTACACGGTGACAACTGGTGCGACCCTGACCACTCAGGACACCACCGAGTCAAGCACCACGCTTCAGGTTGCCACTCAGAAGCACGTTGGCATGACCTTCTCGTCTGCCGAACTCACGCTGTCTCTGGATGACTTCTCCAAGCGTATCATTGAACCCGCAATGAGCGTTCTTGCTGCCAACGTCGAATCTGATGCCTTGTCAATGTACAAGGATATTTATCAGTCGGTGTGGAACGGCGCATCGGCTGCTACCTACAACAAGGCGCTTGACGCTCGCGTTCTGCTCCAGCGTGCGTTGACTCCGGTCAACGACCGTACCGCCCTGATGGACCCGATTGCGATGGCTGACCTTGTCAAGGACACCAAGTCGCTCTTCCAGGATTCTGCTCAGATTTCGAAGCAGTTCAAGGAAGGTTACATGGGCCGCGCGGCTGGCTTCGATTGGTCTGAAAACACCATGCTTCCGGCGCACACGCGCTCGGGCGCTAACAGTGCGTATCTGACCAACGGTGCCACTCAGTCCGGTGCGACCCTTGTGGTTGACACTGGTGCGACTGCTCCGTCTGCTGGTGACGTTATCACCATTGCAGGCGTGTTCTCGGTTCACCCGGAAACGAAGGTTTCCACGGGTGTGCTTCAGCAGTTCGTGATTGGCACGGGTGCGACGACCACTTCGTTCCCGATCTCGCCTGCCATCGTTGCCACGGGTGCCACGCAGAACGTCAGCAACACCGCTGCCGATAATTCTGCCGTGTCCTTCCTCGGCACCGCCTCGACTGCCGTGCAGACCTCGCTGCTGTTCCAGAAGGAAGCCTTCGCGTTCGCGACTGCCGACCTTCTCATGCCGAAGGGCATTGACTTCGCAGCCCGCGAAGTGATGGACGGCATCTCGCTCCGTGTGGTTCGCCAGTATGCTATTTCGACCGACACGTTCCCGTGTCGAGTAGACATTTTGTACGGATATAAGACGATTAGGCCACAATTGGCCGTTCGTTACCACAACAACTAACGACGATGGGGCAGGGGCTTCGGCTCCTGTCCCTCCTTTGCTGAGGTGTGAAGCATGACCACATATGCCGTAATGCGTTCACGCATTGCTGACGAACTTGTGAACGATGGTGATATTTCGACATCACAGATCAACAACGCCATTCAGTCAGCCATTGCAGACTATGCCGGGGAACAGTTCTGGTTCAACGAAGCCGTAGGCACGTTCTCGACGGTATCCAGCCAGGAACTCTACACCTCGGCGGCTCTCTCGGACATTCCGACCATCATCAAAATCCTGTCCCTGCGGATTGCCAATACGGGTTCCTATGCCACGTATATCAACGGCGTCAGCAATGACATTATAGAAGACATGCAGGATGGCACGTTGTTCGGCCAGCCGCGCTTCTACTCGCGTTTTGCAAACAAGATTCGGCTGTATCCGATCCCTGACGCGGTCTACAGCATGAAAATCAGCTATATTTCCACGTTCACGGCGCTTTCGGCTGATGCTGATACGAACGCATGGATGACGGACGGCGAAGAGGTCATTCGTCAGGCTGCAAAGAAGCGCCTTGCCACGGATATTCTGTCTGACGATGCGCTAGCCCAGCGTTGCGCCGTGATGGAAGACAAGGCTTATGACGGGCTGCGGATGGAAAACCGCAACCGCCGCTCTCAGCAGCTCATGCGAACTGAGATAGCCAGCCCGCGCACGTTCAACATCAATAACGGGTGGTGAATTGGTCCCTTTCTCGCCGTGGCTTCCAGACCTAGCAGACTTTGACACCAGCGTTTCAACCGAGGCGCTGAACGTCATTCCGTCTTCTACTGGCTTTCGCCCGTTCCCGGCGTTTGCCAATACCGCGTCTGCCATCACGGCCCGCGCTCAGGGTGCTGCTTCGTTCCGTTCCATCAGCGGCACAATCTTTAACTTCTGCGGCGATGCGACGAAGCTCTACAAGCTGAACACCACGGGCCTGACGTGGGCTGACGTTTCCCGCACGGTTGGCGGTGCCTATACCGTGGCGTCTGACAGCAAGTGGTCATTTGCTCAATATGGCAATTTCGTCATGGCGACCAACGGCAACGATGCCGTACAGGTCTATGAACTTGGCGTCTCATCCAACTTTGCTGCGTTGGCTGGTACGCCGCCGTCTGCCTACTTCGCAGGCGCTATCCGCGAGTTTGGCGTTCTCGCCAAGACCTCATCGCAGAACAACCGCGTTCGGTGGTCTGCCATTGGCAACGTAGCGGATTGGGTGTCTTCGGCCACCACGCTGTCGGATTACCAGGATCTCCCAGACGGCGGCTCTATCATGGGGTTCGTCGGTGGCGAATTTGGCATCATCTTTCAGGAACGTGCCATCCAGCGCATGTCGTTTGAAGGACCGCCCACGGCCTTCCGGTTCGACAAGATCAGTTCGTTCCTCGGCTGTCGCGCTGACGGATCGATTGCAGCATTCGACAACTTCGCATTCTTCCTCGGGGATGATGGCGCATACATGATCCGTGGCGGCGCTGAGATTGTGCCGATTGGCTCGGAGAAGGTTGACCGCTGGATTGAACAGAACCTTGATGCCAATTACCTGTTCCGCATCACGGCGGCCATTGACCCCATCAACAAGCTGTATCTTCTCAGCATCCCCACGCTGAACAGCACGGGCGCTGGTACGCCTGATACTATCCTGATGTATCATTGGCCCACGGGGCAGTGGACACACGCGACTGTGAACCATGAGATGATATGGCAGTCTGCGGTTCAGGCGACCTACACCATCGACGGCATGGACGCGGTGTCGGCCACGATTGACGGTCTGCCGTTTCCGGTGGATAGCCGTTTCTGGGCTGGTACAGGCCGCCTTCTGCTTGCGGCTTTCGATACCTCTCATCAGCAGGGGTACTTCTCAGGGCAGAACCTCGCGGCGACCGTCGAGACGGGTGATTATCAACTCTCCCCTGGAAGGCGTTCGCTGCTCAAGGCTATGCGCCCGATTGTCGAGGGTTCTTCGGTTACGCCGTCAATCACGGTTGGCTACCGCAACCATCAGTATTCCGGTCTGACCTACGGCAGCGCAAAGGCAGTCAATGCCTACGGCGTCTGCACATCGAGGGTCAACGCTCGGTATCACCGCGCAAGGCTGACCATCCCGGCTGGTTCCAACTGGATGTTTGCGCGCGGCGTGGATGACCTCAACTTTTCGCCTGCGGGCAAACGATAGGAGACAGTTATGTCTGCACGTGATAACAACGGTTCTGACTGGCACGGGGGCGGTGGCTCCATCAACAACGGCGGCGGCGGCCTTGGCAATGGCGGCATCGGCGGCGGGATGGGTGTCGGCGGCTGGGGTGGTGGAGCCGGGTACAATGGCGGCGCGCAGTCCCGCACGGGCCTCACCACCGGAACCGAGTGGAAGGGGAATACGGCGTTCGGTCGCCCCGGCTCGATGGCCACGGGCTATGCGACCCGCGATGCGCGATCTCTCGCGAATGCCGGTATGGGTCCGACGTTGGGCTCCTACGGCCAGTTCAGGGACATGCAGGGCAACCCCATGTTCGCGGGGCTCGACAACCCCATGCGGGCCGCAAGCGGCTTCAACGCCCAGCAGGCGGCTAGAAAACTCGCAGCCCTCCAGGCAGCGCAGCAGGGCGGTCTTTTGGGTAATCCGACAACGCAGGCACCGCTGCCGTCTTATAATCCCGTTCCAGCTGCTGTCGCTGGCGTCAATCCGGTTCCTGAGAATGTTCCCCCGCAGGCCCCGGTCGCGGGCTATCTCCCCGGCTGGCCCGGAACTGGTCAGTGGTGGGGCAAACAGCCGTGGGACAACAACCAAGCCAATTGGCCGAATGCAAATGTGGCCCCGACGCCCCCCAATTATGGCGTCGATCTTCACTATGGCAGCGGGGATTGGAAGATGCCTAGCGCACCTTCTAATGCACCCGCGTATGCCCCCGGCAACAACAGCGGGCCGCCATCCCTGCCATCTTCTCAGCCATCAAATCGTGGCTGGGGCGGCTGGAACTCAGGCTGGAATTAAGGAACACCACAATGGCAAAAGCACCGCTTACACCCCAGCAGCGCCGTCAGAACAGCACAAAGTCTCTGTCCGGAAACATCCAGTACGGCATGGACAACGGCGGCCTCATGGGCGGCCTCATGGGCTTCATGGGCCTCCCGTATTGGGCGCGCGGCGGTGGCAATGATAGCACCCCGCAGGGCAGCGGCCCAGCTCCGTGGCAACAGATGTGGCCCGGTGGTGTTGCTCCCGGCATGGGCGGCAATGGTGGTGGCGGCGGCGGTAATCCGCAGATTGAAGACCCTGCGCTGCCTCCGTATGACCCGAACAACCCGAACGGTGGTCAACAGCCGCAGCAGCAGGATTGGACATTCCCGCAGTATTCGCAAACGTGGGCATTCACTCCCCCGGCTCCGACCCCTTATCCCGATCCGCAGCCGTTTGACCCGAAGAAGTACGGCAACCCGTTCGCAAAGAAATACTGATGAACCTAGATCGGCGTGACATAGCCCCGTTTGCCCTGAAGTGGTTCCCGACCCTTGTGGACGCCACCAGCGATGAGTGGCACTTCTTCCTCGACAAGGTGACGGGCCTCACCACGCCGCTTGACATGGGCAACGGTCAGGCATTTGACCGCTGGCGGGCTGAACTCGCCAAGCAGGGCTATGCGGCATTTGACTACACAGACGCCAACATTGCAGCCGCGAAGGCAAAGGCTGATGCGATGGTCCTGGCGGAACAGAGGCGGGTGGCTTCCCTTCCCGGCACACTTGATGCGCTGAAGGTGGAAGCACCGAACTGGACGGCTGCGGAAGTTGTGGCCAGCATGAAGGGGTAACGGCAAATGACAATCCGTCCCTTCCTTCACTTTCCGCCCCCGCCAGCCAACTCTGAACTGAGAAGGCAGTACGAAGTTCTCCAACAAATTCGCAACGGAAAACTAGAAATTGTGGGCGAGGTAACGCTTACGGTTTCAGCGGCATCAACGACTGTTACCGACATTCGCGTTTCTCCCCAGACCGTAATCGTGTGGCATCCCCGCACCGCCAATGCCGCCGCCGAACTTGCTGCCGGGACGATGTACATCACGGACGCCAACATGGCGAACGGGAGTTTCGTAATTACTCATGCCAACAACCTCCAAGCGGATAGGACTTTCCGATATGCCTGCCTCGGCTAAACGCATTCCCTGCCAAGGTGTTCTCAGCGATGACCTCGGGCGCGTCTGGAAGGACTGCGCGCCGCTGCTCATCCCGGCGCTGAACGATGGCGCGACCATTGAACAGGTGCTGACTGCGATATTCGCCAAGGATGCTCAGTTGTGGATCGGTTCCGACAACGGCGAAATTCAGGTGGCCTGCGTCACTGAGTTGGTTCGGCGCGGCGGCTGCCTCTACTGCAATGTATGGCTCACGGGTGGCCGTGGCGTGAATAACTGGATTTACTTTCTCGAAACCATTGAAGCGTGGGCGAAGGAACAGGGCTGTGACGCCATGTTGATTGACCGTGGCCGTCGAGGCTGGGGACGCCTGCTTCCCGAATACAAAATCAAGACAGTTTCGCTTGTGAAGGACATATAATCATGGGCAGTTCGTCCGGTAACGATACGACCAAGCAGACCACGAAGTCTGAACCCTGGGGGCCGCAGACGCCCTACCTGAAGTATGGCATGGACGAAGCCACGCGGCTTTATCAGCAGGCTGGGCCTCAGTATTACCCCGGCTCGACGGTGGCTGGCTTCAGCCCCACGCAGCAGCAGGCGCAGCAGCTTGGTACGCAGCGGGCGCTTGGCGGCAACGCTGGCATGAAGCAGTCAGAAGCCATGAACAATGACTTCATGTCGGGCAAATATCTGAACTCGAATCCGTACAACGACCAAGTTTACCAGAACATTCAGCAGCAAGTCCTGCCGTCCGTGAACTCGCAGTTCATGAACTCGGGCCGTTATGGCTCAGACAGCCATGCGGGCTCCATGACCACGGCTCTCACCAACGCCTACGCGCCGTATGCCTCGCAGCAGTATCAGCAGGGCTTGGACCGTATGCAGCAGGCGGGACAGAACGCCTTTGGCTACGCCCAGAACGATTGGACCGACATTAACGCTCTAAACACCATCGGCGGTCAGCAGCAGCAGCTTGGCCAGCAGGAACTCGGTGATGCCGTTGCAAGGTGGCAGTACTATCAGCAGCTTCCCTACAACAAGCTCGGCCAGTATCAGAACAACATTGGCGGCAACTACGGCGGCACGACTGTCGGCAAGACACAGACCCCGCAGCCATCGATGTGGTCACAGATTGGTGGCGCTGGAATCGGCGCTTTGGGTGGCGCGCTTCAAGGGGGCCTGATTGGTGGCCCATTTGGGGCAGCGGCTGGTGCCGTAGCGGGCGGCGCTCAGGGCTTCTATTAAGGGGTTACAAACATGGCTAACTTTTTCCAGAGCCTTCTCGGCATGAACAACCAGCAGCCTGACCCGTATCAGTCTCTGCTCGGTGGGTACTACACTCCGCAGCAGGCCAAGATGGCGTGGCTTGGCGGTTCGCTTCAGGGCCTCGGCGCTGGCCTTGCTACTGGCAAGCCGGGAGCATGGGCACAGGGCCTTGCCGTGGGCGGCGGCGAGGGTCTGGACAACTACCGCCAGCGGGCAATGGCTGGCTATGCCATGAACCAGCGCAAGCAGGACCAGGAATGGAACAACAAAGCGCACACCCGTCAAGAAAAGGAATGGGCATCTGAGGATGCGACAAGCGCCAAGATGAGTGCAATCATCAATGGCATCCAGAACCCGCAGGAACGCTTGTGGGCGCAGACGGACCCGAAAGGGTACTTCTCCAACAAGTACGGCCAGCATGAGAGCAAGGCTCCGTCCTCCGTTCAGGAATACGAATACGCCAAGAGCCAAGGCTTCACGGGTTCGTTTATGGACTATGAGGCTTCCAAGAAGGGAAGCGGGATAACCTACACTGACGCCAATGGGAACACGATTCAGATTGGCGGTTCAGGCAAGCCAATGACGGAAGGCCAGAGCAAGGATACCGTTTATGCGACCCGTGCTGAAGGTGCCTTGCCTTATGTTGACGGTGGGAACGCAGCGCTTACTAATCCCTGGCAGCGGGGAATGGATGCCGTTCCCGGTGCGGGGAACTATCTGACCTCGAATGATTATCAAGTGGCAAGTTCAGGGGGCAAAGAGTTTTTGCAGGCACTTCTCCGCAAGGATACTGGTGCGACTATTCAACCGTTTGAAGTTCAGGAATACGGGTCTGTTTACCTTCCGCAGCCGGGCGACTCCAAGGAACGCCTTGCCTATAAGAAGGAAGCCCGTCACCGCGCTGTTGCAGCGATGCAGGCTGGTATGACGCCGCAGGCCATTATTGCCAAGGAAAAGGCGCTTTCTACGCCGGGAGCGAGTGGCGGGGCAACACAGCAGCCGCAGGCCAATATCAATGCATCCGGCCCGAAAGTTGGTGACGTTGTGGAAGACCCCACAGCCATTCCAGATGGCGCAACCGTAGTTGACGAAACCGGGGCGGCTTATCGCATGGTTAACGGACAACTCCAGAAGGTGCAGTAATGGCATTCAAGATTGTCCAGATGCCGGAAGCAGCAGCGCCCACGGCTAATACTCCCCAGTTCAAGATTGTCCAAATGCCGCAGTCTCAGCCGACTGTAGACGCCAATACGCCTTGGACCGAAGTAGGCCAGCAGGCGCTGGTTAATACGCCCGGAAGCGCGTATCAATTTGGCGCTGACCTTTTGAACGCCGTTACGCATCCCGTCCAGACGGTGCAGGCTGTTGGCGACCTTGGCGCTGGTGCCTTGCGCGAGGGTGCGCGCTATGCCCTGCCTACATCATGGTTCAACGCCATTGACAGCGTGGGGAACCAGGATGCGGCGAACCGTGCTTCTGAAACTGCTGGCGCAGTTAAGGATTTTTATGTCAACCGCTACGGCTCTATGGATGGGTTCAAGCAAGCCGTCGCTCAAGACCCCGTAGGCGTTTTGGGTGATGCTGCGACTGTTCTTACGGGTGGCGAGGGTGCAGCCGTGAGGGTTCTCGGACCCGCATCAAAGACGGCCAAGACGCTCAAGGTTGCCGCCGCAGTGACTAACCCTCTGTCTGTTCCACAGGCCGCTATCCGTGTTGGTGATATGGTGGCTGGCCCTGTTGCGAAGGGCATTCTTGGCCTCACGACAGGAACTAGCTACGGCACGATTGATGAGGCTTATAGGGCGGCTCGAAAAGGCGGAACTGCAAAGAAAGCCTTCACCGATAATCTGCGCGAGAAGGTTCCGCAGGCTGATGTTATCGGAGACGCCAAGTCTGCACTCGCCAACATGGGCGATCAAGCTGATGCTGAGTATCGGGCAAAGATGGAACCGATAAGGGCTAATGGAACACAAATTCCATTCCAGCCCATTGAGCAAGCTTTCCAGGGCGTTGTTGATAGCATGTATCGCAACGGCCACCAGATTGTTGCCGACTCGACCATTTCGAAGGTTAAGGACATTGGCGCGGTTGTAGATGAGTGGGCCAACGACCCCGCAATGCATACGGCTGACGGCCTTGATGGATTGAAGCGCAGAATTGACGATATGATGCCTTCATTCTCGGAACTCAACGGTGCCAAAAACCGTGAGAGGGCTGTTACCGCCACTCGGAATGCCGTCAAAGATACAATTATCCAAACCGTCCCTGAGTATGCAGACGCAATGAAGGGATATGAAACCGCCAAGATTGCCCAGAAGGAAATTGAACAGGCGCTTGGGCTTGGCCGAAATGTTGCTGCTGATACTGCCTTGCGCCGTATTCAGTCAGTGTCGCGCAACAATGCCAATACGAACTATGGAAGCCGCGCAGAAGCAGCAAGGAAACTTGAACAGGCTGGTGCTGCCAATCTTCTTCCGCAGCTTTCCGGTCAGGCCCTCAATACGGTTCTGCCTCGGGGCGTTTTGAAGGCAATGCTTGGCGGCGGTGCAATTGCCGGGGCCGGGATGGGGATGCTTAGTCCCTCTTTGTTGGCGGCTCTTCCGTTTGCCTCGCCACGTCTAGTTGGTGAATTAACGAACATAGTAGGTTCGACAAGAAGGTTCGTATCCCCGGCCACTCGCCGTGCCAAACTTCTGGGGCTTCTGGGACGGCTCCCCGGCTCCGCCGGATTGCTTGGTGAATAGTCACTAGGGCTATCAGCCCCCAGAATATCCAAGCCGGAATAACCCACCATTCTAAGGTGTCGTTCATCCCCTCCCCATACCCCAAAACACCCGCGCTGAGAAGCGCCATAATCGGAGTTCCCCATGCCCGAGATCGGCAATACTAGCGTTTTCTCCCAGACAGACGCTTCAAACGGCACCGGAACCATGCCGTCATGGCTCGGTTCTGCGGCTCCCTCAACCCTAGATGACGCAGGCCGCGCCCTCCAGGGTGCCGTCACCCGCGAGTGGAATTGGCGCAATGTTACCCTGACCACGGCTGGCACGACCACTGCTTACACGCTGACCTATTCCGTAGCCCCGGCTGCGTACTACAACGGGCAAGAGTTCGCTTGCATCATCAATGCCACAAATACTGGCGCTGCAACGCTCAACGTCAATGCGCTGGGTGCCAAGAGCATTCGCCGCATTATCGGCGGCACAGCAACCGCACTGGCCTCTGGCGACCTCGTTGCGGGCATGTATGTCAAACTGTCTTACAACACGGTTGGCGATTACTTCGTCTGGACGAACGCGCTTCCGCAGGCTCTGGAAACGACCTCCAATCCGCAGTTTGCTACAATTGAACTTGGTGCGGCATCTGACACGACTATTAGCCGATCCGCTGCTGGCGTCATTGCGATTGAGGGCGGCAACGTCCCGAAGGAAAACCGCGCCAATACGTTCTCTGCACTCCAGACAATTTCATCCGGCGGCCTTGCGGTCAGCGGTGGCGACAATCTTGTAACGGGTTCCGGCGGCCTCGGCTACGGCACGGGCAGCGGTGGCACGGTTACGCAGCTTACCTCCAAGTCCACGGGCGTTACGTTGAACAAGATAAACGGTCAAATCACGATGAACGCCGCGGCTTTGGTGGCAGGATCGTCTGTCATTTTCGCTGTGTCCAACACGACTGTTACAACAACTAATGTCGTAATCATCACTCCTGACGCCAATGTGGTGAACGCCGACAATTACCGATTTGAGATTGTTAGCGTGATTGCGAACCAGTTTAAAGTTCGGCTTACAAACCTGACTGGCGGCACGCTCTCAGAACCTGTTGTTTTTAACTTCGCAGTCATCAAGGCAGTCAACGCATAATGAACTGCCCGCTCCCGCGCTACTATTTCTGCCACGTGATAATATCGCTTATCATCGCAAGCCTTCTGTGGTGGCCTCTTGGCCTCACCGCTGGCCTTGCGGTGGCGGTAGCGTTCTACGCTGGCCGGGAGTTCACACAATGGGAAAGCGGCTTGCCCTTCGATTGGAAGGGCATAGCCGCGCCCGCAATAACATGCACCGCCGTCTATGTTGTTTCTTTGTTTGTAGGATGATGACGATGCCTGAACTTGAAGAACGTATTGCCGTGCTTGAAGCCAATCAAGTGTTCATCAAGGAACAACTTGCCGAGATGAACGACACGCTAAAGCAGATCAATGAGATTATGCTGAAGGCGTCAGGAGCCAAGTGGGCAATCCTTGGCGTGGCATCTCTTGCGGGATTCATGTCAGGAAAGCTGGGCGCGTTTATCGCCGCCCTCGGCTTCAAAATGTAGCCATGAAGAAAGTCCGCTTCAAATTCAAGCGGAACCCTGGGGTTTGGGGCCTCGCATTCCAAGACGAAAACCGCATTGAACTGGACCCATATTTAACGGACCAGACATTGCTCGACATTGCCATACATGAAACGACCCATGTAGTGGCCCCCGACCTCAGTGAAGAGTGCGTGGACCGTATAGGCCGCGCCTGCGCTGACGTTCTCTGGCGGCTGAAATTCCGCCGAGAAGAATAGCCGCGCAACAACTCATAGGCTAGTTATGCCCCTGAAAGTCACAGAAGGCGAGTTCATTGACGCCTGGAAACGACTTGGATCGCCTCAGTTGGTTGCCTCACATTTTGGCATCGACGTTCGTCAGGTGTATCGCAGACGAAATGCCATTGAAGAAAAGCACGGCGTTGTTCTCACATCTTTTGCGGATGACAGAACGAACCGCAGCAAAATCGAATTGCCCCGTGTTGGCATCCGGCAGATCGCCAACGTCACAGGCCCCGTTGTTGTGTTTGGAGACGCTCATTGGTGGCCGGGGCAGGACAAGTCTGTTGCCCATCGGGCGCTAATAGAAGTCATCAAGGACATAAGGCCGTCAATGGTCGTGGCAAACGGTGATTTGCTTGACCTGCCAAGTTCTTCTCGCCATCCGCCGCTGGGGTACGGCACAAGCCCCGCCCATGATGTGGCGCAGGAAATTGGGATTACCCAAGAACACCTAGCAGAGATTGAACAGATCGTGTCTGACGATTGCTTGCTGGTGTGGGACTTAGGGAACCACGACATTCGGCTAGCGTCCCGTATAGCGGCCAATGCGCCAGAATTGGCAACGCTGCGCGGCGTGAGGCTTGAAGACCATTTCCCGGCATGGGCAATGGGAATGAGCCTCATGGTCAACGGAAACATGATGATTAAGCACAGGCCACCCAAGGGCGGCATTCATGCCACCTATGGCTCTATTGTCGCGTCTGGCCTGGACTGCATTGTTACGAACCACCTTCACGCGCTACGGATAACTCCGCTCACAACCTACAGGCCGCGCCGCGCATATGGCGTTGACGCTGGTTGCCTGTCTGACTTCGGTCCACACATGCCGCAGTTCGATTATGCAGAAGATGGAGTTGTGGGGTGGGCTTCTGGTTTTGCAGTGATAAACATTCAGCCAGACGGAACAATTCTTCCGCCAGAGCTATGTGAAGTTGTTCAGGGTACGGCATATTTTCGCGGCCAGCCCGTTGTTACCAAAGTTATGCCACAAAAGAAGACTAAGCAGAACGCATGAACCTTCTCAACGAACGCGAAAAGACACACGGCGATTACTCGCTAGTCGCTGCCGTTTCGCAAGCCCTCAAGTCTGCGCTGAGGCTTGGTCCTTATGATGAGGTTCCCGCAATTCACCGCGAAAGCCTCGAAATGATATGCGTGAAGATGGCGCGTATCGTCTGCGGCAATCACTGGGAACGCGACCACGCCACCGACATTGCCGGATATGCGAACCTCATAATCAAAACAATAACCGTGCCTCCAGGGAATCCCTCAATTCAGGAACCCTCGGATGACCCGCACGACCCTAGTATTGGCGACGATTGGGATTACTGCCCTCGCACTGGTATCTCCCGCTAACGCGCACGACCTTTACACTGGAACAACCGACCCCGTTACTCACGGCATATGCTGCACCACAAGTGAGCATGAGGGGTATGGCGACTGCGACCAGCTTGTGCTGGAACCGGGAGTTCTAACGCCAGCAGTCGGTGGTTACATTCTGCGGCTTACTGTTGAGCAAGCGCGGCGCATCAACCCGATGCGAACTGTCCCCGTAAACACCTTCATTCCAGACAACCGCGTCCAGCAGTCAATGGACGGGAACTGGCATGTGTGCATCCCGGCTTATTCCTCGCCCAATCGTGGCGATTTCTTCTGCTTTTTCCAGCCTTCATCCTCTTAGACCGGAGGTCGCCCATGTATAAGCTCGATGACAGCGCCGCAGCTATCGGCGTGTTCCTCATGACTATGCTGATGGTCATCCTGTTCTGGATAGCGACCCCTGCACACAGTCAGGAGACGCCTCAGAACCCCTGCGGTCCATCTGCGGCCATTACCGCAATGCTGCTGGAGAAGTACGGCGAGACGCCCGCAGTGGCTGGTCTTGCTGATGGCACGCCCATTCTGATTTTCACAAACCCCAAGACTAGCAGTTTTACCATTACCGTTCGGCGTCCCGGTGGCTTGGCCTGCCTGATTACAGCGGGCAATTCTTGGACGGCTCTTGAACAGCCCAAGGCTGGAATTGACCTGTGAAGCCGATCCATAACTGGCGGGCTGTATTGCGGTACGGCTGGTCAGTTCGGCTCATCATCATTGCAGGTTTCCTGACGGGCCTAGAAGCCATCCTGCCGCTGGTCCCTGACATTCTCCCGATCCCGATTGAATGGCTTGCAGTGTCTCAGTTCCTCATTGTGATGAGTGCGCTGTTCGCGCGGTTCATCGCCCAAAGCAAGGTATCCGATCCATGAGCAGGATGAAAAAGGGAACAACCGCTGCCGCTCTCGCCATCGTCGTTATCGGTGGCTTTGAGGGGCTGCGCCTCAATGCCTATCCAGACCCGGCAACGGGCGGCAAGCCTTGGACGGTCTGCTATGGCCGCGCCTATGGCATCAGTCCCGGCGACAAGCATTCTCTTGAGGAATGCAAGTCCATGCTGCTTCAAGACCTAACCAAATACTCGCAGGGCATCCTTGGTTGCACCAGTGTTCCGCTGCCTGACGAGCGGTTCGTGGCGCTGACCAGCTTCGCCTATAACGTGGGCGTGCAGGCGGCTTGCAAGTCTTCGGTGGTTCGCCTCATCAACCAGGGCAAGACCCGTCAGGGCTGCGATGCGCTGATGAGGTGGAACAAGGCGGCTGGCATCACTTTCCCCGGCCTGACCAAGCGGCGTGCAAAAGAACGGGAACTCTGCCTGAAGGGGATACCCTGATGCCTGCGTTCCTTCTCCCGCTTCTGGTCAACCGCTACACCATCGGCGCGGTGATCGCCCTCGGCCTCATCCTCGGTGCCTACTGGAAAGGCTATTCCACGGCGGCGCAGAAGTGCCATGACGCGGAACTGCGGGCCATTATCGCCTCACAAGCCCGTGACCTACAGGCGGGCGAAGATGCGGCTAAGGCTGCGGCTGACCTTCAGTCCCAACTGGCGGCGGATAACATCGAACTCCAGCAGACGGTACAGGACTATGAAAAAGAATTACTCACCAAGCCTGCTCCCGCGTGCGCTCTTGATGACCGGGATATTCGTAGCCTTAACGGGTTGCACAGCATCGGGAAGCAGTAAGGTCCAGAGCGTTACCCTGCCGCCACCGCCCGCTTGCATGGCTCCTGTGGCGGTTCCCGGCGTCAAGGTAGGTGATGACGCCCGCGTGGCTCTTGCCCGTTCACGGGCTGCGCTTGCCTCGGCAAACGGCAATCTGGACTGCTCCCGCCAGTGGTATAGCGGCGTCAGGAAGAATTACGCGCGTCAGTAGTATTTCAGGTTGCGGTCCAGGTTCATGTGCCACCTTTCAGATCGCGGATGGCGGCGGCAGCTTCTCGCAGCAGCAGCGTCATGGTCATCGGCGCGTGCTGGTCCTCGAACTGCTGGGCCAGACGGATCAGCCGCGCGGCGATCCCGCTCGGGTCATTTCCCGGCAGCGGTGCTGTGTGTGTGCCGGGAGTGTCCCGCTCGGTAACGCTCATGCGCCACCTTTCAGCGCGCGGATGGCTGCGGCCTCTGTCCCGTGTCTGCATGTTTCCGCCACCCTCGCCGCCTCCTCCAGCACCTCGGCGCGGATGATGGAGATGGCGGCGGCCATTCGTGCGTTTGGCGTATCCGGTATCCCAACGCGAAAATATGCGGAGTTGGCTTTCTCCACCAGCGCGGCGCGGTCAGCGGTCATTGGACGGCTCCTGTGTGAGTGCGGTGCGGGCTATGGCCGCAACCTTAATAGCTTTTGATACTTCGCTGTAGGATTTAATGTCTGCAATCTCCCGCAGCGCCGCCCGCAGACGTTTGATCTCGGCTTTCATATCATTGAACGTGGTCTCAGGAACTGCAACGCACTGGATCATTGGGGTCATAGCGTCAGTCATCTTTCTTCTCCTCTGCGAGTGCTGCGGTGGCTTCGTCCAGTGCCTTCTTGTGGTCACTCGCAAATGTAGTTTCGTCACCGCCGTATTCATACCAGTCTTCCGCCATCCAGAGCACGCCGCCCAGCGCCGCCCTCAGCCGTTCAATTTCGGCGGCGGCACGGCCAGCCAGTTCGTGCAGATACTCGTCGCCGCAGTTATCGGAGCAATGCCGTAGCCTCTCTACAATGTCAGTCATTAGGCTTCTCCTGTGCGAGTGCGGCGTGGGCGACATCCATCACCGCCATCAATTTTTCATTCAGCGCAATGGCGTGGTCATAGCCATTCGCGGGGTTTATCGTGCGACGGCCCGTGTATCGCTGCTGGTCTATCCACGCCAGCGCCGCCTCAAGCTGTTCGATGCGGGCATTCTTCGCGGCCAGACAGTCGTACCTTTCGGGCGTCAAAAACGTGCCGAACAGGCTATGAATTACCCCTCCCAACGCATTTTCCTTGTTCAGCCTCTCCACCTCTGCGGTGAGGCGCTTGAACTCTGTGGTAAAACTGCCGTTGTCCTGCCGCGCGCTGTTGAGATCGGTATAGGCGTCCGTCAGTTCGCTGTTTAGCCTCTCCACCTCGGCCTGCAGCCGTTCGTTCTCGGCTTCAAGCAATGACCGATCAGGCAAGACACTGGCGGGTGCAATGTCTGGGAAGACGGACTTCCATGTGTCTAGTTCTTCCGTCAGCCTCTCCACCTCGGCGGTGAGGCGGGTGATCTCGGATTCGTGGTCACTCATGGATTATTTCCTTTGCCAACTGCTGCGCCATCATCAGGAGACTGCGAATGCCGCGCTGTCGCATGGGGTCAGCGTTCAACGTGCACCTGCACCCGCCGTTTGTGTGCATTCCTGTTCGCTGGATAACAACACAGCCTCCGTCACCGCAACCGCCCACGGACCGCGCTAAGTCCAGATATTTTTCCGCCAACTGTTTCCGGTCGCTCATCCCTGATTCTCCTGTGTAAGTGCTGCGCGGGCGACATCCATGTCACTCATCACGCGCCTCCTTCGGGATTTGTGCTGGGTCAATCATTAGGGCCTCCTGATACGGATTGGATACAGAAACGTGGGACAGGTTAAGAACGCCGGGAGAACAGAAACGCAACGTGCTGCATTATAATTCAATAACTTAGCTATTGCCTATTTTCTGGGGGGATAGGGGTCGCTGGTTCGAATCCAGTCGCTCCGACCACTTTCTCCCGAAATGATACTGAAATGATACGGAAACCCGGTCATTTCGCCCACTCTAGATAAGTCGCGCCAAGGTGGCCGCGTGACCAAACCACCCAGCAGAAGTCTATTGATCCGCCACCCCGGATTGATTCGCCCTGTTCGCGGAGCATTTCACCGGGCGGCATGGACGGCCTGCGGCTGAACATAATAACCCGTTCTGTGGCGTTGTCTGAAAACAGGCCATGACGGCGCTGTGATGCCAAGAACTTCACTTGGACAAGGGCCGCAACCCTGTATTTGGCAATGGTCAGCGCGTGGTCAATTATGGCCTGCGCCGTGCCATACGGCGGGTTAGTCACGATATTATCGTAAGCGGCGAAGTCCCTCATAAAGTCGCGCTGTGGGTAGCCATAGCCCCTGTCGATCAGGTCGGCACCCGTCCCGCCCATAACGCGCGGAATCGTTCCCATGCCGCAGCACGGGTCATGGATCGCCCCGACAAACGGAACCCGGTGCCGCAGTGCTTCCACGCACCATTCCGGCTCGACATACCAATCATTTTCATCACGGATATATTCAGACTTCCGCTCGCCCATTATCCCTGCCTTCTGTGATGGCCGTAAACGCGCTCCACGGTTGAGGCATCAGCCCCCAGCACTTCCGCAGTTTCCCATACCGTCAGGGGCTTCTGAGCGGGTCTAGCGCCCTTGCCCTCACGGCCCCACAGGAGCCAGCTAGCGCAGGTATGGCGCAGGGTATGCGGGGTCACTTCTTCACCAAGACTAGCTGCGGCCCTGACCGTGTTCCAGGCTCGACGCATTTTTCCGATGGGGCTTCCGTTGTGATGGATGACGGGAATTCCTCCCAGTTCAGCAGCATGCCATCTAGAAATATGACCCTGAAGCCCTTTGGGAACTTGCACAGGCGGGCTTCGCTTTGTGGTTTCCCTCTCGTCAGACCCTCTGCGAAAGATAATGCGTCTCTGAAGGTCGATATGGCCGTGAGACTTAGAAGCTGCCCATCGAAGCCGAATAATTCTATCGTGCCGTGTTCCAGTGTACACTCCTATGAGAATGAAGCGGGCTACGTGGCTGTAGTCCGTAAACTGTACAGCGCCTTTCGCAGCCCTATGGCCTTCCCGCGATAGACGGCGGCATGCCCACAACATTTGGGCGACCTCACTTCTTTCCAGAAACCTTTCGCGCCTGCTTCCGGGTTTTGGCAGGCTTACCTTTGGCACGGCTTCCAGCGGGCTTTCGCGGTGCCAGTGGTTTATTGCGGCCTGGAAGGTCTTCAGTTCCTGTCTCGCTGTGGATGGCTTCACGGAACCACCACGGGATACGGTCGTTTTCATAGATGGCAACAATGGCTTTTGCGGCGCGGTACGCTGCTTCAGATATTCGCGGCATGTAGACCCTTTCACATCAGCTAGTGATTTATCGCCCCAATATGCACTCAGCGCCTTCACATGATACCTGATCGTCCCCCGGCTGGGGCTGTCTGCGGGCAAGTCGGTCAGGTAAAGCATCATCACTTCCGCACAACCAACTCGGGATAGGCTACGCTCAGAGGTGTCGGGCCTAAAGTGGTCTGTAAGGTACTGGCGCAGCGCGTTCGTGGCACCATCAACATCCGTTGCAGCGCATCCTGTGCTAACTTCCTCTTCTCCGTCCCTGATAACGTAGACGGGCGCACGGCCTTTCTGGCGCTTGACGTAGAGCCTCGCGCCTTTGCTCGGCCTCGGCATAGTTCCCTCCAGGTTTCAACGTCTTCCTCGGTGACAAGATATTGCCTCCCGACCAATTCGGCTTGCAATTCCCCGGCGCGGATCGCAGCGCGGAGCGTATTGACCGTGGCTCCCCCATGCGGGAAGCATTCTTTCACGGCAACGGGCAGGGGCATCGGTGTCATATCACGGTCCAATCCATCTTGCGCTTGGGCCATTTCCATTTCTTCTTGGCGTTCGCAGCGGCTTTGCGTTGATTGTCAGCCTTCTGCATTATCGGGCGGTCATTTTCGTGAGTCTTGATGCGGTGGCATTTCCCGCAGAGACATTGGCAATTCTCTAGTGTCGGTTCCCCGCCAAGGCCATCTGGCTTCACATGGTCGTATTCGGGCAGTCCCACGATACGCAGCCCGCAGGCTTCGCAGTGAGGCTTTCCGTCTTTCTGACAACGCTCATAGGCGGCCAGCTTGACCTTGGCTGAGAACTCACGCCTCAAAATGGAATGTCCTCGTCATCCAGCGTAGCGCCTGAAAACACTTCCTTGGCCTTTGCCACGAACTGTTCCGGCCTCTCTGATGTGCCGTCTTTGCGCTTGACGGACAGGCTGAAGAACTTGCCGTTGGCATTTTCTTTCAACCAACCACTTAACCAAAAATCGTGGCCTTCCACGTTGATGCTGCCGCTGAAATCAGGATGAGTGTCCTTTTCCTTGCGTTTGTTGCGGCCAAGAATGCCCCGGTTGGTGTTATCGTACTGTGTCATGCTGCTCTTAACTGCCTCGCTGTTGATGTAAGCGAACGCCACACTTCGATCCGCGCGCCAGCGGCGTCCTTCAAGGCGCGGGCTTCTTCATATGCTCCAGCGGCTTCCGCCTCTGCTGTGATGGCCTCCAAGTAGGCTTCTGAGGCCAACGCATCGCGTTCCTTCTCGGCCACCGTCTTGGCATCGCTACGGGCCATTTCGATTGCACGAGTTCTTTTCGTCATAGACTCTGTGAGTATCTGACGGCGCTTTAGTTCGCCCAACGCCTTTGCGTTCTTGAGCAAGAACTCCAGTGCCGATGAAGCCTCTTCATCGCTAACAAACGACATTCTGCTTTTCCTTCTGCTTGCGGCGGCGATCTGCGGCAGCGCGGCAAATGCGGCATCCGCGATGCTGGTATCCGTTTGCGGTGTACCGATACGTGTTATCTTCGGTGTATTCGTGACCGTTCTTGCAATGTGTAACGAAGGCAAACTTGGCCCGTATACGTTCCGCCGAAATGCCGCGATTGATGTTCACTTTCTCAGTCACGGCTTCCAAGTGATCGGGATTAACGCAGCTTGGGTTGCGGCACAGATGGTCAACAACGTAGCCATCTGGAATTGCCCCTTTGAACATTTCATGGCTCAGTCGGTGCGCCATCACATGAGGGTTTTTGCGTGAGCATCCACCGGGACCGATTACACCGTAGCCCTGACCATTTTCTGCGCCCGTCCATAGCCAGCACCCAGAGTTCGGTTCTGGGCTGACTTGTTCCCAGAACCTCACTTCAACTGGCGTGCGATTGTAGTTCGCCATTACGCCGCCACCGATGCCTTGAGTTCAGACAGTCGGTCATTGTACTCAACGCGGAGTTCATCCAGAAAATCAGGCGGCAGCGCGTCAATGTCAGTGACGTTGGACTGATACCAAGACTTGAGCGCATTGACGCTGGCGGCGTTGCGGATGGCCTTCACCATCGTATCGTATGGCCCGCGCATTGCGGCTTTCGATGCGCCGGGTGTTCCGTTGGCCGCAACCATCACAGGCGGCTCAAACTTCACATGCTGGTCGTTGTCTGGATCGTCTCCAGTTTCGAGAACGAACGTCTTGAGAAGCGCATACTTAAAGGCGTAGCTAATTGCCTTTCCTGGCCCCTTGTCTTGGCTGTCGATGCCATAACCAAGGCTATCCACGATAATCTGGTCGGAGCGGTCATCAATGTTGACGAACACAACCTTGCACTGAAGCTGTGTGCGGTTGCCTTCCTGCGTCACCCTGTAGTCGGTGGGATAGCAAACAATACCGTGCTTCACCAGCAATGGGTTGATGGCTTTGGCAACCTTGTCGTGGCTCACGTAGCTGTACTGCATCCCTGACTTCTTCTCCTTCTGGAGGTAGTCGAGTTCTTTCATCACAGCATTGATGCGCTGGAGAATGTTAAGCGTAGATGCTGCGGTCATTGCGGTCTTCCTTCAGTGCGTCAGCGATGGCTGCAACGCGGTCAATGTTGAACATGCAGACAGCCTCGAAACATTCGTCATCCGTGGCTTCGGGGTGTTCTTCTCGGTAAATTTCCATGAGGTCGAAAAGCGTTTCAGCGTCTTCGCGGGTCATGTTGCTCACCAGTTCAATGCGGCCAACAGGCCAAGGCCAAAAGCGGTGAAGGCGTAGAGAGCGTGAACGGCGGGGTTCCAGCGCATGTCAGCGGCCCATGCTCTCATCGCGATAACGTTCCGCGCTGTCATCGCCGTATTCCGCGTGGTCATTGATGATGCACTCGCGCACCTTGTCGCCTAGGTCTTTCCAATCGTACTCAATCGAACGCTGGATCAGCTTCCAGAGGTCAGGGTCAGACTTCTCATCAACGCTGAACTCATCGGTCCATTGCGTCTGCTCAAACGTGACGCTGTTGATTTCCCAATCGCGGGTGTCGCTGTATTCAACGTCCAGAGTGCAGTCGAACTCAGCGACGAAGCCGCGCTTGATGGTGCCAAGGGCTGCGTCACGGCCAATGTTTGAAACCAGTGACAGAGTGTAGGGGATGTGAAGGTCAGGCATGTTAGCGGCCCTCCACTTCGCGCAGTGCGTTCCAGATTTGAAGGTCCGTCACCTCCGCAAACACTCCGACCCGCATGCATTCGCAATACTTCCGAGCCTGATAAACCCGGTCAAAGCTCGTGATGGCTTCAAGGTTGACCATCTTGGCGTTCTGCCAGTAGCCGAGCCAGTTCTTGATCTGTGTGGCGTTCATTGTGGTATCTCCCGATTGCTTGAGAAATACTGTATACCAATCTGGTAATAAGCGCAAGCACAAAAGACGCAATAAGACGCAAAAAAACGCAAGCCTTTGACAGGCCGCGCAATTTTCCTAGTCAGATTGTGGTGATTTTAGAGCTGTTCGTAGCGTCCAACGACCAGCGCCGTAATGGCAATTTCGTCGTGATCTTCGTTTCCATCCAGTTCAACTGGCGTCTGGAAGCGGGGGTCAGTGCTTTCCGGCATCAGGACTAGGCGGCGCTTGTTCAGCGCAAGTCTCTTTACCGTTGTTTCGACCATTCCATTGCGGCGGCGCTCAACCACCACAATGTCACCCTCTCGAGGGTCACGGCCTAAATCAGGCCACGGCACACAGACTATGAAGCTGCCGGGAGCGAACACTTTATTCATGGAAGTACCCTGGACAAGCAGGGCGTACTGAGAAGTGTCGCTATATCTGGGATCGGGGCCGATTGGTAAGGGAGGGTGCTTTTCTTCGTCAAGCACATCCACTTCTTTCCAGACCCCTGCCTGCACTTCGCCAATTACGGATAACCCTACGTTATTTGTAGGTAGAATATTTCCGAAAAGACTCGTGAGTTCAACTCCTAGAATCGATGAAATTTTCTCAGCCCATTTTTGGGTGAGTTGTCGCTTTCCGGTTTCAAGACGCTGAATCGTGGCGCTTGTCGTGCCAAGCAGATTACCCAGTTGAGTCTGGGTAAGTCCACGCTCTAACCGTAACTCTTTGATCCGATTCATTACATTTAGTTTAGATGCTCTTGGAGTTGGGTTAAACAGCCAATATCGTGAAATGGGGCTTGCTTGCTATATACCAATGTGGTACAAAGCGGTATGACCCTTACAGAGTTCTTCCAGCTTAAATATCTTTCCCGCCGCGAGTTCGCATCTGAAATTGGTGTGGACCCAGTGACGGTATATCGCTGGGAAAACGGCTCCCGCCTTCCAGTTCGTCACTTTGCGCGCATATCCGAAGTGACCAATGGCCGTGTGACGGCCAACGACTTCGTGCAGCCCAGTGAGGCCGCGCAATGATTTCCCCCGCCAGCCGTTACTCCCAACTTGACGGCAAGCTCATCCTCCCTGGGAGCGGCGGCAACTTGGCCCGCGTTATATGTAACGCTCTGTCCTCCCAGACGGGCCAATTTTTATTTATGTCGAAGCAACTCAAGAAGCTGCTGCGACAGATCACCAATGCTGGCGGGGTTTTCTCCTTTCCTTCGCACAGCGCGGGCGCGGCGTCTCGTAGGCGGTGCAACGCCAAGTCGCTCCCGCTTCCATGCTCCGAAGTCAATCACGTTGCTCATGTTCTCTCTCCTTATGAAAGAAAGTTTAACAGGAGTGCTTTTGCATGACTGCAAAACTTAGTTATCAAAGTGGAGTTTCCGAAGCGTCAATGTGGGCTTCGAATATGGTGCTGCGGGAATCTCGTGGCCCCGGTGACACTGAGAACGCCATGCGCCGCTTGGAGAACCGCTACGGCATTCCGTGGCGTGTGTTCTGGAACCTTCGCTATCGGCCCCCGGCTGACATTCTGGTCGGTATCTGGCGTCAACTCCACGCAGCTTATGAACAAGAATGCACCCGGCAGGAAAGGCTATTGGCGCATGAGAGGCACGTTGCGGAAGCCGCGATTATTTCTTTTGAGGCTATGGACGGCCCGTCTTCTCACAGCGATAGCGGCGGCGGTGACTAAATGAACCTTCGCTGGCGCATTCGTAACTGGCTCCTGCTGGCTGAGATTGAATGGCTGGCATGGAAGAGCGCGTATCAGTTTATCAAACGTGAGATGTGGCGCAGATGAGCCTAATTCTTGTTGCCTGCGAATTTTCTGGAACCGTTCGACGCGCGTTTAGGGCGCTTGGACATCAAGCTTTTTCTTGCGACTTGCTTCCTGCCGATGACGGAAAAGAACACCATTTTCAGCGTGATGTTCGTGAGGTAGTTGGCTACTGCGATTGGGATTTGATGATTGCCCATCCCCCTTGCACACATTTGGCCGTTAGTGGCGCGCGGTGGTTTAAAGACAAGCAAGCGGAACAAGCAGAAGCGTTGGCCTTTGTCGAGTTTCTGCTGAATGCACCCGTGCCGTACATTGCACTTGAAAACCCCATCAGCATCATCTCCAGCCGCATCCGAAAGCCGGATCAAATTATTCAGCCTTGGCAGTTTGGCCACGGTGAAACCAAGGCAACGTGCTTCTGGCTGAAGAACCTTCCCAAGCTGGTGCCGACTCACATCGTAGAGGGCAGGGAAGCCCGCATTCACAAGATGCCTCCCGGACCTGACCGCTGGAAAGAGCGTTCGCGCACCTTCCAGGGAATTGCGGAAGCAATGGCCCAGCAGTGGGGCGATTACGTAACCCAGCAGAAGCGTGAGGCAGCATGAAGACGAGACTGACCCTCGACCACTTGCCGCCCTCCGTGAACGCGATCTGGCGGTTCTCAAAGAAGGCCGGGAAAATGTACCGCACCGAAGCCTATAACACATGGGCCAATGGTGAGGGCTGGAACGTCAAGGCGCAACTACAGCGCCAGCACAAGTTCACTGGCCCTGTGTATGTCACCCTCGCTATGCGCCGCCGCCGATCGAACATGGACGGCGACAACTTCCAGAAAGGCATCTTCGACCTTCTGCAATCCGTGGGTGCCATCGAAAACGATAAGTTCATCATGGGCTGCAACTGGTACTGGTCAGCGAACCTCCCAGACGGCGTTGCGGCTGAGATTACGATTGTTCAGGCAGACGCTCTGGAGGATGCGGCATGACGTTCTGGACCGAGATAGCGATTGCCCAGCACCTTGACGGGCGGTTCTACCAGCTACAGCAGAAGTCCCTTGGCACGTTTGAGGTTGTTGACCTTAACGAGCCTAACGAAATTGAAGAAGAATCCGCAGTCTACACACGCTGGAGCGCGCAAGAGCTAACCTACCTTGTCGAACTGAAGCGGCAGGGCAAGACGCACCACGAATGTGCTGTGGCCGTGGGTCGTACAGACGCGGCTGTCATGGACAAGTGGCAGAACCGGATGACGTGGGCAGAGCGTGTTGACGTTCCCCGCAAGGGTTCTCTGCGGATGGATGACATTGCCCGCGTGTGCTGCGGCGTCTGGAACATCACCCGCGAAGAGTTCAATAGCTCCCGGCGCTCCGTTCACATCGTTGCCGCCCGTCAGGTCTTCTACTGGTTGGCCCGCCGCTACACTTCGCACTCACTGCCACAGATCGGCATCTATTGCGGTCGCAAGGACCATTCAACCGTCCTGCATGGCGTGAACAAGGTTGACCAACAGATCGACCTATACCGCACCAAGATTAAAATGTGTGTGTTCGATTTAGGCGTGTCACCCCCGCAACAGGAGGCTGCATGATTACCGAACTCGAAATGAAGGAAGCCCTTGATGGGCGGTTCTTCTGGCTCGACCACAACAACGAACGCATCGGCTGCTCGCTAGTTCCGAAAGACTATATCCCTGACCATGCCCCGGCTTTTGATGAGGAAGCCAATGCCGAGAGTGGCCGCAAGGGCGGCATGACCAAGCACCGCGCATGGACCCCGGCAGAGGATGAAATGCTGCTTGAACTGCGCGCCCAAGGGCTTCGTTGGCAGCACGTAGGCAAGCAGCTTGGTCGTGGCGACAAGGGTGCTAGGGCGCGTTACCTGGAGATATGCAAGACCTGTGAGATTGCGCCGACGAAGTGCATCAGGGCGAAGCGCAACATGCTGACGATGTTCCAGAAGAAGGAAATCATCAGGATGGTTGAGCAGGGGTTCACCTTCCCTGAGATTGACGATGCGCTAGGCCTTCCTGACTTCTGGGCGCGTGACTTCTGCACACGCTACAGGCGGGAACAAAATGCTCGGAGGATGGCAGCATGAGTGACGCAGCATTCTGGTCGGTCATCGTGCTTGCCAGTGTGTTTGCGCTGCTTTTGTCAGTGGCCTGCGGAGTGGAGTTAGGCCGCTACTGGGATTGATGTGCATAGGGTTCACAACCCCATCGCAATGATTGAACTCAACCTGTTTTGAAGGCACATACTGCTAGATGAACGTCGAGAACCTTAAACGACTTATGTCTCTGGGCCTGACCACTGAGCAGATGGCAGGCGTCATTGATGTGCTAGCTGTGGAGTTAGCACCTCTGGAGGCAATGAGAGCGGATGCAGAGTTGCGCCGTTCCAAGGATCGTCTGAGGAAATTCCGTGGAAATTCCGTGGAAATTCCGGTGGAAACTTCCATGGAATCCCCCACACCCCCTATAGATATAACTACTACTCAAGTTTTAGAAAAATTACCCCCAACCCCCAAGAACTCCCGGCTCCACGGAACGAACCCGCGTTCGCTCGGCACCAATCCCCGTGGCTCAGGCGTTGAACCAGACGGCTTCAGTGCCTTTTGGGATGCCTATCCCAAGCGGGATGGCAACGCTGACCGCAAGGGCGCTGTGAAGGCATTTGGGCCAGCCGTGACAAGGGCAGGGGGGCATGAACAGGTTGTCCGTGCTGCGGCTCGTTACGCGGTCCACTGCCGGGAAAAGGGCAAGATCGGCACCGAGTTCGTGAAGCAGGCGCGGTCATGGCTCAACAGCGACCTGTGGCGTGAATGGATGCCCCAGGAACTGCCGCCCGAAGTCACCAGCACCCGCGTTTATGTCCTCACAGGTACGGACCAGATGGACGCATGGGACGCCTTCTTCAAGCGCACCAAGGGCAAGTTGGCCCCGCGTGACCAGCGTGGCGGCTGGTGGTTTGACACGGAATACCCCCCAGCAATGGAGCAAGCAGCATGAGCGAGACTCGGCCCGTATATGAACGCTGCCCGATGTATGGGGTTGAATGCGAGTACATCACGATAGCCCGCGCGGCGGCAGAGATTGCCACCCGCTACGATGACGCGCTCAAGCGCATGAACGACATGCAGGCTGAACTGGAATATCTGCGGCAGGAGGTCAACCGGGGATGACTTGGGTAATTCTCAGAACCGACTTCCGCAAGGAACCCTATGTCGTTTCCCAAATTGGGAACATGGGCTTCCAGTGCTGGCATCCGGTCCAGGTTATTGCCGCCCGCCCAGCAATAGCCCGCCGAGTCACAGCCAAGGCCCAGCTACGGGCTTACCGTGAGATAGCGATATTACCCCGCCGCGTATTTGCAAGCGTGCCAGTGGCCGTCGTAGACGATCTACATGGAATCCGGCATTTGGTGGGCGTCGAGTTTGACGGCGACATGCGGCCTGTAGTTATCCCTGACGGCCAGATCGCGGCATTCCGTGCGGTGATTGATGCAGAGAACAGGGCGGCGCTGGCGCTATCACAATCTGCTAGCAAGCGTCAGAAAGCCAAATGGCGCGACCTCAAGGAAGCCCTGTCGGAAATGGTTGACCAAGCAAAGGCGCAACTTGAACAGGCCGCTTAATTGGCCATAAAAAAGTTACAATTACCCGTCATAAGCAATGATGACGAATTGCATATGCCGCTCAAGTGGGTTCGCCCCGTGGCTGTAACCGCTGCACCCGTTGCGGCGTGTTGAGAAGAATTGCCTGAAATTCCCCTGCGTTGAGATCAACCTATCCCGGACTGCATCCCATCTCGGGTTGAACGCGCAGGGGATACCCATTCCAGCCCACCGCACTGCCACCCCTCCCGGTATAGCGTTAGAGCAGATCGCGCCGTGCGGCTGGAACCCTTCATCACAACCAGGAGCCTCCGATGGCAAAGTCCTCCAAGTCCTCGTCCTCGTCGCACAAGGGCAACAGCCCCGGCAAGTCGCCGTCTGGCAAGCTGCACGCTACGCCGCACGCCAAGATCGTCACGGGCTGCTGCAAGTAACCTAACGTAAGAAGAGGCCAGCATGAGCGACCAAGCTGATGAAGCAGTCGCCTCCGGTGTTGTTAACAACAGTGAGAAGCAGCAAGGGTTCGCTCCCGGCGTTTCTGGCAATCCGGCAGGCAGGCCCAAGGGGGCGGTTAACAAAACCACAGCCCTTCTCAAGGACGCAATCTTGCTTGCGGCTCAAAAGGCAGGCGGCGATGGCGAAGAGGGGCTGGTGAACTATCTGACCACGCAGGCGCAGACGAACCCCGGCCCGTTCATGTCGCTTCTGGGCAAGGTGCTTCCGATGACTGTGGCGGGTGACCCGAATGCCCCGCTGATTGGCGAGATAACGGTTACAATCGTTGACCCGCTCGTTAAATCGTAAGGTAGCCCGCAAGCTGGCACCGCTCATGCAGCCCACAAGATACGCGGCTGCGTTTGGCGGAAGAGGAAGCGGGAAGTCGCATTTCTTTGCAGAACAAATCATTCAGGACGCGGTGTCCATTTCCGGCCTTCGTGCTGTGTGCATCCGCGAAGTCCAGAAGTCTCTGAAGGAGAGCGCCAAGCGACTGCTTGAAGACAAGTTGGGCGAGTTCGGACTGGGCAAGGCTGACGGCTTCAACGTGCTTCAGGACCGCATCGAAACCCCTGGCAATGGCGTCATCATCTTTCAGGGCATGCAGGACCACACGGCAGAAAGCATCAAATCGCTGGAAGGCTATCAGAGGGCTTGGATTGAGGAAGCGCAGACACTTTCGGCTCGGAGCCTCGGCCTTCTACGTCCTACCATTCGCGCGGAAGGTTCGCGCATTTTTTTCAGTTGGAACCCTACGCGGAAGTCGGACCCTGTAGACCAGATGTTTCGCGGCGCTGAATTGCCCACAAACTGCGCCGTTGCCAATGTGAACTGGTCAGATAACCCGTGGTTTCCCGGCGTACTTGAGCAAGAGCGGCTCGATTGTTTACGAACCCAGCCTGACCAATATCCCCATATTTGGGAAGGCGACTACGCAACGGTGCTGACCGGAGCCTATTACGCCAAGCATCTTCAGGAAGCCCGCGAACAAGGCCGCATTGGCAAGGTACAGCCTGACCCGCTGATGCAAGTCCGGGCATTCTGGGACATTGGCTTCAATGATAGCACGGCCATCTGGATCGCTCAGTTCGTTGGACGCGAAGTCCGTATCCTTGACTACTACGAAGCGCAAGGGCAGCCCCTCGCGAGCCACTTGGTTTGGCTTAGAGATCGGTGGAGTAACAGTTTATCTATACTCCCCCACGACGGTGCCCAGCATAGCAACATTACTGGAATCCGCTTCGCAGATCATATCCGCCAAGCTGGCTTCAAAGCTGAAACAGTAGATAACCAGGGCAAGGGCGCTGCGATGAAGCGCATTGAGGCGGCCCGCAGGCTGTTTCCTTCCATGTGGTTCAACGAAAAGACAACCAGGCCGGGGTTAGACGCAATTGGCTGGTATCACGAAAAGCGCGACGAGGCCCGCAACCTGGGCCTTGGCCCTGACCACGATTGGTCTTCGCACGCCGCTGATGCTTTTGGCCTCATGGCCGTAGCCTACGAAGCCCCGAGAGAAAAGACGAAGCCGAGAGAGCGTATGGTTGTAGGGGCTGGATCATGGCTGGGGTGAAGACGGTCTGTGGAGATAGGAGAGCGGGATGATGAGTATGACCAAGCCAGCTTTCCCGCTTGAATTCTATAAAAAGGCTGGAGTTATTTTTGAAGAATTCATGAGCAACGGCGTGAAGATGTTCCGCATCCGGGTCTATAGCGTCGAGCGTGATGAATTTGGGTGGAGCGAGCCCGTCTCGCTGGCGTATTAATATCTTTAATTGACACCCTATTAAACCAATTAAATTAAATAATCACCGGAGGCGCGTGCAATGGTAGGCAATGGCGGTGGTTTTCGCATCGTTGCGCCACCCGCAGCACACAAGCATGAGCGCGACGGCCTCGGCCACGCCTGACATTTCCCGCTGAGATAGCGGCACGAACGGAGGCCCAATGGCCACGGAAAAAGACAATCTCGCTGAAGAGCGCGAAGAGTTCGAAGAGGCTTATGACGCGGAATCCGAAAACCGCAACGTAGCCTTGGAAGACCTGAAGTTCGCCCGCCTCGGTGAGCAGTGGCCGGAACAAATCCGCAAGCAGCGGGAACTTGATGGCCGTCCGATCCTGACTATCAACAAGCTGCCTGCGTTCATTCGCCAGGTCGTGAATGACAGCCGTCAGAACCGCCCGCAGATCAAGGTGAAGCCCGTCGATGACAAGGCTGACATTGACACGGCCCGGATTTACGAGGGTCTTATCCGCAATATCGAGCGCACTTCCAAAGCAGATGTGGCGTATGATACGGCGGTGGATTATGCCGTGTCCTGTGGCTTCGGCTATATCCGCGTTGCCATTGACTATGAGTACGATGACACTTTCGACAAATGTCTCAAGATTGAACGTATCGCTAACCCCTTCAGCGTTGTCGGTGATCCGTATTCAACCGCTATGGATGGTTCGGACTGGAACCGTGCTTGGGTGATGGACCTGAAGTCCGAAGAGGAATTTCAGGCCAAGTACAAGGGCGCGCAGAAGGTTGATTGGGAAGACCTCGGATATTCCAATCTCAAGGCCCCTTGGCGTGATGCTGACGATATTCTGGTCTGCGAAAGCTGGCACCGTGAGCAGACGGAACGCGAAATTCTGAAGCTGACCAGCGGTGATGTTGTCGGCGCAAAGGAATACGAGGCGGGCCGCGATATTTTCGAGATGGCGGGCATTCAGGTTGTGACCTCGCGCATGGCTAAAGCGTACAAGATTACGCAGCGCATCATGACGGGCGCTGAAATTCTGGAAGAAAACGAGTGGCAGGGCCAGTATCTGCCGATTATCCCGGTCTATGGCGAAGAACTGAACGTCGAGGGCAAGCGTTACTTCCGCAGCCTCATCAATCAGGCCAAAGATGCCCAGCGCATGTTCAATTACTGGCGCACGACTGCGACGGAACTGGTGGCCTTGGCCCCGCGTGTGCCGTTCATTGGTGAGGAAGGCGCATTCGACGCCGATCCAAACTGGGCAAACGCTAACACGCAGTCGCTGCCGTTTCTTCAGTACGCCAAAGGCTCACAGATGCCGTCTCGCCAGCCTCTTGATGGCGGTGGTGCGGCTGGGTCCATGCAGGAAGCGTTGGCCGCCAGCGACGATATTAAGTCGATTACGGGCATGTATGACGCCTCGCTGGGCCAGCGGTCTAACGAAACCTCGGGCAGGGCTATCATGGCCCGCCAGCGCGAGGGTGACGTCAATACGTTCCACTTCATTGACAACCTGTCCCGCTCCATCCGTCAGGTTGGCTGCGTCCTGGTTGACCTGATCCCGAAGGTTTACAACGGCGAGCGCATCATTCGCATCATCGGCCACGATGACGTTGAAGAAGTGGCGAAGATTGGCGAGAAGCCGGACCCGGAAGAGATGCAGCAGCAGGCTGGTTTCCCCGAAGGCGTCGAGCATATCTATGACCTGTCGGTTGGTCGCTATGATGTGGCTGTTGACACGGGTCCGTCCTACACGACGAAGCGCGAGGAAAGCGCCCAGCAGATGACGGAATTTGTCCGTGCCTATCCGCAGGCTGCGCCGCTCATTGGCGACTTGCTTGTGAAGGCTCTGGATTGGCCGCAGGCGGAAGAGATTAGCGAACGCCTCAAGGCCATGCTCCCGCAGCAGATCAGTTCCGGTATTCCGCCTGAACTTCAGCAGCAAATCCAGCAGGGCCAGCAGCAGTTGCAGCAGCAGGGCCAGCAGCTCCAGCAGTTGAGCCAAGAAAACCAACAGTTGAAGCAATCCCAGGGCATGGACATGCAGAAGGCACAGGCTGACGCTCAAAAGGCGCAGGCTGACATGCAGATTGCAATACAGCGCATGGAAATTGACCGCCAGAAAATGCAAATTGAAGCATACCGAGCCGAGACTGAGCGCATGCAGGCCGAACAGGCTTTGATGGCACCGCTTCCGCCTGTGATGCCCCCGATCTAATCAGGAGTTATCCCAATGTCCTTCATTTCGATTGCGGCGGCGAGCTTCACGCGCCCCGCTGATACCACGGCTTATGCTTCCGGCGACCTTGTGGCAAACTCGACCACGGCTGGCAGCGTCATTCCCATGACCTTTGTCATTCGCCCGGAAAACCGTGGCTCGATGATCCGCCGCGCCCGCATCAAGAAGTCGGGAACGGCTGTAACGTCTGCTTCGTTCCGGCTGCACATCTATGAGACGGTTGGCATCACCTGTGCGAACGGTGACAACGGCGCATGGTCAACTAACAATGTCGCCAACTATGT
>Ga0304730_1000471_pt1 | contig 35436 bp, 34 predicted proteins | sample M_130628_MF_Meta_FD_190474 | JGI IMG/M metagenome (GOLD analysis project Ga0304730, IMG submission 190474) | Freshwater microbial communities from Lake Montjoie, Canada to study carbon cycling - M_130628_MF_MetaG (v2) (version 2) | ecosystem: Environmental > Aquatic > Freshwater > Lake | place...
GTGCCAGCTAAAAAGCCAGCGAAAGCTAAAAGAGCAATGATGGAAATTATGGGCAGGGGGTTCATTTACTTTCAGTACTCCATTGTTTTACTAGGGATTCTTGCAAGTCGAACATTACTTTTTCATCATCAGGCTCAGCATGGTCGTATCCCAGGATATGTAACAAGCCGTGGGTAGCCAAAATAAACATTTCATGTTCAGGTGAGTGCCCAGCCAAATTCGCTTGCGCAGTTGCGAAATCAGGTGAAATAACAATGTCTCCTAAAGTTACGACTTCTCCGACCGATTCAGGCAAATCCATTGGAAACGAAAGCACATCAGTTGAGCCAGGTTCATCCATCCACTTGATATGTAGCTCAGTCATTTCAGCATCATCGACAAAAGTCACGTTTAAATCGCAATCTGAGTGTAAATCCAATTTAGACATTGCAAAAGCCAAGAGCGATTGAATTTGCTCTCCTGGAGCTAGCGCTCCTGACTTATTAGTTACTTCGATAGTCATGGATTGCGAATCGAGCGCGGGGCTTGGCGCGCTTCATTGAACTTGTCATAAGCCTTAACAATGTCGCCAATTAAGCGGTGGCGAACCACATCTTCGGCAGTTAACTCTTGGAAAGAAATGTCGTCGATATCTTTGAGAATATCGCGAATAATTGCCAGCCCTGATTTAGCTCCATTAGGTAAATCGATCTGAGTTACATCGCCAGTAACAACCATCTTGGAACCAAAACCTAAGCGAGTTAAGAACATCTTCATCTGTTCAGGCGTGGTGTTCTGTGCTTCATCAAGAATAATAAAGGCATCGTTAAGCGTACGACCACGCATAAAAGCAAGAGGTGCTACTTCGATAACCCCTGATTGAATTAAACGGGGAATCGAATCGATATCAATCATGTCGTGTAGCGCATCGAAAAGTGGTCGTAAATAAGGATCAATTTTCTCGGAAAGAGAACCAGGCAAGAAACCTAAATGTTCACCAGCTTCAACAGCGGGGCGAGTCAGAACAATGCGATTAACTTTCTTAGCTTGAAGCGCAGCAACTGCTTTTGCCATTGCTAAGTAAGTCTTACCGGTTCCGGCTGGGCCGATTCCAAAAGTAATTGTGTTCTCGTCGATGGCATCTACATAACGCTTTTGATTGGCAGTTTTTGGCCGAATTGTGCGACCGCGGTTAGAAACAATATTTAGCGAAAGAACTTCGCCCGGATTATCTTGTGGAGTTTGCGCCAACATGCCAATTGAGCGAATTACGGAATCGACATTTACGGTTTGCCCAGAACGGATAACCACCATTAGTTCGGTAAAGAGTTTCTCTAACTGTTGGCAATCAATGTGTGGGCCGCGCAAAGTGATTTCGTTACCACGCACTGTGATATTTACCGATGGGAACGCCGCTTCAACAGCCAGCATATTTGCATCATTTGCTCCGACCAACGCAACCATTGGAATTGCGGGTGGAATCGTAATTAAGGTTCTCTCCATGTGTGGCATAAGGCTATCTTTAACCGGGCGGCCAAGCCAGACCACGCCCACCCATCAGGTGTAAATGAGCGTGAAAAACACTTTGGCCCGCGTCAGCGCCGGTATTAAAAATGGTGCGATAACCAGTTAAGCCTTCAGTTTTTGCCAATTGATCAGCAGCCGTAAATACGGCAGTCAATGCAGCTGGTGATTGGGCGGCTAGTTCGGCAGCATTTTCAACATGTAATTTAGGGATAACTAATATGTGAACAGGTGCTTGCGGATTAATATCGGCAAAAGCAACTACTAATTCATCTTGATACTTTATTTGCGCCGGAATTTCACCAGCGATGATTTTGCAGAATAAGCAGCTCATAGGTAAATAGTTTAGAAGACTTTCAACAAAGAGTTAACGGCGCTTAACGCAGCGAGCCCGGCGTGTGCTGAGCGCAAAATTGGCCTGCCTAAGCCAGCTACATGAGCGCCAGCGGCTGCGAAAGCAGCAAGTTCTTCGTCAGTTATGCCACCTTCTGGCCCAATGACTACAACAACATTTTTCGGTTTAGTCTGAGGCGTAACGATTTCACTCAACTTAACTTGAGCGCTTTCATGAAAGACCAAAGCTAAATCAGCGCTTTTAATTAAATCAATCACGCCTTTTTCTTTCACGGTTTCATGTAACTGCGGAATAAAAAGGCGGCGAGATTGCTTACTTGCTTCACGCGCTGTTGTGGCAAATTTACTAATTACTTCAGTGCGACTAATCGAGCGATTAGCCAACCAAGGCACGATCACATCTGCGCCAGCTTCCGTTAATAACTCAACAGCTTCTTTAGCCCGATCGCTTTTAGGCAAAGCTTGTACAACCGTAAATTGAATCTCTAAAGGTTCTTGGCGACCGACTTCCAATACGGTTGTTTCAAGTGAACGCTTGGTCACTTCATTGACTTGAACATTAGCCCAGCCACCGTTTCCGTCAGAGACTCGAAATATCTCGCCAACTTCAATGCGCAGGACTTTAATTGCGTGATTGGCGTCTTCAGAGTTAAACGAGTAACTTGCGCCGACTTGGCTGGGCAAATCTGGCACAAAAAATAGTGTCAGCATTTAGCGACCGAAGGCTCCGCGTAGTTTGTGAAAGAAACTTTGGTCGTGATCTTTAATCTCAACTTCGCCAGCTTTTTCACCGCGAGATTCGGCAAACTTTCGCAATAACTCTTCTTCGGCTTTATTGAGTTTAGTTGGGGTCTTTACTTCAACATGAACAATCAGATCGCCGCGCGTACCACGGCGCAGATGAGTCATGCCCTTGCCCTTAACCGTAATGGTGGCGCCACTTTGAGTGCCGGCTTTCACTTCTACTTCGATTGGGCCATCTAGCGTTTCTACTTTTACTTTGGTTCCCAGCGTCGCAGCTGCCATTGAAACGGCTAACGCCAAGTGCAGATTGTCTCCTTCGCGCATAAGTGTTTCATGGGCAGTTTCGACGATTTCCACATATAAATCACCAGCTGGGCCGCCACCGGCACCAACTTCGCCACGGCCAGACATCTGAATTCGGTTTCCCGTTTCAACACCGGCTGGAACTTTAATATCAATTGTCTGACGAGCACGTACTCGACCATCGCCAGAACATTCGCGGCATGGGTTTGGAATTGTGGAACCGTATCCCCCGCAATTATTACAAGGGCGTGAAGTCATTACTTGGCCAATAAATGATCGAGTTACTTGTTGAGTTTCACCGCGACCCTTACAGATCGGACAAGTTTGCGGTGTTGAGTTATCAGCGCATCCGCTACCGGTGCACTTCGAACAAACTACTGCGCTTTCCAAAGTAATGGTGCGCTCAGTGCCAAAACAAGCTTCGTTCAAATCAACTTCAATACGAATCAACGCATCTTGGCCAGCTCGCATGCGTGGTCGCGGCCCACGATTTGCGGTGCCACCACCAAAGAAAGCATCCATGATGTCGCTGAAACCACCGGCGTTTCCGAACCCACCGAAGCCACCCATGTTGCTTCCGCCCATGTCATACTGCTGGCGCTTTTGTGGATCACTCAAAGTGTCATAGGCAGCAGTTACTTCTTTAAACTTTTCTTGGATAGCTGGATCTGGATTTACATCTGGATGTAATTCACGAGCAAGTTTGCGATAAGCCTTCTTTATGTCATCTCCAGATGCATCGCGTGAGACACCCAACGCTTCGTAATGATCTGCCACTTATGCACCTTCTGTTAAATAACGACTGATGTAACGAGCAACTGCGCCAACTGTTGCCATCGAACTGGCGTAATCCATTCGGGTCGGACCCAAAATACCCAGCGCGCCCAATGGAGAATTATCTATGCCATAGCCAACGGTTACCAAACTGGTCTGCTGCAGATTTGCCACTTGTTGTTCATGACCAATACGCACCTTTACGCTCTCATTGGCATCACCAAGTAGGCGTAATAGAACCACTTGCTCTTCAAGCGCCTCTAGCACAGGGTGGATCTGGGTCGAGAAATCCTCGCTAAAGCGGGCTAAATTCGCAGTACCAGCTAACACAATCTTTTCCTCTGGTCGCTCCATCGACATTTCCAGAAGAGCCGAAATCAATAGCGCCACATCTTTACGTTCGTGCGCAGAATAAACATCCATGATGCCGGTAATGCGATCAGCTACCTCAGGCAAACGATAACCAGCCAGTGCGTTGTTGATCTGATTGCGCAAGCTGGCAATAAAAATATCATTTACGTCATTGCTTAACTCAACCACTCGTTGTTCAACTCGACCAGAGTCAGTAATCAAAATCATCATCATGCGCGAAGTTGTGAGTGAAACTAGTTCAACGTGGCGCACTTTTGATTTAATCATTGACGGATACTGAACAACTGCTACCTGCTTGGTCACATCGGCCAAAAGGCGAACCGTGCGCATCACTACATCATCTAAATCAAGGGCGCCCTCGAGAAACGTTTCAATTGCACGACGCTCAGCCGCAGAAAGTGGCTTTACCGTTTCAATGCGATCGACAAATAAACGATAACCAGAATCTGTTGGAATACGACCGGCACTGGTATGAGGTTGGGCAATCAATCCTTCTTCTTCAAGGACTGCCATTTCGTTACGAATAGTTGCTGGTGAAATACCCAACCCGTGACGATCAGCAATTGCCTTTGAACCAACAGGTTCCTGCGTTGCGACATATTCATCGACAATTGCTCGCAAAATTTCGAGTCGGCGGTCAGACATAAGAAGAAGTTTCTACCTAGTTAATTGCGAGGGTAATCGAAATCAAAGTTAATAAGAAAAATGCTGGAAAAGCAGTCTTAGCTTTATCGGCACGAAAGTGGAAGAAAATCGCACCGGCCATCATGCACCAGAGTGAAACTAACGCTGGATAAGAAAAAGGGCTCCACTTAAGTGAGAGCACCAAGCCCAGGGCTGCTGAAGCCTCAAATACGCCCGTAACGCGAGCTAGCCAATCAGGCACATTCACTTCGCGAGTACCGCTTAAACCCTTCTCGTTACCGCTGGCCTTTGAGAGGCCAGAGATAAGGAAAATCAGGGCTAAGAATGAAATGAGGACGATTTTTGTGGTTTCCATAGTGGGTAAAAGGTACTACATAACGATTTCGCGCACGATTCGGTCAGCGATCAACCGACCTGTTGGCGTTAATTTGATGCGATCACTCGAGGTATCTAAATAGCCTTCTTCGCGATAACTAGCCAATCGCTCTAGTTCCAGAGGTTGCAGCATTTCAAAACTTAAACCTTCGCGCATTCGGATAGCCAACATAATTTCCTCATCACGCAATTGCGCAGAGTTCATGGTTTCACGATCTTGTACTGGTGATTCGCCCGCAAACAACTTTGTCTTATAAGCAGTTGGATGTTTAACATTCCACCAACGCTGCCCATCAATATGTGAATGCGCACCTGGCCCTAGCCCCCACCAATTAGCACTCTTCCAATAAGCAATATTGTGTAAACATTCTTTGCCAGGCTTTGACCAATTACTTAACTCATACCAACTCAAACCAGCTTCTTCACAAAGTTGATCAACCAGTAAATACATATCGGCCATTAAGTCATCATCTGGCATAGTTAAGTCGCCACGTTTAATTTGTGCGGCAAGTTTGGTGCCAGTTTCAACAATTAATGCATACGCACTTATATGGTCAATATCCAAGGCAAGTGCCGCTTGTACTGTCTCGCGCCAATCATCTAGAGACTCACCAGGTGTTCCGTAAATCAAATCAACGCTGATTGACTTAAAACCAGCTGTGCGAGCCATACTCACCGCTTTAGCAACGTTATCTGGATTATGCGTGCGATCAAGAGCTGCCAATACATGAGGCTTCGCTGACTGCATACCAAAGGAAATTCGATTGAACCCAACTGCTAAATACTCAGCTAATTTTTCAGCTGTTACCGAATCCGGATTAGCTTCTAACGTAATTTCCGCATCTGGGGCCAATTCAAAGCGCTTACGAATAGCTGCGATAACTCGCCCTAAGTCAGCAGGTGGCAGTAATGACGGCGTTCCGCCACCAAAGAAAATGGTTGGAACAGGCGAAGTTGGGGCGCTCTCAAGTTCTCGCAAAACCGCATCGATATAGTCATTCGAAACGATTTCTAATGTGGCACCATCTTGTAGCTCGGAGGGAGTGTAGGTATTGAAGTCGCAGTAACCGCACCGCTTAATGCAGTACGGAATGTGAACATAAAACGAGAGATCGCTCATTTAATTGCCAGCTTTACGCGCGGCCTTGATCTTCTCGATGTCCGCATCAGTTGCTAGCGCTGCCACGAAAGCTTCTTGAGGAACTTCAACGCGGCCAACCATCTTCATGCGCTTTTTGCCCTCTTTTTGCTTCTCAAGCAATTTACGTTTACGGGAAATATCGCCGCCGTAACATTTAGCAAGAACATCTTTACGCATCGCACGAATTGATTCGCGAGCAATGATGCGGGAGCCGATGGCTGCTTGAATTGGAACTTCGAACTGTTGGCGCGGGATTAGCTCGCGAAGTTTACCGGTCATCATCACGCCATAGGCATAAGCCTTGTCGCGGTGAACGATTGCGCTGAATGCATCTACTGCTTCGCCCTGAAGCAAGATATCAACTTTAACTAGGTTGCCTTCTTCGTCGCCCTTTTCTTCATAATCAAGGGATGCGTAACCCTTGGTGCGAGATTTAAGTTGATCAAAGAAGTCGAAAACAATTTCAGCAAGTGGCAAGGTGTAGCGAATTTCAACGCGATCTTCGGAGATGTAATCCATGCCGAGCAATACACCGCGACGATCTTGGCAGAGTTCCATGATTACACCGATAAATTCAGAAGGTGCCAAAATAGTTGATCTCACAATTGGTTCGAAAACGGCTGCTACTTTGCCATCTGGGAATTCAGAAGGATTAGTAACTCGCACATCTCTGCCATCTTCCATCTTGACGTTATAAACCACGTTTGGCGCAGTTGAAATCAGATTTAACTTTGATTCACGTTCTAGACGTTCGCGCACAATTTCCATATGAAGCAGACCAAGGAAGCCGCAACGGAAACCAAAGCCAAGGGCGGCCGAGCTTTCAGGTTCATAAACTAAAGCGGCATCGTTTAGCTGTAACTTATCTAGCGCTTCACGAAGTACTGGGAAATCTGCGCCATCTAGTGGGAATAACCCAGAGAAAACCATGGGCTTTGGGTCTTTGTAGCCAGCAAGTGCGGTCTTAGTTGGATTGTTATAAGTCGTAACTGTGTCACCCACACGAGATTGGCGAACATCTTTTACGCCGGTAATTAAATAACCTACTTCGCCAACGCCAAGACCCTTGCTAGGCATTGGTTCTGGCGAGATAACGCCGACTTCAAGCATTTCGTGACGCACGCCAGTTGAGAACATTTGAATTTGATCGCGTGGTGACAGATGGCCATCGACTACGCGCACATAAGTAACTACACCGCGATAGCTGTCATAAACCGAGTCAAAAATAAGTGCGCGAGCTGGAGCGCTGGCATCACCTTGTGGTGCCGGGATCTGAGCAATGATTTGATCAAGCAGCTCTGCAACGCCATCGCCAGTTTTTCCAGAGACGCGTAAACAATCTTCTGGTTGGCAACCAATTAAGTTAGCAAGTTCTTTAGCAAACTTTTCTGGTTGGGCGTTCGGTAGATCAATTTTATTTAGGACCGGAATAATGGTTAAGTTATTTTCCATCGCCAGATATAAGTTAGCTAGCGTTTGCGCTTCGATTCCTTGTGCGCAGTCAACGAGCAATACTGCGCCTTCGCAGGCAGCAAGGGAACGGGAAACTTCATAAGTAAAGTCAACGTGACCAGGCGTATCGATCATGTTCAAGATGTATTCCTGACCATCGATACCGCTGCGCCATGGCAAACGAACTGCTTGCGATTTAATTGTGATTCCACGTTCGCGTTCAATATCCATGCGATCTAAATATTGTGCGCGCATATTGCGGGCTTCTACAACTTCGGTGATTCCCAACATGCGATCGGCAAGAGTTGATTTACCGTGATCAATATGGGCAATGATGCAGAAGTTACGAATCTGCGCTGGATTTGTGGCGGCTGGTTGAGGTGCCTTGGCAAGTGAAATTGCAGGCATCGTTAAGCCTTAAAAGTAACTAGTTGCGAATTAACGAACGCCGGCTTTAATGGCAGCTTTTGCCATTGAAGACTTCTTGTTGGCAGCAGTGTTCTTGTGTAGAACACCCTTAGCAACGGCGATATCAAAAGCCTTTGAAGCATCGCGCAGTTCGGTTGAGATAGCTGCGGCATCGCCAGCGGTTACAGCGTCGCGGAATTTGCGAGCAGCTGTCTTGATCGAAGAACGCACTGACTTGTTACGTAGGCGTGCCTTCTCATTGGTCTTGATCCGCTTGATCTGCGACTTGATATTTGCCACTTAAGGTTTACTCCGAACTAAATTGGTTGAACGCTAAATACGAACCCGAAGGTTACCAGCGGGGCACCTTTAGGCTCAAATCGAGGCAATTCAGCGAAAACGGGTTAGCGGGCGGCTTTTGCGCTGGCAATCTCGGAAATTGCGTGTTCGAGAGCGTAGATCGGGTCACTTGCCGCCCCTTTTACTTGGGCATCAGCCAGGGCAATTGCGCCAACGGCTGCCACGATTCCGCGCGGAGTCCAGCCCGCCAACTGACGACGAGCCTTATCGATCTGCCATGGGGCCATACCTAATTGGCCAGCTAACTCAAATGATTTCGCATTTCGATTAGCGCCTGAAACTTTGGCTAATGAACGAAGCGCGGAAGCGATGGCACTCGTGACCATTACTGGGTCAGTGCCAGTTTCAATTGCACTTCTTAACTGCAGAAGAGCAACTGGCAGATTTCCATCGAGGGCAGCATCGGCAACATCAAAGCCAGTCGTTTCAACACGACCTTGGTGATACTTATCAACTTCTTTTTCATCAATTGTTCCGGCAGGAGCATCAGCGATTATCTGACTGCAGGCTGCTGTTAATTCGCGTAGATCGCCACCAATTGCATTTACCAGCGCAGCAATTGCAGCAGGTGATGCTTTACGACCAGCATCAAGAAATAGATTCTTAACAAACTCTTGTTTCTCGGCTTCTTTCTTAAGTGGGTCACAAGAAATTATCTCGGGCTTAACTTTCTTAATCGCATCAAGCAAGGCTTTCCCTTTTACGCCACCTTTATGTAGAAAGATTACGGTGGTGGATGCATCTGGCTCTGGCAAGTAGCGAATGATTTCCTCTTTGTTATCTTCGGGTAAATCTTGTAGGTCGCGAATAATTAATGCACGCCGCTCAGAAAACAATGAAGGCGCGAGAGCATCTGAAATATCGCCCACCATTGAATCAGCGGCATAGATCGACGTAATTTCGGCGTTCTCACTTTTTAATTCGGCTTGTAATTTAGTTAGCGCGCGATCGGCAAGGGCAGCTTCGGAACCGAGAATCAAATAGAAATCATTCATCACTTGCCCCTCTCTAATTCCAACTCGTCTAGCCCCATTGCCAAAACTTAAATATCCATTGGCTTTTACGAACCTTGACCTGATGTCTGCGCGCATTAATCGCGAGCGCTCCATCTTGATCAGTTCGGTAAACCGTGCTGCCGATCCTACTCAAGGTGGCGATTGTTTGGGGCGCCGGATGGCCGTAAGTATTGTCTTTGCCCACGCTAATTATCGATATTCGCGGCGAGAGGGCTTTCATGAAGTTCAAATCTTGGTAGCGCGAACCGTGATGAGCCACTTTATATAGATCAACTTGGCTTAATTGCTGAACCAGTTGTGACTGCGCGATTGGTTCAATGTCCCCCGCAGCAAGTAGCGAAAAGTCAGCCGAATTTATCTGCATCACAATGCTGGAATTATTCGGCGTATCTTGGGCACCCAGCTTGGGCCAGAGCGCATGAAAATTTATTGGCCCACGATTACTAATTATTTGGGCGCTAAATCCGGCCGTAACTGGAATTTGTGGAATCACTTTTAACCAGCGCTGCACGCGCGCACTTTCAAAAGCTGGATCAATCTGCGGGCTAACCCAAACTTGCCCCACGCTTCGCCCTTTGAGCAATCCCGGCAAACCTTCAACATGGTCGGCATGAAAATGTGTTAATACCAAGATTGATACTTGCGTTATCCCAAATTGTTCTAAGCACTTATCAATTAATTGTGGGTCTGGCCCCACATCAACTACCACGCCTTGATGGTTACCTAAATTAATCACCATGGCATCGCCTTGTCCGATATCGCAATTGCCTACTTGCCAATCTATTCTGGGAAATCTAGCAATCCAATTGGTGGCGGCTAGCAACACGACTAGAAGAATTGCGATTGCCTTTAAGTGCTTTCGAAAGAAAGTGCGAAAGACCCAGATACAAATTGCCACAACTGCGATTGCTAAGAAACCACTAGCTCCTTTTCCTAATTCCAGAACCGAAAAACTTGCTGACCATTTTGCTACTAAACCAATGAATGCTGCTGGTATTCGAATGGCGAGAATTAGTAACGCAGAAATTGCCGGCAGGATTGGGTGAATCAGGGCGGCAATAAATCCCAAGACTGTTATCGGGGCAACTGCCGGAGCCGCCAGAAGATTGGCAACCACGCTCATCGGTGAGAGAAAGCCAGATAGCGCGACTAATACTGGGGAACAAAAGAGAGTTGCCGCAATCGGTGGAGCTAACGCTTCGGCGAATTTTCTTGGCACAAATCTGGCAAAAAAGTTAATTATCTTGGGTGCGGCCAGCAATAAACCGCCCGTTGCTAAGACTGATAGCGCGAAACCAGCATCTCGAGACTGCCAAGGATCTGCGATAACAACAGCTGCCATCGCAAAACCTAGCGCGGGCAATGAGTCAGCTGCGTGCCGATGGCTCATGGCAACTAACACAACGGCTGCCATGGCAGCTGCTCGTAATACTGAAGGTGAGGGGCGAACAAGTGCGATGAAGAAAATCAGCGAAAGCGCGGTCGCGCCAATTCGATAGTTGCGATTACGAAATAGAAATTGCATAAGCCATAAAACAAAGCCCGAGACGATGGCGAAGTTCGCACCGCTTACAGCGACTAAATGTGTTAACCCAGATCGTTTCATCGCCAATTTGAATTCGGCGCTTTGTTTCGAGGTATCCCCCAGCACCATTCCTGGAATTAACGCACCAGCATCACCATCGCCACTTGCGTTTCGTAAGCCAATTCGAATCGCCCCAAGTGAGCGTGCCCAGCGCGACGCCGTGGTTTCAATCTTTACTTCGCCATGAAAAAGAACAAGTGCGGCAACCCTTGCTTCCTTGCTCTTTACTAAGACTGCTCGCCCACTAATGATTTGCCCAGGCAATAGCCCAACTAAATTCTTAGCGGGTGAAAGTACCCGAATCGGAACTTTCAATCGATAAATTCCAGCACTGGTTTCTAACTCAATTGCACTAGCCAGGAATGACCAATTACTCGCCACATAATTACGCCCAGAGACTTTTGGGGTTGTGCGATTTGGATCAGTAATTAATTGAGCAGTTATCGAAACTTCACTTCCTAGATATTGCGCAAGGATCGTCTCTGTCAAAGCTTGGGCTCGAAAAGACATAATTGTCGAACCGAGTAATAAGGCAATAATTACAACTAGCGCACGCTGCTTTTTACCCAAGAGAATAAATATCGCTAACGCGATGACCAACATCGTTACTCGCCAAGGTGCCACATAACTCTGAACTAGTGCGCCTAGCCAGATGGCCGCGCCTATGGTTAAGGCGCGAAAATCAATTAAACGGTGATTTGGCTTTTGAACTGTGCGAATTTAGCTGGCCCAATCCCGGAAACTTTATCGAGATCTTCTAACGTAATAAAAGGCCCATTTGCGGCGCGGTAAGCAACTATCCGCTTGGCCAACACTGGCCCAACACCATCGAGTTTTTCAAATTGTTTGGCAGTTGCTCGATTAATATTTAGTGGCCCAGTCGGTATTTCTTTTTTGGTGGCGAATTTTCGACCAGCAGGAATTTTGGTTTTTTCAGTTGGGGAAACATAAATCTGTTCACCATCTCGAATAATGCGCGCCAAATTCAAATCACTTAAATCGGTACCAGCGAGTGAATTGCCGGCAGCTTTAATCGCATCAATCACGCGAGCGTTACCAGCTAGCGCGTAGACCCCAGGGTTGGTTACGGCGCCAGCAACATCGACGGTTACTAGAGGTGCTTCAATTTCAATTGGTGCGGCCATGATCACGGCTTCGGATTTTCCGGTAGTTACCCAGAAACCCGAAACTGCAATTACTAGAGCGGCCAAGATTAATAGGCCGCGTTTTTGTAAGGTAGAAAAATTAAGTTCGTACCACCAATCGGTGATCCGCTGAATCTGATTTTGGAATTCATTCATGCCGACATTCTCGGCGTGGCTCGTAGGCTTGAACGCTAGCTAATAATTAGTTGGGGATAACGATATTTACGAGCTTAGGTGCGCGAGTAATTATCTTTACCGGTGTTACTCCGCCCAATTCAGCAGCGATTGCCGGAAGAGCGAGTGCCTGCGCTTGGAGTTCAGAATCAGAAATCATTGGCGAAACCTCAAGACGTTCTTTGATCTTGCCATTTATTTGGATAACCGCTTCGACCGCATCGGCCACAAGTAGTTTTTCATCCACAACTGGCCAACCCGCAAGAGCAACCGCTGGTTGATGGCCTAAGCGATCCCACATTTCTTCGGCCGTGTATGGCGCTACTAATGACAACATAATTGCGGTGGCTTCAACTGCTTCGCGAACCGCTGGGTCAGCTGGGCCGCATCCACTATCAACTGCTTTACGAGTGGCATTTACAAGTTCCATCACGCGAGCAATTGCTACGTTAAAGCGGAAAGATTCAACGGCAAAGGCGGCATCGTGAAGTGCTTTATGAGTGGCTTTTCGCAATGAAATTTCACCAGTGCTGAAATCTGCCCCTGGCTTACTTGTGACATCGCCAGATAAACGCCAAGCACGAGTTAAGAATTTAACTGAACCAGCTGGTGAAACATCTGACCAATCAACATCATCTTCAGGTGGGCCAGCGAAAACCATTGATAGACGAATTGCATCAACGCCGTGGTTAGCAAGCTCATCAGATAAACGAACTAAATTGCCACGCGACTTAGACATGGCAGAACCATCCATCAAGACCATGCCTTGATTAAGCAAACGAGTAAATGGTTCGTTAAATGAAACCATATCCATGTCAAATAAAACTTTGGTGAAGAAACGGCTATATAGCAAGTGCAAGATCGCGTGGGTTACACCGCCAACATATTGATCAACTGGTAACCAGGTATCAACATCGGTGCGACTAAATGGTTCGTTGTGATTAGTCGAACTTGGGTAGCGCAAGTAATACCAAGAAGAATCAACAAAAGTATCCATGGTGTCGGTATCGCGCATTGCTGCAGTGCCGCATTTAGGACAAGGCACATTTACCCAATCAGTTGCAGCAGCAAGTGGTGATTGACCTTTTGGTTTTAGATCAAGTCCGGCCGCATCTGGAAGCAGTAACGGCAATTGATCAGCAGGAACGCCGACTTCGCCGCACTTAGGACAGTGAATAATTGGAATTGGTGTGCCCCAATAACGCTGACGAGAAACTAACCAATCGCGCAAACGATAATTGCGAGCTGATTTTCCCAGGCCATCTTTCTCAAGTTGGGCGTTGATCTGAGCAATGGCATCGGCTTTAGAAAGACCGTTTAGTGAGCCTGAATTAACTAGCTTTCCATCGCCACCGGTCGCAACGCCAGTTTCATTTGGATCTTCTTCGCCAGTTTCAACAACTACGCGCACGGGTAACTGCATAGCGCGAGCAAAATCTAAGTCGCGTTGATCGTGCGCCGGCACCGCCATGATCGCGCCAGTGCCGTAATCAGCTAATACATAATCACTTGCCCAGATTGGCAACTTCTCGCCATTAACTGGGTTAATCGCATAACGCTGTAAGAAAACGCCAGTCTTGGGGCGATCAGTTGCTAAGCGATCAATATCTGAGGCAGCTTTAACACTATCTAGATATTGCTTAAATTCTGATTCAACTTCGGTGCCAGCAGCAAGCTTTGCCGCAAGTTCCGAGTCAGCGGCAACAACAAAGAAAGTAGCGCCGTACAAAGTATCAGGGCGAGTTGTGTAAATTGTTACTGGCTCTGACATGCCATCAATTTGAAAATCAACGTTGGCGCCAGTTGAACGGCCAATCCAGTTGCGTTGCATCATGAGAACTTTCTCAGGCCACTTGCCTTCGAGTTGTTCCATGTCATCTAGCAAGCGATCGGCATAATCGGTGATCTTGAAATACCACTGGTTTAACTTCTTCTTAGTTACTGCGCTATCGCAACGTTCGCATAGACCGGCAACAACTTGTTCGTTAGCTAAAACTGTTTGGCAATCTGGACACCAGTTAACGGCTGAATCTTTACGGTAGGCCAAACCACGTTCGTGAAGTTGTAAGAACAACCATTGATTCCATTTGTAATACTCTGGGTCGCAAGTGTTAAAGACGCGATCCCAATCGAACGAGCAGGCATAACGACGCATTGATGCTTTCTGCACTGCGATGTTTTCGTAAGTCCAAATCTTTGGATCTTCATTGCGCTTGATTGCCGCATTTTCAGCAGGCAGACCAAAAGCATCCCAACCAATCGGGTGCATAACGTTGAAACCTTTTTGCGCCCAATAACGAGCAATTACATCGCCAAGTGCGTAAGCCTCGGCATGGCCCATGTGTAGATCACCCGATGGATACGGGAACATATCGAGCACATATTTCTTGGGGCGGGGATCATCGGCTCGGCCTGATTTAAATGGCTCGATTTTGTCCCAGATTGGTAGCCACTTTTCCTGCACATAGGCGAAGTCATACGCCGCATGCTCGCGTTCAGTGGTCATTAACTTAGTTTATCGGGCTTTAGCCCCAAGTGATGCCAGTGAGTTCTTCGCTTACCGCCCATAAATTGGCCGCTAATTCTTGGTCATATGCGATTCCAGCAGCGCGAGTTAGCTTTGGGAAACCACGCATTTCCATGAAGCCATCGGGACCAATGTATGAAGCGCCAACAAGTGGTGAGTGGGTTGCGGCGCAAAGTGTTGTAAGCGCACCACGGCTAGCACTTTGCGCAATGACTGCATTCATTGCAGCAGTCACTCGAGCTTCTGCTGTCGCACCTCGCATAGCCGGGCTAACGTTTTGTAAATTGGTATTGCTATATCCTGGGTGCACTGCGTACGCGTTAAAGCGCAATTCGTTTTTCATAATACGTCGCTGAAGTTCATTGGTAAAAAGTAAGTTTGCTAATTTGCTAGCACCGTAGGCACCCCAAGGTTTATATGGCCCAACTCCTTTGGCACGATCAAGAATCTCTGCTTTGGTTCCGTTACCAAAATTTCCAATGCGATGCGCTTGGCTAGAAACGCTAACAACGCGGTCAGTTACTTTTGAATGCAGTAATCCCGCGAGAGCGAAATGTCCTAGGTGATTTGTGCCGAGTTGTAATTCAAAACCATCTTTAGTGTGAGCTAATGGTGTTGCCATTACGCCAGCATTTAGAATCAAAACATCAAAATCTTCAACAATTGATTTAGCGAAGTTATGAATGGAATTAAGCGAAGTTAAATCAAGGGCTCCGACTGAAATATTCTTGCTACCTAGTTCAAGTGCGGTTGCGTCACCTTTTTGAGCATCACGAGCTGTAATTGTTACGTGAGCGCCAGCGCGAATAAGTTCGCGGGCGGCTTCTTTTCCAATGCCTGATGTGCCACCAGTAATTAAGAATTTTTTACCGGAAAGGTCACCGATATTTTTGGCGTTCCAGCCCTGCGGAATTGTTGGAATAGAACTCACGTGGAGCTGAGGGGACTTGAACCCCTGACCCCCTGCATGCCATGCAGGTGCGCTACCAGCTGCGCCACAGCCCCAAATTTCTTTGAGAAGCAGACCCTACCTTATTTACTCAGGTGCCTCTGCTCCAGATTCTTCGCCGAGGATCTTTTCAGGGATAGAACCCGCATTATGTTCAACTAAATGCCAGCCCCGCGGATTTGTCTGCAGAATTGACCAAGATGCATTAGATAAGCCACCTACAGCGCCCCAATTAGCCATTGGCAAATTGAGTAGCGAACCTAGAACGCAGCGAGCTGTACCACCATGTGTAGTAACAATTAATAATTGATTATCTAAACCCTCGAGTGCACGTTTGATTGCTGCTACTGCGCGATTAGCAACATCACTTCGCTTTTCACCGGTAGTTCCGGCTGGGTTATCTTCGCCATCAATCCAGCGCACAAAGTTCTGGAAATCTTCAGCGCGATTTTCAGCACCAGTTTTTCCTTCCCAGAGACCACCATTGGTTTCACGCAAATCAATATCGATTTCAACTTTTAGATTTGTTAGGTCGCCAAGGGCTTGCGCAGTCTCGCGCGCACGTGACAGATCGCTAGAGATAATTTTAGTTGGCTGCATTCCTACCAAGATACTTGCCGCATGTTTTGCTTGGTATTGACCCACTTCATTTAATGGAATATCAGAATGCCCTTGGAATCGATTTACAGTATTCCAATCAGTCTGACCGTGCCGCCATAATAAAACTCGATTAGCCATTTTTAATTCTTACTCTTCAACCGGAATTCGAACATCTAACTTAATTGTGGGGCAATCATTCCAAAGACGATCTAGCATGTAATAGCGGCGCAGATCAGCACTTTGAATGTGTACTACTAAATCTGAGTAATCAAGCAGAATCCATTCTTCGCCACCTTCGCGACGAACTGGCTTATCTCCGACCTGACGCAACTTTTCTTCAACAAAGTCAGCAATGGCATCTACTTGACGCACATTTTGACCAGTGACGATCAAGAAAACTTCGTTTAAAACTAATTGATCAGATAAATCGATTGCGATCATGTCGGTGCCAAATTTATCGGCTGCTGCTTGCGCGGCGATCTGGGTTAAAGCCTTAACTGACTCACTTGCTGGCATAGAGGCCACGTTCCTTTATATAGGTAACTACTGCAGGTGGCAGCAGATCAAACTCGCCATCGCGAACTGCGGTGGCTGAAATATTAAGAGCATCGATATCCAGAGTTGGAGACCCTGGAAAGTCGGGGCGATCAATAACTAAAAATTCAACTAACTTCTTTAACTCATCACTTCGGTGCCACTTATCGATACTTGCATGAGCATCGGTACCAAGTATTAAAACAATCTCGTCATCAGGATAAGTTGCCTTGAGCGCTTCAACTGTATCAATCGTATAGCTCGGGCCACTTCGACGAATTTCAATACTGTTTACTAAAACCTCATCGCCTAAATCAAGTTCAGCAACTGCTAACTGACACATCTTTAAGCGATCTTCCCCTGAAGCAATGGGTGCGTTCGCACGTAACCAGGGTTCGCCTGCTGGAACCAGAATAATTTGATCAACTACGTCGCGCTCTAGTAGTTCAGTGATTACATAAAGATGACCATTATGGATTGGGTCGAAAGTGCCACCATAAAGGCCAATCCGATTACTGCGGCTCAAACTCTAACTTTTCTGAATTACTTGCCGAGGCGAAGTGTTAAATAAAGAAGTAATGAGAGAACGCCGAATGCAATGAGCCCGAAGAAGGCTGGAGGTGCTGGGAGTTCGCGAGCGATTTCAGATGCACGAATAATCATGGGCTGAGCCTACTACGACCCTGCTAGTAGTTTCTTAAAGGCAGCTTCATCGATAATTGTTACGCCTAATTCTTCAGCTTTGGCCAACTTTGAACCAGGTTCGGCGCCAACTAAAAGATAATTAGTTTTCTTAGAAACCGATGATGCTGCTTTACCACCATGGGCTGTAATAGTTTCAGCGATGCCATCGCGGGTAAATGATTCGAGCCCACCGGTTACAACAAAAGTCAGGCCAGCTAAGGTTTGTGGCGCTGTATTGGTATCTACGAAATGCACTGTGACGCCGGCAGCTGTCCAGCGTTCGACAATGCGCTTGTGCCAATCAACCGCAAACCATTCCGAAATCGCCTCGGCCATAGTTGCACCGACGCCGTCGATTGCGGCAATTTCTCCGACTGAGGCAGTGGCTAACTTTTCTAAAGATCCAAATTCGGTAGCCAGTGCTTGAGCTGAAGTTGGGCCAACATGGCGAATCGATAAGGCCACAATCGTTCGCCACAGTGGACGGGTCTTAGCGACATCGAGCGCCTTCATTAATTTATCAACGTTGGCGGCAGGTTCGCCATCTTTTTTCGTAAAGAAACTCGACTTAACTAATTTGGCTGGCGTTAAATCAAATAGTTCAGATTCATCCGTCAGAATCTTCTCAGAAAGCAGCGCTGTTGCTGCTTCATAGCCGAGGACATCAATATCGAGAGCGGCACGTGATGCGATGTAATAAATGCGCTCGCGTAATTGGGCCGGACAAGTTCTGGTATTTGGGCAACGTATATCAACATCGCCTTCGGTGATTGCTCTAAGTTCGCTGCCACAATCTGGGCAATTAGTTGGCATTACGAATGCCCGCTCGCTGCCATCGCGACGTTCAACAACTGGGGCCAGTACTTCAGGGATTACATCGCCAGCTTTTCGAATAATTACAGTGTCACCGATCAGGATGCCTTTACGAATAACTTCTTGGGCATTGTGTAGCGTCGCATTGGTTACGGTAGAGCCCGCAACTTTTACCGGCTCCATGAAAGCAAACGGTGTCACTCGACCTGTGCGACCAACGCTAACTTTGATTTCAAGTAATTTTGTGGTGACTTCTTCGGGTGGGTACTTAAAGGCGATTGCCCATTTAGGTGCACGCGAGGTGAAACCAAGCTTCTCTTGCGAGGCAATATCGTCGACTTTAATTACTACGCCATCAATTTCGTGTTCAACATCGTGGCGATGGGCTTCGTAATAGCCAATAAAATCAGCTACTTCAGCTCGGTTTGAGCAAACTTTAAAGCGAGCACTTGTTGGCAGTCCTAGCTCCTTTAACAACTTATATGCCTGACTCTGAGCTGAAAAGTCGATGCCCGTACGTGCGCCAATACCGTGAACGACTACATCAAGTGGTCGACTTGCTGTGACGCGCGGATCTTTTTGACGCAATGACCCAGCAGCACCATTTCGTGGGTTAGCAAATAAAGGTTTGCCGGCTTCTTCTAGTGCTTCATTCATCTCATTGAATTGCGCGATGGGAAAGAAAACTTCTCCGCGAACTTCAATTAGCTCAGGTATTTTCTTGCCACTTAAATTGTGCGGAAGCGACTTTATGGTTTTAACATTTAAAGTTACATCTTCACCCGTAGCGCCATTGCCTCGAGTCAGTGCTCGAGATAACTGACCGTTTTCAAATTTAAGGTTAATTGCCAGACCATCGACTTTGAGTTCGCATAAGTATTGCGGGTTTGGAATTTCTTTTTCAACTCGATCAAACCACGCACTTAGCTCATCCAGATCAAATACGTTATCGAGGCTCATCATTTTCTCGATGTGATCATGTTGTTCGAATTGAGTAGAAAAGCCGCCGCCAACATGCAGGGTTGGAGAATCTGGCTCTTTCAACTCTGGGTGTTTGGCTTCTAGCGCTTCGAGTTCCATTAATAACTTATCGAACTCGGCATCGCTTACCGCCGGGTCATCTAATACGTAATAGCGAAACTGATGATCACGAATCTGTGCCGTAAGTTCGACTATGCGATGGCGCGCAGCATTACTCATGACTATTACTCGGTCTGGCAGATCGTGGCCGAACCAACTACGCGATCGCCATCGTAGATAACCATTGCTTGCCCAGTGGCCAGCCCTAATAAAGGTTCATCAAGTTCGGCAATTAGATTGCTGCCATCGAAGTAATAAGTGCAGTCAAGGGCGCTTCCATGTGCTCGAATCTGTACAAAACCACGCTTTTTCTCAGCCGTTACATCGGGCCCGCACCAAACTGGGCGCTCGCCCCAAATCTTTGAAATTGCTAGTTCTTCACGTGAACCGACCACAACCGTATTTGTTACTGGTTCGATTTTAAGAACAAAACGAGGTGACCCATCGGCAGTTGGGACCGTTAGACCTAAGCCTTTGCGTTGTCCGATTGTGTAAGTGTAGGCACCTTTATGTTCGCCAATTTTTTTACCATCTTGATCAACAATTGGGCCAACTTCACTACCTAAACGATCATGTAACCAACTGGCATTATCGCCAGAAGGTACGAAACAAATGTCGTGACTATCAGGTTTTTGCGCAACGGCTAGCCCACGAGCTTCGGCTTCTTTACGAATATCAATCTTCTCGGTATCACCTAATGGAAATATCGCGCCATCGATTTGTTCGCGAGTTAAGACGGCCAATACATAAGACTGATCCTTTGAATGATCAACGGCACGGTGAAGTGTTTTACCGTTTTCAGATTCGCGGGTATTGGCATAATGCCCAGTTACCACGCCATCGAAACCCATGGCGCGAGCGCGATCGAGAACGGCGGCAAATTTAATTTTCTCGTTGCAGCGTAAACATGGATTTGGGGTACGGCCAGCTGAGTATTCGGATAAGAAATTTTCAACTACGCCATCGTGAAACTCTTGCGCCATATCCCAGATGTAAAACGGGATTCCGATTACATCGGCAGCTCGACGAGCATCGTGGGAATCTTCGATGGTGCAGCAACCGCGCGCACCTGAACGATATTTCTGCGGGTTAGCAGCAAGTGCTAAGTGAACTCCGATTACATCGTGGCCAGATTCAACTGCGCGGGCAGCAGCAACTGCGGAATCAACGCCACCGCTCATGGCTGCAATTAACTTCAAGATGCCACCGCCGCTCTCCCACGTTGAATTACACCGGGCAGTACTGACAGCACATAATCAACTTCAGTCGCTGTATTACTTGGCCCAAAGGAGAAACGTAGCGAAGATTGCGCCGAAATATCATCATGACCCATCGCCATCAAAACATGACTTGGTCTATGTACGCCGGCACTACATGCGGAGCCAGTTGAACACGACACTTTCTCGCTATCTAGAAGTAACAACAGAGTATCGCTTTCAGTACGCGGAAAAGTTATATTTACAATTCCGGGCAATCGTTCAACATCAGCGCCATTTACAAATGCATCTGGGATTTCTGCGACCACACGTTGGGCAAATTCATCACGCAACTTGGCGATATTTTCTGCGTCATAACTCTTGGCGCTTACAGCGGCAGCGAAAGCAACAATGGCGGGTGCGTTTAGCGTGCCACTTCGAATTTCTCGTTCTTGCCCACCTCCGTGCAGAAGTGCTGGAATCTCAACAGCTCTACGCAAAATCAAAACCCCAATACCAAGTGGGCCACCAATTTTGTGGGCACTTAAAGTCATGGCAAAGAGACCAAGTTCGTTATAACTTAAAGCAACTTTTCCAAAACTTTGAACTGCGTCAGAATGCACTGGAATTTCGCCAGCCAACTTAACAACATCGGCAATAGGTTGTAGAACGCCAGTTTCATTATTGGAATGCATGACCGAAATAACTGCAATCTCATCGCCACGTTTGGAAATCAAGTCAGCTAAAAATTTTAGATCAAGTACGCCAGTTTTAGTCACAGGTATTTCAATAACTTCGGCACCTTCATGTTCGACTAACCATTTAGCTGGATCCAAAATTGCATGATGCTCGATCGCTGAAATAACGACAACATTGCGACCATTCTTGCGGCCTAACCAAAACAGGCCCTTAAGCGCGATGTTATTTGCCTCGGTACCGGAAGCAGTGAAAATAATTTCACTCGAAAGGCAGCCGGCGGCTTTAGCAATTGATTCGCGGGCATCTTCTAAATCTTTGCGGGTAGCGCGACCTTGAGTGTGCAGACTAGATGGATTACCCAACTTGCTGGCTTGGGCTGTGAATGCCGATAACGCATCGCCCAAAATCGGCGTGGTTGCCGCATGGTCGAGATAGACGCTATTCATGCGGGTAAGTCTAGGACTTTTGCGCAGTAACTCCTTGCGTAGCTTGAGGCAGGACCGCAAATAGGTCGCCCACTACGCCGAAATCAGCCAAATCAAAGATTGGTGCCTCGGGATCTTTATTAACCACGGCAATTGTCTTGCTTGTCTGCATGCCAGCGCGGTGTTGAATCGCACCAGAAATTCCACAAGCAACATAAAGTTGTGGGCTAACTGTTTTTCCTGTCTGGCCAACTTGATGTGAATGCGGATACCAACCCGCATCAGTTGCGGCACGAGATGCGCCCACTGCCGCGTTTAGTGAATCAGCAAAACCTTCAACTGCGGCAAAGTCACCATTTGTGCCACGTCCACCAGAAACTACGATCTGCGCTTCAATAAGTTCAGGGCGGCCACCTTTAACTGGCGGTGTTGAAGAAGTTGTAGTTGCTAACTTTGCTGAATCTGAAATTGTAAGCGACAAATTTTCAACTGCGGGTGATGATTCAGAGAGATCGGCTTCGATCGAATTTGGGCGAACCGTAATAACGGCTACACCTTTGGAAACTTTTGAATGCACGGTTGTCGAGCCACCAAAAACTAATTGGGTCGCTGTTAGATCCGCTGAAACATCAACGGCATCAGTAATAATTCCGGAGTCAGTTGCTACTGCCACGCGACCGGCTACCTCCTTGCCATAAGCATTAGAGGCAATTAAAAAAGCAGCTGGAGATTTTTGCGCAATGATTTGGGCAATCGCATCAGCCGCAGCAGCAACTCCATGTGTGGCAAAATCGGCAGATTCAACAACTAAGACGTTCGCAATTGGCCCGTGATTAACTGATGCGGCAAGGGCTGCGCCAGCACCTGGGGCTGCTAAAACAATTGCTGTAACGCTGCCGTTACGAGCTGCTGCAGTTGCTAATTCTGCAGTTGTTTTGGTGCACTTATCGCCGGCGAAATCGGCGAGAATGAATACTTGGCTCATATAAATTTCTTCTCTGCTAGGAATTTAACTAAATCATTTCCGCCATTACCTTCATCGGTAACTTTTACGCCAGCTGCGCGAGGTGGTCGTGGTGCTGAATCTGCAACCAATGACCAAGCTGATTCAGCTGAAACTCCGACGGCCGCTAAATCTCGACTATCAATAGTCTTCTTCTTTGCAGCCATGATTCCCTTAAAGGATGGGTAACGAGGTTCGTTAATTTTCTCAACCACGCTAACAACTGCAGGGAACTTCGCATTCATCGCATCGACGCCTGCTTCAGTTGTTCGAGTAATTGAAATGGTATTTGCGCTTGGATCAACTGAAACTGATGAGGCAAAAGTTAACTGCGCCCAGCCCAATCGTTGAGCCAACATTGCTGGCACCACGCTCATGCGAGCATCGGTTGATTCGGTTCCGCAAAGAACTAGATCAAAGCCACCATTCTTAATTACTTCAGCTAATACTTTAGAAGTTGCGAGCGCATCAGAGCCGGCAAGAGCAGCATCATTTACCAAAATCGCATCATTGGCACCCATTGAGAGCGCTTTGCGAATTGCTTCAGTCGCGCGCTCTGGGCCCATAGAAATAATGGTCACGCTATGTGCGCCACCTTCTTCATTTCCGCCATGAGCTTCGACAATTCGTAGCGCTTCTTCAACTGCGTATTCATCGAGATCATTTAGAACAGCATCGACACCTTCGCGGTCGAGGACGCCATTGACCATCTTTTTCTCAGCCCAGGAATCTGGCACCTGCTTAACGCATACCGCAATCTTCATTGGGAAAGGCTACTAACGAGTCACACCCCCTACAATCTGAATTTCAGCAACGTTCGTCACATGGATACGCCTGATAGATACGCCTGAATTGGCCAGACCTGACCATCGAATTTCCTTTAAGTTTTTGCTCAGGGTTCACCAACACTTCACTTCGGCTTTAGGGTTTAACACCTGGCCTACGAGACCTTTTTCCTCGTGAACGACATTGTGCAGCTTCATAAGCTACGAATTGCCGTAGTTGCCGAGTCTTTCCTCCCGCAAATAAACGGTGTCACCAATTCAGTTTTGCGAATTCTAGATTTCTTTCAAAAAAATGGTCATGATGCGATTGTTATTGCTCCAGAATCTAATGGCGGACCAAGTGAGTACGCCGGATTTGAAATCATCCGAGTTCCGGCAATCAATGTAAAAGGCTTAATTCCAATCGCGCTACCGCAACAAAATGCGAAAGCCAGTTTGGTCAATTTTAACCCCGACATTATTCATTTAGCTTCGCCCGCTCTTCTAGGGAATTATGTTGCTCGGTTCGCTAGAAAACTTGAAATTCCTACCTTGTCCGTTTATCAAACAGACTTAGCGGGATTTGCTAATCACTATGGCTTTCAATTAGCTAATGCAACTTTAAATAAATTTGTCGGACGAGTGCACTCAAATAGCGATCGGACGCTGGCGCCTTCTTCTTCTGCCTGCACTTATTTGAATGAGCTAGGCGTACCTGGCGTCGAACTTTGGCGTCGCGGTGTTGATTCCGAACGATTCAGTCCAGAAAATCGTGATGAAGTTTTACGTAAATCGCTTCTTGGTGATCGTCCAGATCGAACCTTGATTGGTTACATCGGTCGCTTGGCACATGAAAAACGCCTAGAAGATTTAATCTCACTAGACGAACAAGATGATGTTCAACTTGTCATTGTTGGAGATGGACCAATAAGAGAGCGTTTAGAACGAAAATTGCCTAACGCGATCTTTACCGGATTTCAGAATGGTCAAGATTTGGCGCGAATGTATGCCTCCCTTGATATCTTTATTCATACCGGTCAACATGAAACATTTTGCCAATCTATTCAAGAAGCTCTAGCTTCGGGAGTTCCAGTAATCGCGCCAAATTCTGGTGGGCCAATTGATTTAGTTGAAGATGGCAAGACGGGCTATTTGATTAATACCGGTAATCCTAAGGAAATTAAGCGTGTAGTTAAGCTTATTCAACAAAGTGATGTAGCCGAGATGCGCAAAGTGACTCGTGAATCAGTCGTCAATCGCACCTGGCAATCAATTAATCAAGAGCTAATTAACCATTATCAAGAATTGATTTCAAATAAGAAGAATCTACGTTCGGAACTAGTCGCATGAAAATTATGCATATCGCAAATTTCTACGGGCCCAAATCCGGTGGTATCAGAACTACGCTGCACGAACTGGGCAAGGGATATCAATCCAAAGGTCACGAGTTTATTTATGTAGTTCCGGGCACCGCCTTCTACTGTGAAGACACACCTTCAGGAAAACGCGTTACCTTGCCATCGGTAGTCCTGCCATTTAGTGGTGGCTATCGCGTCATCATTAATACCCGACAAGTTAAAAGACTAATCATCACATTGGCACCTGACCGGCTAGAAATTTCTGATCGATTCACGTTGACCGGTATCGGCAAATGGGCAATAACCAGAAATATTCCTTCGGTTGTCTTTAGCCATGAATCATTACGCGGGTTGATCTCAACCTATTTACCAATAAAAATCACTAAGTTTGTTAATTGGCATAATCGCAGATTAGCTAGCCGTTTCACGCATGTTGTTGCGACAACTAACTTTGCGGCTCAAGAATTTCGCGACATCAAAATCGGCAACTTGGCACAAATTCCACTGGGCGTTGATCTAGAAGGATTTAGCCCAAATTTAGCAAACCCAGAATTAAAAAATTCTCTGCTAAAGGGTTCGGAATACCTGATGGTTCATTGCGGCCGCATGTCTCCTGAAAAGAAACCACAGCGATCTATTCAAGCGCTCAAAGTCCTGCGCGAAAAAGGTATTGACGCGAGATTAGTTTATGTTGGTGGTGGTCCAATGTGGAAAACATTGCGCGAAGAAGCTAAAGACCTACCAGTTACCTTCTTAGGTTTTATCGCAGATCGCAATAAAGTCGCTGAAATACTGGCTTCAGCCGATGTTTCAATGGCCCCTGGCCCAATCGAGACTTTCTGTTTAGCAGCCCTGGAGTCTTTAGCATCAGGCACTCCAGTAATTGCCTCTTCATCTAGCGCTGTCGGGGAATTTTTACTGATCGATACTGATCAACCAGTTGGCTATACCGCAGATGACAATGGAAATGACTTTGCTGCCGCAGTTTCTAAGGTTCTAAATTGGTCAAAAGTTCGACCAAATCTGGCAAATGAGTGCCACGAACAAGCCGAGAACTTCCCTTGGAGTTCAACCGTTTCACTCATGCTCACCCTGCATGGGGATAAAGATGGATTCACCAAAGCAAAGCATCGATTGCGAGCAGCTTGAAATGAGCCAAGTTACGACTTTCACAGTAGTTGGTGATAGCGCAGCTTCAGGTGTCGGAGATTCGCTACCAAATGGAACGACTGTTGGGTGGGCATATTATTTAGCAAAAAGTTTTCAGGATCCGTTAGTTTTCTTAAATGCCTCTAGGCCAGGAGCTAAATCTCAAGAAGTCTTAGAAGATCAAATTCCAAAAGTTTTAGTGCATAAGCCAGATATTTGCGGCGTCATTGTTGGTGGTAATGACATGCTCCGTAACGGCTTTAATCCTGTGAAGTTGCATAGCAATTTGCGCCATACTCTTTCTGAGTTGAAGCGAACCGGGACAACTGCTTTGATGTTGGAATTACATGATCCGACTAAAATTGTTCCAATGCCAAGGTTGTTGGCACAGGTTTTAAACCGTCGCATAGATGCGGTTAATCAAGTTACTCGCTCGGTGGCCAATGAATATGGCGCTATTTTGGTAAATACTAGAAATATTCCGGAAATCTATAACTTGGAAAATTGGCATATTGATCGTATGCATCCAAGCAAAATGGGACACCAGAGATTGGCAGCTGAATTTAGAGATCTTCTAGTCAGTTCTGGCTGGAGCCTAGATAAAGTAGATATAGAAAAAGTTGAAAAACGAAATCGCAAGGAATCAATAATCTGGTTACTACGTAACGGCACCCCCTGGTTCCTAAAACGTAGTGTTGATCTCTTGCCTGCTGCCCTGATTCTGATGGCAATTGAGTATGTGAATTTGAAACTAAATCGAGTTCCAGTGGCAGAGAGTGAAAATGTTTCCTTTGCTTCATTTGCCGTTGCTCAAGATCTTGAAGAGTTAGAAATAAGTGAGTTGCGAGTCTCTTAGTTAATTCCATTATTCTTCTTATTACGGCAAGATAGCGAAATGCTTCCAGCAGATCCAAGGTATCTAGGTGCAACTGTCACCGAAGAAGGTACTAATTTTGCGATCTGGACTTCTGGCGCCGATGCAGTCGAGCTCTGCTTATTCGATGAAGTTAATGGTGAATTAGTTGAATCGCGTTATTCACTAAGTCATCGCAACGGCCCAATTTGGCATGGCTACTTAGCTGGCGTTCGTCCCGGTCAAAAATATGGTTACCGAATACATGGGCCGTGGATTCCAGAACAAAATTTGCGATTTAACCCGGCCAAACTTTTACTCGATCCATATGCACACGAACTTTCAGGTGAAGTGCAGTATGTGCCCGAGATTTATGGCCATCAAAGTAAGGATTGTTGGGGTAACGGCGATTTAACTATTCGCGATACCCGAGACAGCGCCGGCAAAGTGCCATTCTCGGTTGTAACTGATCACAAACCACGTCATATTAATCGCATTGATCATCGCTGGGCACACACCTTTATTTACGAAGCACATGTAAACGGTTTAACCGCCAATAATTTAGAAATCCCAGTTGAAGAACGTGGCACATATAAAGCACTTGGCCACCCCAGCACTATCGCTCATTTACAAGGCTTAGGCATTACGGCCCTGGAACTATTGCCGATTCAAGCCTTTATCTCTGAGCCAACTACAGCCCAGCGTGGACTTAAGAACTACTGGGGCTATAACACCATGTCATTTAACGCTCCGCACCCACAATATGCGGCTAGCGATGACCCGGTAAATGAATTGCGCTGGGCAGTTGCGCAATTACACGCCGCAGGTATCGAAGTTATTCTCGATGTGGTTTATAACCACACGGCTGAAGCTGGTATCGCAGGGCCTACTTTATGTTTTCGCGGTATCGATAATCGCGATTGGTATCGTCACGATGCAAATGGCAATTATTTAGATACGACAGGTTGTGGAAATACTTTAGCCGCCGCTAAACCTAATTCGGTTCGCTTCATCGTTGATTCATTACGTTGGTGGACGGATGTAATTGGCGTAGATGGTTTTCGTTTTGACCTAGCAACTGCACTTTTCCGCGATGAAGCTGCTCAATACTCCTCACTATTCGCAGCAATTACTGCTGAACCCGTGCTTCGTGATCGCAAAATGATTGCCGAGCCTTGGGATGTAACGCGATACGGCTTAGGTGATTTTGCTTATCCGTGGCGCGAATGGAATGACTATTTTCGAGACAGCGTTAGACAATTCTGGTTAGGCGACTTGGCACGCGGATTTGGTGAAGGTGTTAGCGATATTGCTTCAGCTATCAGCGGTTCAAGCGGGATTTTCTATCACCGAGGCCCAACCGCATCAATTAACTTTATAACTGCTCATGATGGATTTACGTTGCGAGATTTAGTTTCCTACAACGAGAAGCACAATGAAGCTAACCGTGAAGAAAATCGCGATGGTCATTCTTCCAACAAATCCTGGAATGCAGGTGTAGAGGGCGAAACCGATGATTTAGGGATTCAACAAATTCGCCAATCACTAAAGAAGTCAATGGCGGCCACTTTGCTACTTTCTGCGGGTGTGCCGATGATAAATATGGGCGATGAAGTAAATCGCACGCAAAATGGCAGCAATAACGGTTATTCAGTTAGTAACGGGGAAAATCCGTGGGCACAACCTTGGGAACTTGATCATGATGCCGAAGATATGCTCAATTCATTTCGTGAACTAATCAATATCCGCAAAACTTATCTATCAGATGTAACAAGTAAGTTCTATACCGGCGAAATTGATTTGGGAACTCAGCGTAAAGATATCGCTTGGTTTAATCGCAAGGGTGAAGAGATGCTAGATCACTATTGGCAAAATTCCGAAACTCGTACCCTCTCTATCTATATTGAGGTCAGCGCTGAGCGAGCGCTGTTACTTAATTTCAATTCAAATAAAGTCACTCGAGATTTTGTACTACCCGATTCCACTTGGGGTTCGGCCTTTCGCTGTATCTTTGATGCATCAGAAGTAACTGCTACATATCAGCCAGTAATTATGATGCCTGGTTCAACAATTGAAGTGCCCGAGCACACAGCGCAAATCTGGCTCGTTACTCGGTAGTACCCACAACATCGCATAATATTTAGCTTGTGTTAGCAATCATCGCACCTGGTCAAGGTGCTCAAACGCCAGGCATGTTGACGCCTTGGTTAGAAATTAGTGATTGCGCCGAATCAATCTCTCGTTGGTCTGAAGTAATTGGTAAGGATTTAGTTGCGCTGGGTACCACTGCTGATGCTGATGAAATTAGAGATACCGCAAATGCGCAACCTTTAATTGTGGCAACTGGTTTAATTGCGGCAAATTTGCTTGGTGTTTCAGCGCCGGTTATTTCAGGCCATTCAGTTGGCGAAATTACCGCAGCAGCCGTAGCAAAAGTGATCAGCGAATTCGATGCCATGCGTTTTGTTAACGATCGCGCCAATGCGATGGCAAAAGCTGCTAGCTTAGAAAAAACTGGTATGTCGGCTGTCTTGGGCGGTGATCGCGAGGAAGTTCTTGATGCGATTATCAAACTTGGGCTAGTTGCCGCAAATGACAATGGCGCGGGCCAGATAGTGGCGGCAGGATTAGTTAGCGAGCTTTCACTTTTTGCCGATAATCCCCCAGCCGGGGCTCGAGTTCGCCCGCTTGCCGTAGCTGGTGCTTTTCACACTAGATATATGGCATCTGCGCAAGAAGTATTAGCTAAGAGCGCTTCTACGATTTCGCCATCTGACCCAACAGCTTCGATAATTTCAAACCGCGATGGATTTGCTGTTGTAGATGGTGAAGAAGTACTTGAGCGCATCATTAGCCAAGTTGCGAGCCCAGTACGTTGGGATCTCTGCATGAAAAGTTTGCAAGAACTTGGTGTCACTGGCGTAATTGAATTAGCGCCAGCTGGAACTTTAGTTGGGCTGTTGAAGCGGGCAGCGCCTGAAATCGAAACTTTTGCTTTTAAATCTCCTGCCGACTTGGCAGCAGCTAAAGAGTTTGCGGAGAAACATAAATGAGTATCAAAGTAAATCCTGGCAGTAATTCACGCATACTTTCAGTTGGAACTTATCGCCCTAAACGCCAAGTTCCGAACGCAGAAATCGTAGATCGCATTGAATCAACTGATGAGTGGATTCAGCAACGCACTGGCATTGAAACTCGCCGCTTTGCAGGCGCTGATGAAAGCGTTGTCAGTATGGCGCAAGCTGCTTGCGAAATGGCGCTTAAACGAGCTAACTTAACAATTGCGGACATTGATACGGTAATTCTGGCAACTATCTCGTATGAGTTTCAAGCACCAAGTGCAGCAACTGCGCTAATTCAGCAGATGGGAAATCCGAAAGCCGCGGCTTTTGATATCAGCGCTGCATGTGCTGGCTTTTGTTATGGCGTCGCCATGGCAAAGGATTTGATTGCGGGTGGAACTTCTAAAAATGTTTTGGTAGTTGGTTCAGAAAAGTTATCTGATTTCACAGACCCGGATGATCGGGCCACTGCATTCATTTTTGCCGATGGTGCTGGTGCTGTTGTCATCGGGCAATCAGAAGAAGCTGGAATCGGTCCAGCAATTTGGGGTTCTGATGCTGACTCTCGTGATGCAATTTTGTTAAATCCAGCTTGGACAGATTTTAGAAGTGCGCCAACTAAAGGCGTGGCAGATCTTGGTTGGCCGAACATCACGCAACAAGGTCAGACCGTTTACCGCTGGGCAGTTTTTTCAATGAGTAAAATTGGGTTACAAGCACTCGAAGCCGCTGGTGTTACTGGTGAACAACTTGCAGCATTTATTCCACACCAAGCAAATTTCCGAATTATTGAGTCAATGGCCAAAGAAATGAAATTGCCAGCCTCTGTTGTGATTGCTGATGATGTGAAAACAAATGGCAATACATCATCGGCATCAATTCCACTCGCGATGGATGCTTTACTGGAATCACATCCGGAATTAAGTGGCGGCCTTGCATTAATAATTGGGTATGGCGCAGGTCTCGTTTACGCTGGACAAGTGGTGCAATTGCCATAATTCTCGCCGTAAATAGCGCTGATACTCGTAAGTAAGCGCTCTTTTGTTAGACAATTACGCCTTACCGATCAAAACCCGTTTACCGAAAGTGAAGGAAATAAAGAAATGGCACTAACCCAAGCAGATGTATTAGCTGGTCTTAAAGAGATCGTTGAAGAAGTTGCCGGTATTCCAGCTGCATCTATCGAACTAGATAAGAATTTTTCAGATGATCTAGAAGTAGATTCACTAAGCATGGTTGAAGTTGTTGTTGCTTCTGAAGAACGTTTCGGCGTGAAGATTCCAGATGATCAGGTAACTGAACTTAAAACTGTTGGCGATGCAGTTGATTTCATCGTAAAGGCTTCTGCTTAATTTTTTGGAAGCGTAACTAAAGATGTCAGCCCAACGACGCGTAGTCGTAACTGGACTTGGCGCAACAACTCCAATCGGAGGAGATGCGCCAAGTACTTGGGCTGCCTTGCTCGCAGGTAAGAGCGGTGTTCGCACCCTTACTGAAGATTGGGCAAATACAATTCCAGTTAACTTTGCTGCCCGCGTGGCGGTTGACCCAAGTGAAGTTATGGAACGCGTTGAACTTCGCAAATTAGATCGCTCTGAGGCTTTTGCTTTAATAGCATCGCGCGAAGCTTGGAAAGATGCTGGTTCACCAGAAGTTGAAAATGAACGTCTAGGAGTAGTTATTGCTTCCGGCATCGGTGGCGTTACAACGCTGCTCGAGCAATACGATATTTTGAAAGAGAAAGGCGCTCGTTCGGTTAGCCCTTACACAGTGCCAATGTTGATGCCGAATGGACCAGCAGCGCATGTTGGACTTGAATTTAAAGCTCGCGCTGGTGTTCATACCCCCGTTAGTGCGTGTGCCTCAGGGGCCGAAGCAATTGGTTATGCCTTCGAAATGATTCGGAATAACCGAGCTGATGTAATTATCAGTGGTGGCGTTGAAGCCGCAATTCACGCGCTACCCATGGCTGGTTTTGCAGCAATGAAAGCACTCTCAACTCGTAGTGACGCGCCTGAACGTGCCTCACGACCATATGACCTCGATCGCGATGGTTTTGTTTTGGGCGAAGGCGGCGGAGTTCTGATTCTTGAAGAATATGAGCACGCTAAAGCTCGTGGTGCCAAGATTTATTGTGAGATTGCCGGACAAGGTTTAACTTCAGATGGTTTCCACATTGCAGCTCCAGATCCTGATGGAAGCGGCGTGCAGCGTGCGATTAAATTTGCACTCGCTGATGCTGGCATCTCAACTAAAGATGTTGTTCACTTAAATGCGCACGCAACTTCAACTCCTGCTGGCGATGTTGCTGAAGCAAATGCGCTTCGCTTAGCACTTGGCGCAGATGCTGATCACGTTGCAGTTTCGGCAACGAAATCAATGACTGGTCACTTACTTGGTGGTGCAGGTGCGATCGAATCAGTATTTATTGTAAAAGCAATTCAAGATCGCTTAGCGCCGCCAACTATAAATATTGAAAATTTAGACCCAGCCGTAACTGTCGATGTGGTTCGCGATAAGCCACGCGCTCTTCCTGCTGGCGATATCGCAGCACTTAATGATTCTTTTGGTTTTGGTGGGCATAACGTCGTATTAGTTTTTAAGTCAGTAAACTGAAATGACGATCGACGAGCGCGATCCTGAAGTCCGTATCGCAAAGTTATTAGATAACGGAAAATTCGAGTTACTAATCCCCCGCACTGATTGCGGAATGGTCGCAGCAACCGGTGAAATCAAAGGAAACCGAGTTGTCGTTTTTGCATCTGATGCGACACTACAAGGTGGCGCTCTTGGCGCTGATGGCGCACACGTAATCGTTGAAGCTTATAAATCAGCCATGGGAAGTCAGTTACCGATCATTGGTATTTGGCACAGTGGAGGTGCGCGATTACGTGATGGCGTTTCATCGCTCAGCGCATTTGGTGAAGTTTTTCAATCAATGATTACAGCCAGTGGTCGAATTCCACAGTTGTCGCTGGTACTTGGGCCAACGGCTGGTGGCGGAGCATATGGACCAGCACTAACTGACATTGTGGTGTTGGCTCCGAACGGTCGAATCTTTGTAACTGGCCCTGATGTCGTTAAGAGCGTTACAGGTGAAAAAATTGATATCGCAACACTGGGTGGACCTGATGCGCATCGCAAGAACAGCGGTGTTGCGCACGTAATTGCTCATAGCGAAGAAGAAGCTTTTGCTGACATTCGTGACTTAACTTCGCTCTTCGCAGATCAAGGTTTGTTAAACGTTGATTTAGTAGATCTAGACTTAAGTATCCATGTTCCGCCAGTTTCAAAACGCGCCTACCGAGTTCAGCCGCTGATATCTGCGATTCTTGATGCAGATAGCGAAAAGTTAGAACTATTGCCAATGTGGGCTGAAAATATGACAACGAAGTTAGGTCGACTCGGTGGCCGCACAGTTGGCGTGGTTGCTAATAACCCTCAACACTTAGGCGGCGTACTAGATTCATCGGCTGCTGAAAAAGCTGCGCGCTTCGTTCGTACCTGCGATGCATTTGGTATTCCGTTAATTGTGATCGCAGACGTTCCAGGTTTCTTGCCTGGTGCTGGTCAAGAGTGGGAAGGCGCAGTACGACGCGGCGCTAAGTTGCTACATGCATTTGGCGAGGCAGTTGTTCCTCGCGTAACGCTAATTACTCGTCGTGCATATGGCGGCGCATACGTTGCTATGAATTCGAAATCTATGGGCGCTACTCGAGTATTTGCTTGGCCAACTGCTGAAGTGTCTGTAATGGGCGCTGTCGCTGCGGTACGTGTTCTTCACCGCCGACTATTAGCTGATATTCCACAAGAGCAACGCGAATCCATGGAGCTTGAATTAGCCGCCGAACATGATCGAGTTTCAGGTGGCGTAGAACGCGCAATTGAAATTGGCGCCGTAGATGAGATTGTCGAGCCAACTCAAACTCGAAGTGCGCTTGCAAAAGCCATTGCCGCAGCGCCTCATCGCAGAGGCAACCACGGCAATATTCCGCTTTAACTAATTACTTCGTTTTAAAGGTTACCGAAACTGTAGATGTAACCGTCTTAGTTATTGTGCTGGTGTCATAAGCGCCGTAATCAGCTGCTTGAGTAGAGTCTTGAGTAGTCACTTGAAATGGCCCACTCTTTACATTAATTACCGCACCAACTGAACCGCCGACAGATTTAGTAATTGCTTCGGCACGAACACGCGCATCTTTCATAGCCTCGCCCAACAACTTAGGGCGAAGTTCAGAAAGCGTTGAGATGTAGTACTGCGGTCCATAGTTATTTACTGGCACTCCGGTTTGTAGCAAGTCGCCAATACTTTGACTCAATTTTGAGACTAACTGAACATCTTTTGTTCGAACGGTTACATCTCGATTGGCACGATACGAAAGTATGCGCCCGGTGTTGTTGCCATTTAAATACTCTTCGTTGGCATATGTGGAGACCGCCCCTAAAGTAATCTGATTATTGGCCACTCCACCAGAAGTTAAATACTTTGATAGCGCCTGTACACCGTCGGCGACTTTCGAAACTGCCATGCTAACTGTTGGTGATGATTGCGAAACAGATAAAGTCCAAACCGCATTATCAGCAGTTGCTTCAACTTTCGCCGAACCAGTTACAGTGATGCCATCGCTTGCGCGAGATGCAAAACCCGCACCTACCTTCATTAACCCGCCACCGAGTGCAATTGAAAGAATTACGGCAGCGGCAATTAAAACAATGCCTTTATTGCGCTCGATGGTCACTTTATTATTTTCTAGGTTTTGGCTCATGGCTTCATTCTACTGAAAACCTAGGGTTTTCGACAGAATTTAAATCGCTTGTAGCGGAGCCACCTCTCGTTGATCAATAGCTCGCAACGGCTCGAGCACTTCTTCCCAAGGTTTACCCAGAATTCTATTAATCGCGTCGCGTAATTCATCTTCCTCGAATGAATTATTCAAAGCGTTAACAACTACTGAATCGGTGAGCAAAATATTGCCAGCCCCATCGGTTTGATTGCGCAGAATTCCGAGCTCTGGCAGAAATCGAAATAGTTCGCCTTCGTTATTCATGGTTTCAAAAATCTCAAACCTTAAGTAATGCCAACTCGAAAGAGCGCTACAGAGTTTTGCTGCGTTGCCGGCTAGATCGCGCCAAGTTATTTCGGTGCGGTAAGTGCCAATGAAGTTTGGTTGCGGCCGCCATTGAATCTGAACCGAGTTACCCAAAATGTCTTTGATCGCCCAATCAATATGGGTACGCAAAGCAGAAGGTGCGCTATGAATTACTAGCCAACCGGTAGATACAGCGTTATTCGTGGGCGAAATTCGCTCCATTTTTCTTCTCCTAGCAAGGGCACTTGATGCGACCTTCCCCAGCCCATCGGCACTTACTAGTGCTCTATTTGTACACC
>Ga0304730_1000472_pt1 | contig 35281 bp, 38 predicted proteins | sample M_130628_MF_Meta_FD_190474 | JGI IMG/M metagenome (GOLD analysis project Ga0304730, IMG submission 190474) | Freshwater microbial communities from Lake Montjoie, Canada to study carbon cycling - M_130628_MF_MetaG (v2) (version 2) | ecosystem: Environmental > Aquatic > Freshwater > Lake | place...
CCTGCAGTTCGGGTGGGACCTGCAGTTCGGGTGGGACCTGCAGTTCGGGTGGGACGGGGACACTCCGCGAACCACTCCACCAACTGCCGTTCATCGAGGACTGTCATGTCGACCCCTTTCTCCATTTATTCGCTCTGATGTTCGAACTGTACTCGATCAGATGTTCGATTTCCGAACATTTGAGCGAGCGTGTCTCACGATAAATCAAGCCACCGACAAGATCTGGCGTCGCGCCCACGGCCCGGCGCGACACGCCGTCGTCGAACACATGTTTGATAATGTCGGTGCGGCCGATTAGATTCACGGCCATGAAAGACAGCACTGAGACATCGGGCGCCGCCCCCGTGCGACGCGCCGCGACAGGTCTGACCGAACGACAGCGGACGATTCTCGACGTCATCCGGGCGTCGGTCACCGGCCGGGGCTACCCGCCCAGTATCCGCGAGATCGGCGACGCCGTCGGGCTCACGTCCACCTCATCGGTTGCCCACCAACTTCGAACACTGGAGCGCAAGGGTTACCTGCGGCGCGATCCCAACCGTCCGCGCGCCGTCGATGTGCGGGGCGGCGAGGACTCCGCTCCCCAGGTGACCACCGATATGGCCGGTTCCGACGTGCTACCCGAACCCACCTACGTTCCGGTGCTCGGGCGGATCGCTGCAGGCGGGCCGATCCTGGCTGAGGAGGCAGTGGAGGACGTTTTCCCGTTGCCACGCGAACTCGTCGGAGAAGGCTCGCTGTTCCTGCTCAAGGTCGTCGGCGAATCAATGATCGACGCCGCGATCTGCGATGGCGACTGGGTCGTGATCCGTCAGCAGAATGTCGCGGACAACGGCGATATCGTCGCGGCGATGATCGACGGTGAGGCCACGGTGAAGACGTTTAAGCGGACCGCCGGCCAGGTGTGGCTGATGCCACACAATCCGGCCTTCGACCCGATCCCGGGCAATGAAGCCGCGATCCTCGGCAAGGTCGTCACCGTCATCCGCAAGATCTAGCGGATCGCGCGGCGGACTGGCCTACTCCGGAGCCCTGACGAAGCCGTTGGCCTGCGCGAGGTCCTCGCTGGCGAACCACACCTCGGGCAGCGTGTTCTCATACAGTTCCGAATCCGGGGTGTAGTAGAGACCCGAGTGAGTATTGCCCTTGATCCAGTACCCCTCGGGGGCCTGATAGGGATCAGCCAGTGGCAGATGAATCGCTGGCCGCCACGGCTCCTGCACCGGACGCTCCGTCGCGGGTTCGAACGGCAGCACGTCCGCCTCGACGTCAGCGGTCCAGTCCGGAGCCTCGGGTGCGGCACGCCGGTGCCTGGGCCATCCGACCTCGTCCAGATCAAGCCGCCACATGGATTCCGCCTCAGCGCTGAAGGCTGAGTGTCGCCCGGCATCAGCGGGCACTTCGTCTTCCCAGGCCTCGATCTCCCCGACGTCGCCCGCCTCAACCTGCTCGAAGCTATCGACACGGTCGAATTCGGCAAGCTCAGCCTCAGTCGGAATGCGGGTCGGAGCAGTATCGATGGCATCCTCGTCGCTGTCGAACGTGGCGTCTTCGTCGATGGCCGATGCCGACCAATTGAATCCGGAATCGCGTCCGGAGTCCGGCCGACTACCCGGCCAGGGATCGTCGCCGAAGTGGTCGCCGTCGGTGGGATCCGCTGCGATCGAACCCGACTTACTCAGCGCCCATGCCGCCAGTGCGCCGAGCAGAACCAGCGGAATCAGCAGCAACCACCACGCCCGGAATCCGCTTGTGCCGGACGTCTCGCCGGCCGCGGGCGCCGCCGGGGTCGGGGTCATGGCGTTCGGCAGTTCCAGGCCCGATAACGACGAGGCCAGTTCCGCGGGTTGGGTACTGAATTCCTTGGTGGCCTGGTTCCAGGAGATCTCTCCGCCGCTGAACGTCTGGCTGACGGTGTCACCGGAAACGGTCTGCTCGCCGGTCGGGGTGCCCAGGGTCCCGGTAGCCCCACCGAGTTGGGCCCAGGCAGCGTTGATCGCGCCGCGAACGACGATGGCGCCGGTGTCCGGAGTCCAGAAGATCACCGGCTTGTCGGCCGCGCTGAACGAGCTGATGCGGCTGTTGGGCACACCGCCGTCGGACTCGGTGCCGACCGGGAAGCCGAGGTCGCCAGCGGCTCCGCCCACGGACTCGTATTTTGAGAGGATCGCGCCGGTCACCGCGTGGGCGCCGGTGTCCGGGGAGTAGAAGATCTTGCCGCCGGCATACCCCTGGGCTGCGCCGTTATCGCCGATCGGCGACTGCTGCCCCTGCCGCGCACCCAGTGGTCCGCCGAGGCCTCCGCTGGCCCGCCAGGCCAGGTTGATCAGCGTGGCGGCGTCGGAGGGAACCTCCAGACCGGCGAGGTTGTCGGCGAATTCGGGCGGTGTGGACGTAAAGGTCTTGGTGCCGAGGTTCCATATGAGCTCACCGCCGGTGAATTTCTGGCTCACGTTGTCACCGTCGTAGCGCTCATCTTCGATGGGAACGCCCAGAGCGCCGGCCGACCCGCCCAATGTGTCCCAGGCGGCGTTGATGGCACCGCGGACGGCGAACGCCCCGGTATCGGGTGTCCAGAAGATTGCGGGTTTGTCGCTGGCACTGAAGGTGCTCACCCGGGTGTCAGGGCCCGCCAGGCCTTCGACTTCGTCGATGGTGGGGAAGCCAAGATCACTATCGCCCGGACCGCCCAGCGACTCGTACTTGTCCAGAATCGCCCCGAAGATCAGGTGCGCACCGGAATCCGGGGTGAAGAAGATCTTTCCGTCGGTGAACTTCTGGCCGTAGCCGTCGCCCACCTCGTAGACATCGCCGTCACGGCTGCCCACAGCTGAATCAGCACCGCCGGCCGCGCCCCAGGCCGCGCTGATCGCGTCGGCGGCGTCGCTCTCCGGCGTCGCCAATGCCAATGGCGCCACCAAAACTGCCGCCGCCGCAGTTGCGGCCACCCCCAGTGCCAAGCGTCGGGCCGTCCGAGTCAGCCCATTTCCTAGCCGCGTCATGCACAGTCTCCCGCGTTCGGTTAGAGATGTATCAATCAGATCAACAATGGCCTAACGGTCCCATATATCCGCGCCAGCTAACCACGACACGCGGTGCGTTTTGCCCACGGAACCCAAACCGAGATAAAACCCGAATTGATCCGAAACAAAGGCGGAGCCAAGTCGAAATGCCCGCTAAGGGTGTTTAAAGCCCCCGGACGAGGCCGACGGCCTCGGTGCTAAAGCCCGAGGCTGCGCCCGACGATTTCCTTCATGATTTCGGTAGTGCCGCCGTAAATGGTCTGCACACGGGCATCGAGGAACGCCTTCGCGACCTTGTATTCGCGCATGTATCCGTAGCCTCCGTGCAGTTGCACGCAACGGTCGACCAGACGCACCTGGGCCTCGGTGGTCCACCATTTGGCCATCGCGGCCTGTTCGGCGGTCAGTTTGTCCTCGAGGTGAAGTTTGATGAATTCGTCCACCATGATTCGCACCGCGGTGGCTTCGGTCGACAATTCGGCAAGCAGGAATCGGCTGTGTTGGAAGGAACCGATCGACTTTCCGAACGCCTTGCGTTCCTTGACGTAGGAAATGGTGTCCTCAAGCACCGACTCCATTGCGGCCGCAGCCATGACCGCCAGCGAAATTCGTTCCTGCGGCAAGTTCTGCATGAGATAGATGAAGCCCATGCCCTCCTCGCCGATCAGATTCTCGACAGGCACTTTGACATCGGTGAACGACAACTCAGCGGTGTCCTGGGCGTCCAGGCCGACCTTGTCGAGGTGACGTCCGCGTTCGAAGCCCGCCATCCCGCGCTCCACGGCCAGCAGGGAAAACCCTTGCGCGCCCTTGTCCGGGTTGGTTTGGGCCACCACGATGACCAGGTCGGCGTTGATGCCGTTGGTGATGAATGTCTTGGACCCATTGAGGATGTAGTGGTCACCCTCTTTGACCGCGCGCGTCTTGATGCCTTGAAGGTCGCTGCCGGTGCCGGGTTCGGTCATGGCGATCGCGGTGATCATCTCGCCGGTGGCGAACTGGGGCAACCAGCGCTCCTTCTGCTCCCGGGTGGTCAGATTGAGCAGATAGGGCGCGATGACGTCGTTATGCAGGGCGAAACCGAGACCGCTGTACCCGCCGGCCACGGTCTCTTCGGCGACGATGGTGTTGTAGCGAAAGTCCGGGTTGCCGCCGCCGCCGTACTCCTCCGGCACCGCCATGCTCAGGTAACCCTGCTTGCCGGCCTCCAGCCACACCCCGCGGTCGACGATCTTGTCTTTCTCCCACTGAGCGTGGTGCGGCGCGACGTGCTTGTCCAGGAACGCCCGGTAGGACTCCCGGAACAACTCGTGCTCAGGTTCGAACAGGGTGCGGGAATAGTTGACGGCCTTGGCCACGATGACCTCCGGGTAGGGATTTTGCGACTGCCCTGAGAATAGACCAACCGGATGGTTGGGCGCCAAATCCGGCTCCCGCGCTTCTACGAGGTGCTGTAGGCCTCGAGGCCGGCGGCGAGCGCGGCCGGCACCCGGGCCTTCACCCGCGTGCCCTGCTCGGTGTGCTCGGTGGCATCGACCCGACCGTCGCTGTGCAACCGGGCGACCAGATCGCCGCGGTCGTAGGGGATCGTCACGTCGACGGCCACCTCGCGGGGCTCGACCAACTCTGAAAGCCGGGTGCGCAGCCGGTCGAGACCTTCGCCGGTGTGGGCCGAGACGAACACCGCGCCGGGCAGCACCCTTCGCAACTGCGTCAGCGTCAGGTCGTCCGCGACGTCAATCTTGTTGACCACCAGCAATTCTGGCGCAGGCGCGGCGTGGTGATCATTCTGCACCTCGCGGATGACCTTGTGCACCGCCTCGATCTGAGCCATCGGGTTCACATCGGAGCCGTCGACTACATGCACCAGCAGATCGGCGTCGACGACCTCCTCCAGGGTGGATCGGAACGCCTCGATCAGTTGGGTCGGAAGGTGTCGGACGAACCCCACGGTGTCGGTCAGAACCACCGGCCGGCCGTCGTCGAACTGTCCGCGCCGCGTGGTGGGTTCCAATGTGGCGAACAGCGCGTTTTCCACCAGGACCCCGGCGCCGGTGAGGGCGTTGAGCAGGCTGGACTTGCCGGCGTTGGTGTAGCCGACGATCGCGATCGAGGGCACATCGCTGTGCAGACGACGGCTGCGCTGGGTGTCGCGGACCTGTTTCATGTCCTTGATCTCGCGGCGCAGCTTCGACATCCGCTCGCGGATCCGGCGACGGTCGGTCTCGATCTTGGTCTCGCCGGGCCCACGGGTGCCCACGCCGCCGCCGCTGCCACCGGCGCCACCGCCCTGTCGCGACATCGACTCGCCCCAGCCGCGCAACCTCGGCAGCATGTACTGCATCTGGGCCAACTCGACCTGCGCCTTGCCCTCCCGACTGGTGGCGTGCTGGGCGAAGATGTCCAGGATCAGCGCCGTGCGGTCGACGACCTTGACCTTGACCACCTTCTCCAGCGCGTTGAGTTGGGCCGGACTCAATTCGCCGTCGCAGATCACGGTGTCGGCTCCGGTCGCGGTGACGATCTCGCGCAACTCCTGAGCCTTGCCGGAACCGATATAGGTCGCCGGGTCGGGTTTGTCGCGACGCTGGATGATGCCCTCCAAGACCTCCGAGCCGGCGGTCTCGGCCAGCGCGGCGAGTTCAGCAAGGCTGGCGTCGGCGTCCGCGGCGCTGCCGTCCATCCACACCCCGACCAGAACCACGCGTTCCAGCCGCAGTTGCCGGTACTCGACTTCGGAGACGTCAGCGAGTTCGGTGGACAGCCCGGCCACGCGGCGCAGCGCGACGCGGTCCTCGAGGGCGAGTTCGCCGAGGCTAGGGTCGGCGTGGGATGCGGTCACGTCAAAGTCAGTCATACGCATCCGATGGTGTCACGCACCGACAAACTCTCGCATCCGAATTACGTTGCGATTCATCGTTGAGCGTGCCACCAGGCGTCGGCGAGTTCTCCGCGTGCCAGCAGAACCGACGGTCCGCGCAGGTAACTCGTGGTGTCGCTGACCTCGACGTTGACCTCACCGCCGGGAACCCGGACCCGCACAGCGCCGATCTGTGCGCCGTCGTGGTCCAGTGCGGCTAGGGCGGCGGCCACCGTTCCGGTGCCGCAGGACCGTGTCTCACCCACGCCACGCTCGTGAACCCGCATGGACACCACCCCATTCACCGGTGCGGTCAACACTTCGATGTTGACCCCGTCGGGGAACTGGGCGTGGTCGAACTCGACCGGGCCGGCGACGTCGAGCGCGCTCAGCCCGTAGGCAGTCAGGTCCGGAACCAGACAGGCCAGATGCGGGTTGCCGACGTCGACAGCCATGCCGGTCAGCCGTCGTCCGCCGACAGTTGCGGTACCGGCGCCGAGCCGATTGGCCCTACCCATGTCGACGGTGACGTCGGCGGTGACGTCGTCGGCGCGGTGCACGACGACCGGTCGCGGCCCAGCCAGCGAGCCGACCACGAACTCGTCGCGATCCTCCAGTCCGCTGACCCGTAGGTAGTGGGCGAACACCCGCGCGCCGTTACCGCACATCTGCGCGGTCGAGCCGTCGGCGTTGCGGTAGTCCATGAACCAGTCCCCCGCTGCAACGCCGTCGGGGAGTCGCTCAATCACGCCGGCGGCGATCGCCGCACCCGCGGTGGTGACCCGCAGCACGCCGTCCGCCCCCAGTCCGCGCCGGCGGTCGCACAGCGCGGAAACCGCCGCGGGCGCCAACGTCAACCGCGCCGCCAGATCGGGCAGCACCACGAAGTCGTTCTCGGTGCCATGCCCCTTGGCGAAAATCATCTGAACCGCTTCTCAACGCAGGCACAGCATGCGTGCTCGTCATCGGTTCGAATCACCTGCTCAGGATACGTGACGCCACTGCGCGACCGCGGCGTCGAGCAGACCGGTCGTGGATCCATCCAGCCAGCGGATGCGGGTATCGCGTCGAAACCATGATCGTTGGCGGCGCACGTAGCGCCGGGTCCCGGTGAAGGTCGACTCGCGAGCACGGTCAACGTCGGCTGCGGCCGCACCCCCGTCGAGGGCCTCGATCACCTGCGCGTAGCCCAGTGCGCGAGCGGCGGTCACGCCGTCGCGCAGGCCGCGATCCAGCAGTGTGCGCACTTCCCCGACCAGGCCGGCCGTGAACATCGCATCGGTGCGCTCCCGGAGCCTGACGTCGAGAGTCGCTGTGTCCCAGTCTAATCCGAAGATCACGGTGTCCCAGCGTGGCTCACCGATGCGGGGCGCCGAGGCAGCGAAGGGGCGGCCGGTGAGTTCGATCACCTCCAGGGCGCGCACGATCCGGCGACCGTCGGTGGTCAGGATCGCCGCGGCGGCGGCGGGATCCCGGCCGGCGAGTTCGACGTGCAGGGCGGCCGATCCGATGTCATCGAGGCGCGCTTCCCATCGGGCGCGCACTGCTGCGTCAGTGGCCGGAAACTCCCACTCATCGAGCAGCGACTGGATGTAGAGCATCGACCCGCCGACGATAATCGGTACGGCGCCGCGGGTGGCGATGGACTCCACATCGGCGACGGCCGCCTGCTGATAGCGCGCGACGGTTGCGGTCTCGGCGACGTCGAGCACATCGAGTTGGTGATGCGGAATGCCCCGACGGTCGGCGATACCGACCTTCGCCGTACCGATGTCCATGCCGCGGTACTGCTGCATGGCGTCGGCGTTGACGATCTCGCCACCGAGATGTTCGGCCAATGCGAGTGCGAGTTGGGACTTACCCGTTCCGGTGGGCCCGATGACGGCAATGGGCCGCGACAATTAATCCCCCGGAGTCCACGTGCCGACGAAATATCCGACACCGTAGGGCGCACCGCGTATGAACTCCTTGGCCGCACGCGGTTTCGGTTCGCAGAGCCCCGCGAGTACCTGGTAGGCGACCCGCCCGATGACGCCGTTCGGCAGTCGGGTCAGCGCAACGGCGTTCCCGGTGGCGAGGGCGTCGTCGAGGGCAGCCTGCACCGGCTCGGAATCGGGGTCATAACCGCCGGGTGCACTCTGGGTCAGGGTATTGGCACCGTCTGCCACCACCAGGACTCCGATAGCGTCGGCTGCTTCATTGATAGCCGCACGCAGCTCGCGGCCGCGGGCAAGCGCGGCGTCGACATCATGATCGGCGGAGTAGACCCGCACCTCTACCCGGGCGGCCGGATTCGCCTGCCCGCGAAGCCAACCGGCAATCAGCGCACACAGTGGCAAGTCGGTGACCGCGTCCGGCGCGTCCGGAGCGAGCAACACGGGAACATCGATGCCGTACCCGGCGAAGGTGCCGCGGGTGGTGGGTTCGATGAGCCGATCCGTCTGGCCGACGCCGATGACGATCCAGCGATCCGGCAGCGTGGCAGCCGCGGCGATCACGGCATCATGGAAATCGGCGACCTCCTCGGCGGCCGCACCGGCGAGTTCGGGCACCAGGACCGGTGCCGAGGGAGTCAGTGCGATGGCTGCCAACACGGCACCAACGCTAGCCTCCGCTACCCGCAACGTGCGGGCCAGCGGGCTACGAGGTTGGTCCGGCACGCCCCGTATGCGAAGAACGAACCCCGAACCTGCGCCCGAATACGCACCGGAACTGGTTCAATACCCACGAGGCCGACTTCAGATGGTCGATCTCAGGGCACTATCGGCGCCGCTTCGCGCGGCAGGTGCGCGGGTGTCTCGCGCGGAGGGTTAGGTGAGTCGCAGTCATGACGATCGAGGACACCCAGGCCGGCGGATCCGCTGAGTCCACCCCCGAGTCCACCCCCGAGTCCACCCCCGAGTCCACCCCCGAGTCCACGTCCGAGTCCACGTCCGAAGCCACCGGCAGTCCGGCGCCCAGGCCTGCACCGCGGCCGGGACCGCCGCGGCCGGTGGCCCGCGCAGGGGCGCCGACGAAGCCACTGCCGGCACCGACGGTCAGCGACCCCCGGAAGTTCGGCAGGGTGGCCGACGACGGAACGGTTTATCTGATCACCGCCTCGGGTGAACGGGTCGTCGGCTCCTGGCAGGCCGGTGAACCCGACGCCGCGTTCGCCCATTTCGGGCGGCGCTTCGACGATCTGGCTACTGAGATCACGCTGATGGAGACCCGGCTGGGCGCAGGCACAGGTGATGCTCGCAAGATCAAGGCGGCAGCCGCTTCGTTGGCCGAAACACTCTCCACCGCAAACGTTTTGGGTGACATAGATGCGTTGGCTGCACGACTCACAGCGATCGCCGACCAGGCCGCAGAGACGGCCCAGGCCGAGCGCGCCCGCCGCGACGAACAGCGCGCCGAGCAGACCGCGCGCAAGGAGGCTCTGGCCGTCGAGGCCGAGGAGATCGCGGCCAACTCGACGCAGTGGAAGATCGCCGGCGACCGGATGCGCATCATCGTCGAGGAGTGGCGCGCGATCACCGGTCTGGACCGGAAGACCGATGACGCACTGTGGAAGCGGTATTCGGCGGCCCGGGACGCCTTCAACCGCCGTCGCGGCGCGCACTTCGCCGAATTGGATCGCGAACGCGTCGGCGTCAAAGAGGCCAAGGAACGGCTGTGCGAGCGGGCCGAGGAACTGTCCGGTTCCACCGACTGGGCCCCCACCGCGACGAAGTTCCGCGACCTGCTCAACGAATGGAAGACGGCAGGCCGGGCCTCCAAAGACCTCGACGATGCGCTGTGGCACCGGTTCAAGACGGCTCAGGACACCTTCTTCGCGGCGCGCAATGCAGTCAGCGCCGAACGCGACGCCGAGTTCCAGGCCAACGGTGAGGCCAAGGAGAAACTGGTAGCCGAGGCGGAGAAGATCGACATCGACAACCTCGACGCCGCCCGCGCGGCACTGCGCAGCATCACCGACAGGTGGGATGCGGTCGGCAACGCGCCACGGGACCGCTCGGCCGAGTTGGATCGACGCCTGCGGGCGGTGGAGAAGAAGATCCGGGACGCCGCCGAGTCAGATAAAGCCGATCCGGAGGCCCAGGCCCGCGCCGAGCAGTTCCGGACCCGTGCCGAACAATTCGAGCGCCAGGCCGAGAAGGCCGCCGCCGCGGGCCGGACCAAGGACGCCGAGCAGGCTCGGGCCAGTGCCGAGCAGTGGCGGCAGTGGGCCGACACCGCGGTGGCGGCACTGTCGAAAAGGCGTTAGCCGGCCTGATCGGTTGACGGTGGCAAGTGGTCGGTAGCTCGCCCACCGCTGCCGTCGAGGCCGTCCAGAAGCTGCCTCGCCTGTTGATCGGCCGCCTCCTGACGACGTTGAGACTCGGCCGCCAACTGCACCGCGGTGCGCGTCCACACCACCCGCGCCCAGTGGAAGGTCAGCAGCATCATCGTGATCCAGGCCAGGATGAGCCCGATTCCTGGCCCGGGATGACCCTCGGCAGCGGTCTGCCGGGACCACACGGCCAGCAAGCCGATGGCACTGCCGACAGCCGAACCGGCCAGCGCGATCCAGGCCAGCGTCCAGCGCCGGGTGATCAGCGCGAGCATCGAGAAGCCGACGCCGAAGACCAGGCTGAGCCAACTGAATATCCGCGACGGCAGCGCGATGCCGGCGCTGATCGCTTTGTCATCGCCCATTAGGACATCGACACCTCGTGCCCCGCCGGTGTGCGGCAGGATGAACGACGCCACGAGCACGAAGACCAGAATCGCCACCACGACTCCCCGCGCACCAGGCTCGATTTCACCTGCCACTCGACGCTCCGCGGCCTCTAATTCGCCCCGGTAGGCCTCAAACTCTTCGGCTGATCCTTCAGCGTTCACTGCTGACATCCTGATGTGATCGGTTGTTGCACCGGCGGTTTACCGACTGAGGGCAGCCCGAGGCCGACGGTGCTGGGCCTCCGACCAACCGCATGGGCATCGCCGGCCCGGGTTCGGCGGTAGGACAGCAGCGGCGCGTCAGCGATCAGGTGGTGCGGCGCTGCGCCGGTGACCGTCGTGGTGACGACGTCGCCTGGCCGCACGTCAGTGTCACCGGGGGTGAAATGCACCAGCCGGCCGTCGCGGGCCCGTCCGCTCATCCTGGCGGTGGCGGGGTCCTTGCGACCTTCCCCGCTGGCCACCAGAAGCTCGACGGTACGGCCGATCACAGCCTGGTTCTCCTCGAAGGAGATGGCTTCCTGAAGGTCGATGAGCCGCTGATAGCGTTCCTGCACAACCTCTTTCGGTAGCTGACCATCCATCTCGGCTGCCGGGGTGCCGGGCCGCTTGGAGTACTGGAAGGTGAATGCGGCCGCGAAGCGCGCCCGGCGCACCACATCCAGGGTGGCGGCGAAGTCATCCTCGGTCTCGCCGGGGAATCCGACGATGATGTCGGTGGTGATGGCGGCGTGCGGCATGGCCGCCCGGGCCCGATCGAGGATACCGAGATACTTCTCGGCACGGTAGGAACGGCGCATTAACTTCAGGACCCGATCGGAACCGGACTGCAGTGGCATGTGCAGTGCCGGGCACACATTCGGCGTTGTGGCCATCGCCTCGATGACATCGTCGGTGAACTCGGCAGGGTGCGGCGAGGTGAATCGCACCCTTTCCAGACCGTCGATACGCCCGCAGGCGCGCAGCAGGGATGCAAAGGCACCGCGGTCGCGCGGGGTTTCCTGGTCGGCAAAAAACACACCGTAGGCGTTGACGTTCTGCCCCAGCAGCGTGACTTCGAGGACGCCCTGGTCCACCAGGGACCGCACCTCGGCCAGGATGTCTTGCGGCCTGCGGTCCAATTCCTTGCCCCGCAACGCCGGCACGATGCAAAACGTGCAGGTGTTGTTGCAGCCGACGGAGATCGACACCCAGGCCGCATACGCGGAGTCCCGCGTTGCGGGCAGCGTCGACGGGAACTCCCGCAGGGACTCGGCGATCTCGACCTGAGCCTCGCGGTTGTGCCGGGCCCGCATCAGCAGTGCGGGCAGTGAGCCGATGTTGTGGGTGCCGAAGACGACATCGACCCACGGCGCCTTCTGGAGCACGGTATCGCGGTCCTTCTGAGCCAGACATCCGCCGACGGCGATCTGCATATCCGGGTTGGCCTGTTTGCGCGGCACCAGATGACTGATATTGCCGTAGAGCTTGTTGTCGGCGTTCTCCCGGACCGCGCAGGTGTTGAACACCACCACGTCGGCGTCGGTGCCGTCGGGGGCGCGACGGTACCCGGCGGCGTCGAGAAGACCCGCGAGTCGTTCAGAGTCGTGGACGTTCATCTGGCAGCCGTAGGTGCGGACCTGATAGGTGCGGCCGCCCGCCGTGCCGGGCTTATCGCCCGCCTCGTCCTGGGTCAGCGCTGATGTCACGGACCTCATGGTACGGAGGTGCGGCGATGCCGAGAAACCGCAGGATCGACCGGCAGAGGTCTTCGCACCTGGGTAGGGTCTGCGCATGGCAGTCCCCATGATCTCGATCACGGGCGTCAACAAACATTTCGGCGACCTGCACGTGCTCAAAGACATCAACCTCGACATCGACCGGGGTCAGGTTGTCGTGGTGCTGGGCCCGTCCGGTTCGGGCAAGTCCACGCTGTGCCGGACGATCAATCGCCTGGAGACCACCGATTCCGGCACTATCGCCATCGACGGCGAGCATCTGCCGGTCGAGGGCCGCAAACTGGCTCAATTGCGTTCCGATGTGGGCATGGTCTTCCAGTCGTTCAACCTCTTCGCGCACAAGACGATCCTGGAGAACGTGGCACTGGCGCCGATGAAGGTGCGCAAGATCGCCGGGGACAAGGCCAGGGAGCGCGCGATGGTGCTTCTGGAGCGGGTCGGAGTGGCCAATCAGGCACAGAAGTACCCGGCACAGCTGTCCGGTGGCCAGCAGCAGCGAGTGGCGATCGCCCGCTCGCTGGCAATGGACCCGAAGGTGATGCTGTTCGACGAACCGACCAGCGCCCTGGACCCAGAGATGATCAACGAGGTACTGGCTGTCATGACTGCACTGGCCGGCGACGGGATGACGATGCTGGTGGTCACACACGAGATGGGCTTCGCCCGCCGCGCCGCTGACCGGGTGGTGTTCATGGCCGATGGCGCGATCGCCGAAGATGGCACTCCCACAGAGTTTTTCGACAACCCACAATCGGATCGGGCCAGGGACTTCCTCGGCAAGATTCTCAATCACTAGGACGAGAGGGAAATTCATGCCCCAGATCTCATGGCGTCTGATCGGCACGGCCGTGCTGGCAGTCGCATTGCCGCTGAGCGCAACCGCGTGTGGCGGAGGTGGTGGTGGTGGCGACAAACTTGTCGTCGGAACGAAATTCGACCAGCCGGGTCTGGGGTTGAAGAAGCCCGACGGCACGATGAGCGGGTTCGACGTCGACGTCGCCAAATATGTGGCCAAGGAACTCGGGTACAGCGAGGACCAGATCGAATGGAAGGAGTCGCCGTCGGGCCAGCGCGAAACCCTGATCCAGAACGGTCAGGTCAAGTACATCGTCGCCACGTACTCGATCACCGATAAGCGCAAAGAGAAGGTCGACTTCGCCGGGCCGTATCTGATCACCGGCCAGAGTCTGCTGGTGACCGCCGGTAACACCGATATCACCGGCCCGGAGTCCCTGCAGGACAACAAGAAACTGTGCTCGGTGACGGGATCGACACCCGCGCAGCGCATCAAGGACAAGTACCCGGGTGTGCAACTGCAGCAGTATGACACCTATTCGGCGTGTGTTGAGGCGCTGAAGAATGGCGCGATCGACGCCGTGACCACCGATGAGGTGATCCTGGCCGGCTACGCCGCACAGTCCCCCGGCGACTTCAAGATCGTCGGCAAGCCGTTCTCCGAGGAGCAATACGGCATCGGGTTGAAGAAGGACGACACCGAACTGCGCACCAAGATCAATGACGCACTCGAGAAGATGGAGAAGGACGGCGCGTGGAAGGCCGCATTCGATAAGAACCTCGGCCCGGCCGGCATCACCACCCCCGCGCCACCGCCAATCGACCGGTACTGAGTTCGGCACCCTCGCTAAACCGACGTGGAGATCTTCACCGAGTATCGCGGCGAGATCCTCGAGGCGTTCTGGACCACGATCCAACTCACGGTGTTCTCGGCGATCGGAGCCCTGATCCTCGGCACCGCACTGGCAGCGATGCGGCTTGCGCCCGTGCCGATCCTGAACTGGATGGGCTCCGCCTATGTCAACGTGGTCCGCAACACTCCGTTGACGCTGATCATTCTGTTCTGTTCCTTTGGCTTGGCGCAGACACTGGGTGTGGCACTGGTTGATCCGGATTCACCGACGTCGATTGTCGACAGCAACTTTCGGCTCGCCGTGTTGGGACTGACGCTCTATACCGCGTCATTCGTGTGCGAGACGGTGCGAGCCGGGGTGAACACCGTGCCACTCGGCCAAGCCGAAGCAGCTCGTTCACTCGGGTTCACCTTTGCCCAGAACCTGCGGATCGTGTTGCTGCCGCAGGCATTTCGTGCGGTGATCATCCCACTGGGATCGGTGGTGATCGCATTGATCAAGAACACCACGATCGCCTCGGCGATCGGTGTGGCAGAGGCGGCATTGTTAATGAAAGAGATGATCGAGAACACCGCGGCCCTGATTGTGGTGGGCACCATATTCGCCGTCGGTTTCGTGGTGCTGACCCTGCCACTGGGATTGCTCTTCGGCCGGCTGAGTGAGCGTCTGGCGGTGGCCCGGCAGTGACGAGCGCATCGGTTCTCTTCGATGCCCCCGGGCCTCGGGCCCGGGTACGCAACCAAATCATCTCGGCTGTCGCCCTGGTGTGCGTCGCGCTGGCGGGGTTGGGTGTGCTCGCCAAACTGGCGAACAAGGGACAACTGACCGCGGCGAAGTGGACGCCGTTCCTGACTGCCGATCTGTGGCGGACGTATGTGTTGCCGGGCATCGCAGGCACGCTGACCGCGGCCGCGATATCCATTGTGTTGGCACTGGCCCTGGGGCTGGCACTCGGCGTGGGTCGGTTGTCGCCGATCGCGGCGGTCCGACGGCCGTGCGCGGTGATCGTCGAGTTCTTCCGGGCCATCCCGGTGCTGATCATGATGATCTTCGCCTACTTCCTCTATGCGCTCAACGGCACCTTTGCGTCCAAATACCTCGCGCTGGCCGGGGTCGTAACCGGGCTGACGCTGTACAACGGCGCGGTAATTGCCGAGATCGTCCGTTCCGGCGTCGGGTCGCTGTCCCGCGGGCAGCACGAGGCCGCCGCCGCACTGGGATTGAGTTGGGGGCAGACGATGCGCTCGATCCTGCTGCCCCAGGCCATCACCTCGATGCTGCCGGTCCTGGTGTCGCAGTTGGTGGTGGTACTCAAGGACACGGCCATCGGTTACCAGATCACCTTCGTCGAGATGGTCCGGCAGGGCACGGTGATCGGGTCGACCTACGGGAATTACGTATCCGCACTGATCGTGATCGCGGTGTTGATGATCAGCGTCAACTTCGCACTGTCGGCGGCGGCAACCCGGTTGGAGCGCCGACTCCGGCGTTCACGGCGTGGTACCCGACCACTGGAGGCAGAGGCGATCGAGCAGCGTGGCGCGCCGAGCGCCCGGATCGAGCAGCGTGGCGCGCCGAGCGCACTAATCGAGCCCGGCGACTAACCGATCGCGGTCCGCATGCGCGGACCCTAGACCCGCCGGCGCTGCCGTTCGGCCGCCAGCGCATCGGTGACCACCGCCACGGCCATGCTCTGGTGATAGCCTCGCCGGGCCAGCATGCCGACCAGTCGGCGCATCACCTTCGCGTCGTCACCGTCGGCCAGCACTTCGCGTCGCAGCTTGCGGTCCACGAGTTGCTCGGCCCGCACCCGTTCGGCGCCGGCGTCGATCCCGTCCAGCGCGGCGGTGATCACCTCGGCGTCGACACCCTTGGTCCGAAGCTCAGCGGCCAAGGCGCGCTTGCCTTTTCCAGAGTAGGTATGCCGGGACCGCACCCATTGGGCGGCGAAGTCCTCGTCGTCGACCAAGCCGACCTCGATCAGTCGGCCGAGCACCGTCTCGACGACGTCATCGGGAAAACCATGTTTGGCCATCTTCCCGATGAGTTCGGCGCGACTCCGAGCCCGCGCGGTGAGCAGGCGCAAGCACAGTGCGTGCGCCTGCTCCTCACGGGTCTCAGAAGTCGACGGGAGCGGGCAGGACGTCATCGACGGGTTCGTCGGTCAGCACCGCACCGATGCCGAGCTTCTCCTTGATCTTCTTCTCGATCTCGTTGCCCACGTCCGGGTTATCAACCAGGAAGGTGCGGGCATTCTCCTTGCCCTGGCCCAACTGCTCACCCTCGTAGGTGAACCACGAACCCGACTTGCGAACGAAGCCCTGATCGACACCCATGTCGATGAGCGAGCCCTCACGGCTGATGCCCTTGCCATAGATGATGTCGAACTCGGCCTGCTTGAACGGCGGCGAGACCTTGTTCTTGACCACCTTGCAGCGCGTGCGGTTGCCCACCGCATCGGTGCCGTCCTTGAGGGTCTCGATCCGTCGCACGTCCAGACGCACCGAGGCATAGAACTTCAGTGCCTTTCCGCCGGTGGTCGTTTCCGGACTGCCGAACATCACTCCGATCTTCTCGCGCAGCTGGTTGATGAAGATCATCGTGGTACCCGAGTTACTCAGTGCGCCGGTGATCTTGCGCAGCGCCTGGCTCATCAGGCGGGCCTGCAGGCCGACGTGGCTGTCACCCATCTCGCCCTCGATCTCGGCACGCGGTACCAGCGCGGCCACCGAGTCGATGACCAGGATGTCGATCGCTCCCGACCGGATCAGCATGTCGGCGATCTCGAGTGCCTGCTCACCGGTATCGGGCTGGCTCACCAGCAGTGCATCGGTGTCGACGCCCAGGTTCTTGGCGTACTCGGGGTCGAGCGCGTGCTCGGCGTCGATGAATGCCGCGATACCGCCGGCAGCCTGGGCGTTGGCCACCGCGTGCAGGGCGACGGTGGTCTTGCCGGAGGATTCCGGACCGTAGATCTCGATGATGCGGCCGCGCGGCAGCCCGCCGATGCCCAGCGCCACGTCCAGGGCGATGGAGCCGGTGGGGATGACTGAGATCGGTTGACGAACCTCGTCGCCGAGTCGCATCACCGCGCCTTTGCCGTGATTCTTCTCGATCTGGGCGAGCGCGAGTTCGAGAGCCTTATCGCGGTCGGGGGCTTGCTGTGCCATGGGATATCTCCGTTCGGTGGTGTTCGGTTGACCGGTGTTGGTCAGTTGGCCGTGACGTTAGAGAGGGCCTCTGACAAAACGGGCTGACCTGGAAAGCGACGGTCGAACAAGACCCACAATAACGAACATGTGTTCGATGGCAAGCAAGGCGCGCGGCGTGTCGGGGACGGGTCCGGGCGCGGCCGACTACCGCTGACCGCGGGCCAGGCCCGCTACCACTGGTCGCGGGGCACATCGAAGTCGGCGCACAGCGCCCACCACACGTCGCGGGGGTCGACGCCGTCCTCGATGGCCTGGGTGGCGGTCCGTCCGCCCAGTTGGGTCAGGACGTGATCCACCACGACCGAGGCGCCGCGAACAGTTCCGAACCGCTCATCAACAAGTTCGCGGAATTGCGTCAATCGCACGCCCATGAACCTACCCAGAACTACACGGCAGCACGGCACACCGCCACCGGGTCGGACACCCCGGCGATGGATTCCCCGGCCCGGCGCGCCGCCTGCCGGTAGCCCGGATCTGACAGCACCTCGGTGACACCGGCAATCAACGCATCAGCACTGAGCGGCCGGACTAGTCGCGCACTCCCCTGTCGCACAACGCGATTCGCCAATTCCCACTGATCGCCGCCACCGGGAACCACCACCATCGGCACCCCGGCCAGCAGTGTCTTGGACAACATGCCGTGGCCGCCGCCGCACACCACGACATCGGCCTGACGCAGCAGATCATCCTGGCGGCCCAGCCCCACCACGGCCCACGGTGGCACCACGACGTCGTCGCCACCGGACCCGGATGACACCAGCTGCGACACCACCAGTCGGGAGCCGACCGGCAGGGTCTCTCCCGGGATGAGATGTTCCAGCGCCAGTTCGGCAAGCCCGGCGGTGCCGGTGCTGGCCGTCGAGGGTGCCACCACGATCACCGGCCCGGCGCCGGGCGGCAACGCCAAAACATCCGTGGTCGGCTCGAAGTGCAGCGGGCCGACGACGACCGCCTCAGCCGGCCAGTCCGGACGCGGCACCTCCAGGGCCGGCAGGGTGGCGATGAGCCGACGCCGCGGACCGGGATCCATGCCTGGCAGTCCGATCCCCTGCCGAGCCTGGGCGCGCTGGCGCCCACCGGCCCGTATCGAACGCGCGGTGAACTCCCGCATGATCGAGTCACGAAGGCGTCCCCTAATCCCGGTGCCGGGCGCGAGCCCACTGCCGATCGGCGGCAGGCCCCGCGACGGCAGATACAGCGGGTGCGGGCTGAGTTCAATCCACGGGATGCCGGCAAGCTCGGCCGCCATCCCACCGCACACGGTGATGACATCCGAGACCACCAGATCGGGCTGCAGATCGCGCAACACCGGCAGGTTCAGCGCCGCCATCCGCGCGGCCCGGTGGTGCAGTTTTGCGCCCGCATCGGTGTCATCGTCTGACTCGTCGGGGTCCAGGCCGAGAAGTTCGACGACGTCCAGACCTGCACGCCGCGCGGTGTCGAGCCATCCGGTGCCGGTCAGCAGCACCGGGTCGTCGCCGGCAGCGGCAAGACGCAAACACAACGCGATCGCGGGAAAGACGTGGCCTGCTTCCGGTCCGGCGACCAGGGCGACCCGCATTGGGCCCACCCTGCCATAGCCGTCGGCCTAGGCTAGCGAGCATGACTGAGCAACCGACCGACCAACGAACGATCAGCTCTCAGATCGACAACGCACACACCGTCGAGGTCTTTTTGGCCGCCCTGCAGGATCAGGACATCGACGCCGCAGGCGCGGTTCTCGACGAGCGCCTGGTCTATCAGAACGTCGGATTCCCGACTATCCGCGGCCGGGCCCGCGCGATGAAGCTCTTCCGCAGCATGGAAGGCCGGGCGAGATTCGAGGTGAAGACACATCGCATTGCCGTGAACGGGTCGACAGTGCTGACCGAACGCACCGACGCCCTGGTGTTCGGCCGGCTGCGCCTGCAGTTCTGGGTGTGCGGAGTGTTCGAGGTGACAGACGGCCGGATCACGCTGTGGCGGGACTACTTCGACATGTTCGACTTCACCAAGGCGCTCGCGCGCGGGGTGGTCGGCGCCGTCGTTCCAGCGCTTCGGCCCACGCTGTAACGCGACCGTGGGCCGTAGGTACGGCCAGCTCGGCAAAAATGTCCATAGACCCCACGGTCGGCGGGGTCACCGGCCCGCAGGTCGCGATAACCGGCCCTGGCCGAGTTCCTCGAAAGCCTGCGCCCAGCCCAGAAGTCGATCGGTGGCGTCGGTCAACTCACTGCGGTAGCGCTGCTGGGACATCGGAGCGGTCCCGTCGGCGCTCACCGATGACACCACATGCGCAGCGGCGGTCACCATCTCGTTGTACTGACGCACACCGCTGTTGAGTTGCGCGGTGAACGCGTTGATCGTCGGCGCCAGATAGGCCCGGATATCGGGGTTCTCGCCGGCCGCACGCTCCATGGATGCAACCTCCGCCGCCGTCGCCGCCATCGTCGCCGCAGATCGACCGGCTGCTGCGGTGAGTTCGCGAATCTCCATGGGCGGCAGCATGTTTCCTCGCCCCATCACAGCAAGCAGCGAGTGCAGCCCTCGCTCCGAGGCGCCCAGCGCCGACATCGCGGGCCGGGCAACCGAACCGTGCGGCGGCAGCCGGCGTGCACTGGCCTGACGCAGCGGCGGCAGCGGCTCCCCGCGCAGCCACCGGTACCGCAGCAGCAACAGCGTTGCGGGTGCGGCGGCACCGGCGCCGATCAGTCCGGTGATCAGCAGGCCCCACACCGGGGTGTTCCACGACGCCAGCAGCCCGGTGACCAGAACCCAGAACGCCGAGGTGACGCCGAAGAACAACCCCAGCCGCAACGCCCATCGCCGCTTTCGCAACAGCCGAGCCCGCGGGTCGGATGCAGCGCTCAGTTTCTGCGCTGCGGCGTCGGCGTACTCCGCGGCCGCGTCGATACCGCGCTGCAATGCCGAGCGTCGCGGGCGCGAGGCGAAGCCCGACTGGTCTGTCCTGACCGCCATCGAGTGTTCGCCTCCTGCTGAATGGGCCTACTGGCCGAGCGGCTGCTCGGGCTCCGGTGCACTGATCGGGGTGGCCGGCGTCGCGGTGGCGGCACCACCGGACGGCAGCGCGTCACCGCGCATCGAGGCGCGGATCTGCTCAAGGCGGGAGTGCCCGGCCATCTCCACACTGGCCGATTGCACTTCCATCATCCGGCCCTGAACCGAGTTCTGGGCGAGCTCCGCAGAGCCCATCGCGTTGGCGTAGCGGCGCTCGATCTTCTCGCGGACCTCGTCGAGGTTGGGCGTGGTTCCCGGCGCGGCGATCTCGCTCATCGACCGCAGCGAGGCGCTGACCTGTTCCTGCATCTTCGCCTGCTCCAGCTGGCTGAGCAGCTTGGTGCGTTCGGCGATCTTCTGCTGGAGCGCCATCGCGTTCTGCTCGACGGCCTTCTTGGCCTGGCCCGCGGCCTGCAGGGCTTGGTCGTGCTGGAGCTTGATGTCCTCGACGCTCTGCTCCGTGGTGACCAGTTGGGCGGCGAAAGCCTCGGCGGCGTTGGTGTACTCGGCGGCCTTCGTGGCGTCACCGGCCGCGGCAGCCTGGTCGGCGAGCGTCAGGGCCTGGCGCACATTGGCCTGCAGCTTCTCGATATCGGCCAGTTGACGGTTCAGCCGCATCTCCAGCTGTCGCTGATTACCGATGACCTGAGCGGCCTGCTGGGTGAGTGCCTGGTGCTGCCGTTGGGCGTCTTCAATCGCCTGCTGGATCTGCACCTTGGGATCGGCGTATTCGTCGACCTTGGAGCCGAACAGCGCCATCAGGTACTTCCACGCCTTGACGAACGGATTGGCCATGTGTGTTGCCCCGCCTTCGAATGAGTGCCGCGTTATCAGAGTCGACGCCCAATTTATCGGTTCCGACGCCGCCACCACACCCGGGTCGCCAACTCCGTTACGGAAATCCGGCGAATCACTCGATTCAGGCGACTGCCATGGCCGCCGGATGCGGGATGACGACAGTGGTGGGGACGCTGATCGCGACGGCGGCGCTCCGTTCGACCGCCTCCTGGCAGGCCATTTCGGTGCCGGCGTCGCACAGCACACGCGACAGTGGCACGTCCAGGGCGGCGCAGATCGCGCTCAACAACTCGCTGGAGGCCTCCTTGCGGCCTCGCTCCACCTCGGAGAGGTAGCCCAGGCTCACCCGCGCCGAATCCGAAACCTCGCGCAAGGTGCGCCCCTGTGACGTGCGGGCACGTCGCAACACATCACCGATCACTGCTCGCAGCACTACAGCCGCCATGGCGCATCCTCCTTGAGTCGTCGCAATTACCTACTGCAACGCCGGAGTTGGCCGCGTGGTTCCCGCCCCGCGCGCTCAGTTGGCGACGGGCTTGACCCGTAGAGCCGACGACAGATAGTCCAGTCCGGTCACGACCGTCAGCACGATCGCGGCGCCCATGACCACCCACGCCACCGTCAGCCAAGGTCCTGACCAGGTATTCAGCGGCAGAATGAACAATCCGATGGCGATCGCCTGAATCAGGGTTTTGAGCTTGCCGCCACGACTTGCCGGGATGACTCCGCGGTTCAGGACCGCAAACCGCAGCACTGTGATCCCTATCTCACGCACCAGGATGACCACCGTCACCCACCACGGCAGGTCGCCGAGCATCGACAAGCCAATCAGCGCCGAACCGATCAACAGCTTGTCGGCGATCGGATCGGCCAGTTTGCCGAACTCCGTTTCCAGTCCATAGGTACGGGCCAGCCAGCCATCGAGTCGATCGGTGATCACTGCCACGGCGAAGACAGCGAATGCCGCGACCCGACTGCCGGACTGATGGCCGTCACCGGCGAAGAGGAAGAACAGGAATACCGGCACCAGGAGTAGGCGCAGCACCGTCAGCAGGTTCGCGAGGTTGACCACCCCGACGCGCGGAACCGTCGGCGGAGTTTGGGAGTTGCCCGGCACAGCAAACAGCGTATCGGTTGCCGAGCGCCACGGGCTGCTAGCGATAGGGTTCTCCGGTGACTGACGCGCGTGCGGACGGCTTGAGCCGTGACGTGGCCATCCGGCGCGCCCGCACCTCCGACGTCCCCGAGATCAAACGACTAGTGGACACCTACGCCGGGAAGATCCTGCTGGAGAAGGACCTCGTCACGCTGTATGAGTCGGTTCAGGAGTTCTGGATCGCCGAAGCCGGCGACCGGGTGCTCGGTTGCGGCGCGCTGCATGTGTTGTGGGCCGATCTGGGCGAGGTGCGAACGGTGGCGGTGGACCCGAGCGTGAAGGGCCGCGGTATCGGACACGCGATCGTCGACCGGCTGCTGGAGGTGGCACGCGAACTGCAGCTGCGGCGGTTGTTCGTGCTGACCTTCGAGACCGAATTCTTCGGCAGGCACGGATTCACCGAGATCGAGGGGACTCCGGTCAATGCCGAGGTGTACGAGGAGATGCGCCGCTCCTACGACGTGGGCGTCGCGGAGTTCCTCGACCTGAGCTACGTCAAGCCCAACATCCTGGGCAACACCCGAATGTTGTTGGTGCTCTGACATGTTGTTGTTGCTCTGACATGTTGTTGTTGCTCTGACCTCGCGCGACGATCAAGCGGCCCCTAGGCCGCGCTGAGGAGCGCGAGCATCGGGTAGAAGTCCACCCAGCGCGGCGATCAGATGTCCTCGGGCACCCCGCCGCCGTCCGCGTAACCGTCACCATCGACGTCGTCGCTGCCACTGTCACCCCGGATCGAACCCAGCGTCGCCGCCAGTTCGTCCGGCTTGATTAAGACCTCACGGGCTTTGGAACCCTCGGATGGTCCGACGATGCCCTGGTTCTCCATCAGATCTATCAATCGGCCGGCCTTGGCGAAACCGACCCGCAGCTTGCGCTGCAGCATCGAAGTCGACCCGAACTGGCTGGACACCACCAACTCGACGGCTTGGAGCAACAGGTCCATATCATCGCCGATATCGGGGTCGACGTCGGCGCGATCCCCGCTGGGCTTGGCCGCGGTGACGCCGTCGGTGTATTCGGGTTCAGCCTGGTCCTTGCAGGCCTGCACGACGGCGTGAATCTCCTCGTCGCTGATGTAGGCACCCTGCAACCGGATCGTCTTGTTGGTACCCATCGGCAGGAATAGGGCATCGCCCATACCGATCAGCTTCTCCGCGCCGGGCTGATCCAGGATCACGCGGCTGTCGGTCAGTGACGATGTCGCGAACGACAGGCGGGACGGCACATTCGTCTTGATCAGACCGGTCACCACGTCCACCGACGGGCGCTGGGTGGCCAGCACCAGGTGGATACCGGCCGCGCGGGCCTTCTGGGTGATCCGCACGATGGCCTCTTCTACGTCGCGCGGCGCGGTCATCATCAGGTCGGCCAACTCGTCGACGATCGCGACGATGTAGGGGTACGGCTTGTACACCCGTTGGCTGCCCAGCGGTGTGGTGATCTCCCCCGACCGGACCTTGGAGTTGAAGTCGTCGATGTGGCGCACCCGGGAGGCCTGCATGTCCTGATAGCGCTGTTCCATCTCCTCGACCAACCAGGTCAATGCGGCGGCCGCTTTCTTCGGTGCCGTGATGATCGGGGTGATCAGATGCGGAATGCCCTCATACGGTGTCAGTTCCACCATCTTGGGGTCGATGAGGATCATCCGCACCTCTTCCGGTGTGGCCCGGGTCAGCAGCGACACCAGCATCGAGTTGACGAAGCTGGACTTGCCGGATCCGGTGGAGCCGGCCACCAGCAGGTGCGGCATCTTCGCCAGGTTGGCCGAGATAAAATCACCCTCGATGTCCTTGCCGAGACCGATGACCAGCGGGTGGTGGTCGCGGCGGGTCGAGGCGGCGGTCAGCACGTCGGCCAGTCGGACCATTTCGCGGTCGGTGTTGGGCACCTCGATGCCGACGGCGGATTTGCCGGGGATCGGCGCCAGCATCCGAACGCTCTCGGTGGCCACCGCGTAGGCGATATTGCGTTGCAGCGCAGTGATTTTCTCGACCTTGACCCCGGGGCCAAGTTCCACCTCGTAGCGGGTGACGGTCGGCCCGCGGGTGCAACCGGTGACGGCGGCGTCCACCTTGAACTGCTGCAGAACCGAGGTGATGGAGTCCACCATCTGATCGTTGGCCGAGCTGCGCCGCTTGGGTGGGTCACCGGCGATCAGCAGATCCAGTGACGGCAGGGAGTAGGGACCGTCCACCACGCGGCCGATCGCCTTGGTCTCCTGCCTCAGTTTTTCGGTCTTGGGTGTCTCTGCCTTGGGTGTCTCGGAGTTGGGAGCGGCGGGCTTCTTACGGCGGGGTCTGATCGGTTCGGTGACGGTAGACATCCCGGTGGCCGGTTCATCGAGGGGGTAGTTGTCATACGGTGTTCCGACCGGACCCGCAGCACCGGGCCAGGATTGCGATTCGTCGGCACTGTAGGCGCGCGGATCGTCGTAGTAACCGTCCGAGAAGTCCTCGGCTGCACCATCTTTGGCGTTATGCAACGCTGCTTCGTCGTCAATACCGTCGGGGTAGTCGTCGTCGAAGTCGTCCGCGTAGCGGCCGCGAGTGGCGAACATGGTGTAGAGCGTCGCGGGAAGTTCGCGAATGGTGGTGCCGGTGATCAACAACACGCCGAACAGCGCGGCACCGATCAACAACGGTGCGGCGATCCACGCCGTCAGCCCGTCCGACAGGGGGCCGCCCATGGCGAACCCGATGAAACCGCCCGCACGTTGCCGGGCGGCCGGGTCGGCGGGAGAGCCCGACCACAGGTGCCACAGGCCCAGAACCGGCAGGGCGATCATCGCCGAACCCAGGACCAGACGCGGACGGGCTTCCGGATAGGGCTCAGTGCGCATGAGGATCACCGCGATGGCGGCGATCAGCAACGGCAGCAGGACCACCGCCCCGCCAACAAAGGTCCGCAGGCCCGTATCGATCCACGCTCCGACCGGGCGGGCGGCGTCGAACCAGGACGCCGCGGCAATGATCACGGCGAGTGCCATCAGTGCCAGAGCGACACCGTCGCGGCGATGTCCGGGTTCGATATCGCGGGCGCGGCCGACCGAACGCGCCGTCGATCCGGCACCCCGGGCCACCAGGAACCAGGTCGCACGGGCGGCCCGGCCGCTGGCCGCGGTCGCGACGGCGAACGTCGACGGGCCCTTCTTGGCTGGCGCGGCAGGCTTGCGGGCCGGGGTTTTGCGGCGCGCCTGGGCCGGCTTCGCCGGTTGAGTTTTGCCCTTTGAACTGGTCGTTCGCACGCCAGAGCGAGCGGCCGTCTTATTCGCCATGCGGGGAAGATTAGTCCCTCTAGTCCCATCTGCACCACCCGCAACACGGATCTCGCGGCGCGCCGTTGCCAGACCGCAATCAATCGGCGAAAGCAGACCTCAGGGCACTCCGGCGGGCCAGGGCCGCATCGTGGCGGGTGCGCTCCAACTCCGTGACCGGGACCAGCTGTGGAACCGCGACCGGGTTTCCGGCATCGTCAACGGCCACCATGGTGAAGTAGGAACTGTTGGTGTGTCGGCGGGTGCCGTCCCGAATATTCTCGGTATCGACCCGAATGCCCACCTCAAGTGAGGTGCGGCCGGTGTAGTTCACGGTGGCCGAGAAAGACACCAACTCCCCCACCAGGATGGCGTCCCGGAACAGCACGCGGTCCACCGACAGGGTCACCGCATAGGTGCCCGCGTACCGGCTGGCACACGAGTACGCCACCTGGTCCAGAAACTTCAGCAGAGTGCCGCCGTGGACCTTGCCGGCGAAATTCGCCATGTCCGGAGTCATCAGGACCGTCATGTACAACGACTTCTTATCGGTGCTCTGCTCCACTACGGTGGCCTTTCGTTCATCGGCCACATTACGAGCAGCCTGCCTTTACGGTGGTCTGCGGACACCCCCACCGCCCAAGGAGCCAAACACATGCCGGTCGTCGTCGTCGCCTCGTTCACCGCCAAGCCGGAGTCCACCGACACCGTGCGCGCCGCCTGCGTGCAGGCTATTGAAGCGGTCCACGACGAACCGGGCTGTGAGTTGTACTCGCTGCACCAGACGGGCGACACCTTCGTGTTCGTCGAACAGTGGGCCGACGCCGATGCGCTCAAGGCCCACGGCTCCGCGCCGGCCATCGGCGTCCTGTTCGGCGCGATCGGCGAGCACCTCGCCGGCGCGCCCGATATCAAAATGCTCGAGCCCATTGCGGCCGGTGACCCGGCCAAGGGCCAGTTGCGCGCCTGATTTCATGGGTGCACTGGACGGTCAAGTCGCCTTCATCACCGGCGCGGCCCGCGGTCAGGGCCGCGCACACGCGGTCAAACTGGCCTCGGAGGGTGCCGACATCATCGCGGTCGATCTGTGCGATCAGATCGCCAGCGTTCCCTACCCGCTGGCCACACCCGACGATCTCGCGGCCACGGTCAAACTCGTCGAGGACACCGGAGCGCGGATTGTCGCCCGGCAAGCCGACGTCCGCGACCGGGCAGGCCTGAAAACCGCACTGGCCGAGGGCATCGCCGAACTCGGCCGGCTCGACATCGTGATCGCCAACGCCGGGATCGCCCCGATGACCGATGCGAACGCCTGGCAGGACGTCCTCGACGTCAACCTCACCGGTGTGTACAACACCGTCGACGTGGCGATGCGACCGCTGATCAAACAGGGCGATGGCGGATCGGTCGTGCTGACCAGTTCGGTGGTCGGCCTGGTGGGCATCGGTGCCCCGATGGGCGGATCGCTCGGCTACACCGTGGCCAAGCACGGCGTCGTCGGCCTGATGCGCGCCTACGCCAATTTCCTTGCCGCATACAACATCCGGGTCAATTCCGTGCACCCGGCCGGGGTCAACACACCGATGATCGACAACGAGTTCACCCGGTCCTGGTTGGAGGGACTGGCCCAGTTGGACCATGCCGGACCGGATATGACCAACGCCCTTCCGGTGCAGACCCTGGAACCCGAAGATATCGCCAACGCCGTCTTCTGGCTGGTGTCCGATGCCGCGCGCTATGTCACCGGTGTCGCACTACCGGTGGACGCCGGTTTCGTGAACAAGCGCTAGATCTCCAGCACCGTCGGCACGATCATGGGTTGGCGGCGATAGACCTCGCCCACCCACTTGCCGACCGTCCTGCGCACCGCCTGGGCGATCCGCAACGGATCGGTCACCTTGTTGGCGGCCAGCGACTCCAGTTCGTCGACGACTTTCTGAGCAACCGAGTCCAGTGCCTTGGGGTCCTCGGAAAAACCGCGGGAGTACAGATGCGGTGGTGCCGCGATCTTGCCGGTCCCCCGGTGTACGGCCACTGTGACGGCGATGAAACCCGAACTCAGGACTAGTCGCTCGCCCAGGGTCGCCTCGCCGACGTCGCCGGAGACCAGACCATCGATGAACACCTTGCCCACCGGAACCGAACCCGCGATCTTGGCCACGCCCGCCATCAGGTCCACACTGACACCGTTCTCGGCCAGCATGATCGAATCCTCCAGCACGCCGGTACTCACCGCGAGTTTGGCGTTCGCCCGAAGGTGCCGCCAGGTGCCGTGGACCGGCATCACATTGCGCGGCCGCACAGCGTTATAAAGGAAAAGCAGTTCACCTGCATACGCGTGGCCTGAAACATGCACGCGGGCTTGCTGATTGGTGACCACCCGCGCGCCGATCTTCGACAGCGCGTCGATGACGCCGTAGACGGCTTCTTCGTTCCCGGGGATCAGCGAGGAGGACAGGATGATCAGGTCGTCGGCGGTGATCGAAATGCTGCGATGTTCCCCGCGCGACATCCGCGACAGCGCAGACAGTGGCTCGCCCTGGGTGCCGGTGGTGATGAGCACGAGTCGCTCGGGTGCCATCATCTCGGCGGCGGCGATGTCGATGAGGTCGTCGTCGGCGACGTTGAGGAACCCCAACTCTTTGGCGATGCCCATGTTGCGGACCATCGAACGGCCGACGAAGGAGACCCGCCGTCCCAATGCCACGGCGGCGTCGATGATCTGCTGGACCCGGTCGACGTTGGAGGCGAAGCAGGCCACGATGACGCGTCGTCCGTCGGCACCCCGGATGAGCCGGTGCAGAGTCGGACCGACTTCGCTCTCCGACGGTCCGACACCGGGGATCTCAGCATTGGTGGAGTCGCAGAGGAACAGATCGACACCGGCGTCACCGAGACGCGACATTCCCGGCAGATCGGTGGGTCGGCCGTCGGGCGGCAGTTGGTCGAGTTTGATGTCGCCGGTGTGCAGCACCGTCCCGGCGCCGGTATGGATCGCGATCGCCAACGCATCCGGAATCGAATGGTTGACCGCGAAGTACTGGCACTCGAACACCCCGTGCGTACTGCGTTGTCCCTCAGCCACTTCGATGAACTTCGGCTTGATGCGGTGCTCTCGGCATTTTGCCGCAACCAGGGCCAGGGTGAACTTGGAGCCGACCACCGGGATGTCGCCGCGCAGCCTGAGTAGGTACGGGATCGCGCCGATATGGTCCTCGTGCGCGTGGGTGAGTACCAGCGCCTCAATATCGTCGAGGCGGTCTTCGACATGGCGGATGTCGGGCAGGATCAGGTCGACTCCGGGCTCGTCGTGCCCGGGGAACAGCACCCCACAGTCGACGATGAGCAATCGGCCCAGATGCTCGAAAACCGTCATATTGCGGCCGATTTCACCAATACCGCCAAGCGCGGTGACGCGCAGCGCACCTGCGGCAAGTGGGGCAGGCGGAAGCATCGGCTGGGTCATCGCAGTACTGCTGCCGCACGCATATCGGCAGCCAGCTCATCGACTTGGGCTGCCGTGGCGGGCATCTGCGGGAGCCGGGGATCACCGGCGTCGAATCCCTGCAGTCGCAGGCCCGCCTTGGCCAGGGTGACTCCCCCGAGACGGATCTGGGCGGCGTTCAGCGAGCTGAGCGTGACCGCGATCTTGCGTGCGGTCGCAATATCGCCGGAGTTGAAGGCGGTCAACATATCTCGCAGTTGACTTGCCGCGACGTGAGCCCAGACGCTGATGAATCCGACCGCACCCACGGCAAGCCAGGGCAGGTTCAATGCGTCATCCCCCGAGTAGTAGGCCAGGCCGGTCTCGGCCATCACCTGTGCGGCGCCGTTCAGATCGGCCTTGGCGTCCTTGACGGCCACGATATTGGGATGGCGTGCCAGTGTGCGCATGGTGTCCCATTCGATCGGCACCATGGAACGCGGCGGAATGTCGTAGAGCACGATCGGCAACTCGGTGGCGTCGGCGACGGCGCTGAAGTGTGCCACCAGTCCGCTCTGCGGCGGCCGGGAGTAGTACGGCGTCACCACCAGCAGCGCGTGGGCGCCCTCGGCCGCGCAGGCTTTGGCCAGGTGCACGCTGTGCGCGGTGTCGTAGCTTCCGGCGCCGGCAATGACGCGGGCGCGGTCGCCGACAGCCTCCAGCACCGCGCGCAGCAGGGTGAGTTTCTCGGCATCGCTGGTGGTCGGCGATTCGCCGGTGGTGCCGGACAGCACCAGTCCGTCGCACCCGGAGTCGACCAGACGGGCGGCCAGGCGGGCGGCGGTCTCGACGTCCACCGCGCCGTCAGGGGTGAAGGGGGTTGCCATCGCGGTCAGAACGGTGCCCAGGCGGGCGCCGGCGTCGAATCCGCTGCTGCTCACGGACACTGAGGTTACCCGCTGGATCGCCGGGGTCAGCGACGGCGCGGGCTTCTCACAGCGCCCGACGCAGTGCCCCGGCCAGATCGCCGCGCTCACCCGCCGTCACACCGGCCAGTCCCAGCCACGTAGCCATCGTCTGCAACTCCCCAGCCATGGCGTCAGCGACCCGGCGCGCGTCCTGACCCGGCTCGATGAAAGCCCCGATCACCTGAAGCACACCGGCGGACCGGTCGGCCTTGAGATCCACCCGGGCGACCAGGTCCCCGTCGAGCAGCAGCGGCCACACGTAGTAGCCGAACCGACGTTTGGCGGCCGGGGTGTAGATCTCGATGCGGTAGTGGAAACCGAACAATCGCTCGATCCGGGGCCGGAAGAAGATCAGCGGGTCGAAGGGGCACAGCAGGGCGGTTCCCCGGTCGGCGCGCGGTACCGGCTGACCGGCCCGCAGGTAAGCCGGTGCCGTCCAGCCGTCAACCTGCACGGGTTCCAGTTCGCCGGTGGCCACCAGGTCCGCGATGGCGGACTTGGACTGGCCGGGCCGCAGCCGGAAGTAATCGCGGATATCGGCTTCGGTAGCCACGCCCAGTGCGGTCGCCGCGCGCAGCGTCAACTCCCGAACCGCCTCGACGTCGTCGACCTGGCGAGCCACCACGTCGGCGGGCAGCACGCGTTCGACAAGGTCGTAGTGCCGGGCGAATCCGGTGCGGTGCGCCGTCGTCAACACCCCTGAGGCGAACAGCGCCTCGGCCACCCATTTGGTATCAGTGCGGTTCCACCAGGCACCCTTGCCACGCTTGGGCGCGCTCTGCAGGTGCGCCTCGATCTGGCCGGCGGTGCTCGGGCCGAGTTCGACGACGGCAGCCACGACATCGTCGACGAGTCGCGGATTTTTCTCGACGATCTCGACTCCCCAACGGCCACCGGTGTATTCGCGCATCCGCCACCGCAGCAGTGGCCAGTCCTCGATCGCCATCAGCGCCGCCTCGTGCGCCCAGTACTCCACCAGCAGCCGAGGCGATCGGGCGCTGTGACTCCACGCCGCGGCGTCGAGCAGATCGCGGTCGTAGGGACCCATACGACTGAACATCGGTGCGTAGTGCGCGCGCACCGCCACCGACACCGAATCCAGTTGCAGCACCTGAATCCGGCCGATCAGACGGCGCAGGTGCGGGCGGGTCACCGGGCCGGACGGGCGGGGGTCGTGGAAACCCTGAGCGGCCACCGCGACCCGGCGGGCCTGGGCGGCGCTGAGCCTCACGGCCGCAGGAAGCTGTGGAACCGGTAGCGCAGACCCGAAGTGCTGTCCTGCCAGTCACCCGAGGAGCCGATCCAGGACTCCTCGAGCACCGGCGCCAGCGCGTCGTCATCCTCGAGTTGCAGGTCGATCTCCACTTCGGTGACCTCGCAGCGAGTGGCCACCGGAAGTGCGAGGTGGTAAATCTCCGACCCGCCGATCACCCAGGTCTGATCATCGATGGCATCGTCGATCGAGCCGAAGACCTCAGCACCGGGCGCCTCAAAGCCGCTGTTGCGGGTGAGGACGACATTGCGTCGGCCGGGCAGTGGCCGAAAGCGCGCCGGCAGCGAGTCCCAGGTGCGCCGGCCCATCACCACGGTGTGGCCCATGGTCAGCGTCTTGAACCGGGCCAGATCCTCGGGCAGGTGCCACGGGATGGCGCCGTCGCGGCCGATCACGCCGGAGGTCGACTGGGCCCAGATCAGGCCGACGGTCATGGGTGTTTCCTAGACCGCGACCGGGGCCTTGATGGCCGGGTGCGGGTCGTAGTTGAGGATCTCGACATCGTCATAGGTGTAGTCGAAGATCGAATCACGCCTCGCCAGAACAAGTTGCGGGTACGGCCGTGGGTCGCGGCTGAGCTGTTCGGTGACCTGCGCGACGTGGTTGTCATAGATGTGGCAGTCGCCACCGGTCCAGATGAAGTCGCCCACGCCCAAGCCTGCCTGGGCGGCCATCATGTGGGTCAGTAGCGCGTAGCTGGCGATGTTGAACGGCACCCCGAGGAAAAGGTCCGCGCTGCGCTGATACAGCTGGCAGCTGAGCTTGCCGTCGGCGACATAGAACTGGAAGAAGGCATGACATGGCGCCAACGCCATCCGTGGAATGTCGGCGACGTTCCACGCCGAGACGATGATGCGCCGGGAGTCCGGGTCGGTGCGCAACTGCTCCAGCGCGGTGCTGATCTGGTCGATATGCTCACCGCTCGGCGTGGGCCAGGACCGCCATTGCACGCCGTAGACCGGTCCGAGATCGCCTGTGGGAGAAGCCCATTCGTCCCAGATGGTGACACCGTGTTGCTGCAGCCACTCGACGTTGGAGTCGCCTCGCAGGAACCACAGCAGCTCGTAGACCACCGATTTCAGGTGCACCTTCTTGGTGGTGATCAACGGAAAGCCGGCCGAGAGGTCGTAGCGCAACTGGTGGCCGAACACACTGCGGGTGCCGGTGCCGGTGCGGTCGGATTTTGGTGTGCCGTGCTCAAGCACAAGGCGTAGAAGATCCTCGTACGGGGTCGCAATGGGCACGCCGATCAGCTTACGTCCGGGTCCGGGGAGTAGAAACGGTGCCATGCCGACCATCACCGACTCGATCGTCATGCCCGACGGCACCTGCCCCGTCACCCTGGCCATCCCCGAGGGAGCGGGCCCGTGGCCCGGGATAGTGATGTATCCCGACGCCGGCGGCGCCCGGCCGGCCTTCCGGGAGATGGCCGCCAGGCTGGCCGCGCAGGGTTACGCGGTCCTGGTTCCCGACGTGTACTACCGCAGCGGCGACTGGGCGCCGTTCGATATGGCAGGCGTTTTCGGTGACACGGGCGAACGCAACCGGTTGTTCGCGATGATGAAGGCAATCACCCCGGAGGTGATGGCCGCCGACGCGGGTGCGTACTTCGACTATCTGGCGGCGCGGCCGGAGGTCTCCGGGCAGCGGTTCGGTACGACCGGCTACTGCATGGGTGGCCGCACCTCACTGATGGTCGCCGGCCGGGTGCCGGACCGGGTGGCCGCGGCGATGTCGTTTCACGGCGGCGGACTGGTATCTGATGATGCCGAGAGCCCGCACCTGCTGGGACCGGCGATCACCGCCGCGGTGTACATCGGTGCCGCAGAGAACGACGCCTCCTACACACTGGAGCAGTCAGAGATCCTGGATGCAGCCCTAACCGAGGCCGGCGTCGAGCACATCATTGAGTGGTATTCGGCCGCGCACGGATTCGCGGTCCCCGACAATGGGCCGTTTGATCCTGCGGCCGCCGAGAAGCATTGGTGGGCAATGGAATCGTTCTTCGCCGACCACTTGGCCTAGCGCCGGTTGAACAATCTCCGCAGCGCCGCGATGACACCCCGCGCGGCGTACAGGCCGATGACAACCGACACGATCACCAGGACGATGAAGGTGATCAGCCAATTGGTCCGGCCGTGCGGGACGTTCCACCACACCAGTGTGAACAGTAGGGCACAGAGCAGGAGAACGACGTCACGCCAATTGCCCCTGTACGTCCCGGCGGTCTGTCGCAGTTCGTAGTTCCTGTCGAGGAATGCGACCAGTTCATAGACGCGCATATCGATGGTGCGTTGCAGCTCGCTCCGGAGTGCGACGCTCTCTTCCGGAAGGCTTTTGAGCAGTTCGATATCCGATTGCAGAGCAGTGCGGATGTCTGGTCCCTTGAACGCTCCGACCAGCGATCCCAGCATCGCCCCGCCTGCGATGGGAGCAGCCCCCAGGGCGATATCACCGATCCCGGCCATGGCACCTCGCTTACATCAGAACGGCGGCCAGGGTGCCACCGAGTTCGTATGCATTCTGACGCACAGCGGCCTCGACGGGACCGGTGATCTCGACGGTGTCGGCGGCCTTGACCAGTTTCAGCCCGGTGCAAATCCGTTCGACGGCCGAGACGGCACCGGTGGTGTCATCGTTGCCGTGCACCCACAGACCGTAGGGCCGGTTTGCCACATAATCCAGAACCGGGTAATACACCGTGTCGAAAAAGTGCTTGAGCGCGCCGGACATGTAGCCGAAATTGGCAGGCGTGCCGAACAGGTATCCGTCGGCGTCGAGCATGTCGGAGACGGTGGCGGCAAGGGCCGGGCGGACCACCACGTCCACGCCGGTGATCTCGGGCTCGCGGGTTCCGGCGAGGACGGCGTCGAGGACTTCGCGAGTGGCCGGTGACGGCGTGTGGTGGACGACCAGGAGCCTGCTCACAAGTGCGCCTCGGAGGACTGCATGGCCACAGCCGTGCGCATCGTCTCCCGGGCACGGCCGCGATCACCGGCGTAGTCGTACGCCCTCGCCAGCCGGTACCAGCGCCGCCAGTTATCCGGATCAGCGTCCAGTTCGGCCCGCACGGTCGCGAACATTGCGTCGGCGGCATCGCGCTGGATCCGGCCCGACGGCAGCCTCGGCAGGTCGGTGACGTCGAGTTCCATCCCGTCCTCGGCGGCAAGCCGAGCCAGCCGCTGATGAGCCAGACCGGCCCGCAGTGTCGCGAACAACACCCAGGCACCGACCACAGGCAGGATCAGCACGCCGATGCCGAGTGCGGCGGCGGCCGGGGTACCGGAACGGATCAGTGCGACTGCAGTACGGGTGAGCATCGCGAAATAGAAAATCAGCGCCAGGCAGAAAAACGCGATGAGCAGTTGGACGCGAAATATCACAGGTCCAGCAGTGGCTCGAGACCGATGGTGAGCCCGGACCGCTGCGCGACCTGCCGCACGGCGAGCAGCACACCGGGCACGAACGAGGTGCGGTCAAGGCTGTCGTGACGAATGGTCAGCGTCTCCCCCATGGTGCCGAACAACACCTCCTGATGCGCCACCAGACCGGTCAGACGCACCGAGTGCACGGGAATGCCTTCGACGTCGGCTCCGCGCGCACCGGGCAGACCGGTGCTGGTGGCATCGGGGTTGGGCGGCATACCTTTTCGCGCCGCCGCGATGAGTTGGGCCGTGCGGGTCGCGGTGCCCGACGGGGCGTCGGCTTTCTGCGGGTGATGAAGTTCGATCACCTCAACGGACTCAAAGTACGGTGCGGCCTTCTGCGCGAAATGCATCGACAGCACTGCCCCGATCGCGAAGTTCGGGGCGATCAGAACGCCGGTCGCTGGACTGCCGGCCAGCCAGGCACGAACCTGATCGAGGCGCGAGTCGGTGAAGCCGGTGGTGCCGACGACGGCGTGGATCCCGTTGTCGATCAAGAACTCCAGGTTGGCCATGACGGCATCGGGATGGGTGAAGTCGATGACGACCTCGGTGGCCGAGTCGGTGAACGAACTCAGGGCGTCGCCGGCGTCGACTTCCGCGCTCAACTCAAGGTCCGCGGCCTCGCGCACGGCGGCGCACATCGCCACACCGACCTTGCCCTTGGCGCCTAGCACCCCGACTCGCATGGTGTGAGCGTAGTCGGCGGGCGACCCCCGAACGGCTATAGCGGGACTCCCCCGCGCAGATGCTCGAAGATCAGCGACGTCTGGGTGCCGGCCACGTCGGTGTCGGCATTGAGGTTGTCGACCACGAAG
>Ga0304730_1000473_pt1 | contig 35239 bp, 61 predicted proteins | sample M_130628_MF_Meta_FD_190474 | JGI IMG/M metagenome (GOLD analysis project Ga0304730, IMG submission 190474) | Freshwater microbial communities from Lake Montjoie, Canada to study carbon cycling - M_130628_MF_MetaG (v2) (version 2) | ecosystem: Environmental > Aquatic > Freshwater > Lake | place...
CTAAAGGTACATTACTAGGTGATGAATGGAATGTGCAATCAGCAGGAACAGAAACATGGACAGATACAAATAAAGGTTCTGAAACATGGACAGAAGTTACTACAAATAATAACGATTGGTCAAGACAAGGGTAAAAAATGGCAAAGACAAAAATTAGTGAATATGACGTAACAGCAGGAAATAATACTGACATAAACAGTATTAACATAGATGAAGGTTGTTCACCATCTGGCATTAATAATGCTATTCGTGCATTAATGTCACATCTTAAAAATTGGCAGTCTGGTGTAAGTGGTGACACATTGCCTATAGTTTCTGGTGGCACAGGACAAGCTACTGCATCTACTGCAATTAATGCTTTATTGCCTACACAAACAAGTAACTCTGGTAAATATTTAACTACAGATGGTTCTGCATCATCATGGGGTTCAGTAGTTACATTTAGTACTGGTATGATTTTAATGTGGTCAGGAACTATTGCTACTATTCCTAGTGGATGGTATTTATGTAATGGTTCTAATGGTACTCCAGACTTACGCAACAAATTTATTATTGGTGCATTTTCAGATACATCTAGTGTTGCTTATTCAACAATCACTGGTGCTAATACACAAACTGGTGGTACTAAAGACGCTATTGTAGTAAGCCATACCCATACTGCAACTGTTACTGATTCTGGTCACTTCCATACATTACCTTTTGCTGATGGTGGCACTATTGGTGGTGGTGGAGCAGTTACTGGTTTCAGAGGAGCAGGAACATATTCTACAACAACTGTTACAACAGGTATTACAGTTGCTAACTCAACAACAGGTTCTAGTGGTACAGACCAGAACTTACCTCCTTACTTTGCACTAGCATTTATTATGAAGGCTTAATATGCCTATACGCAGATTACAGTTTACAGAATGGAAACCAGACCAGCCAGCTATTGGTGACAGTCTTAATGACGCTAAAAATGTTGTTCCTGTATTAGCAGGATATGCTCCATTTCCTAGTGCATCTAACTTATCTGGTGCTGCCAGTGAAAACCTTACTAATGTATTTGTAGGTAAAATTGGTGATACAGTTCAATTATTTGGTGGTGGTGCTTCTAAACTATTTAAATTTGATGCTACTAATCTTGCTATGACAGATGTATCTAAAACTGGTGCTTATAGTAGCACTGTTCGTTGGCAATATGCACAGTTTGGCTCTATATTATTAACTGCTAACTATCACGAGCCTGTACAAGCATGGACTTTAGGTGTTTCTAGTACATGGCAAGATTTAGGCACATATATTAATGGCACTTATACTAGAACACTTACAGTTGTTACAGTAACGACATCTACTGCACATGGTTTAACTACTGGCAACACATATAAGATTTATTTTAAATCAGGTGGTGCATTATCTGGTAACTACGTTATCACTTCTACAAGTTCAACAACATTTACTTTAACTACTTCAGCTAGTGGTACTATTGCTACAAGCAATATGAGTGTATATACATCATCTGCACCTATCGCTAAATTTGTTACAGTAGTTCGTGACTTTGTAGTTTGTGCCAATATATTAGATACACCAAATAAACTTCAGTGGTCTGACATTGCAAATGAACAAAATTGGACTTCTGGCAACGCTTCACAATCTGACTTCCAGTTAATTGCTGATGGTGGAAACATTACTGGCTTGACAGGTGGTGAAATTGGTATTGTATTCCTAGAAAAAGCTATTTATCGTATGCAATATGTTGGTAGCCCTTACTTCTTCCAGTTTGACGCTATATCACGCAATCTTGGTTGTATTGAAGGTAACTCTATAGCACAGTATGGTGGTATGTCTTATTTCTTATCAGATGATGGATTCTATTCATGTGATGGTAAAACAATTACTCCAATAGGTGTGGAAAAAATAGATAGATATTTCTACTCTACATTTAACATAGCTAAATCTGACACAATGTCAGCAACTATTGACCCTATTCGTAAACTTGTTATTTGGAACTATCCTACAACTGCTGGTGGCAATGCACTTATTATTTATAATTGGCAACTTAACAAATGGTCAAGAGGTGAAACAGATACTAATTATGTAGCCTCTGCTGCATCTACAGGTGTAACATTAGAAGGTATTGGTGCTTTATATGCAAGTATTGAAACAGTACCAGCTTCACTAGATGATCGTATTTGGTCTGGTGGTAAATATGTTCTTGCAGGTGCTAGAGGTGCTTATATTGTTACGTTTACAGGTGCTAATACTACTGCAAACATTATAGTATCTGATTTTGAAGATGGTTATAATTCTGTGGTTAAACTTGCTAGACCAATTATAGATAATGGTGCAGCAAATGTTTCTGTAGCTTCAAGACGTGAATTAGATGATAATATTGTATTTACTACTGCTGCAGCATCTGGTGAAGGTAATCGTGTTCCTTTAAGAAGTGCTGGAAGATGGCATAGATTAAGTGTAACTCCTACAGGAAGCTGGACAACAGCTATAGGCATTGATGTAGAAACTGAACCACAAGGAAATAGATAATGGCTCGTAGTGATATGTACAGGGGATTAAACCCTGCTGGTGCAGACATTCGTGAAATAAGTGAAGTTACTAACAATATTCTTAATGGTAAAACAAATAATACTGGCACAATTACTTTAAATGCTAGTAGTGCTACCACAACAACCATTTATGATGAACGCATAGGTTATAATAGTATCATTATGCTTATGCCAACTACAGCTAATGCAGTTGCATCTTTAACTAATGTATATATTAGTGCTAGAGCAAAAGGCAATGCAACATTAACACATTCAGCAAATACAAATACAGATAAAACATATGGATATATTATTGTAGGATGATTTTACATTACGTACCAAAAGACAAGCTAAGAGAACACTGGAACTTTATAAAAAATGGTCTAGATATAGTACGATCTAAAGGGCATACCCATTGGATTGTAGAAGATGTGTATTGTGACTGTTATGAAAATAGATCTATGTTATTTTTAGCAATAAAAGATAATTCACCATATGGCTTTGTAGTATTACAACCTATTGGTAATGCACTACACGTGTGGGCTGCATGGTCAAATACTAACGATGAAGATTTGTTTTATAGAGCATGGAATGAAATACAGCAAATAGCAAAGAATGGTAAAAAAGAAAAAGTAACATTTACTTCACAACGAAGAGGTTGGGAACGTAAAGCAAGACAAATGAATTTTAAACCCTCTACATGGGAATTTACACTTTAAGGAAAGTTATGGATCAAGCACAAGGAAGTTCTAGTCAACAACCAATATTTTACGATCAATCAACTGGTCAATTTTATACGATGGAAAATCAGTATAAAAACGATAATCCATTGGCTGCAATGTTTGGAAATATGCTTGGAGATAAAAATAAAAGAAATTATATTGGAAATCCTAATGGCATGGGGTCTTATACACAACCAGACGCAACAGTTGCACCATATCCAACAACAGAATCAATACTTCCAACTATGAATGCAAGTCTATTAAGTTCATCTGCATTAGGTGATGCATCATCTGGAGCTGGAAGATATTTAACACCAAGTTTATTGGCAACAATGTCTGAATCATCAAAATCATCAAGCAAAAAATAATTACAATAAAGGTCAATACAAATGTTTAAATTACATAATTGGGTTACAGAGCTAGTACAGTCATTTACATTCTATGGTGGTGGTGGTTCTGGTGGATCTCAAACTAGTTCAACTGGATTAGATCCAGCTGTACAGCCATTCGTTACAGATATTCTTGGTAAAGCTCAAGGTTTATATAACTCAAATACTCCACAGTATTATGGTGGTCAAACTTATATTAATCCATCACAGCAAACTCAAGCTGCTTTACAAGCTGCACAAACTCGTGCAATTCAAGGTAATCCATTATTACCACAAGCTCAAGGTCAACAACAAGATGTATTGTCTGGAAAGTACTTACAAAACAATCCATTCTTTGATCAAGCCATGCAAGGCGCAGCACAAGGTGCTACACAAACTTACATGGATGCTATCAAGGCTGCACAATCTGGTGCATCTGCATCTGGTCGTTATGGCTCTGGTGTATCTGCTGATATTCAAAATCGTGCTGCTAATACATTGTCTAATACACTTGCCAATAAATATGGTGAACTTTCTTATAACAACTATTCAGCTGAACGTGGTAGACAAGAAGCTGCTGCTGCTGGCGCACCTGCACTTGCTCAAGCTGATTACAATGATATTAATCAATTGCTGAAAACTGGTCAAATTGGTGAAGGATATCAAAAAGAAGCTCTTCAAGGTGATATCAATAGATTCAATTATCAACAAAATCTTCCATATCAAAAACTTGCTGCATACGCTTCAACACTCACTGGCTTGCCAATGGGTCAAGTTACTAACACAACCAGCTCTGGTGGTGGAAAAATTGTATGTACAGCAATGTGCCAAGAGTATGGATTTGGTAGCTTTAGACAAGCTGTATGGTTAGCTCAATCTAAAGATTTAGATCCTGCATACGAAAGAGGTTACCATGCACTATTCTTGCCATTAGTTACTTACGCTTATAAGTCTGGCGAAAAGTCTACTTTACAAAACATTGTTAGAAAAGTGCTTGAAAACATTGCTAGACATAGAACTGCTGATATTTGGAAACAAAAAAGAGGCAAAAAACGTGATCGTATTGGAATGATTTATCGTGCAATTTTAGAGCCAATTTGCTACATTGCTGGCAAAGCAAAAGGGGAATAATCATAGATCCTATAACAATTACAGGCTCATTGCTTGCAGATACAATTCTTACTAACGCTGCTATTGGTGCAGGTACTAGCGCACTAACAGGTGGTGATCCACTTAAAGGTGGTCTTATTGGTGGTATTACTGGTGGTATTGCAGGTGCGCCAGAGGCTATGGGATCATCATGGGGAAGTTTACTTGGTCAAGGTGCTAAAACAGCTGCACAAGCTGAAGGATCAGCTGGAGCATTGCTTAGCTCAAATCAATTAGATGATGCTATTGGTGCTTATGTAAAAGCTGGATATACACCTACAGAAGCTGCGTCATTAGTTGATAAAGCCACTGGGAATGCACTTGGTACAGCTGAATCTATGACAGGTGGTCAATTAGGTGATCTAGGTTACCAAGTTGCTGATCAAGGTGCATTTAATACTTATCAAGCACCATCTATAATGGACTATATCAAAGGCAATCAAGGATCACTTGGCACAGTTTTAAGTGCATCTAAAATGATGAATACTCCACGCAAACCAATTCAAGGTGGTGGTGGAAGCATTATTAGAGGAAATCAAATTCCAATGCCTCAATTTGAAATGGCTAAAGTGCAAGACGATAAAAAACGATTCTACTCATTATTAGACTAGGAAAATAAAATGGATTTAATGGAACTATTTGCATCTACCCCACCAGAGTATTTAACTGGTCTATTGGGTCAAGATAAAGTTGATGCGCTTAAACAAAAATCATCTACAGCTGGATTACTTAATACAGTTTTAAGTTACGCTGCACAACCAAAAACACAAGGTTATGGCAGCCCACTACCATATCTTGCTAATGCATTTTTGGCTGGTAGAAAAGCATCTGGTGATGTGTATGATCAAGCCACTGAAGATTACTCTACACAACAAAAACTTAATACATTGAAGGCTAATGAAGAGTCACTTAAAACATTGTTAGCAATGCCAGAAGTAATTAACAATCCAACATATCAAATGTTAGCTAGAACAAATCCAGCTAAACTTATTGAAATGCTTAACCCACAGCGCACCACAACAACTATTGACAATCAGTTAGTTGAATATGATCCAGCATCTCGCACAGCAAAATCTTTATTTGGTCAACCTAAAGTAGATTTAGAAAAAATGGACTTAGGAAATAAAACTATAATGATTGACAAAAGAACTGGTGCAATTGTTCAGTCGTACAATAAAGGTGTTGAGCCTAAAAATCAAGAACTTTGGTCTAATACACCTGTCACAGATGAAAAAGGTAGATCTATTTACTTACCTACAGCATATGGCTCTATGAATGGCAAAAAGCCAATTGATGCAGCTACTGGTGCAGTTATAACTGATTATGCACCTACTCGTACAAAACCAGTGTTACCACCATCAATACAAAAAGCTGAAGATGCTGATTATGAAAGCATTACATCTGCAAATACTTTAGTTGATGCTACTAATAGCATGATTAGTTCACTGGCAAAAGGCAATATTCCAATGAGTGTTTTGGGTAGGGCTGGAGCTGCTACTTCATCATTTACTGGTCTTGGTGCAGATAGCCCAGAAGTTATTGCTTATAAAGATTATGGAAGATTTAAAAATAAACTTGTAACAGAATCATTAAGATTAAACAAAGGTACGCAAACAGAAAACGATGCATTTAGAGCTGCAAAAGATTTTGAGTCAGCATCATCACCTCAAGATGCAATTGCTGCATTAACTCAATTAAATTGGTATAACTCACAAGCAATTGAAAATGCAAGCAAGAATGTATTGCGTAGAAGAAAAAATAGTGGTCTACCAGCTCCAGAAGTTATGCCAGAAAAACCAAAAAGTCAAGTAGTTGAAATTCCTAATGGCATTGAAGGTGTTACTTTACTTACAAGACTTCCAGAAACATTTTTAAAGAAAGCTGCTATTAAATTACCAGAAACTATTAATGATCAAAAACTCATATATGACAAGCTACCAAAAGGTGCTAGGTATGTTGATGTTGATGCATCTGGTCAACCAATCATGAATGCAGATGGTTCATTTAGAATAGCTGTAAAACAATAAGGAAAAAATATGGGCTTAGGTAACGATCCAATTTTAATGGGTGGTCATGTAGTACCACGAGATAAGTACACTCAAAATAATGAAGGCAAAATAAGTTTTACTGCGCCTACCATTAATGTTTCAAATAAAGATCAAGCTCCAGTAGAGCCAGTTGTTCCACCTCAGTCAGCAGATTTTTCTGCAATGCCTCAATCTTCTGACTCAATGATGGGCTATAACCCTACAACTGAAACACTTAGAAGTGGTGTAGGTCAAGGTTTGATGATGGGTTTTGGTGATGAATTAGAAGCTGCACTTAGATCTGGTCAAATTAGTGGTCATGAATATATTCAAATACGTAATGAATTACGTAAAAAACATGAGTTGTTTAAAACAGAACATCCAGCTATTAATTTAACGTCTGAACTTGCTGGTGGAATATTATTCCCATATGGTAAAGCTGTTAAAGGTGCTGAAATGCTTGGCATTGGTGGTGGATTAGACGCTGCACTAAAAAGTAAAAATCTTGGTGAACGTATGATTGGTGGTACTAAGTTAGGTGGAGTTACTGGCGCAGTAGTAGGTGCTGGAACAGCTAACGAATTATCAGACGTGCCATTTGACACAGTTAAAGGTGGATTAGTTGGTGGTCTAGTGGGTGGTGTTGTAGTACCTGCTGCCATATCATTAGCTAAAACTGGTTTTAATGTTGCAAGTTCAACATTTAAAAATCTTACAGAACGCATGGGTTTAGGTAACGCAAACAAAACAGCGAATAAAATTATTGCTAAAAAATTATCTCAAGATGAATTAACTCCAGCTGACGTAGATGCAATGTTTGCTGAGTATAGAACAATGGGTGTATCAGACGCAGTACTTGCTGACTTAGGTGTCAACCTTAGAAATCTTGGATATACAGCTCAAAGTGTTGCTGGTAAAGGTAAAAAGCAAGTAGAAGATTTTCTTACTGAAAGAACTGCAAACATTCCAAGTAATATTGTTAATGGATTAGTAAAGAAAGCAAAAGTAGCATCTGAAGAGTTTGGATTTAATTATAAACAATCTTTAGCTGATCAACAAAAAGCATTAGCAAATAAAGCATATCCAAATGCATACTCTCAAGATTTGCCAACTGCTCCATTCAAATCTTATTTAAATAGAAAAGATTTTGTAAAAGCATATCAAGAAGCTATAGACTCAGCTGAAAGAAAAGGTGAGCCTCCATTACCTCCATTAGCTTCATGGGCTAATGCTGAAACAATTCCAACTGAATTATTACACAGAATTAAACGTGGATTAGACATAGTAATTGAGGGTGAAAAAGATCATCTTGGTAGATTTACTACTAAAGGTAAAGATTTAATTCAAGTTAAAAATGAATTTAATAGCAAGATTAAAGATCTTAATCCAGACTATGCAGCTGCCAATGAAAAATTTGCAGATGAAGCTAAAATACAATCTGCATTTGATCTTGGATCTTCATATCATCAAATGGATGCAGATGAGCTATTATCTAAAGTTGCTAAATTTAGTGTAGCTGAAAAAGAGTCATTTAGAATAGGATTGTTATCTTATGCTAAACGTCAACTATCAGAACACAAGGGTGGAAATTTTATTAATAAGATTTTTTCTAGTGACAAACAAAAGGCAGCAATGCGTAATGTCTTTGACACTCCAGAAGATTACCAAAATTTTGTTAAACAATTAAAACTATCTAGCGAGCAAATTAAAACTGGTCAAAAAGTTTTAGGTGGATCACCTACAGCTGAAAGACAGTTATTGCAGCAAGAGGATACAAGATTAATAGAAGAGATTGCAACTAATCCATCTATTTTAGGTGTAATTAAAGCATTAACAAGATCTGCTGGTGGCAACTTACAAATCTCACCAAGAACTGCTGACGCACTCAAACAAAGATTATTTAACTCAAACCCACAAGAACAACAACTCATTATTGCAGAGCTTAATAAATTTAATAACCCTTCATTAGTGAAATCTATTATTAACGCACCATACAAAATCCCAGCAGTAACAGGATCTTTTGGTTTACTGGATTAAAATATGTCTAACGAAATTGACCCAATAGAATATGGCAAGTTAATTGCCCAAGTTCAAAACCTTCAAGATAAAGTAGAAAGCCTAGAAGTAGATATTAAATTACTTCTTGAGCTTGCAAACAAAAGTAAGGGAGGCTTCTGGGCTGGAATGGCAATCGCTTCTGCTATTGGTGGCTTTATGACATTTATAGCTAATCATTGGTTAGGTAAATAAATGTGGATTACAGAGAACAATATAGCAAATCTATATTCAGCTCTAATAGAAATGCCAATCTTTGATGAATACAAATTACCTCCTGCAAGTCGTGTGGATTTTGTTATAGTACATGATGCAACTATTTGTGGTCAGTATGAGCCTCCAGAGCAAGGCGAACCTCATATCATTACTATATCTACTGCACGTCATGCTCACTTATACAGTGTACTAGTTACACTATGCCATGAGATTATACATATGTGCGTGTATTTAGATTCACCTAAAACAGAACAATATACAAGCCATAAAGGTTTATTTCTTAAATTACAAAAACGTGTAGCCAAAATGTATGGCTTTGATCCTAAGGAGTTATAAATGGGTGGTTTATTAAGTTTAATTTTACCAGCTTTAGTTCCAGCATTTACTGATGGTGCTAGAGGTATTATTGCTAAATTCACTGGTGGCGCAGGTGGTCAACCTCAAAACGTAGCAGAACGTATTCAACTTATGCAAGCTGAAGCTGCAAAACTTCAAGCTATGTCAGCACTAGATACTCCAGTAGGTCAACCTTCACAATGGATCGTTGATTTGCGTGCTGCATTTAGATATGTAATTATTAGTGCAATCCTAATTTTTACTGGTGTAACTCTTTATTTTGGTGACATTGTAGGTGCTTCAGCAGTAGCTGTGTTGCTTGATATGTCTGGCTGCGCAATGTCGTTTGTCGTAGGTGAGAGAATGTACCTTTCATTAAAAAAATGAAATTAGATATTAAAAGATTTAAATTAGGTGATACGTATACCATTGGGAAACTTTACATAGATGGTGTATACCATTGCTATACTCTTGAAGATAAAGTAAGAGAGGTAAAAGTACAAAATGAAACAGCTATTCCTACTGGCACTTATTCTGTCGTTATTGATCACTCTAATAGGTTTAATAGATCTCTACCTCATATCTTAAATGTTCCTAATTTTGCAGGTGTTAGAATACACTCTGGAAATTCGTCTAAAGATACTGAAGGATGTATCCTTTTAGGAACAACTTGGACTGAAGGTGATTTTATTGGAAACTCTAAAATTGCATTTGATTCATTTTTTTCTCAATTAGAAAAGGCAAAAACTGCAACATTAACTATCATATGATTTTAGAATATTTACTTTGTGATTTTTTGTGTGCTATTGATCATATCAAGTGGTTAGTAGTAGCAGCAATGGTATACGTCATATATAATAAACTATCTCAAAACTAGGGGTAGTAAATGAAGATTCTTTTAATTGACATTGAAGTTGCACCAAATACAGCTCACGTCTGGGGAATCTTTGACCAGAACATATCTATCAATCAACTTTTAGAATCATCTTATGTACTTTGCTATGCAGCCAAGTGGTATGGTGAGTCTAAGATTATTTTTGACTCAGTACACAAAAGTTCAAGAACAGATATGCTGAATGGTGTTCATGCGCTTCTTAACGAAGCTGACGCAATCGTACACTATAATGGAAGTCGCTTTGATATTCCAATATTGCACAAAGAATTTTTATTAAATGGAATGCCACCACCAGCACCATCTAAACAAATTGATTTACTTCAAGTTGCACGCAGACAATTTAGATTTGTATCAAACAAATTAGATTATGTAGCACAAGCTCTGGGACTTGGATCTAAAACAGATCACGAGGGTCACACCTTGTGGGTAAAATGCATGAATAATGATAACAAGGCTTGGAAAGTAATGGAGCAGTATAATAAGAATGACGTAATCCTCTTAGAAGCTGTCTACAATAAATTTAAGGGATGGATAAAAAATCATCCAAATCATAATGCGTATAACGCAAATATTGTATGCCCAAATTGCGAAAGTAATAAATTGCATTCTCGTGGCACACAAAGATCAAGAACAGCTATCTACCAAAGATTCCAATGCCAAGCGTGTGGATCATGGTCAAGATCAGCTAAATCAGAAAAGATAGGAAAAGAATCACTCGTCAATATTTAAAGGATATTTATGTCTGGCAATGTGCAAGAACTATGTAAAAAAGTTGTAGGTAAAACCATTGTCAGTTGTGAAGTAGATTTTAATGATCAAGTAATTTACTTAGAGTTTGACGATGGCTCACTTGTGGAAATATCTGGGGAGAATTTAGATATATACACAGAATTCATTGAACTAGACTCTTAGGACAGTTATGACAGATTATTTAAAAGCACCAGACCAAGATGCATTCTTGAGGCTGTTATCTAAGTCATTGCAAAACATGACTGATACTGCCAACCAAATTCCATCATCTATGTTTGCGCCTCCAGCAATCAGACCATTCGTAAGTAACAAAGCCAACAATGCACTAGGTGATACATTCATCAAGCCAACTCAAACTTTAGCTGAAGATGCTTCTTATGGTATGCCATTGCATTCTGGAACAGGTATGACATATAGACCAGACCCTAGATTTATTGATGCTGCTGCACTAGTAGATCCTATGTTAAGACCAGCTGGGCTAGCTGCAAAAGCTACTGGAAAGATGACTATGGAGCAACTACTAAAACAATTGCGATCTGGCGAAGGCATGGTAGGTAAGTTGGGTGACGTTTTAGATCCTAATATGTACGCTGTTCCTAAAAGAACTTCAGCACCTCCATCCAGTGGATTTGAAAGAACATTCGTAGGAAAGCAAGTTGAAAACAAAATACCTAACTTTGACCAAATGATAGGTGGCAGTTTATTTACATTTCCTAGTGATAGCACATCTCGTGGATATTTAATTAACAAAATATCTGGTATACCTATTGATCCAAAGTATCAAAAAGTCACTGAAGGTGGCTTTATGTTTGGTAAAGATAAAGATCTGGCTGACAAAGGTATTGCATACGCATCAAATTTATCTGCTGCCAGTGGTCAACTTAAACGAGCAAAATTAGAAGCTGAAAAAAATATAGCTAGAGGTGGCACAGGAAAAATATTTGTAGCACCATCAACTATGGCATCTGGAGCTGAAAATTTTTCAACTCAACCAACTGAGCAATTGTTTGGGTTAGCTAACAGTCAAGGAATGACACGTAATAACTTAGCAATTATTGATGACATGGTAAGAAATACAACTGTAAAAGGTAAGCAACCATATAAAAACTGGGTAGGCATGGCTGACTCTGGAGCATTAGAGCAATTAAAGACTGGCGAAGGTATAGATGCTGGAGCTACTGCTCTTAGAAAGCTAGTAAAAGAAAAATATGAGTCAGTTACAGGGCAAAAGACACTTAATTACAATGCAAGTGACTTAACTAACGCTTTACTTGATCCTAAACTAGCTAACGCACCAAAACATAATTTAGGTGACGTATGGTATCAATTAGACTTAGAAAAGGGTATACGACCCTCTGCTGAAGGTTCTGGACATAGATCTTATAGCCACGACTTCATGGGTCAGTTTGTTGGCAGCACACCATTAAAACCTACTAAAGATGTATTTGGTAACGTGTATTCCAATATTGAAAATACTATACCTAAAATTGATAAAACTGGTAGAACTATTCCAGAGGCAACTAGGCAACTAAATACCATACATTCTCTCAGAGATTTACACGACAACTCTTCACTCTTTTTAGATGAAGCAAATATTAAGCGATTAAAAGAATTGTTTGGAGTTAAGTAATGGATCAAAATCAATTAGAATTTTTAAAGTCATTAGGTATCAGCATAGCTCGTGGAGTGCCACAAGCTGCTACAGGGTTTGTTGATCTTGCTGCATTGCCTTTAACTGCCACTGGAATAAGAAAACCAGAGCAGATATTTGGATCAACTGACTATCTTACAGCTCATGGATTGTTGCCTCCACCTCAAACTGGTTTATTAAATCAAGGGACTGAACTTGCTTCCTCAATGGTTAATCCAGCAGCAGCTGTTAAAGGTGGTCTTGGCTTGGCTGGCATAATGATTGGTAAAGGTGCTAAAACTTGGGATGCTGTGCGTGCAGCTGAAGCAGAAAAAATGTTAGCTGAAGGTGCTAGTCCATCTCATGCATGGAATAGAACTATGACTGGAAGCAATGTTGACAATCAAATGCGTCAAGAAATTTCAGACAAAAACGCTAAATTTATTAGAGATCCAGTATTTGTTCCACGCACAAATCAAATGTCTATGGAAGAATACAGAGCATTAGGTGCAATGCATCCAAACAAAACATTATCTGAACTTGATAAAATTGCTGGAAGAGGTGATCCAAATTATAACGTGCCATTATCATCATTATTAGATCATCCAGAATTGTATGAAGCATACCCACAATTAAAAGATCTTCCTGTAAATTTTGAGCCTAATTTAAAATCTAGAGGATCTTTTGTTCCTCCACGTGCATATTCAAAAATGAATCCAGAAGGGTATGTTGAGCTTAAAACTCCACAAGTTGTTAGACCAAATTTACCATACACATTGGATGAAAAACGTAAAGAAGATATGTTAAGCACCTTACTTCATGAGATACAACATAAAATTCAAGATGTAGAAGGATTTGCTAAGGGTGGATCACCTTCAGAATTTAAAGACCAAACTAAAAATTTTGAAAAATATCATCAAGCAAAACATTTAAGAAGAATGATGGAAAATGACGCTATATCAGCTAAAGAAGCAGCTAACCAATGGACAGCTCAAATGTATCAAAAGCCAAAAGCTGGAGCTGTTGCATTAGCAAAAAACAACGATAGAGAAACTTTAGACAAACTTATGAGCAATCTAATGACTAAACAAGATCAATACGTAAGGCTTGGTGGTGAGATGGAAGCTAGGCTTGCCCAAAGAAGAAAAGATCTTGATATGATAAATAGAGGGAAACATTATCCATTTCAAAAATACACAAACCAAGATTATAACTTTGGCGATCTAGCTTTAAAATTTGGATTTGATGTTCCCCCAGAAGAGGCTCTTATTAAATACGACTACAATAGATACAAGTATCCAAAAAAATAATTAATCTTCATCCACTAAAGTATTAAACTTTGCTTCAATAAGTGGATCAGTCATTACTTCTTTATCACTAACAACATCAACTAGCCATTCTTTGTAGACAGTAGACTTGTCTAGATCCTCAATTAATTTACCTTTAAAAGAAGCTCTAAGGTCATACTTTAAAATATTTCCTTTAAGGTAACCAATATACTCTTCGTCTGTTAATCTTGATCTAATGATATCTATAGCTTCTAAACCATTAACCATGTAGTGCTTAGGCTTGTATACATTATCTTGTGACATCAATTGCTCCTTAGTGTGATGTGAGTGCGACCCTTGTTAAACTTAGTTAATTTGCCTATTGCTGATCTGGATAAAGGTGGAGGAAGAGAGATCGCATACTCTTCAGCTACCTTCTTCAGTTTTCTTATATCTATGCCAAACTTCTCACAGATCTTATTGCGATTTATCTCTGGTCTGCCAGTAATAAACTCTTTAATTTGTTCTGCTAACTTTTCGTTTGACATATTAATCCCAAAACACCATGACTGCAACTAATAAAATAGCTGTCATAGCACTTGCCCATATGGGTGCTGCATATATGCCAACAATAAAAGCTAATATAGCTGCAACAATGCTACCCCATACAACTAAATCACATACAAATTCCATCCACTTCATAACAGCTCCTAATAAAAAGTAAGTGAGTCAACCTTAGTAACCTTCCTACGCTTCCACTCTTTAGACATATCCTTAATGGATCTATCATGAAAATACAGACTGTTAGCTATAAGATTGGTGTGCTTCTTAAAATACAATGTATCAAGTACAAGAAGCTCAGTTTTAAGTATGGTCTTGCGATCTGGATAAACGTGCTTACCAGTTACAATATCAGACACACCATTAAACTGACCCTTAGAAAATGTTACCTCACAAGCATCAGCTCCAAATTTACCAGAACGTACTCTATTGGCAATAAGGTGTATCACGCTTGTCTTTTCTGGTATTGTACGAGCCTCTGCATAGGTAGCAATGGCAATACAATAAAGGTCATAATCATGAATAGCATCCATTAAGAACTCCCAAATTTTTGAATAAACTCTACGACAAATTCCTCATCATAGTCTGTCATAATCAAGCATAAATCTTTAACATAATTTGGCTCAGTCAAGAATCTTCTAGCATCATCCCTATCCCTGCCAAACCCAGTTGTTGCATCCTGCAATGCCCTAGCCAATATAGCCTGTATCAATCTTGCCTCTGGTGTTGCAGATAATTCCTCCAAAATACTTTGCTTAAACTCAAATTTATGCATTAATGATTTTCTTTATATAAATAGTCACCATCATAATGGATAATACGCATGGAAGGGAGGATCTACCATGTGGACTAAACCAGCTTGCAACGAAATGCGCTTTGGCTTTGAAGTGACTATGTACGTCATGAATAAGTAATTACTCTCAGTTGGGGATGCGCCTTAAAATGGCACATCCTCATCTGTACTTGAAGGAACTGTAGCAGCGACATCATCCTTAGGTTGAATCTTGCCAGTGTAATTTGGCTTTTTAGGATTATCACCCTGATCATTTTTAAATAATGAAAAGTTATAGTCTTTACCTTCAACATTCACAACACCAGAAATAAATTTCCCTGTTGCACTTTCACGAATCCAACCTGCGATTCTATTACTATTATCATACTCAGCCATACTAAGCTCCTTTAAGTTTATTAACGATTTCATTTACTTCACTTAACAACAACTTTACCTCGTCATTAATCTGATCAATGTAAAGCTCATCCCTTTCAACCCTCTGGACATACAACTGAAGATTGTCTGGAAAATTTGGTGAATATGCAACAAAGTCACAATATGCTGCATTAGTCACACTTAATTGAAATTGAATCTGTGGCATCCATTTTGTTGGAACTTCTTTATTCATCCACACATCCACTAACGTACTATCCATAGGACACTTGATTTCTACAATACCATTATCAGCCTCTATTACTCCATCTGGGCTGCAACCAGCATATTCAATTGTTGGATGATCTATAAAGCCAACCTCAGTAACAATCTTGCCAGTCTTTTGAACGTACAGATCTCGTGCCATAGGCTCTCTATCAATTCCATTCTGCATCGCAGTGGATACAAATACATCCTCAGCACGCTTACCTGTTAATCTTTCAGTCACAAGTTGAATTTTATAATTGCGTCTTGCAGCTGACTCGCCAGTTTTAATTTTAGCTAACACGTCTGAAATACGAGAGGCTGTGCATTTTGCAAGCCTAGCTTGAAACCAAGCGTCTGTACGTTGCTCCATTATAGAAAATCCTTTCCATCAACAGCAGATACAACTTTTGCTTTTGTATTTTGATTTGCTATAGCATTAGCAACTTCATCAGCAGATGCCAACTCAGATCCAGCGTATCCAAAATTTGCTAAAGCTCTACCCCAAGCTGAACTTTCACACACTTCAACATAAGATGTTTTATTAATAAAAGATGCATTCTTAAATTCTTGTGCATGACCAGTTGCGTAAACAGATGATGTTCCATCTTTATTATGCATACCAATATAAGCCTTAACTACGCATTGCTCTGCATCCATCTGGATAATTTCACTAGTTAAATAAAAGTCTGGATAATCCCTTCTAAACTCTTGAACACGTTTGGCAACTGTTTTATATTCTTTGCCATGAATAAGTACGATACCACTGTCTTTATTGCTCATCATTAGACTCCTTAGTCTTGTTGTAATTTTGTAATTCTGCAAGTTCTCTTGCATCAGCTTCATCATTGGCTAACTGCAATTCAGCAGTTGCTTTCTGTAAAATAGCAATGATTTCATTTAAATTATTCGCCATATAAAGTAGCTCCAAAAAATTATTAAATAACAGAATATCAGAATATAACCCTTTTGTGTAAACTTTTTTTGCCATTTAGGATCGTCAATATTAAACATTAAAATCCTCCATGAAGTTTAATTAAATAAGGAAATACAACGTACAGCACAAAGGCTGCGTACAAATACACAGCCACAGGAATAATAATATATTTCAATTAAAGACTCCTTTTCCAAAAAATTAATTTATTAGCGTCATAATGCGTGTTAGCTATAAACTCTGATTTTTTATCAGCTGTAACGCTGCCCACATAAAATGTTTTGTGCGCAATAGACTGGCAATAAACATCGTATGTTATTTTAGAAAGAGCAGCTTGATCTTGAAGCCACTCTTCATGTTTAGCTACAGTTTCGTAATATTGTTGATCCATTTTTATTTACTCCTTAGTTAAAAAAATGTACTGCTTGAAAAGAACTATAGCAATTCTAAAAAAAATATACAAGCATTATAGAAAATAATTTATAATTCTTTTTAATAAATATGTTGCTTTTTGTATTTATTTTTGCTAGGCTTGATTTCACTGGATTTCCCAGACATCTGCTTAAAAAATAGGCAGTTATTAACTAACTTGGAGTTATGTATGAAAATAAGGAATTGGACTAAATTCCAGCATTATCGCAACAAAGGGTCTATGGTTTGGTTTAAATGTTATGGTCGTGAGATCTTAAACGATCCAGATTGGCATGGTTTAAACGCAGAAGAGAAGGCAACTCTATTTGAATTATGGTGTTTAGCTTCTGAAAAGGGTACTGGCGAACTACCAGATATTAGGAAAATTTGCTTTAGATTACGCAAAGAGCCAGAGTATATCAAAATGATGCTAACTCGTCTGAAAGGCTGGATAGATGAGGAACTACACGAAGCTCTAGACGAACTCTATACTAACTCTATGCCAGAAGAGAGTAGAGTAGAAGAGAAGAGATTAGATAATAAAAGAAAAGAAAAGAAAATATTAGATAATAATAAAGAAGAAAGTAATATATGGAAATTAATGAAATTCTAGGTAGGTTTGAAAAGGTTTACAGTACAGGTAGCAATCAATGGCAATGTTTATGTCCAGCACATGATGACAAATCAGCATCATTAGGAATTAAATTACTTCCAGACTCTAGGGTATTAGTAAATTGTTTTGCTGGCTGTAGTGCTATAGATGTCTTGGAGTTCGCTGGATTAAGTTTTGATGATATAATCCCAAATCGTATTGGTGACTTGAAGCCTGTTAAAGCAGCCTTCAATCCCTATGCAGTGTTAAAGGCTATATCAAGTGAAACTCTTTTGGTGGCTATTGCAGCAATGGATATTGCTAATGGAAAAGAATTGTCAGAGCATGATCGTGCTAGGTTAATGAAGGCAACACATATTTTAAGAGAGGCTTACGCTAAATGTCATTAGAAGATAAAGCAAAGAAGTTAATTATTGACGAAGCCCAGATACAAAACTATTTTGCTCAACGTGATGACACTGAACACTTAAAAATTAAGTCACCAGATAATTACTACGATGAGGTAGTTAAATATTTTTCTGGTGAACTTCATGAAGGTGCTACGCTGCCATTTGAAAAGATGGTTGATAACTGGAGGCTTAGAGCTGGTGACTTAACAATTGTGTCTGGATGGAGTGGTCATGGCAAGTCAATGCTCTTGAGCTACATGATGTTGCATTTGCTTAGGAATGATTACAAGTGTTTAATTGCGAGCTTTGAGATGTCTGTGAAGTCAACTCTTGGAAGATTAATTAGGCAATCATCTAATGGTGACAAACCAAGCGAAGATGTCATTCATAAATTTTTAAACAACACTAGTGGGAAATTATTTTTGTACGATCAGCAAGGCACTACAAGTCCAGATAGTATAATGAGTGTTATCTACTACTCTGCCCAGCAGTTGGGTGTGAATTTTATAGTGATAGACTCATTAATGAAGATTGGTATTAATGAAGATGATTACAACTTACAGAAACAATTTACAGATCGCTGTGCTGTGGCTTGTCGTGATCTTGGCATTCATATTTTTTTAGTGGCACACTCAAGGAAGGGTGACGAGTTTGGTGGCGCACCTAAGAAGCATGACGTGTCAGGGAGTACACATTTGACAAATTTGGCAGATAACGTAATCAGCGTCTATCGCAATAAATCTAAAAGCGATAAACTTGAGGCTGGTAAGTTAAGTGTTGAAGAGGCAAAGATTATTCCAGATGCTTACATGAGTGTATTAAAGCAAAGGCATTTTGAGTACGAAGGTTCAGTGGGATTGTATTACGATCCTAAATCTTTAAGATATTATGATAGACCCATTGGGAGGTAGTTATGAAATTAGAAAATACTGATTGGTATAAATTGTTTAATCTTGACGCAGATGGTAATCCATTACTTGATAAGGATGGAAAGCCTAATGAGATAGCTTGGAAATTTACAGCTAAAAATGGTGTAGTAGCAAAATCAACTAACTGGAAGGATGATTATGATAAAGGCAACGATTCAGTTTCTTTTGGGCAAGCACAATCTAGACAAACTAATAGACAGATTTAAGTCCCTCAATTACAATGAAAATCAATTGTATGACGTTTTAGTATTTGAGCATGATGATACAAGATCATCTAATCAAAATCGCAGGTACTGGCAGCTGCTGCATTTACTAGGTGATCACTTAGGATATGGCGCAGAAGAGATGCATGAATTAATGCTTTTTCATTTTACGTCTGAAACCAAAGAAGTTGCTGGACATAAAGTTGTGACATTAAAATCCACAGCTCGCATGAAAGTAAAAGAATTCAATGAGTACATGGAAATGATTGAATCTTGGGGTAAGCAATTTGGTTTTAATTTTAATTATGATGCACATCAAGAAAGTGTGATGCAATGACTTACAGAAATAAAAAACTTTTAGAGGTGGTACGTGAAGCTCCATGTATGTCTTGTGGGATTGAAGATGGTACAGTATGCGCAGCTCACTCTAATCAGCAACGTGATGGAAAAGGCATGGGCGAAAAATCTCATGATTTCAGAATAAGTGCATTGTGTAATGCCTGCCATTTTATGATTGATAATGATAAAACCATGAAGCGTGATGAACGCATTGACTTATGGGAATCAGCTCATCGCAAAACAATTGCATGGCTTTTTGAAAACGACAAGGTAAAACTTAAATGATGAAATTTGTTGTTGGTATTATTGGATTTATGTTAGTGCCATTCTTAATTCCATTTGTAGCAATTGAGGCAGCATACAAGTTTATTAAATCATCTATCATGGAGGAATGAATGGCAGCAACAAATAATGTAACTGGCGATTCATTAGTAAGCAAACCAACATCTCAAGAATACTTGGACAACTACGATTTGATTTTTGGTAAAAAGAAAAAAGAAACATTGCCAACATATCAATGTAATAAATCAACTGGTGAAGTAGAAAAAGTACCTAATGAGTAAATACTCACCTACGCAACTATCATTAAAATTTTTAAAAGAACAAGGCTACACTGTAGACATATCAGAACACTGGAATCCATTCAGTCGTACTCGCAAGGATTTGTTCAATATATGCGATATAGTTGCATTAAGGGATAATGAAATAGTGTTCGTGCAGACCACAACTGCTGGTAACGCATTGGCTCGCTGCAAAAAAATTGCTAACTGTGAAGCTATTGGTGCAATAAGAAAAGCTGGTATCAAAGTGATAGTGCATGGGTGGTTTAAGAATAAATCAAATCGCTGGGAGTGCAAAATTAGGGACTGTTCATGAAGAAATATTTCAGAGAAGATCAGTATGAAGTAGGATTAGATGCTGAGAAAAGATTTTCTGAAGAGTGCTTGCATGACGCAATACCAGCAACCAAAGTACAAGATATGTATGAGCATTGGGATGTTGAAGGAAAATTAAATGCTGTATTAAATTCACCAAGATTAAAATTTGATGTTAAGGCAATTAAGAACGTAACAAAAGATCAAGTGCAGGATGAGTGTACTTGGATAGAGGGAACTAATATTGTTGGTGATGATGGTTGGATTAAAGGCAAAGCTGATTTTATTGTATTTGAAAGAATTGATACATGGTTTGTTGTAGATAGAAAAGAGCTGCTAGCATATATAAATTATAAACTCAAGCAAAACAATTATCAGACAGGAAAAGGTATATATAAAATATACACCAGAGATGGCAAGGATGATAAAATTACACTTGTACCATTTGATGACATTAAAACATTAAAGGAAGTTTATGAGTTTAGAAAAAAAAGGTAGAGTATTTGTTATTAATAAAGAAAGATTTTCCTACGATCAAATTAGAGAAAAAATTGTTACTTTGGTAACAGGTCGTGAACTTACTGCAAAAGAAATTGCAGCTGAACTTGGAACTACTTACGATAGAATTAAAAACATTGTGCCAGCAATGGCTGAAAAAAATACCATTCAATCTAATGGTAGACGTTGTGGATGCAAGTACTATCTGACAAAACCATGTGCGCTGCAATCTTTACTTAGACCACTTCCAGAAGCATTTAAAAATTTATCTGGAACTATTTACAACGAGGACACCACCAAGCATAATCTAAGGGTTAAAGTTCCTTATGAGTCTTATGGGGTATTATCTCACTACCAGAATGATTAAATGCATATTGATAAATTAGACGAGTTGCTAGGAAAGTGGGCATACAGTATGGATCAAGGCGATTCTCACAAGCTGGGATATCCAACACGAAGTCTTGGTATGTATGGTGGAGGTGCTAGTACCAGCACTGACGATATGTTTGATGTAATGATCAAATCTCATGTAAGGGCATTAGACGCTAAAATTGACTCATTGCCAGAACGTCAAAAAAATGCAGTGTATTCAAAGTGGCTGGGAGCAAAACCAGAAGAGTTGCAAAATTACCACTACAATTTGGCTATGGATAACTTATTAACTATGATGTCTAAGGTTACTGACACGTAGACATTGACAGGTAGTACTCCATAACGTATAATTCTAACTTGCTGGGATAATTGTATCTATTACTTTCAGTACTCCTATTTTAGCCTGCTTTAATGTAGGCTTTTTTTTTGTCTGAAAGCATATGATTCAAGTTCAAATCTGTCATGAGTGTGGCGAGCCATACGACTTAGATGACACAGGATCTTCTATTTGCCCAGACTGTAGAAACCTCACACATTTCAAATTAATAGATCACGAAAACACAAAGGCAGAATTAAATGGCGAATGAATTTAAACAAGATGTAAGCAAGGATCAAATTGCTCCTACATTTTTATTGCTATTGCTGCACGCTGTTACTAACGTACATCTAATGCACTGGATGTCTAAATCATATGCTGAACACGTTACGCTTGGCGAACTCTATGAAGCATTGCAAGAAGGTGCAGATACTTACGCAGAAAGTTTTATGGGCAAGTATGGTCAGATAGAAGAGTTCCCTCACTTCTACGATCTTCCAGAAAATGACTGTGTTGTAGAAGTTGAAAAGATTTATAACGATGTAAAAATTCTTAGAGAAAAACTTCCACAAGATTCTGACATGAATCAATTGGTGGATGACATTGTTAATAGTTTAACTGAAGCATTATTTAAATTAAGATTTTTAAAATAATATGGATGGATTACTTTCATTAAGCCCAGAAGAAATTCAAAAACTTTTGCGTGAAGCACAAACGCAAATGGGAAACAATATACCTACTGCTCAAAACTTCCAACAAAAACTGCAACAAATAAGTAACCCAGAACAAATGCAAGCTATCATGAGTAACATAGATGTTAATGGCATGGTGGGTGGAAACAACAAATCAGTATTTGGTGGTGGTCGTATAGGCTATAACCAGCCATTAAACAATGGAAGATTCAGTGCTGGGGTTAGTGGTGGTGGTTACATGGATAAGAACACTAAAGAATTTAATCTTGGTGGAGTTGACGCAGCTCTATCCAGAGGCGATAATGAAATTAGTGCGCAATATAGTAAAGGTCAGCCAAGTATGCGTGGTCAATTACCATATGGCATAGAGCAAAATTTGCCAGTGCAAGCTCCAATGATTCCAGAAGATTTATTGCAACTAATGTTTAGACGATCATTTTAAGGAAATATATGCCACTCAAAAAAGGTTCAAGTAGCAAAACAATCTCTGCAAATATTAAGACAGAGATGAAGCATGGCAAGCCACAAAAGCAGGCTGTAGCTATTGCATTATCAGTTGCAGGTAAATCTAAATCTAAGGGAAAGAAAAAATAATGGCACACGCTAAAGCAAAATCAAATGGAAAGCTAATCATGGAAGGCATGGAAATGTATAAATCCAAATCTGCAATGAAAAAGCATGAAAAATCAGAGCCTATGAAAATGCAAATGAAAGAAGGCGATATGAAAAAAATGATGAAGAAAGGTAAAAAATGAGTAAAGTAGGATTTGATGATAATGAAAATTTAGTAGACGCTTATGTACCAAGTACATCACAAGTATTTACAGTAGGTAACACCACAGCAGCTTCAACTGCTTTTGGTGCAGGTACAACTTTAGTAAGAGTTTCTTGTTCACTTGGTCACTGTCATGTTGCATTTGGCACAGCTCCAACAGCTTCTATTACAACGAGCATGATGATTCCTAACAATTCAGTTTCTATATTTAAAGTTAATGCTGGTGATAAGATTGCATACATTAAGGATGCAACTGTTACATCTTCAACATTATGTGTCACTGAATTAGCATAATTTAAAAGGAACAAACAATGCCAAGCGTAAATGGAAAAAAATTTAGTTACACTAAAACTGGTGTAGCTGCTGCAAAAAAAGAAGCTAAAAAAACAGGAAAAAAAATGGTAATGAAGCCAGCTAAAAAAGGTATGAAAAGTGGCTGCTAAAGGGTTATACGCAAACATACACGCTAAACAAAAAAGAATAGCTGAAGGATCTGGTGAGAAGATGCGCAAGGTAGGAAGTAAGGGCGCACCTACTGCCAAAGCATTTAAGCAATCAGCAAAGACAGCTAAGAAAAAATGATTAAAAAAGGTACTGAAACTTTTTCTGGTTATAACAAACCAAAGAAAACACCTAGTCATCCAACTAAGTCACACGCTGTGTTGGCTAAAGTAGGTGACAAAGAAAAGCTTATTAGATTTGGTCAGCAAGGTGTAGTTGGCGATAAGACAGATACAACAAGAGCTAAATCTTTTAAAGCAAGACACGCTGACAACATAGAAAAAGGTAAGATGAGTGCAGCTTATTGGGCTAACAAGGTTAAATGGTAGTATCGCAAATTTAACTTAAAATGCAATGCTACGATTTAGCTATGTATAGATTACATACAAAGCACGTAGCTTGTAATATTTAACGTATTTTTACACACAAAGGTAATGACCCAGTAATGGAGTTACAATATGGCAGAACGATTAAGAAGAAAACATCAAGACGAAATTAGGGCAAAGATACAGACAAGTCAGCTCCTAAATGTCTTGCAAAATCATGCACTTGGACTAGATTCTGGTGAGCTTCCTGCGAGTAGAATGAAGGCAGCTGAAGTATTGCTAAAGAAGGCACTACCAGATCTATCCAGTACTGAACTAACAGGTGATTCAGAAGCTCCAGTTACTATAAAAGTAATCACTGGAATCAAATGAGTGAAGAGTTAGTTGAGAATGAAGAGGTCATTGAAACAATAGATCTCAAATATAAGGCTCGTGATCCACAAGAATTAATTCACCAAGCTGTTAAAGAACATAGATTTAATGTAGTGGTGGCGCATAGGCGCATGGGAAAAACAGTTTCTGCAATCATGCAGTTGATTGATAGTGCATTAAACTGTGAACTACCTAACCCAAGATTTTGTTACATAGCTCCAACATATTCACAAGCGAAGAGAGTTGCATGGCAATATCTCGTGGACTATACTAGACCACTTGGTGCTGTAGCTAACATTGCTGAATTGCGTGTTGACTTCATGGGTAGACGCATATCATTATTTGGAGCAGACTCACCAGATTCATTACGAGGTATGTACATGGATGGCTGTGTTATAGATGAGGTTGGCGATGTTCAGCCCAGTGTGTTCACAGAGATAGTAAGACCATCATTATCAGATCGTATGGGTTGGTGCTTATTTATTGGCACACCTAAAGGCAATAACTATTTTAAAGACTTGCGTGATCGTGCTGAAAAAGGCACAGATAATTGGAAGTTATTAGAATTCAAGGCAAGTGAAACTGGAATCATTCCACCAACAGAACTTGCATCAGCTCGTATTGAGATGGGGTCAGATGATAAGTATTTTCAAGAATATGAATGCTCGTTTAATGCAGCTGTTACTGGTAGTTATTATGGTCAGATCATTAATGAGCTTGAAGAAAAGAAACAGATCACTACTATTCCTTACGAGGAACTAAGCAAGACATATTGTGCATGGGACTTAGGTATTGCTGATTCAACTGCAATCTGGGTAGCCCAGCTGGTAGGTAAAGAAGTAAGGCTTATCAACTATTATGAAGGTCACTCACAAGGATTAGATGCTTACGTTTCATGGTTGCGTAAAAACAATTATGAAGAGGCAGTGCAATTACTTCCACATGATGTACAAGTCAGAGAACTTGGCACAGGGAAGTCTAGAAAAGAAATGTTAGAAGAGGCTGGACTTGAAATTACAGTCGTACCTAAGATGCCAGTTGCAGATGGAATTATGGCAGTGCGTAGATTACTACCACGCTGCTGGTTTGATAAAGAGGCAACCAAGCTAGGGCTTGATGCTTTAAGAAATTACAGAAGAAACTATGACGAGAAGCGCAATGTCTTTTTTGATTCACCACTTCATAATTGGTGCAGTCATTCTAGCGATGCATTTCGTTATCTTGCAGTAGGTCTAGATGAGTCTGGATCTGACTGGGACAAACCCTTAACAACAAATAATAAATGGATCGTATAAATGGCTGAAACCAACCCAAAGATAAATAGAAAATCTGGTTACATAATGGATGAGAACAAACTCAAAGCCATTATTGACTCTGAGATTTGGTCATCACTTGGCTACATTCAGTCTGAAACAACTGGTGAACGTCAGCAATCTATGGAGTACTACTTACGTAGACCATATGGAAATGAAGTAGAGGGTAAATCATCTATCGTTACTGGTGAAGTTGCTGAAGCTATTGATGGCGCATTGCCACAACTTATTCGTGTGTTTACATCTTCAGATAATATTGTTGAGTTTACTCCAATGCATGAAGGTGACCAAGACTTAGCAGATGGTGCTACAACTTATGTCAACCACGTATTCTATAAAGATAACGATGGATTCCATGTATTACATAATTGGTTTAAAGATGCATTGCTTGAAAAAGTAGGTGTAGTTAAAGTGTACTGGGATGATCAAACTAACATCACTAAAGAAGAGTACAAAGGCTTAACAGATGATGAGATGACATTGATCCTTCAAGATCAAGAGATTGAATTAGTAAGTCACGATACAATTGAACTACCAATGTATGACGCTGCTGGATCACCAATCATTGATCCACAAACTCAACAACAAGCTATTGATAGAACGCATGACATTAAAGTACGTAAAACAGTACGCAATGGAACAGTAAGAGTAGAAAACGTACCACCAGAAGAGTTTATTATTAGCAAGCGTGCAAGAAATATTCAAGAATCTGGATTCTGCGCACATCGTAAAATGCTAACTCGTAGTGAAATGATTGCTATGGGATTTGATCCTATCATTGTTGAAGGATTATCTACTGCTGACGCATTAGAATACAGCCCAGAACGTATTGCACGTTATACACGTGGTGAACAACCTACTGACATGATGTCACAAGATCATTCAATGCAATTAGTTGAAGTGTATGAATGCTACATCAAGGTAGATTATAACGATGATGGTGTTGCAGAGTTACGTAGAATTGTTTACGCATCCAACACTATTTTAAGTGATGAGGATTGTGATTACATTCCATTCCATTCAATTTGCCCATTACCAATCCCACATAAATTCTTTGGTAACTCATTAGCAGATCGCACAATGGATTTACAGTTAATTAAATCTACAGTTATTCGTCAGATGCTTGACAACCTTTACTTAACAAATAACTCAAGAGTTGCAGCAGTTGATGGTCAAGTAAATATGGATGACTTATTAACATCTACAGCTGGTGGTGTAATTCGTGTTAAGAATGCAAATGCAATCATGCCATTAAATGTAACATCTAGCGCAAGCCAATCATTTCCAATGCTAGAATACCTAGATCAAGTGCAAGCTAAACGTACTGGTGTATCAGATGCCCAGCAAGGTCTTGATCCTAACATATTACAAAACGTAACAGCTACAGCAGTATCTGCAATGTCTAATGCTGCTAATGGTAAACTAGAACTTATAGCTCGTATCTTTGCTGAAACAGGTGTTAAGTCACTATTCCAATCTATCTTTAGATTGTTATGTAAATACCAAAAACAATCACGCACATTAATGATTAACAAAAAGCCAATGGTATTTAATCCACGTGAGTGGTCAGAACAATATTCAATCAATATTAATGTAGGTTTAGGTACTGGATCACGTCAAGAACAGTTAGCTACTATGCAAATGGTATTAGCTAAACAAGAACAGATCTTGCAAGGTTATGGTATGAGTAATCCATTAGTATCATTAAAACAATATCGTGATACGTTGGCTAAATTTATTCATATGGCTGGATTTAAGGATGCATCTGGATTTATTAATGATATTACTCCAGAGCAAATGCAACAATTATCTCAACCACAACAACCACCAGTAGATCCTAATACTCAAGCTGCACAAATGTTAGCTCAAGTTGAACGTGAAAAAGCACAGCTCCAAGCTCAAACAGAGATGGCTAAACTTGAATTACAGAAACAACAAATGGCAGTTGATAATGCTCGCAAAGAATTAGAGCTACAACAACAAGCAATAAAGAATGCTGCTGAGATTGCAAACCAACAACAAAAACTACAAGTGGAAGCTGCAAAGATTAAATCTAATAATGATATTAATAGATCTAAAGCTACAGTAGACGCAGCTGCTAAGATTCATGCCATGAGATATGGTAATTAATGAACACACAAAATATTAAAAACATTGTTGATGATGACGATTTTAAAGAAGTAATACAATCAATCATTGACTCACAAGTAAAAAGAATACTTAACTCTACTCCAGATCAATCTGAAGAAAGAGAGCAAGCCTATCAACGTATAGCTTGCGTAAACGAACTCATCGCTGCCTTAGAATCAATCGCTGTTACTGGCGAAATCAAAGACAAACGATGGAATATATTGTAGACAATTCTACTTTTGGTACACCTCCCATAGAGGTATTATAGGAAAATAAATGAGTGAAACTACCATGACTCCAGAAAATTCTGGAAGTGGCGAGCTTACAGTAGGTCAAGCAGCCAATGCATTTGAAGGTCTAATGGACACCCCAGCAAACTCGCAAGAGCAATTAGCAGGTGAACAAGAAGCTGAACAATCAGAGGATCAAGAAGCAGAGCCACAACAAGAGTACGAAGAAGTTGTTGAGGATGATGTAGAAGAACAAGAAGATGACAGTCAAGATGAAGAGCAACCACGCTATGTAGTGAAAGCTGCTGGCGAAGAAAAAGAGGTCACGCTTAACGAATTGATTAAAGGTTATCAACTTGGTGCTGACTATACAAAGAAAACTACTGACGTTGCAGAACAACGTAAAGCTGTTGAAGCTGAACGTGTAGCAATTGAAGAAGCAAAGTATGCTCGTGATCAGTATGCTCAAAGGTTACAAGCTATGGATCAATTCCTAAGCTCACAAACCACAACTGAGGACTTAAATGAACTCAGAGAAAACGACCCTATAGGATATGCAGTTAGAGTTGCTGAACTTTCTGAAAAGAAAGAACAAATTCAAGCTATAAGAGCAGAGCAGGCACGCATTGCAGAAATGCAACACGCAGAACAGGCTCAAGCCATGCAGAGAGTTGTTGCCCAAGAGGCTCAGAAACTTGCTTCAATCCTACCAGAGTTTTCAGACTCAGCTAAAGGCGAAAACCTCAGAAAAGAGATTCGTACTTATGGCAAATCGTTAGGCTTCAGTGATGCTGAATTAGCGTCAGTGTATGACTCACGACACGTTGTTACTTTACACAAGGCAATGATGTACGACAAATTGCAGAGATCTAAACCAGCTATCACAAAAAAGGTATCTGAAGCTCCTCGCATGATGAAGTCTAGTGCCTCCACTGGAAATAGCAACTCACAAGAAACAATCAAGAAACAAAAAGCACAGTTGCGCAGCTCTGGCAGAGTCCAAGATGCAGCAGCTATATTTGAAAATTTTATTTAAGGAACATAACAAATGGCAACATATCAAACCTATACAGCCATAGGTCAACGTGAAGATTTATCAGATGTGATTTATAACATTTCACCAACTGATACACCTTTCATGTCATCTGTAGGCAAATCAAAAGCAACAGCAGTTTATCATGAATGGCAAACAGATTCACTAGCATCAGTAAACGCATCTAATTACGCAGTTGAAGGTGCAACAGCATCTGACGCTACAATTGGTGTGACTACTCGTGTTGGTAATCGTACACAAATCTCACAAAAAACTATCAAAATTTCTGGTACTCTTGATGCAGTAAACAAAGCTGGTCGTAAATCTGAAAAGGCTTACCAATTAGCTAAAGCATCTAGTGAAATCAAACGTGATATGGAAGCAATTCTTTTATCAAACCAAGTAGCATCAGCAGGTAACTCATCTACAGCTCGTGTTTTAGGTGGTTTACAAACATGGTTAGCATCTAACTATTCTGGTGGTACTTCTGGTACTGCTGGTGCTTCTGGTACTACAGCTCGTGTAACTGGTACTGATCGTGCTTTCACTGCAACTCTTTTAAACACTGTAGCTCAATCTGCATTTACTAATGGTGGTTCACCAACATTGTTGCTCGTAACTCCAGCACAAAAAGTTGTTGCATCAACATTTGGTGGTATTGCTACTCGTTACAGAGATGTACCAGCTAACCAACAAGCTCAAATCATTAACGCAGCAGATGTATACGTATCTGACTTTGGTATCATCCAAATTGTTCCAGATCGTTTCATTCCTAACAGTGACAATGATGATACAGCTTTCTTATTAGACACAGAAATGGCAGCAGTAGCTTACTTACGCCCATTCCAAACTAATGAATTAGCTAAAGTTGGTGACGCTGAATTAACTCAACTTTTAGTAGAATACACACTAGAAGTTAAGAACGAAGCAGCACATGGCATTATTTCTGACTTAACATAAGTTAGTATGAGGATAGCCCTAGCAATAGGGCTTTCTCTTTATGATTGCTTATAGAATTAAATCTTTAAATGGTCACTTAATGTTTAATAGACCCATAAAAATTAGACATTCAGATAAAGATTCAAAAAGACATAATAAAATTCGTAGGCTCATAAAGAGAAATTCAAGATACTGGATAGGATAAATGGAAAATACAATTCAAAATTTAGATGGATCTAAAACAGCATTTCATGATGATGGTGCTAATTTAATCATTGAACATAAAGCTGATATTAGTAATGTAATTGATTCAAACAAAAGAGAATATGCACAAAGCGATTCACATCAAAGATGGAGTGATGATGCATTTGGAAACAAAGTTGCATCTATTCCTTTAGTAGTATTCCAAGAATTAGAAAAGCAAGGTATCACAAGAGGATTCCAAGTATTAGATATGCCAAGATTTAAAGCATGGCTAAACAATCCAGACAACTTAGCATTTAGGACACGAACAGGAAAAATTTAATGGCAGCTTTTACTACATATACAGACTTGCAGGCAACAATTGCAGACTATTTGGCTCGTACAGATTTAACATCACAAATCCCTACATTTATTACATTAGCAGAAAATAGATTAAGACGTGATTTGCGTATTAGACCAATGTTAAAAGTAGTAACAACATTAACAGCAGCAGGTGATCCTACTGTAGCATTACCCAGTGACTTTTTAGAGATGCGTGATTTGCATACAGAATCAAGCCCTATACAAACCATTGTATACCAAAACCCAAGTAACTTCTTTAGGAACACTAAAGCATCTACAGCAGACAGTGGATCACCTAAATTTTACACAGTCATGGGTTCAGAGTTCCAATTTGCACCTATCCCAGATTCTGCATACACACTTAAAATGGTTTATTATGCAACACCAACTTATTTAGGCTCATCTAATTCATCTAATGTATTCTTGGCTAATTGCCCAGACTTATTGTTATATGCAGCTTTAGGTGAAGCAGAACCATATCTTATGAATGATGCACGAGTTCAAACATGGGCAGCATTGTACGATAGAGGTCTTAATTCATTAACAGTATCAGACAGTGCTGGTGAAAATCCATCTGCACCAATGGTTATTTCATTGGCTACAAGGTAAACTATGACACAAATATCTAATTATTTAGAAAATGCACTTATAAACGCAACAGTTAGAGCAACTTCATATACATCACCATCTACTGTATATGCAGCATTATTTACATCTGACCCAACAGATGCTAATACAGGCACAGAAGTTAGTGGTGGTTCTTATGCAAGACAATCCATTACATTTGGCTCACCATCCAATGGTGTATCTTCTAATACTGCTGATTTAACATTTCCAACTTGTACATTAACATGGGGAACTGTAACTCACTTTGGCATTTATGACGCATTAACATCTGGCAATTTACTTTATCATGCACCATTAACAACCTCTAAAACAATTTCTACTGGCGATAATTTTAAAATTGCTACTGGAAATCTTACATTGACATTGGCTTAATTATGCAAGGTTTAGTAAAGAATCAAGCTAGGGAAATTGAAATACAAGCAGTAATTATTAAGGCTGATGGTACAAGACAAGAACTTGGCACTATTGATTATTGGAACAGAAACATATTCAAATTATTTTTATGGAAGGTTAAAAAATGGCTACACTATTAGTTAATACTGGTCGTGCAATTATCTCAAATCGTATTAAAGGGTCTGGCACAGAGCCATCATACGTTGCTTGGGGTACAGGTGCAGGAACAACAGGTGCTACAGATACTACTCTATTTACAGAAACAGGTACTCGTACAGCAGGCACATCAACACAACAAACAACATCAACTACAAATGATACATACCAAGTAGTAGGTACAATCACAGCAGGTGGTGCATTAACAATCACTAACGCTGGTCTATTTGATGCTTCAACATCTGGTAACTTATTTATTAAGTCTGACTTTACTGGTGTTGTATTAGCATCTGCTGATTCAATTCAGTTTACTATTAAAGCATCATTCGCTTAATATATGGCTGCGTGTGTCGTTTATGACGCAGCTACTGATAAACCTATAAACATTATCGTAGCTGAAATTACAGACCAAGCTCCTGAAGGTTGCTATTTAGGTGAATTACCTACTAATACTATTTGGGATGGGACAGAATTAATTGTACAAGAAATTGTCACGCCTACAGAAGAGATAATAGAAGAATCTATAGAAGACTTTGTACAGGAAGTAGACAATGGCTGATAGATATTGGGTAGGTGGAACAGCCTCTTGGGATGCTACTGCTGGCACTAAATGGGCATTAACATCTGGTGGTGGTGGTGGTGAAGCAGTTCCAACTGCTGCTGACGATGTATTCTTTGATAGTGGTTCTGGTGCAGTTACTTGTACTGTTTCAGGCAGTAGAGTAGCAAAAAGTATTACTTGCACAGGATTTACTGGAACACTTACTGGAACAGCTACTCCTGCATTAGCTATATCAGGTAGTTTAACATTAGTTACTGGCATGACTTTAACTTATGCTGGCACTACTACATTTAATGCTACTGGCACAATTACAAGTGCTGGAAAAACATTAGGTGCTGTCACAATTAATGGCTCTGGAATTACAGTTACTGTGGGTGATACTTTTGCATCTTCAGGAGCAGTTACAGTTACATTAGGTACTTTTACAACCAATAACCAAACTATATCATCTGCATCTGTTTCAGCTACAAATAATGGTATTATCACTATGGGTTCTAGCACATGGACTCTATCTGGTACTGGAACAGTATGGGTAACTTCTGTAGGCACAACAATAAATGCTGGTACATCTACAATAGCTTTTTCAGATACATCTACAACTGCAAAAACATTTTCAAGCAGCGGTACTAAAACTTATTACAATTTATCTATAAGCCCAGCTACAGGTATTGCTGATTACATTATTGCTGGTGGTAATAGTACTTTTAACCAAATATCTAGCTCTAAAACTGTTGCTTATTCTATTACGCTTCCAGTAGCATCAACTATAACAGTTACAACTTGGGCAGCAGGTGGTTCTTCTGGTAACTTATTAACATTAAAATCTAGTACTTATGGCTCTACAAATACATCTGCAACACTAGCAGTTACAAATACATTTACAACAAATTATACCAATGTAGCATTAGTAAATTTATCAGTATCTGGTAGAGGAACAGTTACTAATGGTTTAGTTTTAACAACATCTGGTACTGGAAACTGGACTACTTCAACAGCAGGAAACTTATTAACATCTGGTACATCATGGACAGTTCCATCTAATTGGAATAACTCTGCCAATAATATCTATATTTTTGGTGGTGGCGGTGGTGGCTCTGGTACTATTTGGGTAGCTACTACTAGTTTTTCAGGTGGTGCAGGTGGCGGTGGTGGAGGGTATAGCACTTTAACTAATCAAACATATAGTGGCTCTGTAACATATGCTATTGGAGCTGCTGGTGCTTCAGGTGGAGCAGGTGGAACATCAGGAACTTCTACTGGTGGCACAGGTGGAACAACCACTTGGGATACTACTAACACAGCCACAGGTGGTACAGGTGGCGTAACTACAGCCACAACTTCTACAGGTGGTACAGGAGGTACAGGAGCATCAACTGGAGGTACAGGTGGAGCTGGTGGAGTTACTATAAGCGGAACAAATACTGGTACTGGTGGTGGTGGAGGTGGCGGTGCTGCAGGTGTAAATGGTAATGGTGGTAATGGTGGTAACGGATTTAATTCAACTGGTAACACTTCTATTGCTGGTGGAGGTGGTGGTGGTAATGGAGGAGGTACAGCAGGCGGTAATGGTGCATCTGGTGTAGGCGGTAATGGTGGTAACAATTCACTAGGTTCTGGTGGAGCAACAGGTGCAATAACATCTGGTGCTGTTCCTGCTACAACTGCTACAAATGGGGGTGGCGGAGGAGCGCCAACTGGTGCAGTTGGAGCAAATGCATCAGCTGGTAGTGCTGGTATAGATATACAATCATTTATAGGCGGTGGCGGTGGCGGATCTGGCGGTGCTAGAGATACTGTTGGGGGTACTACTGGTGGTGTATATGGTGCAGGTGGTGGAGGTGGTAGTTCTAACATTACTGGCTCTAGAACTAGTGCAGCTGCTGGCAGACAAGGTGCAATTGTTATTGTTTGGACACCTTCTAGTGGTACAACATACAACCAAAACGTAACTTATGCTTCTACAACTACAATTAATTATCAAAAACAAATAAATGCTCCAAAAACAATATCTAGCACAGCAACACCAAGTGTAAGTAAGTTGGCTAGTTTTTTAAGAACTATTACACAGAGTGTTATAGGAACTATAGAATTTACAAAATCAATATTAAAAACAATTACACAAGCAATTACAGCAAGTATTATATTTGCTAAAGGTCTTATATTTTTAAAGATTATTACAAATGCTGTTAGTGCAACAATTACAAGAACAAATAAAGTACAAAAAACAATTAGTAAGTCAGTAACTGCTACCATTGCTAAAATAATTAAATTAAATAAAACAATTGCACAAGCAATTACAGCAAGTTTAGTCTTTGCTGTTTTAAAAGCTAAATTTATAACCATTACAATTGCTGTAACAGGTTCACCTGTGTTTAGCAAAGTTAAAACATTATTACAGACAATTAGCAATAGCGTAAATGTTACAACTTCATTACTTAAACGTATAAATAAAATTATTACAAATAGTATTGCAGTCACAATAGCAATTTCTCAAGTTAAAGCATTTTTAAGGGCAATTAGTATTTCAGCAACAACAACTGTTTCAATAGTAAAGTCCATATTAAAAACTATTTTAAAATCTATTACATCTAGTATTGTATTTACATTAATAAAATTTATTAATGGATTAATTAGTATATTAGGTACTGGAGTAATGACAGTACTTGGTGGATTAAGTGCATCAGGCATATCTAATATATTTGGTTCTGGTAATGTAAGTGCTAAAGGTACAGTACTAGGTGATGAATGGAATGTGCAATCAGCAGGAACAGAAACATGGACAGATACAAATAAAGGTTCTGAAACATGGACAGAAGTTACTACAAATAATAACGATTGGTCAAGACAAGGGTAAAAAA
>Ga0304730_1000474_pt1 | contig 35229 bp, 48 predicted proteins | sample M_130628_MF_Meta_FD_190474 | JGI IMG/M metagenome (GOLD analysis project Ga0304730, IMG submission 190474) | Freshwater microbial communities from Lake Montjoie, Canada to study carbon cycling - M_130628_MF_MetaG (v2) (version 2) | ecosystem: Environmental > Aquatic > Freshwater > Lake | place...
GGTGATTAGGACCCCAATGTGTTTCAAGAGAGAGCAATTTCCAAACCCATTCTTGTAATATTGTTGCTTAACTTAGGGCTGGACAGGTTTTTTGCTTGCTGTACAATGGCGCAATAAAATAATATTTTATTGGAATTTTAGGAACTATTGTGACCACACAACAGCGAAAACCCACCACTGGCGGCATTATCATTGGCTCCAGCTACGATGAGGCTAGGACGCGCAAGATTAATGCTGAAGCAGAAATTGCTGAACTGGAACTGGCGAAGATACGCGGTACGTTATGCATGACCGACGATGTGGTTAAGGCATGGGAGAGCGTCCTACACGCTTGCAAGGCTAAGTTCCTGTCTCTGCCGACCAAGGTCGCACCTGTTGTGGCGAACGAAGGCGATGTTGCCATCGTAAAGGACTTCTTGGAAGGTGCGATCCGCGAGGCGCTGATGGAATTGTCAAATTACCAGCCGGATGTTGATCCTGTTCGAACTGGAAGCAGTGCTGTCGAGAATGATGCTGGCGTTGAGGAAGAAGCGCCAAAGCCAAAGCGTAAAGTTGGTCGCCCGAAGAAAGGGCGCACGATAGTCGTATGATCGAACAAGCCACCAGACAACAAGCGTTAGAGCAAATGGCTAAGGCCATGAAGCAACTGACACCGCCCCCACGAATGAGCGTGGCGCAGTGGGCAGATCACGAACGCCGTCTAGATTCACAGAGCAGTGCAGAACCTGGTCGATGGATCACAGCGAGAGCAGAGTATCAACGCGGCATAATGGATTCTTGTTCCGACCCGTTGGTAAAAGAAGTTGTCGTGATGTGCGGTGCGCAGCTTGGCAAGTCTGAGATGCTGCTGAACACCATTGGCTATCACATGGCCCACGACCCTGCGCCAATCCTGATGATGCAGCCAACTGTGGACATGGCGCAATCCTTTTCAAAAGACCGTGTGACAGCAGGTCTACTCCGTTCAACCCCGTGCCTTAGAGATAAGGTCAAAGACAGTAAGGCTAAAGATGCAAACAATACTACTCTACACAAGGTATTCCCTGGTGGCGCTCTATCTCTTGTCGGTGCTAACTCTGCTAGTTCCCTTGCTTCTCGCCCGATCCGTATTGTTCTTTGCGATGAAGTTGATCGATACCCTGCTTCTGCTGGTGAAGAAGGCGACCCTATATCTCTTGCCAAACGAAGAGCAGCTACATTCTGGAACAGGAAGATCATTCTAGTATCAACGCCGACCAACAAGAATGCCAGCCGCATTGAGGCTGCGTATGAGGAGAGCGACCAGCGCAAGTTCATGGTTCCATGTCACGACTGCGATCATCCGCAAGAGATGACTTGGTCGAACGTCAAATGGACTGATGATAACCCGCATACTGCGTTCTACTGCTGTTCTGAATGTGGATCGGTCTGGGGTGATGCAGAACGGCGTAAGGCTGTATCCAAAGGGAAATGGGTCGCCAATAAGCCGTTCAATGGCGTGGCTGGTTTCCATCTTAATGCGCTCTACTCCCCCTGGTCAGTCCTGTCGGACGCTGTGGAAGAGTTTCTGGCTGCGCGTAAAGACCCTATGCGCCTAAAGACCTTTGTCAACACATTCTTTGGCGAGACATGGGAAGATCAAGGCGAGGGTGTTGATGATTACGCCATCTCCAAGCGCAAGGAAGAGTATGACGGCATCCCTGATGATGTAGTTGTGCTCACCTGTGGCGTTGACGTTCAAGATGATCGACTAGAACTTGAGATCGTCGGCTGGGGCGCTGGGGAAGAGAGTTGGCAGATCGAGTATCATGTTCTGTACGGTGATCCGTCTACGCCATCGCTTTGGGCAAAGCTGGATGAAATCCTACTGGCAACTTACGAACACCCTAGCGGTGAGCCAATGCTGATCCGCGCAACCTGCGTTGACTCCGGCGGACACCATACCCGTGCCGTTTACAATTATGCCAAGACTAGGGCTGGGCATAGGGTGTTCGCGATCAAGGGTATCGGTGGCGAAGGTAAACCTATTGTCGGACGGCCATCGCGGAACAATATCGGCAAGATACCGTTATACCCTATTGGCGTTGATACTGCGAAGGAAGTACACTACGCAAGATTGCGCATTGATGAGCCTGGTGGTGGCTATTGTCACTTCCAATCCAAGCGTGATGATGAGTATTTCCGACAGCTAACTGCTGAAAAGCAAGTTGTTCGCTATCATAAAGGGTATCCAACACGGGCTTGGATAAAGACAAGAACTCGAAACGAAGCACTTGACGTTCGTGTTTATGCGATTGCGGCTTTCCATATTCTCAATATTAATATAGATAGCATAGTGAAGCGGTTTAATGCTACTATAAACCGTAGGACTGATGCTCTATCTGGGGTTGAGGATGTTAAGCCACATCCGTTGGTTCCGAAGAAGGGGCCAAGTAGAGGTGGTTTTGCTAATAACTGGCGATGAGGGATAATGGCAAATCTTTTTGATGAAGGCAATGCACCCGAAGGTGAGCCAGCAAAGATAGTCGTTGGTGACTTCCTGCAATGGAAGAAGACCTCACTTGCCACAAATTATCCTCCTGCTACGCATTCGGCAGAGTATGTTGCGCGTATTGCGGCTGGTTCGACTGCTGAAATAAAGATTGCTGCTGTTGAGCGGACAGATTATTATTTGTTCCAAGTTACTAGTGCAGCCTCAGCAGCCTTTGAGATTGGCGATTACCATTGGCAACTTGAGGTTACCCAAACATCTACAAGTAACCGCATTGTCGTAGAGACAGGTCAGTTTGAAGTCTTTGCCGATCTGGACAATAGCGGTGCTGACCCACGCTCCCATGCTGAGATAATGCTGGATAAGATTGAAGGTCTATTGATTGGCCGTGCGGATAAGGACGTTTCATCTTATTCAATCCAAGGTCGTTCAATCTCAAAAATGACGATCTCCGACTTGCTACTATGGCGTGATTACTACCGCAAGGAAGTTGTCAAGCAAAAGCGCGATAGTGCAATCGCCTTGGGTAAGCCCACTAAAACTACGATGAAGGTTCGGTTCTTATGAGTCTTTGGCGCGAAGTCCTTGGTCTTCCTGAGAAGACGGTTAAAACCAGCAAGCGTTCCTACCACGCTGCCAATACTGGTCGGCTATTTGCCGATTTTATGGCATCCAGCCGTAGCCCAGACAGCGAACTTAAACCTGACCTAGTGCTTATGCGTAATCGCGCCCGTGCGCTGGCCCGTGACGATGTTTATGTCAAACGCTACTTGACACTGCTCAAGACCAACGTGGTTGGCGAAAAGGGTATGACGCTACAGGTCAAGGCCCGTAACACAGATAATTCACTGGATGTAATCGGCAACCAGATCATTGAGGATGCCTTTGCGCAGTTCTCAATGAAGGGTAACTGTACATCTGATGGTCGCCTTAGCTGGATCGACTTGCAGAAGTATGTGATGGAAGCAACAGCGCGTGATGGTGAGGCGTTTATCCAGATCGTGCGTAATCGCGAATTTATCCACGGTATTGCTTTTCATCCGATTGAAGCTGATCTCATTGATGAGATGAAGAACGAACGGGCCAAGGGTGGTAATGAAATCCGCATGGGTATCGAACTGGACCAATACCAGCGGCCTGTTGCCTATTGGGTCAAGAAGCGTCACCCTGGCGATCTTGATTTCACCACAATCAGCGTGAATGTGTCTGAGCGAATTGACGCGAAGAACATCATCCATGTTTATGATCCGCTTCGCGCTGGTCAGACCCGTGGCGAACCTTGGATGGCTCCGGCTATTGCCCAGCTAAAGATGCTGAACGCACACCGTGAGGCTGAACTGGTCGCATCGCGTATGGCTGCATCGAAGATGGGTTTCTTCACATCTGACAATGGGGAAGATGCCCCAGCCGACGATTACGACAATGGCGTACCGATCATCGACGCAGAACCTGGCACATTCCACCAGTTGCCAAACGGTGTTGACTTTAAGCCGTTCGACCCAACGCATCCGGCTACAGCATTTGCAGAGTTCCAGAAGGGTGTCCTGCGCGGAATATCATCTGCGCTAAATGTATCCTACGCCTCGCTGTCGAACGATCTTGAAGGGACATCGTACAGTTCGATCCGTCAGGGTGCGCTTGAAGAGCGTGATGCTTACAAGATGATGCAACAGTTCCTGATGGAACATTTTGTTATACCAGCTTATTCTGCATGGCTTGTTCACGTTATGGAGTTCGGATACATTCCGATCCCTGCAACTCGCTTCCCTAAGTTCTCGACGGCATCGCAGTTCCGCTCACGCGGCTGGCAATGGGTCGATCCTCAAAAGGAAGTCAATGCTGCCGTAACTGCAATGCACAATGGTATCATGTCCATGCAGGATGTTGCTGCTCAGTATGGCCGTGATGTCGAAGAGACATTTAGCCAGTGGCAACGAGACAAGGAAATGGCTGATCAGTTCGGTCTTGAAATAGCATTCTTCCCATTTGGTGCAAATGAAGCGACTAAGGGTGTGGCTCCAAAGGATACTAACGTTGCCCAATAGCCCAACCAGCGGAATGAAATCAGAAGCAAGGCGTGGACTTGATTGGCGCGACGAATATGGTCGTGGCGGTACTGAGATAGGTCTTGGCCGTGCGCGTGACATTGTTGCTGGAAGACAACTGTCTGACGATGTTGTCAAAAGGATGTACAGCTTTTTCAGTCGCCATGAAGTGGATAAGCAAGCAAAGGGATTCAGCCCAGGTGAAGATGGTTATCCATCAAACGGGCGTATAGCTTGGGCGCTTTGGGGTGGAGATGCAGGGTTCTCATGGTCAAGAGAGAAGGTAAAATCTATGGAAGAAAACCGCACTTATGAGGATATGCGTCCTTATCCAAATGAACACGCTGCGCGTCTGCATAATCCAGATAAATATGTAAGTTTCCGTCGAAAGAACAATCAAGGTGGAGAAGGTATTGATTTTATTTATGGCATTCTTGAGGGCGGCGGAACAGAATTACAGGCAATCCGCTTTAATAAAAATCGCTTCACACCATCTGAAGCAAAGACCTGGTTGAAACAACATGACTTTAATGCTATTCTTTTTGAAGAAGCAACTGGGGAACGGTTAATGTCGGAACTTGAGGAACGAGCAACAGTAAAGATCGAGATAGAGATCGATACTGAAGATCATGCTCAGATTGAAGATATGCCTTCTGAAGATATGCCTTCCGTAGGTCCAACTGATATGTCTCAGATAGATCGTAAAGCACCTCTTGAGGTCTTGCATCGCGCCATTGACATGGCAGCTAAGGCTATCGACGAAAAGATGCGCACTGTTGATATTGCCGTTTCCTCTGAATTAGCTGTTGACCGTTCGTTCGGAAAAGAAGTTTTGGTCCATGAGATGGATGCTATTGACTTAGCGTTCCTTGCATCGGGCCGCGCACCACTGTTGCTCGATCATGATATGGAGCGTCAGATTGGTGTTATTGAATCTGTGGACCTTTCTGAGGACCGCGTACTTCGAGCCAAAGTCAGGTTCGGGCGCTCGGCACTCGCTCAGGAAGTATTCCAAGATGTTGTTGATGGTATTCGATCAAATGTTTCGGTTGGGTATCGTGTCAACAAAATGGAGCGTTCTGCGACGAACAAAGAAGAGTATATGGTTCGTTCGTGGTCGCCCCTTGAGGTTTCTGTCGTTTCTATCCCCGCTGACCCGTCAGTTGGTGTGGGCCGTAGCGCAGTTGCTCTCGAACCCCAACCCAAAGTTGAACCTATCATCAAAAAGGATGACACTATGTCCGAAGTTAATATGGACGCGGTTCGGGCCGAAGCTGCTGCTGACGCTGCCCGTAATGCAACCGCGATAATCGAATTGGGCGCTCGCCATAACAAGCGTTCGCTCGCAGATGCTGCAATCAAATCTGGCAAGAGCCTCGCTGAGTTCCGTGGTGAACTTCTCGAAGTAATCGGTCAGGACACGCCACTTGAGAACGAAAACATCGGTCTGAGCAATCAGGAAGTTCGTCAGTTCTCGGTTGTCCGTGCAATTGCTGCTCTTGCTAATCCAAGTGACCGCCGTCTGCGTGAAGCCGCTGCTTTCGAATTTGAAGCATCGGATGCCGCTGCACAGCGTTATGGTCGTGCTGCACAAGGTATCATGATCCCTAACGACGTACTTGGCGTATGGGGCCAGCGTGACCTCTCGACTGGTACCACCGCCGCTGGTGGTGCAACTGTTGCAACGAACTTGCTCGCAAACGAGTTCATCGACGTTCTGCGCAACTCGGCATCTGTTATGCAAGCTGGTGCGCGTATGTTGCCAGGTCTGCAAGGTAACGTTGCCATTCCGAAGAAAACGGCTGGCTCTTCTGCAACTTGGATCAGCAGTGAAGGTGGCGCGGCCACTGAAAGTGAACCAACTTTCGGTACTGTCACACTTTCGCCAAAGAACATTGGTGCATTCACTGACATGACCCGTCAGCTTATCCTTCAGTCAACCCCAGCAATCGAAGCACTGGTGCGTGATGACCTTACTCAGGCTCTCGCATTAGCAATCGACAAGGGTGCGCTTGAAGGTACGGCTGCATCTGGTCAGCCACGCGGTCTGCTTAATACCTCTGGTATTGGTAAGCCAACTGGATTTGTTGCTGCCATTCCAACCTTTGCTGAAGTTGTTGCAATTGAAAGCGCAGTTGCAGCAGGAAACGCATTGTCTGGAAACCTTGCCTACATCACTGATGCCGCAACTTATGGTGGCATGAAGACGAAGGTAAAGGATGCTGGCTCGGGCTTGTTCGTAATTGAGAACAACCAGGCTAACGGCTATCCAGTAATTCGTTCGCAGCAGGGAACTGCTGGTAACGTCTACTTTGGTAACTTCAGCGATATGCTGATCGGTATGTGGGGTGGGCTTGACCTAACGGTTGATCCATACACTGCATCAAGCACTGGTACTGTGCGTATTGTTGCACTTCAGACTGTTGACGTTGCAGTACGCAACGCAGTCTCGTTCGCATACAACAAAATCGCATAAGAAATGTTGGGGACTGAGATTTGGAAGTCATCTCAGTCCCCAATATCTTTGGAGAGTAATATGCAAAAGTATGAATGTATTCGTGGTGTTGTCACTTCGCTTGGTCCTATTGCCGTTGGCGATATTATCAGTTTACCAGCGGATGAAGCAATTAACCTAATTGGCAATGGTCAGTTAAAGATTGCTGAACAGGTTGTGCGCGTGGCTGAAGCCCCAAAGGTTGAGCATCGTGATCCCGTGATTTCGCGTGGACCAAAGCGCAATGGGCGTTGAGTCTACCGCTGATATTCTCGATTTCTTTGAACTCGATGATTTTGCAGATACCGCAACTTACACACCAATAAATGGTAGTGCTGTTTCTGTTAATGGAATATTTGATGCTCCACAGGCCAGCCGTAATGCAACAGACTTGATGGACATTACAATTCCATCGCCTCAGTTTGTTTGCCGCACTGCTGATGTACCTTTGGCTGCTGACGGCGATGAGATCGTCATTCGCTCCGTAGCTTATAACGTGCGAGTTGTTTTGACAGATGGAACTGGTGTAAGTACCCTTATCCTCGAAAAGGTGTAGCATGAGCCACGTTCGGCAACAGATCAGAGATTATGCTGCCACTTTACTGGTCAAATTTATCTACGACAGATTTGGTATTGTCATACAAGACCGTTTTAATATTGGTGTATCACCAAGGGTAGATGGCACTTTGTTGTCAACAGGTACACTATACAAGTTCCGTAGATATGCACTTGATGACGCTCAACTTCCGGCACTTTTGGTTTATACGACAAATGACATAACTAACCTTGCTACTATGGGTAATCGAAAGTTGTCGCACAGTCTTGAACTAAGGGTCGATGTGATTAACAAGGGATCAAGCCTTAACATATTTGAGAATATTGAGCAGTTCTGTGCTGAATTGAATGGTGCAATTGAGGCTGATTACAGTTTCAATGGCCTTGTCAAAAGTTGCGTTCTTACGCAATCAGATTTCAGTGTCGATACAACTGGCGAGAAAGCCATCGGCACTGGCAAGATGATTTTTGACGTTAATTACATGACTTCAATAAATAACTGCCAGGTGTCTATTTAATGTCGCACATTAATAACCAGATACGCGATAGAATCGCTACGATCATAGGCGCCTTACCCTTCTTTGCTGGACGCGTCTATAAGATGCGGTCTTATGCCTTAGACGATGATAAACTGCCAGCCGCTGTAATCTATACAAACAAGCAAGCCAATAACTTGGCTACTATAGGTATAAAAACATCTATGGGTTCTTTGGAAGTGTATGTTGAGATTTTCATCAAAGGTTCAAGTTCAACTATCGTAAACCAGATAGATGATGCTTGTGTTTTGATTGAAGACGCAATTGGTTCTGATTTCCAGTTGTCAGGATTGGTAAAAAGCTGTATTCTATCGCAATCAGATGTTGACATTAATGTTGAGGGTGAGAAGCCAGTTGCTAATGCACGGTTGTCTTACGCCGTTCAATATGTTACGTTGCTTGCTGATCTGGAGACACCGCGATGAAGATGGTCAAAGTCTACAATGCTATTGGCGATGAAATACTTGCCTGTGAAGTTGATCTTGATCGCTACGCGCAGATCGGCTGGACCCCTGTTAAAGACAAGCCCAAGGCGAAGCCAGTGGCTAAAGAGGAGAGTGAATAATGGCAACTCACACTGGTTCAGAAGGCACTGTCCGCGTTGGCTTAAATGCCATTGCTGAAATCCGTTCTTATTCCGTTGAAGAAACATCCGATACGGCTGAAGATACCTCGATGGGCGATGCATACCGCACGTTCAAGACCACGCTCAAGGCATGGTCGGGATCGGTTGATGTGTTCTGGGATGAGACTGACACGAACGGCCAGGTCGCTCTTGTTGTTGGCTCACAGGTCACTGCGAACTTCTTTCCAGAAGGCGCAACGGCTGGTCAGAGTGAAAAGTATTATTCTGGCGATGCCATTGTTACAGGCAGGACTGTAACAGGCAGCTTTGACGGTATGGTCGAAGCCTCAATCACGCTTCAAGGCACTGGTGCTTTGACGCTGTCAACCTTGGCGTAAGGACTAATTAGATGGCAAATCATACTGGTTCAGAAGGCACAGTTCGCGTTGGCGCTACTAACAACGTGCTTGAAATACGTTCTTACTCGATTGAGGAAACAGCGGATACTGCTGAAGATACTTCGATGGGTGATAGCTATCGCACGTTTAAGACCACGCTGAAGGCATGGTCAGGTTCAATTGATGTATTCTGGGACGAAACTGACACAACGGGCCAAGGCGCTTTGGTTGTCGGTTCTGAAGTTGCTGTGCGCTTTATGCCAGAAGGTGCAACCGCTGGTGACCTTTATTATTTTGGACAGGCTATCGTCACTGGCAAGACCATCACGGGCAGCTTTGATGGAATGGTAGAGTCCACAATCACTGTTCAAGGAACTGGTACTTTAGCAACCGCTACTGTTTAACTTAAAGGGATGTAATTTATGAGTATTTCAAAGCGTATTGCAGAGCGTACATCATCGAAGATGCACATTGAGGTAGCAGAGTGGGGCGAGAAGGGTACACCAGAAAAGGTTTACTACGGTCCCCTGCTTGCTGGCGAATTGAACCGTATACAGCGTAAGCATCCCCAGTTCCTTAACTCTGCATCGTTTGAGGCTATGGTCGATCTAATCATTCTCAAGGCGGAGACAGGCCAGGGTGATAAGTTGTTTACGCTTGAAGACAAGGCCATTCTGATGCGCGAAGAGGTCGCTGTGATCTCGACTGTAGCCGCTTCGTTCATGAGCGGTAGCAGTGTCGAAGACGCGGAAAAAAACTAACCAACGATCCGTTTAGGTTCAATCTACTGACCTTGGCGGATCGGCTTGGCAAGAGCATCTCAGAGATTGAAGAAATCTCAATAGAAGAGTATAACGAATGGGTCGCTTACTTTAAGCTGGACGCAGAAAGGCAAAAGCGTGGCTCAGGATCAAAGAGTTGAGTTTCTATTTGCTGCTCAAGTCTCTGGGCAGGAGCAGCTTCAGAAGCTAATATCTTCTGTTGACTCGCTGCGCAAAGAAACCGATAAATTAAAAACTTCCAACACTGGTTTAGCCTCTTCTACTGATGCCGTGATCCGTAATGGTACGCGCTACAATAATGCGCTTGATGCACAGTCCAAATCCATACGCAATTCAAGAATGGGTGTGACCCAGCTTGGTATGCAATTCAATGACCTTGCCACTTCTATCTCAACTGGGGCAAGCCCAGTGCAAGCCTTTAACCAGCAGATTGGTCAAATAGGCTTTGCTATGTCTATGATGAGTGGCCGAATTGGTATATTGGGTCGATTGATTGCTGGACCTTTGGGCATTGCATTAATTGGTGCTACAATGCTTATGAGCCAGTTTAAAAGCAAAACTGATGACACTGCCAAAACTACCACTAACTTTGGTGACTATGCCGTTGCAACATTCCAAACAATTGGCGAACAAATATCCAATGGCTTGCAGCCAGCCGTGGAAGCACTTGGTCCAGCAATAGATGCGCTGTCACCAGTAGTCCAGGCGCTTCAGACCGTGTTTGAAAACTTAGGATATGTTGGCAAGACAGTAGCCAATTTCATTCTCAGGGCGTTTGTCACGGCTATTAATGCCATTGCTATTTTAGCCAGCAATTCATTCTCTATGGTTGCTGAAGGTGTTTTGAATGTAGTCAATGGTGGCATCTTTGCGATTAACAAATTAATCAGCATGGCTGAAAGTAAGCTAAACCTATTTTCCGATTCTGTTAACAAACTAGATGATATTTTCCAAACTGGATTTCGTCTTGATAAGGTTGACTTTGGAAGACTGACCCCTGTTGTTAATCAGTTCAAAGGGACAACTCTCAAGGCTTTTAGCGATATAGGTAAGGCAGCAACTGATACATTCAATATAGACTTCTTGGGTGGTATATCCGAAAGGGCTGATGCTCTTGCGGCAGCTAGGGCTGCTTCCGAAACGGTTAAGAGCAAAAAGGGCGGATCAAGCAAGGGCGCTGACTCCAGCAAAGCCAAAAAGGAAAAACCTGAGTTCTCATTAAAGGGCTTTTATGAAGAGTTCTTTGCTAAAGAGTTTGCGCAAAATGATGAGAGCCTTGCTAAAACGGCAGAAACACAAATTAAATCTTTGCTTGATACAATTCCAGACATGGCTAAAGTCAGCGATGAAATGCAAAATATCATTTCTAAAAACGAGGAATTGAAAACCTCATTTGATTCAATAGGTAGTGCTGTCGCCAACTCATTAAAGGGTATGCTTACTGGCGCAATGTCGTTTAGAGATGCTATGAAAGGTATTATTTCGGCAGTTATTGACGAACTGCTTAGACTATATGTTGTTCAGCAGATTGTAGGGGTTGTAAGTGGTGCATTGGGCGGCATTGGCCTTCCACTACCATCATTGCCAGGTAAGGCCATTGGTGGCTCTGTCGGTAAGAACAAGCCATACATGGTTGGTGAGCAAGGCCCAGAACTATTCATCCCTGGCGGTAGTGGCACAATCATTCCTAATCGGAATCTGTCGAGCAGTGGCGGCGGTGGCAACTTTAACATCAGCGTCGATGCCCGTGGTGCTTCAGACCCAGCCGCTGTTCGCGCTCAGGTGCAACAGGGTATCCTTGAGGCTGCTCCGGCTATAATCGCTGCGGCAGAGTCGCGCACAGTAGCAGGGCTGCGTAGACCGCGCCTTGGTGGAGTAATGCAGTAATGGCAACAGTAACCTTCCCCTCGACCCCAAAAGCTAACGGCATGGCATGGCGATTGGTTATGCCATCGCAGACCAATATATCTGAGTGGACGGGGCGTAGGCAGACTATCGCATCTGGACGCGGCTGGTGGGAATGCCAGCTATCCTTACCACCAATCGTTACCAGTACGCGGGTAAATGCGTGGAGAGCGTTCATAGCTAAGGCCCGTGGTCGTGCAAATGACTTTCAGATACCAGTTGATCCAACGGCGCAGTCCGCATCGGCAGCAACTCCGTTGGTCAATGGCGCATCGCAAACTGGACGCACACTGGCAACTGATGGCTGGCCTGTATCGACCACAGTCCTTGTGGCTGGTCAGTTTGTGACCATAGGTAACCAGCTTTTGCAGTTGACTGAGAATATAACGTCGAACGCATCGGGCGTAGCAACGCTGACCTTTGAACCACCAATCCGCGTATCCCCTGCTGACAATGCGGCAATTGAATACAAGAACCCATATTGCCTAATGTATCTGGTCGAGGAGCCAACGCTTTCAGTTGAGAATGGTTATGTGTATAGCCTCTCACTGAGCCTACGGGAGTCGTTCTAATGGTTGATGCAACCACGCAAGCTGCTCTTGAAGCGCAGATCGTTAACTGGCGTGTTCTAATATACGCTGACTTTGTTGGCGATGTCCTGCGTGGTACAAGCGGTCTTTACGATAAGACTGTGTCTGGATCAAGCGACACAGAACTTAATGCCACTTACGAAAGTTTTAGCCACAATATAATTAACGTATCGCCTGTAAAGCACAACGAGTCTGGATCAGATACAGTTTCAATCTCAATGAGCGGCCTTGTTGTCAATAATGCTGCATTCTTGGCTATCATTGGTGACAAGGCAAAGTGGCAGGGTCGGACTGCGCGTCTTTGGTTTTATTGCGTTGACCAAAATGAAACCCAAGTTGGTTCGATCATTCCTTACTACACAGGATACATGAATGAACTTGGCATCTCAGGTGGAACTGACAGCCAAGCCGTGACGCTTACGATTGAAAACTATCTAGTCAGTCTCGCTAACTCACAGAACAAAACATACCTGATCCAAAACATCTTTGATGCTGGCGATCTTAGCGCCCAAGTATCAATCGCTGCGGCTAATGCTATTGCTGAGGCTGGAAATTATACTTACACTGGCGGTGGTTTTTATTGGGGGCCACGCGGTCTAACCAGGGGCGATAGGTAGGATTATGAGAATTACAAATTGGGAAGAGGCTTTAGTCAATTACATATTATTAAAGCGCCATGAGCCTTTTGAATATGGTGTGAATGATTGTTGTATGTTTGCTCTTGGCGCTGCGCTTGAGATCACTGGCGAAGACAAAATGTCTGAATTTCGTGGTAAGTATGACAGCTTAAAGGGTAGTCTGAAAGTCATAAAAGAGATTGGCGCAGGAACGCTTGAGGCAACGCTTGATGGTAAGTTTCCAGAAGTAAGTATTGGATACACACAAAGAGGTGACTTGGCTTTCTTTGACGGCTCTGTTGGTGTAGTAATGGGCGACTTCGCCTACTTCGCTTCTGATGACGGCTTAGAAAGAGTGCCACGCGACCTGTGGGACAAATGCTGGAGTGTTGGCCGTGGGTAAGATTCTTAAAACAGTTGCAATGGTAGCAGGATTTGCCGCTTTAGTTGTTGCAACTGGCGGTACTGCATTATTTGGCGCTGGTATTTTGGGTGCAGCCGGAACAGCAACTCTTTTTGGTCTTAGTGCTGCAACTCTTACTCTTGTAAGCCTTGGCGCTGGCATAGCCGCAACATTATTAACCCCCGCCCCTAAAGCACCACAGACACAACTATCACGGCTTAATGTTGGGCTAGACCCAACCACACCAAGAAAGGTAGTTTTTGGTACAACGGCAATGCCGCTTGATATTCGTTATCACGAATCCAGTGGGACAAATCAAGAATATGTAGATTACATTATCGCTCTTGCTGCTCACAAAGTAACTTCTATTGATGAGTTATGGTTCGAAGAGAAGAAAGTTTGGTCAGCAGCCAGTGGCATTAATTTGAGTTACGTTGGTTATTTAACGGTTACAACGCGCACTGAGGGAACTTCTGCAAATTATATTTCCATTAATGGTGGTGGCAACTGGGGATCAACTCGCCGTCTAACGGGCTGTGCCTATCTGTATATTCGCATCAAGCGCACTGGTAATGGCAAAAAAGCCGAAAGCCCGTTGGCAAGTGGACTGCCTAGTCGTGTTACTGTTGTTGGCAATGGCGCTCTTCTTTACGATCCGCGCAAAGATAGCACAGTTGCTGGCGGCTCTGGTACGCATCGTGCAACAGATCAAACCACTTGGGGCGCGTACACCTCTGCTGACGATACTGATAACCCTGCTCTCCAGTTACTCTGGTGGCTATTGGGTTGGAAGATCAACAGCAAATTGTCAGTTGGGTGTGGTGTCCCTTATACCCGCATTGATATGGCCTCGTTTATTACCGCTGCAAACCTTTGTGATGAGAACGTAACACTGGCGGTAGGTGGAACACAAAAGCGTTATCGTACCAGTGGAACGGCATCAGACGCTGATGGCCGAATGGAGATTATTAATAACTTCTTATTGTCCATGAATGGTACACTACGCGACAATGGCGGTAAGTTGAAGCTGACTGTCATGAAGAATGACCTAGCTGATTATACACTTCAGTTAGACGAAAGTGCTATGCTTGGTGACTTTGATTGGCAGCAAACAGGAGGTCTGACTGAGAACTATAATGTTGCGCGTGGCCGCTTTGTTGATCCATCAAACAATAGTCTGTATCAAATGGTGGATTACCCAGAGGTTGGCCTTACATCACCTGATGGCGTTGAACGGGTGTTGAGCGTTGACTTATACTATGTTGAAGATGGTCGCAGAGCGCAACGCATCGCAAAGCAAGTTTTACAGCGCAATCAGTATCGAGGCGTATTTTCAACGGTATTCAATGCCAAGGCATTAGGTTGCCAGGTTGGTGACGTTATCCTACTTAGCATTGAGGCATTGGGTTTTGTTAGCAAGCCGTTCCGCGTCATCAGCCAAGAGATTCGGTTTGACGGTCAAGTTCCAATGGCGCTCATTGAAGAGAACGCTGCGATCTACGCTTGGGATACCAGTGATGCTGCTCCGCTAACTGTAACTGCACCAACAACTTACGACCCATTAAACAATCCACTTGTTCTTGGCATTGATGTGGCTGGGACAACTGCTAACTACTCTGCTGTTGTTGATGACATTGGTACTAAGCCACAAGATAATGCCACTGTTGGTGCTCCAAGTGGTACATCAGTTGGTGGAAGGTCTGCTGACACTATTGCTGCGACTATTAAGACAGATGGCGTTGTTAACACCAATAAGGTCATTACAGACTCTATCACAAACAACGCTGTTACTGTCCCAGTTTATGCGTATACGGCTGCTACGATAAACATAACATCTTACCAGACAATTCAAAGTGTAAGCATTACTACATCAGGTTCAGCAGTAAAAATAGACTTTTGCTTTTTGCTACTAGCAAACACAAGTGGATGTGCATTTAGGCTAACTAGAAATGGTACAGATGTTTTACCAGCTACTGTATTAGGAGGAGGAACTGGTGGTATTGTATCATTTACACTAGGAGATGCTCCATCGGCTGGTACATACACTTATGCCCTTCTTGCTCAAGCATCTGGTTCACCTCCAACAAACATTGCATTTGCTTTTGCAAGATCACTATTTGTACAGGAGATTAAAAAATGAACATTGTTATATACAAACTGGATTCTGGTGAGATTACTAAAAACGTAACTTGCCCAGAGGAAATGGTATCATTGCAATATGATCATGAAACAGAAGATTATATAGAACACGATACTGTTGATGATTCACTTTTTTATGTGGTTGATGGACAAATACAGCCTCGCCCATAACTAGAATATACACAGTTGGCAGTTAACCGATAAAATGCTAAAGATGAGCCACGAAGGGGATACCAATGGCATATATCTACGACCTAACTGACACTTGGAATAATGCTGTTACCTCCTTCAACGGCATAAAGCTGAATGTTACCGACACTACCAGTGCGGTTGGGTCTAAGCTGCTTAATCTACAGATCAGCGGCAGTTCTAAGTTCAATGTCGGTAAGTCTGGAACTGTCACTGCCACTGGCCTTATTGAAAGCACTTCCGGTGGGTTTAAGTTCCCAGATGGAACGATCCAAACTACGGCATCGGCTGGCGGTGGCGGTAGTGGCACTGTAACTAGTGTATCAGGAACTGGGACAGTAAGCGGACTGACGCTGACGGGTACTATTACTACATCAGGGTCACTGACGCTTGGCGGCACTCTGGCGCTTACATCCGGCCAGGTCACAACTGCACTTGGCTTTACACCTTATAACGCATCCAACCCCAGTGGTTACATCACATCTTCTGCGCTATCCCCTTACCTTACCAGTGCGACAGCAGCCACAACTTATCAACCTCTTGATGGAGACCTAACATCAATTGCAGCCCTCGCTGGAACAACAGGTATCGTTCGCAAGACCGCTGACAATACATACACGCTGGATACGAATTCGTACCTTACGGCCATAACATCAGGTCAGGTTACAACGGCGCTTGGCTTTACGCCCTACAATGCGACCAACCCAAGTGGCTATCTATCAACTGTTAGCTTAACATCAAACGTAACTGGCACACTTCCCATTGCCAATGGCGGCACAGGACAGACAACAAAAGCTGCGGCATTTAATGCGCTATCGCCGATCACATCGGTTGGTGATATTATTATTGGCGATGGCACTAATAGCGCAACGCGATTGGGTATTGGTGCAAATAACTATGTGCTGACATCTAACGGCACAACTGCTGTGTGGGCGGCTGGTGGTGGCGGTGGTAGCATGGTCTATCCCGCCGCTGGCATAGCAAACTCCACTGGCACAGCTTGGGGTACAAGCTACACCACAACAGGCACTGGCACAGTCGTGGCACTGGCAAACAGTCCAACAATAACTGGAACGACTACCCTTGGTGGCACAGCATATTCTGCTCCAGCTTGGTCAACAAACGGTGTCGGCATTAAGCAACCCGCTACAACGTATATTGATAACAGCACCCCTGCTGGGAATACTGTCAATACTGCTTATATGAACCTTTTTGGTACTGCAACTTACGATACATCACTCGGTTCAATCGGTAACGAAGTTGTTGTAACAAGCTTATACGGAAATTATTTTAAAGCACCCGCTGTTACTGCAAATGTACAGGCCACATTTTCATATGCAGTTGGTATTGATACTTTGCACGTTTCTGGTGCTGTAAGGTTTGATAGCAGCATTGGAAGTATTAGTGCTAACGCTGTAGGATGTCAAAGTCTTAACGTTGTTACTGGTCCTAATACTATCACTGGTGCTACAACAATAACTGGTGCAGCTAGTGGTCTTGTGGTAAGTGTCGGCACTGCCAGCTTTTCAGTAACTCCAACTACTACTGGCACAATCTTTATGGGGCGCACTACTGGTACTGGTAATATTGAAATTGGGCGCTCTACCGCTTCGCAGACTTTATCTCTCTCCAGTGCGGTCACCGCAAGCGGTAGCACTAAAACAGTTACCATCGGTACAAGTGGCGCGGCTGGCAGCACAACCAACATAACAGTTGGATCGACCACTGGCACAAGCACGACAACGATGAACGGCAATACGGCCACTCCTGCTGGTGCAGCGGCTATGACTAGTGGCTTCTTCTATATCCCCGCTGCCGCTGGCGCACCAAGTGGAACGCCTACGGCTATAACGGGAACTGTCCCCATGTACTATGACACCACGAACAATAGGTTCTACATCTATAATGGCGCGTGGAAAATGGTAACGTTGGTCTAAAGGAAAGATGATGGCGATTATAAACACATGGACTGTGCGGCAGATGGATGCCTTTGTAGAATATGAAGGTCAGCCAAATGTGATCTTTGCCATTCACTGGACATTGACTGGTGTAAATGGTGACTACACAGCCAGTGTAGATAGTGTAACTGGGGTATCGTTTTCAGAAGATACAGTATTTACGCCTTATGCAAATATAAGCGAGGCTCAAGCCATTGATTGGGTGCAAGAAGCACTTGGCGAAGAGGCTGTAACAGAGTATGAAGCGACTGTGGCACAGCAGATTGCTGACCAGATAGACCCGCCTGTATTTACGCCTCCATTACCTTGGGTATAGGTATTTCAACATGAGCATTCATTCCATACTTGATTACTTGGGGGAAAACGTGAAGCACATCGCTGACGGGATAGCTGCTGCTGCTGCGTTTGGAACATTGCTACAATTCTTACCACCATTGGCTTCATTGCTAACTATAGTTTGGATGACACTACGCATTTACGATTGGTTTGAAGCAAGGTTCTTAGCGGGACGCTTGCCAAAAGATTAGGGTGATTAATGACTCCAGTAAAAATAGATGAGAACCTGTACAAATACGCCACACCTCGGCAACGACAGGTCTTGGAAACCATTGATCGACTTGGCAGTGCAAGAGCAGCATCTGTTGAATTGAAAATGAACGTTGGTGGCGCAAGCGAAACTTATAATGTAGTAAAGCGTAAAGCCGCAAAAATGGGATATGCGCCTGAGCATGATTTCACCAGGCCTGTGCCAGATGGTTATACGGCAAAAGGCGTGTCCACCTATTATAATGCAGAAGGCAAGCCAGCGGGACAATGGGTCAAAGCCTCTGTCGATCATGAGCGCCAGCAAGAGATGTTGCAAGCTGCTATTGCGGCGATGTGCGAGCAGATAACATCTGTATTGCCAACGGCATTTCCACAAGGCACAATTGAAGATTTAGCTAATGTTTACACTTTCACCGATTGCCATGTAGGTATGCTCGCGTGGCATCGCGAGAACTTGGATTCCGATTGGGATTTGAATATTGCAGAGAATACGCTGACAAAATGCTTTGCAGCCATGATCGAAGGTTCGCCAAAGGCTTCCCTTGCCATAGTCAACCAGCTTGGTGATTTTATGCACTTTGATGGCTTAGTTGCACAAACACCCACCCACGGCTATCCGCTGGACGCAGATGGTAGGTTCGGAAAGATCGTTGAAATAGCAATCCGCACATTGCGCCGGATCATCGACCTTGCACTGACAAAGCACAGTCACGTTCATGTCATCATGGCCGAAGGCAACCACGATCTAGTTTCGTCCATTTGGCTGCGAAAGATGTTTAAGGCTCTGTATGAAAACGAGCCGCGTGTTTCGGTTGATGACAGCGAATTGCCATATTATGTTTACCAGCATGGCGAAACAATGTTGGCTTTCCATCACGGTCATCTAACCAAAAATGAAAAACTACCTTTGCTTTTCGCTTCACAGTTTCCTCGCGTCTGGGGGAATAGTATAAAGCGTTACGCGCATTGCGGCCATCGACATCACCTAGAAGATATTGGTCATAAGGACCACAACGGGATGCGCGTTACGCAACACCCTACACTGGCTGCTAGAGATGCGTATGCTGCGCGTGGCGGTTGGATTACGGGCAGAGAGGCAACGTCAATCACCTATCACAAGAAATTCGGCAAGGTTGGCGAAACAACAATTTGCCCTGAGATGTTGGAGGAAGCAGCATGAGCAATTTCCCGATCAAGCGGATCGTAATTCACTGCACTGCCACCCGCGAGGGGCAGGACGTTGATGTAGCGACCATTCGCGGCTGGCACTTAAAGCAGGGTTGGTCGGATATTGGCTACCACTATGTTGTTCGGCTAGATGGCCGGATCGAGAAGGGCCGTCCTGATACTGTCGTTGGCTCCCATGTCAAAGGCTTCAACACTGGCAGCATTGCTATTGTCTATGTCGGTGGTCTGGATAAGGACGGTAAGCCCAAGGACACGCGCACAGCAGCGCAGAAGAAGGGACTGAAGGAGATCATCAGCCGTATGTCTGCTCTCCACAAGAACCCACCAGTTATGGGCCACCGTGATCTGTCTCCTGACAAGGACGGCGATGGCGTGGTTGAAAAGCATGAATGGTTGAAAGACTGCCCATGCTTTGATGCTCCAGCTTGGGTCAAGCAGGGTATGCCAATATGATTAGTCTGCTCTGGACACCCAATGGCCGTAGGGCCGCTGCGTTCGGCGCTCTGCTCGGTGGCTGTTTCGTTATGACGATCTTTGCTGGTGTTGGCGTGTGGTTATCGTCGGGAAACGCCGCGTACACATTCTACCTGGCACTGGCTGCTCATGCGCAGATCATGCTTGGCCTGACTGCGTTTACTGCATTGTTTGTGAAAAGAAGCATAAAGGCTGGCAAAGATGGAATTGAGATCACTGATGCTAACTAGATTTGTTCCATACCTAAAGTTCGCGCCATACGCTGCTATAGGGCTATTTGCTCTTATAGCGGCTGTACAGTGGCAGAGCGCACGGCACTGGGAGAAACGCTACATTGGATCAGAAAAGGCACACAGCGCCACTAAAGCAGCTTACATGGGCGCACAGCTTGCTGCCCAAGAGTTAAATAAGGCCAAGGTTGCTCAGATCGAGCGTGAATATGCGATCATAGCTGAAAAGTCTGAAAGGGAATATGATGCGTTACTTAACGATAATCGCCGCGCTGTTGCTAACTTCATGCGCAGCCAAGCCGCTAAACGTGCTGCCGAAGGCTCCAGAACAGGCGAAGCCGCCCCAGTGTCCGGCGAAACTGTGCCAGATACCGAAACGGCCATCGTTCCTGTCAGCGACCTAGAGATCGTTGCAGATGCCTACGCCCAGTTGGATGCGCTAAGGGCGTGGGCGTTGGAGATTGGTAAGGTTAAGTAGTTCTATCCTAACCTAGTTATAAACGAAACACCACCCACCGTTCGCACCTTGTATGAACGACCATGCCGTATGCCATATTGACTAACGTTGCGACTGGTGCGCCGTGGGTCACCAGGCTTATCTGCTGCCATAGTGGCAACATCACCTATAGCCATAGTACCCATTGGGTAGATCATTGGGCGGCTCATTTGCTTTTCTCCTGTTCCCTACGGCGCTTGGCCTCAGCGAAGGTCAACCCTTCTGAATTACGCAGTGGAAATGCACTTTCGGATGATACGCGATACGTCTTGCGTAAAGGCGCTGCTTGTGCTGCCTTAATCATCTGCCAATACCTCCGGCGCTGGCTGCAAGCCTTCCATGAATTTTGCCCAGACTGCCAGAGCGCCTGTAATGAATGGGCCATCATCCTGCTGACCATCTCTGATCTGGCGGATAAATTCCTCATTACCATGCGTCATCTGAACGTGATCCGCGACGATGTTTCTAAGTTCAATCAATGTCATTCTACTTACTCCTCGTTATTAATACCCTCTAACTATTATGAGAGGGTTTATGCGTCAAGCACAAAATTACAGGTTGACGGTAAATTCTTTCTTTTTCTTTTTGCGGGTCAGCATCTTTGACAGCCAGTACTCATGTTCTGCGCCAGTTGTGCGGTCAGCGTGGTACTGGAACAAAGCCCTTGCCAGTGGATCATATCCCTTGGCATTGTTCGTTGTAATCAAGGGTGATGGCTTCAGCGGCTTGACGTTATACTGTTTCTTCTTTGGGGCGCTATCCAATGCCTCTTGAATATCCCGATAAGTCAAGCGCAGATTATTCTCACGGTTAAGATAGTTTAGTACCGCTGACCTGTCCGTAATGTAGCTACACAAGTGACGGATTTGCATTTTTATGTTGTAGTCCATTTTATTTACTCCTTGGTTTTAATGCGTTGAGCAGCGCCGACTGCCCTGTGTCTTTATTAGCTAAAACAGCCATCACCCGTTCGTCAATGGTGTTGCTGACGATCATGTGTACGATGCGCACTGGCTTGTCCTGCCCTTGGCGATGCAACCTGGCGTTGAATTGCTGATAGAGTTCCAGTGACCAGTTCATAGCGAACCAAATAATCATCGATCCACCCTGCTGAAGGTTAAGGCCATGCCCCGCACTGGCAGGATGCGCCAACAGCATCTTGATGCGCCCTGCGTTCCAATCGACGATGGTCTGTGGGTCTTTGTCAAGCGTCCTTGCAGTCGGGAACTTTGCCTTGATCCGCGCTAGATCGGACTTGTAGTTGTAGGCAATAAGCAAGTTCTCGTTGCTGTTCTGCTCGACCAGGTCAACCAATGCGTCTAGCTTCGCACTGTGGACCTCTGACCAACTTCCAAGCGTATCGGTGTACAAAGCACCGTTGGCGTTCTGAAGCAGCTTGTTGGCAAGCACAGCGGCGTTCATGGCCTCAACCATCTCTCCATCAGGCAACTGAGCCAACAGTGTGTCCTCAAACACCTGATACGCCTTCATTGCGGCTGGTGGCAACTGGACGCTCTCGATCAGGTCAATGCGATCTGGCAATTCTAAATAGTCCGCTGCCGACATCGAGATCGTCATTGGAGCCAACAGTTCGTAAATGCGTTCTGGCGATCCGGCGCGGGGGCTGTGCTTGTATCCCATGTAGTCGCTTTCAAAGTACCGCTGCTTAAATGCCGTCATTGTGCGACCCAGCGCCTCGCCCTGGTCGATAAGGTAGGTCTGTGACCAAAGATCGAGCAAACCGTTGGGGCTGGGTGTTCCCGTCAGTAGGACCATGTAATCAGTCATCGGCAGTATCTTCTTCAGCGCCCTAAACCGTTTGCTGGTGGCATTCTTGAACGAACTGCTCTCGTCGATCACCACACAATCGAACGGCCACTTCTTGCCGTAGCGGTTGACCAACCATTCGACGTTCTCGCGATTGATTACATATATGTGTGCATCGCGCTGCAAAACGCTCATACGGTTGCGCTCAGTTCCTGTGCAGATAGCGACATCGAGATGGGTCAGGTGATGCCACTGAGCGGCCTCCTGCTTCCAGACGGTGTTGGCTACGCGCAGGGGGGCAATGACAAGCACCTTATGGACGGCGAACGAGTCCTGTAGGTCACTAATGGCTGTCAGCGTTGAGGTAGTCTTTCCAAGGCCCATGTCGAGCCAGAGCGCACAGCGTTTAGCATCTATTATAAACTGAATGGCCCGTTTCTGGTATTCGTGGAGATCATAGCGATAACGCACTACAGCCACCTTCTACGCTGTCGCAAACATGTACCTCGCACCCTGCGTCAACCATCTTACGCATAATATGATCTTGAAGTTCTGTCGGACGCTTACCAGGTGCTTTGAACTCTATGAACACAATGCGGCCATCTTTCATAAAGATGCGATCTGGCACACCGCGCTGGGCTGGGGACACGAACTTAAACGATAGCCAGCCGTGCTTCTTGGCGATCTCCGATACACGGCGCTCAATGTCTTGCTCTAACATTATTCTTTACCCCATAGTACAGACAGACTTTTATCAAAAACAAGCACAAAACGATGTTTGCGGCTACGCGGACGCCACTCACCTTGCAAATGTTTAGTAGGCCCACGGCTATGCTTTACAAATAATCCATCAGGCTGAAGTATCCAAAAGTCTTTTTTAGATTCTGTCAAACCGTAATAGTTGAAATTGCAAGCCAAATATACAGTTCCATTATGAAAATCAGCATCCGCATAAGACAGAATTACGCGCACAGATGTATCTTTTCGCAAAGAGCGTATAGCGCGGGATACAAACCATGAAGCTAAATTATGTTCTGACTGTTGGACTTCTGGCCGTAAGCATAGCCGGCTGAGTTCAAACAGACCTTCTTGATCATTACGCGATAGGCCAAGCATCCCTTTGGATAATTCGGGAACAGGAAAACCTGTAAAAATGATAACCCCAACGCAGACACCATCTTTTATTAAGCCGTAATTAAATCTACTTTTGAAGCTTTTGCTTATGTCTTTTAAATAATGGTATTTGAAAAGAATTTGAATGCACTGCCATTTGGAAACTCTTTGTATTGAATATTCTTGTTTACTCATCACAAATACCCAACTTCGCAAAGAAGCCTCTCCGCTGCGACCAAGTATACATCATAGTCTACATCAGTCGGGAAAGCATCAGGTAACTGCATCAACGGCCTTGTGCCTTCAGACATTGGAACTTTGTTGCCGTTCTTGATGTAGTTGATTGTTTCCTCAGATTTTACGCTAGTAGCGTAGTAGTAACGGATGGCCTTGCCAATGTTCTCGCCACGCCAGAGCGCACCGCCCGTCACCCTACGCACTATGACAAAGCGGCGTATGTCATCGCACTTGCGGATAGTCCGCTCAATTGGTGTGCCGTTCGCGATCCGCGCAGCCACTGCGTCATAGACGATCTGGCAGTCGGGGTTCTTGGCTAGGCCCATAGTGGCGAACACGCCCTTGCCTTTGGTCTTACCATTAAGCATGACTGCAACGTAGCTATTGACATCACGGCTGGCGATGGCGCTGTAGTTGGTGCGCTCCAATTCATAGCTGGTGTCGAGCATCCAATCCCAAGCAACGCATTGCATCTTAACGTCAAGTGCCTTTGGGCCGTGTAGAACAATGCCGTCTGTGTTGGCGCTCACGACCTTAATGCCAGCAATCTCCATGCGCTCAATCAGCATCAGCAAAGCCAGTTGGCCTGTGATTGTGGTCTGGGCCATAAGGTCAGGGCTGTACAAGAAGCTGTACAAACTTCCCAACTTGCCAAATGTCCCGTTGATGACAATCTTCAACACATCCGCTGTAACCTTGTCGCCCTTGCGCTTGGCATCTAGACGGCGCTTGACGATGCTTTGGAACACGGTCAGAAAGTCTTCGCCAAGATGCGCTGGCGATAGCCGCTGCCCAAGGATGATGTTCGGATAGTAACTGGCAACATCCCAATCTGCGAGTATCTCATTAGACCCTGCTTGGATGAACTGACGCTTCTCGCAACTGTGCAGACCGCCGATTCCCATCTGATACTGAGCCTTGCCAATCGTAATGCGCTGCCTCTTCAGCCACTCAGGCATCTCGACAGACCCATTGGCAGACAGGCCAAAGTCCGTTTCAAGGACGCGCTGAAACATGGCATTAAGGTCTGCTCCGACAAAGGTAATGAAACCTGGGTCTTTATAGCGGAATGTGTAGCCCTTCTTTATGACGGGCCTTTGGGCGCAGCCACCTAGCCGCTCAATCTCACTGCCGATTACAACCTCTGCGATCTGGGCATCAGACTTTGACCGCAAGTCAACCCCGTACTGCTCACCCATCGTCACGCGCAGATCGATCTGGGGCTTTAGGTGGTTGTACAGGATAGCTGTCATCTCAAGGTCGTTGCGGCAATACTCGCGCAGTTGCTCCCGCTGCTCTGCGTTGATGCTGGCATCCGGCTCAATGGGCAAGTCCTGCATCTTGGGAGCGTGTAGCCGACCACCGTAAATCTTTAGCGATGCCTGACCTATGGCAAGTTCGATCAGATCGATGTGGTCCCAGTTGTTTGGAACCTTAACGCCAAGCTGCCAGTGCTTACGCTTCTCGACAATGATCTTGTCGGAGATGTCCTTGATCTCTTGATTGGACTTGCCACTAAGGGCCGCTGCAATGATCGGTAGGTCATAGCCAATTGAATTGAAGCCGATTGTCGTATCGCGGGTCATCAATGTACGCATCGCGTAAATGTCAATGTGACCAGGGTAAATCTCAAATGTTTCGATCTGGCCGCTGCCAAGGTGCATAGCCATCAGCAGGAAGTAATCTTTGTAGACTTCAGTATCTAAAATTATCATGAGGGGTGGCCTCTTAAAAGGATTGCCCGTGCGCATCCCAACGATAGCGCACGGGCAAAGTACTTAGAATGCTTCGTTGTCGAGATCGTCGAAGTCATCAACGCTTGCTGACGATCCGCCCGAAGAGAACGCCTCGCCATCAGAGGCAAACTGGACACCAAGCAGGGTGGCATTAATACGCTTGCCAAACTGGTTGTTCTGCGCCCAGAGGTCGATGATGCCGTTAACGTAGCACCCGCTGTAGACCACGCCGTCCTGCTCAGTCAAAGGTGTCTTATCCTTGTTGACCACTAGCGGACGCTTTTTTGTGCTGGCCTTCAATGTCATATGACCAGCATAGCCGTCATACTCAACCTCATCACCATCGCGTAGGCACAACTTATCCCGCGCAACCTTTGCACCCTTCAGATCAGAAGCGATACGGCCCTTAATAGCTTCTTCAATCTGCGTAATCACATCAGCGTGTTTTACTTTGTCGAGAAGGAAGGTGGCTTCGTACTTTGTGTCTGCGCCTTCAAACTGAGCCTTTTGAAACAGCGAAGGGAAAGACAGGCGTACATTGTTTAATTTGATAGACATTTACAATTCCTTTTGTTTTCAGTTTTACGTTTTAGCCTTATGGCTATTTAAGGTTATACTAACTATCACAAGATGCAACCTAAAAATCATCAGTTGTGATATTGACAGCAGGACGCGGGTCATCTGATCTTGCCAGTGTAGGTCGGCCCATTGGCTTTACTACAAACTGTGCAATCTCATTGGCACGTTTCTTGCCTACAATCTTTTCCGCTTGGGTTGGGCTTACCAGCTTCTTGGTAAATGCCTGTTCGCCAAGCAACTCAAAAATACTATCTTCGACCTTGGCCTCGTTCGACCACTGGCGATTGGACTTGCCAGCCACCAGCTTGTAGCCATCGAAGGGAACACCGCTGTCAAGACGCTCGACAACGACATCCTCGACGGCATCAAGCCAAGATACAATCAGCTTTTTAGCCGACAGCGCCTTGCCCAGTTGTTCGTCTGTCAAGCGGTTGACAGGCGTAAGTTCTTCGACCTCATCAAACTGATTCATAATGACATCGCTGGTGAACGCAGCGAGAGCAGTACAGGTGGCCTTGGCTTTGCACCACTGGCACTGCTTCTCGCCAGGGTTGAACTCTGCGTCTGGTAGACCGCACATCAATGCCCTTGACTTTGCGAACTCACCCCATTCGAGCAACTGCTCAATGCTGATCTCCCAATCCTCAAAGATGTTGGGATTGCATCGCGGCTGGACGATGGTGATTATGATCTTCTTAATGTCGGCAATGCCAGCGCACTGTGCATAAGCACCAAGAGCATACAGCATCCCTTGGCTATTATCGACGGGTGAAACTTGGATACCCTGCCCATACTTGAGATCGATAACGTGCATTGTGCTGCCGCTGATAACCAGTGCGTCACAAGTGCCAAAGCCTTCTGGAACCCAATCGCTGAAATCAACACGCACTTCATAAGCTGCGTAGGCGTTTGGCGGAATGTGATAGCGTATGTAATTCACATACTCCTGCACATGGTCCGCCATCTCCTGCGTGATCTCAGCGTGGGTTTCTGGCATAACATTGCCGACCCATTCGTCAGCGTCAGTCCCTGTCTTTAAGGCAACCTCTGCTAACTCATGCGCCACAGTTCCCTCAAAGGCGTGTGGCGATGACTTGTCTGCTATGCCGCGCTCTGCCTCAACAGATGCGGGACAGGCCAGCCAGCGATGTGATCCACTGGCGCTTAGTTTGGCGTGTGCTGTCATACTATACTACCCCACTGTTCTGCCATAGCGGCTGCAATCCCAGCATAGGTTTCGCTTCTAATCTTCCAACGGTCTTTGCTCGGTGGCAGACGGTTCTGACCGCTATCAGTTTGGTTGGCCCAACGCTTCTTGCCATCCACAATGCGTGGCTCAATAGGCTTTGTAGACACAAGCGGCGGTAGGTTTGTAAGCCAGAGGCAAGTTGCCTTACTGGCATCATGACCAAACTGCCACGGCTGGATCGTCTGATCTGACTTGCGAATGCGAGTGCTTATACAGCCAATTGGGTTCTCAAGCGCAATGCGTGGGATTGGTGCATTCAACAACAGACTAACAAAGTCCAATGCCTCTTCTGTCTTTTCCGCCCGACCAGGTACGCGCTTGTTCCAATGCAAACCGCTACTACACAAATAAGTGCATGGTGGGTGGGCAATCATCAAGTCCCAGCCGTGTCCGTATACAAGAGGAATAACGTCACCTTCTATATGCCATTGGGGGTCAGCGTCAGTCGGCAATAGATCACATGACCAAGCATCGTGACCTAGTGCGCGGAAAGCATCCCTGACAGTTGCGCTATATTCGCAAGCGACAAGAACCTTCACGCCAGTTCTTCTAGCTTGGCGGCAAACTCCTGTAGGCTTTCTGGGGCAATGTCCTTCAACAGATTGACACCGTAAGACGCAATGATCTTTTTGATCTTGGCACTGTTAGCCCTATCAATGCGCGTTAGGTCAAGACAAAGGGTCTGGAGAGCATCGACATCAGGAATAGGGACTGCGGCTGGCGCTGGGGTTTCTGCCTTTGCCTTTGGCGCTTTGGCCTTTGGCTCTGCGGCTGGTTGCTTTTTGTCCAACGCTTGGATCAGAAGTTCGATGGCGGCAGTAAGGTTTTTAATCTCGGTTTCTAACATTTTGATTTTTCCTTTTACTTATTTGGTTTGGACGCTTTACAACTACGCTGCACATATGTAAAGGGTAAAAATCACATTTTAAAGGATATTAAAAATGGTTGAAATTGAGTGGATAAGAAATGCGTTATTAGATCGACGGCCCAAGATCGTAGCTGAACGCACGGGGCTGCATGTCAACACTATAATCCGCATAAGGGATGGCAAGGAAGAAAACCCCAAAATCCAAACCCTTAATCTTTTATCAGCTTATTTGGTTGGCTCAGGTGAATGACGCCAAGCGTTAAGCCTTGTATTAAGTGCGGTGCGGCAGAGCGTTATAAGACCGGAGATTGTAAGCCATGTGGCCGCGAAATGGCTCGCAAATACCGTGAGGCTGACCCTCAGAGACACCGTGACAGTTCTCGCAAGTGGGCCGCTGCCAATCTTGATAGGGTTAGCGAAAACAACCGCAATTGGTATAAAGCAAACAAAGATTGGGCCGCTCATCAAAACCGTAATTGGCAAAAAGTAAATTCTGAAAAACGCAACGTAATTAATCAGAACCGTCGCGCCAGGGTCAGAGGTAATGGGGGTAAACTTTCCCATAACATCGTTCAAAGGCTTATGGTTTTGCAAAAAGGCAAATGCGCTTGCTGCGGTAAGAGTTTGAGCAAAGGCCATCATTTAGATCACATTATACCTATTGCGCTTGGTGGTATGAACACAGATAATAACGTGCAACTGTTGAGGCCGAAATGCAATTTGAGCAAGGGCGCTAAGGACCCAGTTGATTATATGAGAACTAAAGGGAAATTGATATGATGACTAAATATACAATTGCTGTTGGCATTGATTTGGGGACCGTAGATAATAAAACATTATCATGGGAAGCAATCGTTGAGCGCCTATCTCGCCATGAGGTGGCTTTGACTAAAGGTGGCCGCTATCTGGTTGGGGGTTGTTTTGATGGCACTCAGCGAAAAGAAGCAAACCTACTCAACCGCTCGTTAATTACACTTGACCTAGATAATGTAGCCGAGATGGACATCGACCAGTTAGAGTTTATGTTGGTCATGAGCCTCGACTGTGCTTTCGTAGCCTATTCTACCTTTTCTCACGATCCGAAACAGCCAAAAATCAGGATTGTTGTTCCGCTATCCCGCACCGTATCGCCAACTGAGTATCGCGAAGTGTCCCGTGATTTTGCGAACCTGTTGCCGGAGTTGACGTTCGACCCTTGTTCCTTTGTGCCTAACCAAGCTATTTACCTCCCAGCGTGTCCTGATCTGTCAATCGCTTGGTCGGTGGCAATGGGTACGGAACCTTATGCTGTGCCAGATGTTATTATGACGGCAGCGCGTGACGATGGGGATGACTTTGAACGCGCTGTCAAGGCCCAGCCGCTAGACATCAGCGATGATGAGGTTGATGCATATCTCGACGCTTATCCATCACAGTCTCTTGAATATGACGAATGGATCAGGGTCGGCGCGGCTCTCCATCATCAGTTCCAAGGTGATGTAGCTACTGGCTACAAGCGTTGGTTCGATTGGTCTGCCAAGTCCGATAAACATGACGCTGCTCAGATGCAGACCAAATGGCGTTCGTTCGGCAACTCCACTCGCATGATAACCTTTGCCTCTGTGATCCACATGGCCCGTGCCAGTGGCGTAGAAGTCGAGCGGCCTAACTCTGTGGCTGTCGCTATTGAGCAATCGGCGTTTGAACGTCTGCTCGAAGTTGCGTCCAATGTCGATGGTATGCCTGAGTATGATGACTTCAAGGCGCGTATCCAAAGCATCTCTTTGTCAGTTCTCCCGTTAGATAAACGCTCACTTTTAGCGCAGGAAGTCTTTGATTCTTGGGGAAAAGATCGTGGACTTACCAAGGGGGACATCAAGTCGCAATTGAAGCCATCGTCAAAGGTCAACTTGGAGAAGGTCGAGAAGCCGGATTGGCTTAAACCGTGGGTCTATATCGAAAGCACAGCCGAGTATTACAACTGCGATCTACACTACGGCATTAGGCGTGAGGCGTTTAACACTAGGTTTGGTTTTGAAATGGCACTGTCCTTTGGCGACGATGCCGTGCTTGCTTCGACCTTTGCATCTAACCAGTGCAACATACAGACTGTGGTTGACACTATGTTCTGGCCTGGGGTTGGACGCTTGTTTGTTCACGAAGGCAAGCAGTACATTAACACCTACCGTGAGACAGGCGTTGCGCCGTGCGAAGTGCTTGATGCTGATGGTCAGGCTGTGATCGATCTGTTCATGGGCCATGTGGCCTTCATGATCGAGAACAAGGACGAACAGACCCTACTGATCGACTTCATGGCATGGATCATTCAGAAGCCAGGGCAAAAGATCAACTGGGCGCTGCTCTTACAAGGCGCACAAGGGGTCGGTAAAAGTTACTTTGCGGTTGTGATGCAGAACCTATTAGGCCACATGGCGCGTAACGTCGAACCTATGGCTTTGAGCGGAAGGTTTACAGCGTGGGCGCATGGCGCGTTGTTGGCAGTCATTGAAGAGATACGCATCTCAGGCGATAACCGTTTTGAATTGATCGATAGGCTGAAGCCGTTTGTATCTAACCCGAACGTCCAGATCGAGGAGAAGGGTCGCGATCAGCGTACAGTGCCTAACTTCCAGACTTATTTCCTGCTGACTAATCACAAGGACGCGCTGCCTGTTAATGAGAACGACAGACGCTATGCTCCGATTTTCTCACGGGTGCAGTCTGAGGCACAGTTGTTTAAGGAACTAGGTGGTCGCCAAGGGGCTGATCACTACTTTACCAGGCTGTTTGACGATAGCGAACGCCGTGCAGATGCTCTGGCTTGGTTCCTGCGCAACTGGAAGATAAGTGCAGGGTTCTCTGCAAAGGGTCGTGCGCCGCACACCTCTGCGCGTAATGAAATGATAGCACTAGGGGTGTCACCAGACAGGTCCATGATCGAAGATGCAATAGAGCAAATGCGGAACCCTGTGATCAATGATAAGGTTCTGGATGTCACATGGCTTAATAAGCTGTGCGAGGCTGAAGGGGCATCGCTACCTAAAACGAGAGCCGTTAGCGCCATACTGTTGGAGATGGGCTATAAGCAAATTGAGGGTCGCAGGGTCAAAATCAGCAAGACAAACAGCTATCATTATGCATGGTTTAAGGGTGATGAAACGGATGTCAAAAAGACCATTTTGGACTTCCACCAAGGGGAGGAATATGTGCCATTTTGATGGGGCGCAATAGTTTTGACATTGCGCCCTAAATCAAATCGTAAGGGCGCAATAACCCCTTTTCAAAACATTGCGCCCTAACATTGCGCCCCAACCTTAAACCTATGTTTTTATTACTATATATATCTATATTATTATATAAGGGTGCAATAAATAGATATATAGGTTATATAGAGAGAATAATATATTTTAACGTAAAAGGTAGGGTTACAGAGGTATATATATATTTTATTTCTATATAGGAGTGATACAAGGAATATTGCGCCCTTGCGCCCCAACACTGGAATGATTGGAGAGAGTGAATGACTGACAATGTGAATAAGCCAGAGCATTATCGCCAGGGCGAAATTGAGTGCATCGATGCTATCGAATCGGCGTTGACACCAGAAGAGTTTAGAGGGTACTGCAAAGGCAACGCGCTGAAGTATATTTGGCGTGAGCGTCATAAGGGTGGGAATGAGTCATTGCGCAAAGCGCAGTGGTATATAGACCACATCGCCAATTTAATATAAACAGTGAAAGATCAGAATATGGAAAATGATGTTGATATGGCTAACAGGGAAGAAAAGTGCGTAGACTGTTACTGGTTCGTGCAAAGCCCTGCGGGTGAGCATGGTTATTGCAAGTCCCTGCCGCCAGTGTTCACAGGCTCTGACGAAAAGGGTCGGGCTAAGTTCTTTAACCCTGTTGTATCGCCCCACAGCTTCTGCTCGATGTTTGAGGAACTCTAATGCTTGCAATGAAGGTTGATACAAGTGATCTGGATCGTAAGTTCCAAATGATCCTTGAGATGCCTCAGACAATTGAGAAGGCTGTCGTGGGGGCGATGGCTGACACGGTGAACGACATCCACGCTGCGCAGACGCAAGAGATGATGATGTCGTTCGCTAAGGTGTCGCCATACGTCAAGAAGGGGTTGGTTAAGGCACTGCCCTATGGCAAGGACCGCCAGTTCGGTAATAAGCGGCTGGGACAGTCCCTGGCGAACTCTGGGACGTACTTTGAGAACTTCCCTTCACGCGGATCACCTAACGACATTGTCGCACCAAACGTCTTTGGCGGAACCCGTAAGCAAAAGGCATCTGAAGTGCGTTTGAAGATGCAGGGTATTATCATGCCAGCCGGATTCGCGATCCAAGGCAACAACTACCCAAGGGCTTCTAATGGCAGCATTGGCGGAGCGCGTTACAGCGAGATGCTGGCTGCATTAGGTGCGCTGTCTGAAACTGCCCGTGCAGCAATGCCCAAGGGCAAGCAGCGCAATCGTAAGGGCGTGTCTTTCTTTGCAATGATCCCCAAGGGAGGCAAGAAGGGTGATATGCCTATGGCTATTGCAGAACGCCGTGGCAAAGATGTCAAAATAATGCTTGTTCCAGCCAGGGGTGTTGGTTACAAAAAGAGGTTCGACTACTATGGGGTCGGCAAGAAGCAATTAGCGTATAGCCTTCCAAGGCACTTTGATCGTATTTTAACGAGATATATGAGTAGGGTTTAAAATGAACGACAACATTGAATTTGAAGGTCCACGGCATCTGTTTGCCACCAATCTGTTGAATGACCTTATGGTGATCTTGGCAAATGCTGCGAAGCAAGGCATTGATCCGCTCGATGAAGAAGGTCTGCCGATTTATGATTTTGAATATTGGTCACGCGAATGCGCGAAGGCGTTGAACGTCCGTAAATTTGGTTCGTAAATCGTATGGGGGATTTTTGGCCCAGAAATCGTATGGGGGATTTTTGCTCCATAAACCGAGGGGGGGTTATTGGCAAAATCGATGTTCTTGCTCCGTTCCCCGTCTGTTCCGTTTCTGTTCCATCTCGGAACGGACCGCGCAATAAAATTACAAGCGGATCGGAACAAGCGCAATAATATTACACAATTGAGCAATAATCCATTGCCTACGCAATAATATTATATCCAGGCGCAATAAAATAACACTAACGCAATAATATTATAGGAACAGGCAACAATGTTGCTCTGAGCAATAATCTTACGCGACTGCGCAATAATCTTGCTTGGCGCTTGCCAGGCAAAACTATTGCGTCAATCCGTTAATTTTAAGCTTTATATATAGGGCGTGAAACGGCCTTTGGTCGCCTGGTGCAAATTAATTTGCTTTTGATACATTTTCTTATTGACGCGACCAAAGGCCGTGCTAAGAGGGCGTTAGTAACAATGAAAATAAGGATTTTAGAAAATGATCAAAGTTAAAATTAGTAAAGCAATTGCTTTCGAATATGAGGCACGCGGCATTTATGATTTTATAGGAAAAGCCGGAACGTATAAACTAAACGACTGGCAAGCTAAGGAATTGAAAGCAGATGCATTATATCAATCGCTATATGTAAACAATCCAAGCGGAACTGCTAAGGCTTACAATGCGCTTTTCAATAACTTGGATTTTGCCTTAACAAATTGGGCATCTTAATTTTAACATTAGAATAAGGATTTAATATAATGACTAACGTAACATTCGGTTTAATCGTTTCGCTTTTGTCTATGGCGATTTTCTGCGCAATTTTGCTCTTTGGCATCGGTCCGCTTTTGGCCGGTCATATTGCGCTTGCCATATTGTGCGCTTGCATGTTCGGCATGTTTATTGGCGTGCAAATAATTGAGTTAGAAAATTGATCAATAAGTTTTAGCAATAAGGATATTTTAACATGTTGATGAAAACTAAAATCGAAAACACCCTGGCATTTGATATCTCTGGATTGTCATTTGAGCTTCAAATGCAAATCCTATCAAGCGAGAAAAACCGCTCGCTATTTTCGCGCTTTCCAGAAAAACTGCTAGGCATTGATACTAACGCCAAAACTATAAAGGGCGCGAAATATGGCATCAAAACCGCTATATTGTATTTAATGCCAGCAATGGGAAGCGGGGTTAACTTGTGCGCAAATGCTAAAATTGCGGGCTGTGAAAAGCCTTGCCTCTTTGGGGCTGGTCGCGGTGCCATGAATAATGTTATGCTATCACGTTTGCGCAAAACCCTTTATTTCAACCAGTTTCGCGATCAATTTATGCTGCAATTGTCTCGCGAAGTTGCGCTTGAAAAGGCAAAGGCAAAGCGCAAAGGATATATATTGATTGTGCGCCCTAATGGCACAAGCGATATAAGATATGAAAATATCCCCGTGCTAGGTTTTGAAAATATCATGGCGCTTCACAGCGATGTACAATGGTACGATTACACTAAGCTAGCAAATCGGCGCAATATCCCCGCCAATTATGATTTGACGTTTAGCTATAGCGGGGTCGCAGCATACCAGCCTTTTGTTGAAAAGGCTGTGGCACGGGGTGACCGTATCGCTGTGGTTTTCCGAAATCGCGCCATTGTCGAAACAATGCTAGCAAATGGCGAAACGTTTTTAGGTTTACCCCTGGTTGACGGGGATAATACCGACATAAGGCACCTTGACCCTAAAAACGTTATTGTCGCTTTATACGCCAAAGGCAAAGCAAAGCGCGATCAATCTGGTTTTGTTGTAGGATAGGAGATAAACACTATGAAAAGCTTTATTGTAAAGGATAGCTTGTTAGGCAATGCCTACAATCCCGAAAGCGTCAATCAATCAATTGCTGCGCATAACAGGCGATCAAGCGATAAAATAGGCAAGCGAGAGGCAAGGCTTATTCACGCTTTGTTAAAGGGTCGCTTAGTTTATGAATAGTGATCTCAAGCAATGGCGCAAAGCTCGCGCATTAACGCAGGAACAAGCGGCACAGGCATTAGGGATATCTCCCCGCCATATGCAAAGGCTTGAGGCTGGTCATAGACGCATAACGCAAACCCTTGAGCGATTGCTGGCAATCCTTTAAACACCTAACACCGAAAGCAAATTGACCCCGCCATTGTGCGGGGTTTTTTTGTGCCTGTGCCTGTGCCTGTGCCTGTGCCT
>Ga0304730_1000475_pt1 | contig 35097 bp, 30 predicted proteins | sample M_130628_MF_Meta_FD_190474 | JGI IMG/M metagenome (GOLD analysis project Ga0304730, IMG submission 190474) | Freshwater microbial communities from Lake Montjoie, Canada to study carbon cycling - M_130628_MF_MetaG (v2) (version 2) | ecosystem: Environmental > Aquatic > Freshwater > Lake | place...
GAAGTTGGGGTAGAGAGTAGGGAAATTGTAACGGTCATAAGGTACTGGCCATTGGACATACGCTCAAAATCCACGCTCGTGGCGTCAGCGTTAGCTACCGCCCAAGAGCCCTTCATTCCGAGTGCTACGTAACTAACCTCATACTTTGTGCCGTTGCCATCGACTGTGATGATCTGATCGATCATCACGTTTGGTCCACCCCCAGATGTGATGGCCTGGGTGGCCAAAATCGTGCCTTCTTCGGTTGCAATCGGAGTATTGCGGTTTACGCGAATCTTTCCGATTGGACCATTTTCACCTGCGACGGTGAATCCTGTTGGGACGCCCTCATTATCAAGGCCAGGCCAGTAGGCCTTCGCACTCTTAACGTATACGCCAGAGACCATCGTTGATGACTTCTTAGCTGGCATCGAAAGGGAAGGAGCAGGTGATGGTGAATCTGTTGAGGCAGATCCGGCAACCGCACCTGAAGAATCGTTTGAACTGACCGTTGGAAGTACACCTTCACGGCCAGTCATTGAGTTAAAGCCAAGGAAGGCTGTGACCACTAATAATAAGGAGAGAGCAACTTTTGAAGACTTAGCTGCAAGCTCAGCTGCCTTCTTATAGGTCGTTGAAAGCATGTCGAGAGCGGTAAGACCACGCTCTTCATCGATAACAAGCTCTGAAAGTACTCGGCGAAGTGATGTGCGAGCGCGAGAAACAGTGTGGCGCACTGCAGATTCCTTGATTCCAAGCTCTGCTGCGATTTCCTCTGTTGAACGGCCTTCCATCTCCCACATAACAAGCGCTGCGCGCTCAGCCGGTGAAAGAAGCGCCAATGCCTGGCGAATAATTGCTGCATCTTCTGCCTGAGTGAGAACTTCTGAGTGATCACCATTTACCTGCCATGCAGCTTCAACTTCAGCCTGGGCATCATCGATAACCACAAGGTTCGGACGGCGGCCTTCCATGCGGAAATAGTCGATGCAGAGGTTTTCAATGGTGCGGTGCAGATAAGAGAGTGCGTGCTCTTGTGATTCAAGCTCAGGGGCGGCAAGCATGAACTTAATGAGTGAGTCTTGGGTGATCTCTTCAGCCTTAGCTGAATCTTTCAATACGCGATTGGCATGCGCGAGTAGCTCTGAACGGTGCTCAGTGTAAAAAGCCCCCAGTTCAGCAACTGTCCATACGCTAAGTGCCACTTTATTGATCCTTCATTAACCGGTTTTGTCCTGCAGAACCAGCCGTCGCTGCCTCTATCCCCTACTACGAATCCCAGTCTAGATTGTCGCGGGAAGGGGACAAAACGTGCAATACGGACAATTTATTGTGGCAGATAGGTCGAGTGTAGGTAAATTTCAGAAAGTCCTGCGCGGCAATAGTTGCGATAGCCTTTTGAAAGCAATAGTTGTGACATGTCATTGCTCCCTTCGATCCAACTTTCTACGCAGACCACTCTAGGGAGTGTGACTGCCCAATCTAGCGAACTCAGAATCTCAAAGTCACATCCTTCTGCATCAACGCAAACAAGAGTTGGGTCCAGTGGTGACATATTAATCGCAAGGGTTCTTGCCGAGATCATTTGTAACTTACGCGTAGTCCGGAGTTGCGCTTTTCCAAGTATCACCAATTCGGACATCACTTCCCTTGAGGTGGTCGAGTACTCATAGGGATACATTTCATAAAAATCAAGTTCTGCTGAAGTAGCGCCGCACAGGGCTGCGATTCTTTTATCTCTTACTCTGAAAATTTTTGCCAAATTCTGATTAATCGATATTGGTTCGACCAATACTCCTGAATAACCACGTTTATATAATGCATAAGTATTGGACCCTTCGATGGGTCTACCAGCACCGATATCGATGTAGGTTCCCAGTTTTTCTGGCAATAATTTTGAAATTACTAGGTCTTCTCCATACTGCGAAAAACTTCTTCGCCTTAAGTTCAAGAATTGAAATACATGCTTTATTAGAACTGCTAAAAAGTAAGCAAACTCGTTTCTTACATACCTTCGTCGAATTTTAGAACACAATTCAACCACTCTCAGAGACCCATTCGCTTTGCTTGGAGATCAAACTCTGGAACTGTAGATCTAACCTCATTGAAGGTTCCTTTTGCGATTAATTTACCTGAATCCATAAAACAAACTTGGTCGGCAGTGCGAATAGTTGAAAGACGGTGTGCAATCGATATCACCGTTAGTTGTCCTCTTAGAGAGTTGATTGACTCGCTAATTGCGGCTTCAGTTTCGCCGTCCAAAGAGCTTGTCGCCTCGTCCATTATCAACATCATGGGATTAGTGAATAGCGCTCTTGCGATACCCAGACGTTGTCGCTGTCCACCACTCAATCGCGAACCATTTTCCCCAACATTCGAATCCATCCCCTCTGGAAGAGAGCACACAAAATCGTAAAGGTGCGCCGTCTTCAGACTTCGCATCACCCTGTCATCTGTAGCTTCACGCAAGGGGAATCCAAGTGCAACGTTTTCCCTAAAAGTTCCATTTGAAATCATCACATCTTGTGGAACATACGCAATTGCTCCGGCATACGTAGAAATACATTCTGTTGGCGTGAGCCCCGAGATAGAAATCGAACCGGAAGTGGGTGCAATGATGCCTAAGAGGAGATCTGCCATCGTAGTTTTACCCGCTCCAGATGAGCCTACGATAGCTATAAATTGTCCGGGTGCGATTTCCAATGAAAAATTCTCCACTGCAAATTTATCTGAATTTGGATATCTGAAATCTGTGTTTGCAATGATTACTTTGGGGGCAAACCCTGGGTAACTTTCTGAGTAAGCGCGGACAGCGCGATCTGGAGTGACTACTTTCGCTAAGGAATTAATCAAAACCAAAGATTCATTTGCAGATCCTTCGTTACCCTTTATGGTCACCAATCCCTGTTGCGCGCGCAAGACCGCTGGAGCAATTCGTGAAGTGGCTGCTAGAAAAATAGAGAGGGTACCAACCGCACGTGAGGCATCCAAGAGCAGGAACTGGATTCCACTAATTACTAGTACGCCTAGAACAACTGCAATCTCAATTGCATATTTACTGATATTTGGAAGAAAAGCAATTTCTGCTTGCGTTTTAGCAAGCGAATAACGCAACTCTCCAATTCTTCGAGCGTAATAGGCTCGCCTATTTCTCACGACTAATTCACGGTATGAATTCATGACTTCAATTATTTTTTCATTGCTCGCAATATTTAATCTTGAACTTTCTACCCCAAGCTTCCTAGCTTTCTTGTGCAAGGAAAAATAGAGGCCGATGCCGATTGTTGAAAATACTATAAAAGTATTCAGCATCATAACCGGATCAACAATAAAGAGAGCTGCAGATAAAATTACTAAGAGTGATAAATCAGCGATAAGGGAAATACAAATTCCCAGGACTCCTAGCATGAGAAGCTCTACTCCAACGGTCAACGAGAACAAAGTTTCTTGAATGGTTCGTTCCCGAATAGATAGGAGTGGACGCGTCAAGAGTTTTGCAATAAGGGTTTCAGAAAGAAATGCTGCACGGTTACTAAGAAAAAATAAAGTTTTTTTGGTTACCCAAATAGATAAAATCGTCCGGAGCACCAGCACTAAACATGCACACAACCCCAAGACCAGCACTTGCTTCTGTAAAACCAAGTCTTCAACATGGAAAAACCTGAGAACGGCCGATACCCGATTTCCTGGTGCATTGGAAGAAATCCCAGAAATTGTCATTGATCCAAGGACGCCCAGCAAGGCAACCCCAACTAAATCTAAGAATCCCAAGCTTATCTGAAGAATAACTACAAAAAAAATCTTCTTGTGATCTTTTTCTGGCAGGAGCCGAAAGCACCTAAAGACTATCGATTCCTCAATCTTCTTACGCATCCCCTAATACTAGTTCCTGCGATCGTTTTCAGAAGTCATTTAGTGCCGTGACCACTGGTATAACTCTCGCCTCATAGGTATATGACTCAGCCCAAAATCTAGCTAAAATTCTCTTTGCATTACTCGTTTCAAATTCTGCAATGATTGATTCTAGTGATCTCGCCATTGACTCTACTTTTCCAGGAATGTAGAAATAGGCGATATCCTCATTAAGAATTCTCCTGTGAGCGGGAGTATCACTTGCGAGAAGAGTTACCCCTAAAGATGCATACTCTAGAATTTTTATCGGGAATCGCAAATCATTGTATGGAGAATCTGGGTACGGAATAATTCCAACATCCAAATTGCCCATCGCAGAAATTAGTTCGTTTGAGGAGAGATGACCAACAATTTCAATTTGATTCTGTAATTTCTTTGATTTCGAATACTCTTGCAGCGTCACAATCGATTCATCTTCAATTCCAATCAGAGTCAACTTTAAAGCAGGCGTTGATCGCAGCAACTGGGCAAAGTCATCAAACATTTCCAGGATTCCATTGGAATTACCACTACTCAGTAATTTCCCCACGTAGCCAACATTAAAATGAAAATGCTTCCTTGGTTGGTTTTCTTGAAAGAATTCAGCGGGTGCAGCCATGGGGGTGAGCAGAACTCGATTCTTTGGACTAAAGATTTCCTCCAGTTGTCTAACGTGCCAGGTGGTGATACCGGTCAGCTGGACTAGTCGCAATCTGGCGATAATCTTGAGCATCACATACTGAATTCCTTTTGGGAGATGATGAATTTCTAAAACCACCTTCGACTGAGTTCTCAGAACGACTGCCCAAAAGGCTATAGGGATATCTCTTACCCATAACACATTCCCGATGAGCTCAAGTCGTTTAGAGATTAAAACTCTGACAGGAAAAATAATTTCTCTGGTTTTAAATTTCACGATTGCTAAAAAGTGAAATTTTCTTGAGGGAATTCTCGCCATGAATTTAAATTCGAATTTTGAAGTGTCGACAAAAAAGAATGGTTCCGTGAAGGAAAAATCTGACTTTGGCGCCCAAAGCTCTACCTTATTTCCCAATTTAGTTAAAGCTAAAATTGAGTACTTTGTGGTTATTCCATATGCTTTTTGAGTAGGGTACCCCGAATTCAATACGAAAATATACTTCATCTTTTCGAAACCATTTCTCGGACAATCTTCTGTACTAGATTTTCCAAAGAGTTATTATCTAACCCAAATTGATGAATTTCTCTCCTTAGTTTCAAATTGAACCTTGGGTCTGTTAATATTTTTTCAACTTGTTCTGCAACAGAAATGTCACTTCGGATACCCAACGATTTGTAAACTTTGTCCATACCCACCAATTTTAGGGCTTCAGTATTGTCGCTCACAATGTAACATCCACATAGCCCTGCCTCGATTGCTGATTTATCAATTCCTCCAAGTGTCCCCGTAAAATAAATTGATAACGTTGATAGATAGTTCGAGATTTCTTGATTAGGTACAGCGCCGATGAATTCAACTTGAAGTGAATACTTTCTTGAAATATCTCTAAGTTTTTCTGTGTATTTCTTGTCAAGATATTCTGGGCCACAAAAGGTTATTGATCCGAGTGCCTGCTTCATCTCTACACTCAACTGGGAAAGGGACTCCAGCAAAATCTCGAGGCGTTTCACAGGCATCACCCGTCCAAGACTTCCAATTCCAATTCTGGGTTTGGTTAAGTCAATTTCTCTATACTGATGAATTGGGACCGCGTTTCGCACATAGCTTAAATTCTTGCCTTTGAATCCAACAGAGAATTCGCTCGCTGTGAATATGTGTTCCAAAAATCTTTTGCCAAACCTTAGCGAAAATGATGTGTGTTTATGCGAGTACCACAAAGACTGTTTTACGGAAAAAATCTTCAAAGGAATAGCCATGATTAGTGCTGTCCTTGGAGACATATGGTGGAAAACAAACGATGATTTTCTCTGTTGGATTATTCCCAGACAGGCCATGGTGATAATTGCCAAGCCTCGGATCCTTCTCCAAATATTGCCTCCTCCTATTTCCGCAACAGTTACATTTTTTGGGAGGGCATATCTTCCGACATGAGTTGAATACACTTCGACTTTCTCAAAATGTTTAGAAAACTCCTCAATCCAGAAATGCGAAACGGCCAATAGATCGTCGTCCAAATCCGTGGCCAGATTAAAGAGCCAAAGAGTTTTTGCTTTAGAGTGCATGACTACATTTCCAGCTACTTACAAGTAGTTCAAGTCCTTGGCGTTCCTTGTCAATTAACTGGTCGCGAACAGCCGAGCTCGTAGAAATATTTATCAAAGAGTCAAATTCAGTGGCTAATTTAATTGCGGGATAATCAAGGGATAATTCCTTTACCCAAGGCAATTTAATCGAATTGCAAAACTCGTCGAAACCATTTGATCGAACCGCCCACACAGGAATTCCTGAGCTTGCCGCTTCGCGCATAGTTCGACCATACGATTCTACTGGGGCAAGATTCACTAAAACTCCTATCTTTCCCCATTGATGAATGAGTTCAGTTTGGCTCACATGGCCAGTTACATGGATAGAGTCTTTGCCCAGCAACTCGGTGAGTAGTGCCTGCAGATTTTTTGACTCGCCTCCGTCTCCGACCAACCTAACGTCGAAATCTTCCGAAGAGGCGCTTGAGATCTTGCCCACGAGATCTACCAAGGAATCTGTCCCCCTCTCCTTCTCCATCCGCCCTACAAATCCTAAAACTCTGGGCCTATTGGATTGATGAACAACCCTTTCTGGAGATATGTTCATCGTAATCGGCGAAACAAAACATTCCTTATTTGTTAAATCTATTTGTACTTTTACAAGTTTCATTTGAGGTTCAGAAACAAATCGAATTGAATCGGCGAATTGAAGTGTAAATAGTCCTAGCCTACTCTTTATGGCATTTACCCACGTTTGCTGCGTCCATGAAGGGTCGCAAATATCAGCATGGAGCTGAATCTGGAGTCTCGTACATTTTCTTGTTAATCGTAAAAGACATTTCAATAAGGTAGCTGTTAATCCAGAGAGCCAAGGATCTCCCGCAATCAAGGTGGCGCACTCCGATTTTATGCTACTGGCGATCTTTAGCGTTCTCCAAAGGAAAAAAGGATAAAATCTTGAACTGATCTTCTCAGTAGAAAAATTGGTTAGCTTGTCGTATCTACCGCTTCGGCTTGCGATGAATACTCTCGACGTCGATTCACCTGGAAGAAGTCGGAAAGTTCTTGCATACAATTCATGTCTTTCCAAAACATCTGATCCGCCATCGGCAATCACGTTCTTTGGATCAATGAAATAGAGATTCGTCATATGGTTTTTTCTCTACCCATCAATTCATCAATTGTCAGGTCCAAGACTTTAGTAAGCGAAAACTCCTCTAGTGCTTTTTCTCTAGCAGTTAAACCGAGATTCAAACTTAACGTTGGATCCCCGAGGAGCCTCAGGAACGCAGACTTGATTTTGGATAAATCTGTGATATCCACAACTATTCCATTTACATTATTTTCGATTACATCCGTATTTGCCGGGATATCGGAAACAACTATGGGCATACCAAACATCATGGCTTTTAGCAACGAAAATGACATACCTTCATACGATGATATCAGTGCGAATATTCTTGACTCTTGCAGCAATTCGTCGATTGTATTTGCATCCGCCCTCCCTAGAAAATGTGCCTCGACATTTTTTTTTATCGCAAGTGACTTTAAGTTTTCAAGCTCCGGACCCTCTCCCACGATTGCAAGTTTCAATTTCGTGCCTGTACTAGCCGATATCAACAAATCAACATTCTTCCACCGCACAAGCCTGTTAACCAAAACGATGTCATACCGCTTCATGTCTTTCTGAATTGGATTTGCTTTTGGCGTCCCGTTTGGAATAAAAATTATGGGTGTACGTACCTTCCAATTACGTATGGTTGTAACCAACGATTTTCCAGGTGTAATCACAGTGTGAAATTGATTTAAGGACCACGTTAGAAATATTCGTTGCAGTTCAACTCCCAACCCTAAAACTTGATTTTGGAAGGCTTCAATTTCCTGCCTTTCAAGTGTTTTATTCATCCATCTTTCCCACACCGGATCTCCGACAATCTTGGCTATCATTTTCTTTCTTATGAAGAAATTGGCTACCGCCGCCTCTTGGTGAAGTCCATTTGCAAAAATCACATCTGAGTTCCGTGCAACTCTTATGATTTCCCAAACGGTTTTAATGAATCTGACAGGGACTACACTTTGCCGTGATATGAAATGCTCATCCCATTCTAAGTATTGACGTTTTGGCTGATTTGGTGATCTTAAAGAAAGCGACTTAACCTCGTGCCCCCGAGCTTGAAGCTCCGCTGCGAGTTGAGGGACAAAAGTTGCAGGACCCCCAATATCGGGTGGGTAAATACCAGTAATTAGTGTAAATTTCATTGACTTTTGAAGGTCCATTCTTCTAAATGACTTCGCACATCATCTCGCAATGCCCATTCAAGTGTTCTCATTACACCTTCTTGAAGGGTTGTTCTCGGTATTTGTCCAGTTAAACGTTGCAATTCACTACTGTCGGCGATCGTCAACTTTACATCTCCTGGGATAGATTCTCGATGTTCGATCAAAATTTTGGCTTCAGTTTGTAGTTCTACTTCTGAAATTAGATCGTTCAATGAGTACGGATTTCCGCCCCCAACATTTACTACATCGAAATGATGGACCTTTTCGCTTTTTAATTCTTCTGAAAGCAAGATGATTGAAGTTACGGTATCGGAAATAAATGTGAAATCTCTCTTGACTGATCCATCACCAAGCTTCGGGAAGTAGACACCATTTATCGCACTAGAAATAAGTTTGAAATATGCCATATCTGGCCTTCCCCATGGTCCGTAAACCGTGAAAAATCTCAACCCGCGAATGCGGATCTCGTTTGATTTAGCGAGGGATCGAGCTAGTACTTCATTAGCCAATTTGGTGGCGCCATAATAGCTAATTGGGTTGAGATTAAGCTCAGATTCAGAATAAGGTACGGAACTATCATCTCCGTATACACTAGAAGATGAAGCGAAAAGAAAGTTTTTGACCCTTGCTTCTATCGAGGCTATTAGGCAATTATGAAAGCCCATTAAATTTTCTCGGGAGTACCGAAAAGACTCGCTGAGAGAAAGTCTAACTCCTGGCTGCGCGGCCAGATGGATTACGAAATCTGGAGAAAAGTTAAAGAGTAGCCTGTCAAAAGATGCTTTGTCGATTAAGTCTATTTCCAAGAATTTGAAGTTGGTGTTAACTTCAAGGTTTTTGATTCTACTTTTTTTCAATTCTGGGGAATAGTAATCTGAAAAATTATCGGTGCCGACGACCTCGTGCCCAAAGATCAACAATTGTTCCGAAAGGTGAGAACCGACAAAACCAGCTGCTCCTGTAACTAAATATTTCATTTTAGCCCCAATCTATAGACGTCGATTAAAGCCTCCGACATTTTCTTTGGATTAAACTCGCTTAATCTAGCCGTCGATTGCTTCGAATAAGTGACACGTAACTCGGGATCAAACAGTTTCTGAATTTTTGATACCAAGTCAACGGTATCCCCAGTTCTAAAAAGGACCCCCGCTCCACCAAGCACTTCGGGTATACAGGTGTTATCCGCCGCAATGATTGGTAGGCCGCAATCCATTGCTTCAAGCAAAACCAAGCCAAAGCCTTCATAAATGCTAGGCAATACAAAAATGTCAAATCTTCTTAACTCATCAATCGGATTTTGAATTCGGCCTAAGAATTCAATGAATTGGGACACTTCAAGTCTTTCAGCTAAATCCTCTAATTCTGATCTGAGTGGGCCATCCCCTATTATTGTGAGTGATACTTTCTTGCCAGATTTTCGCAGCTCGGCGATGCCACTAATGAGTGTCTTCTGGTCCTTCTGCTTTACAAGCCGCCCAACAGTTACAAGGTGAAGCGAATCGCTCGGCTTAGGAATGTCTATGGATTTGTCTTTTGTATTTTTAGATGTTCGACAAGTTGGGGTATATCCATAATGTATGACGAATAAAGTGTAATTAGGGGAAATTTCCTTCGTGGATACCGAATAGTTCCTCACTCCATCTGTGATCGCGATGCCTGCAATAGAACGATTGCATACGTACCTACTAAGCACAATGCTAATAAATTTTGGGGCACCAGGAAAAAACGGTTCAGAGTTGTGCCGAGTAAAAAACATGCGCGATTTACCGACTATAAGAGCGCACAAAATTTCCGCTCTGGGTAGATGGGCATGAATTGTAAATGACTGATTCCGAATTATTTTGCGTAGAAGTAGAAGCTGAATTCCAATCCAACGATTCGCGATTGATAAGTTTACGCTAGCTCCTGCCCTGGAGAACTCATCAGCGAGTTCAGGCTCTCCTTTGAGAGAAATTATCTCTACACAAAAACCTGCCAACACTTGTTGCTTCACGACTTCTATAAGTTGATTTTCAGCACCACCACGCATAATTGTAGTGATTACGTGTACGATTTTATTTTTCATCTAAGATTTTTTGAAAGTATCGGATAGTCATGTCAAGGCCAGCTTCGAGATCTACTGTTGGGAGCCAACCGAGATGTTCTCGTATCTTTGAAATGTCTGGTTTACGCTGTTTTGGATCATCTAGAGGCAGGTCTAGTTTCCTAAGTTTGACATCTCTACCTGTTTTTAAAATGACCAAATTAGCCAATTCGATCATAGTGAATTCTGTTGGGTTACCCATATTTAGTGGTGTCTCTAGCCGAGAGTTGGATTGGCTAAGTTTATAAAATCCGTCTACTAGATCATCAACATAACAAAATGAACGGGTTTGACTTCCGTCGCCATAAATTGTTATATCTTCATTTCTAAGGGCCTGAACGATAAAATTGCTTACTACTCGCCCATCGCCGATTGACATGCGCGGTCCGTACGTATTGAAAATTCTTACAACTCTGATTTCCATCGAGTGTTGTCTTCGGTAATCAAAGCAAAGTGTTTCTGCCGCTCTCTTGCCTTCGTCATAGCAACTTCGAAGTCCAATAGGATTTACATTTCCCCAATATTCCTCATTTTGAGGTGAAATAGTGGGGTCTCCATAAACTTCACTGGTCGAAGATTGTATGAACATCGAACCATTACTCTTTGCCAGTTTGAGTAAATTTGCTACTCCAAGGAAATTGGTTTCTATTGTTCGAACAGGGTCTAATTGATATTGCACGGGTGATGCGGGGCACGCAAAATTCAAAATCACATCTGCCTTGAGGCTTATTGGATCTCTGACATCATGGTGAATGAAGGTAAATTTTTTGTCGTTCGAGTGGCTGTCTAGATTGGCAAGTGACCCTGTTGAAAGGTCATCCACGCCGATGACGTCATGGCCTTCGGAGAGGTATCTGTCAACTAAATTAGAACCCAAAAACCCAGCTGCGCCCGTGATTAACACCTTCATGCTCAAATCCTCTCACAACTACCTATGATGTGGACCTCTTATTGAGCTTAGTGACTATAGTAATGAAGGTGTCCAATCATCTTCCAAGAGCGTTTCTTGCCCCACTCGTGGTGACGCAGCGCATCATTGCAGTCATTTCATTTGGCTGGTTTAGCTTCATTAGAAAGTCACCCGCGTCATTTAATGAATCGGGATTGGTTGTCGGGCCCTACGAGGTTGCTTTCCTGGTTCAAAATATCTGGAGATCCTTGCCGAATGCAACTTCCGTCAATTTGGGTCAAAAAAGTAGAGAAGAATACCTTTACAACCACGCCATTCCTTTTGATAATCCGAAGATATCTTCTCTGGTAAGATTTTGTTACGGACCTTATTTATTGGGGAAACTAACCTGCAGTAATAGAAATTTCTTGTACCTCGGCAGGCTTGGGTTCTTGATTTCTTCCCGCGATAATCGAGAGTGGGAATTCAGATTCTTAAAGTCTCATAAACGGAACATCATCTCTTATCTAGTCGGGTCTGATATCAGAAGCCCAAAATGTATGGAGGAACTTCAAGCTCGCACCGGCGAAGAAAATATTGGGACTTATCAATTCTCGAACTTTACGCCTTCAAAATTCGCAGTATACGACGAAAGTATCAAACAATTTGCTTCGGTTATTGATAGCTATTCTGACTTAATCTTCACCGCCAAATTTGATCAAGCTTCATACCTGAAGAAGGAGACGCAACCTTTTCTATATTTTTGCCCCGATTCCTTATTTGAAAAAAACTTATCTAAGTTCAATGATCTACAAATCATAAGGATTGTTCATGCGCCAACCAATACATTAATTAAGGGTACAAATTTAGTGCGTGCAGCTATAAGGAGGCTTGTCTTAGAGGGTTATCGAATTGAATACCGAGAAATTCAGAATATGAAGAATCAAGATTTGCACGAAGTCTTAAGAGATGCTCATATCTTATTAAACGAGTTTTATGGATTTATGCCAGGGGTACTTGCTGTGGAAGGAATGGCGAAATCCTGCGTAGTGCTGACTCGAGCTGACTTTAAATACGAAAGTGAATTGGGGTTCGCGAGCCGTGATGCCTGGATCACAACACCTCCATATTCTGTATACGACAACTTAAAGTACTGCCTTGACAATCCCGAAATGCTTCGTGTGCAATCTGAAAATGGATACGATTGGACTTACCAAAATGCTCGAGCAAGCAAATCTGGGCAAAAAATAATGGAAAACCTTAGCTCTCTACAGAAATGAATCAATTTCGCTTGCAGAATTTGATATAGAAACTTTCAGGAACGCGCCCCAGTTTCATCAGTAGCCAGAATAGTGGCCTGAGATGTTCAAAACGTTGCTTATATGTTTTGTAGTCTCGGTACGTTTTCTTAGGTGCATTCATGAGTGCTAGGAATTCTTCTTCCGAGTAACCCAGTCGCTTAATTGTAAAACTTAGAAGTTCAGGCTCTACAAACCGAGAAATCGAGAACTCCTTAATTGCCAAATCGCGATTCTTCTGACCCGATCTCACGAGAGCTGAAAATTCGATTTGCCTGAAATCTAATCCAAATCGAGTTGGAAGGAAATAAGTATGATAAAAAGCCGTAAATCGATTCTCAAGGTGATGCCCTCCGTACCATTCCCATCCATATGTTGTGCTTAAAAAAGTTTTTGCGTCCTCTTTGTTGTAGTCGACCCAGTAAAGAGGTCTTGTGCGCTCGATTCTGGAGAATGCTGACCATTTCAGAAAATTAAAGAAACTCATATTCGGGAAAGTCTGCAATTTGATTTTTCCGAATTGCTTCTGGACGTCTCTGATATATCCCCCATCCATATAGAGCCAGCCGATCGGAGATACTCCCTCCGTTCTAAATGAATGACCCTCAACAATATGTTTTAGCTTGTATTTTTCTGCGTATCGATAAAGGACCCCCATGAAACCGATATCGGTTGGAGCTTCGATATCTCGGACTCCGGATGTAATAAAGGACCTGTAAATGTCATCGTACTCTTGGTTGTCAACGACATAGGTTTCAAGATCTATTCCAAGTGCATCAAGAACTTTATAAATATTGGATGTTGCGGTGGGAGAATTCCAAGTATTGTCAAAATGTACTGCTAATGGCCTAACACCGTGCTGAACCATTAAGTGCGCCAAGTAAGAGGAATCAGTGCCCCCGCTGACGCCCATGATGCAGTCGTATTTCTTTCCCTTACCATCTTTCTTAAGTCTCTCCATAAAATCCAAAAGGGATTTCTCGCTTGCGTCCCCAATTTTGTATTTCTCTTCGAGCGAGTCGTGAATTTCACAGTAGTAACAAATATCAGAATTCTCTAACTTTGCATTTGGGATATCGCTAGTTATCAAACAGCGAGTACACATCTTTACATTTCCTGATTGCTTTAAACTCAATTCGGGTTTAAGTATTTCTAATTTGAAATCTTTTTGAATCTTCCCTCTATAGAAATCTGGGAACAAACCCTGGATTTCACTTCTTGTGGGATAGTTGATTAACACGGATCCTTGCCCATTTTGCATCAAAAAGATGGTTCCAGCAGCGACCGCTGTTGCGCCATTCTTGATAATGGCCTCAGCCATATCCTGCCGTGATCTGGCTCCTCCATTTGCAATTAGGGGAACAGAAATCATTTCGGCAATCGTTGCTATATGTTCTTGATCCAACCCGGCCAAAGTTCCTTCTCGGTCAATACTTGTTGCCATAATCTCTCCAAGCCCAAGCTCATCGGCCCTAGAACACCATTCCTGTAACGTTATCTTGGCTGGCTGAGTACCACTGCTGACATATGGCACTAGCTTTTCATCAACGACCCGATAATCAAGACCCCCGACCACGGCTTGGGCTCCATATTTTCTTACCACTTCCGCCACAAAATCTGGATTCTGGACAACAGCTGAGTTAATAAGTACTTTTTCGAAACCAGCTCGAATAATCTCGTCGACTTCTACCATTTTGTTAAGTCCCCCACCGTAGGTAAGTGGTAGATGCATTTCGCTAGAAAGTTTACTTAGGAACTCCACATTATGGAGTCGACCGTTACGAGAATTGCCTATGTCGATTAACACAATTTCATCAACTTCAAATTTGTTGAAGATACTAATTACATTAAGGGGGTCTCCGACATAAACCTGGCTATCGAAATTGCGGGTTTTTACGAAACCATTTCCGCTGATAAGGAGTGTAGGAATAAGTCTTGGTTCAGGCTTCATCTAATTACTCCAACATCTCTAGCATCAGTGCTCGGCCTTGAAGACTGCTCTTCTCTGGGTGAAACTGAGCTGCGAAAATATTATCGCTTTCAATAATTGCTGGAAACTCTACTCCGTACTCTGCTCTGTACTTTACAATGCTAGGTTCGTGCGGCGCTACATAAAAGGAATGAACAAAGTAGAAACGATGTAAATCTAAATTTGTAGAAATGGAAGTGTCAAATTTAGTTTTGCTTATAACGTTCCATCCCATGTGCGGCACACGTAATTTATTGCCTTCGAATTCTGAGGGAAATTTAAAGGACATTCCAGGCAAGAGCCCAATTCCAGGTAAGGACCCTTCCTCGCTTCCCTCAAAAAGTAATTGCATTCCTAAACATATCCCCACAACTTTTTGTTGTGGGTTTGATGATATTTCTCTAATCGCATCTGTGATTCCTAAGTCATTTAATTGAGACATTCCATAGTCAAAAGAGCCCACACCTGCTAAAAGATTAACTCTTGAGTTCTCGATATCCCGAATATTGTTTGAAACCAAATAGGGCAAATGTGCGTTTCTTAGCAAAGTTACAAGTGTGCTTATATTGCCTACCCCGTAATCAATAATGCAGACCCTGTTTTCCAATGTTTACCACTTCTCAGTTAATTAGGTGCCCATATTGTATCCTGGTCAGAGCGTAATTAGACGAAACGGAAAGAGGGCATGAGATTGTTCAAGCTAAGTACAACGAATGTCACTTCAAAATTTGTTATGTCATTGATTCAGTGGGTCTTGCATAGAAAACGTCAGGCCATCAAGAGTGAATTTGATCGAACACTACCCGTCGGAGATCTGATTATTGATAGGTGGGATACTGCGAGATTTAACAAGTTTGGGAATGGAACAACCTGTTATTCCAGTGTGCTCGTAATCGGCGCAGTTTCGGTAGGTGATGACTGTTGGATAGGTCCAAACGTGGTCCTAGACGGATCAGGCGTTCTCACAATTGGAAATAGAGTGCAAATCTCGGCAGGCGTACAAATATATACTCACGATTCTGTTGCTAAGGCTATTTCAATCGACCATCAAGCCATTACTAGAATGCCCACGACGGTCGGAGATAATGTTTACATAGGTCCAAATGCAATTGTTCAGAGAGGTGTCACGATTGGTAACAATGCCATAATCGGTGCATTGTCCTTAGTAAATCAAAACGTTCCACCAGGGGGGAAATTTTTGGGAACAAAGTTACAGGAATAGATCTTCACCAAATTTAACCCAATTATAATCACCGTTAAGTAAGTCTTTAGAATAAGTCTTTGTTTTGAGGTGCCAAGCTTGCTCGATTGCTTGTTTAATTTCTTTAATTGTTGGCGTCGCGCTTAGAACAATACCTGAATTTTCACTTATAATTTCTTCACAGAAACCCACATTTGTTGTTACGCATGGGGTTCCGGATGAAAGTGCCTCAAGTACAGACATTGGTCCACCTTCTACCGATGAGAGCACAAGGTGCAAACGAGCTTCGCGCATTAATTTTGCTTGGTTATCAAAGTTAAACTTTATGAATTCCACATTGGAACCCAACCCAGGCGGGAAAACGTCAAAATTCTCGCCATGTATTTTGAATTTTATGTCTGGGCAATTCTGAATCACTTTAGCAATCAAATCAGGGTTCTTTCTATATTTGAAAGAACCTGAGACGAGTATGTATTCCCCCGCAGAGTTTAGATCAGAAAGTGGATAGAAAACCTTTCTATCTATCCCCCCTGGGTTAACCACAATTTTGTCCGGAAGAACACCTAGATTCACCAGATAGCTAGCTACCTGCCTATTCTGGACTAAGTACTTTTCCACGATATTTAGCGTTTCCTTACTTGTCATTTCTAAGGACTTATCATTGTTAAGTATTTGAGTAACAAATACTCGAACATTTGACGTAGCTAACTTTTTGCCATTGTAAAACTCAAGGAAAGTCTTATGGTTTCCAAATACTTGCAGCGAATGGGAATTCTTTCGACATGCTAACCTGATTTGAATCCTTTTTGCCAAAGATTTTCTTGAGTCGGGGTAGAAGTACCAGGTGGCTTCTTTGTTTATTGAATTTAAGGAATCTCTCAACATTCCGGCAATAACCCAGGTTCGGTATGACTCGAAAATCACCACCCCGATTCGAAGTTTCTCTTTAGTTTGAATGTTTCTTAGCCTGCAATTCGATTTCTGACGCGAGCATTTCAGAGATTAAACTTTCTAAGTTATATTTTGGCGTCCAATTCAATAAAGTTCTTGCCTTTTCTGAATTCCCTAATAAGTGTGGAACTTCAGAAGGACGAAAATATCTGGGGTCTATTGATATTCGAAGGTTTCCAAATTGATCGACTCCTTCTTCTTCTTTCCCAGATTTTCTCCAAGAAATATCCAAACCAACTTCGCGAAAGACACGATTTACAAATTCTCTGACCGAAATTGCAAATCCAGTTGCGAGAACCCAGTCATCTGGTGTTTTATAATTTAGAATTCTCCACATGCCTTCTACGTAATCTTTAGCATGGCCCCAATCTCTAACGGCATCGAGATTACCTAAATAAAGTATCTGAGAACTTCCATTTGCAATTTCGGTTGCCCGCTTAATAATTTTTTGAGTGACAAACGTTTCGCCTCGTCTTGGCGACTCATGATTAAAAAGAATGCCATTGCAAGCGAAGAACCCATAGGCTTCTCTATAATTAACGGTCACCCAATGGGAAAAAAGTTTAGAAACACCATACGGACTTCGGGGGTGGAAATTCGATTTTTCATCAAGCGGCTGACCATCTGAAAGCCCAAACATCTCAGATGTTGATGCTTGATAGAATCTAGTCGAATCTTGTATTCCTGAAAGTTTGATTGCTTCTAGGATTCTCAACGTCCCTAAACCATCAGCATTGGCAGTGTATTCGGGTGTTTCAAAAGAAACTTGTACGTGTGACTGTGCCGCAAGGTTGTAAATTTCGGTGGGTTTGATGGAGTTTATTAATTTGAAAATATTTCCACTATCGGTCATATCTCCGTAGTGCAGATGTAATTTGGAATTTGAATCATTTTCGTGATCATAGAGATGGTCTACTCGTCCGGTGTTATAACTTGAAGCACGTCGCTTCAATCCATGAACCTCGTATCCCTTTGAAAGTAGTAGTTCAGCAAGGTACGACCCATCTTGGCCGGTCACTCCAGTAATAAAAGCGACTTGGCGTCGATTTGAAAAGGTTCCTTCCACTTTTCCACACCGCTTTCTAGATAATTCCATCACTCGAGGTATCCTGGATGTATATCATAGGGGAAAGTGAGATACTTAAGTTCATTGTGGATTTAGTATCAGGCGAAAAGGAGAACCAGGATTACCGGCTACCTTGGTCAAATAGAGATTCTCTCACCAGATTGCAATATAAGAACTATTGAGGACGGGCGAGGCGCTATCTTCAGTTGGGTTCCTGAAGATGCAATTCGTGAATTTACTTTGCTTTATTTCCACCCGAATAAAATCAGAGGAAACCACTACCACCCTGAATTTGTAGAGTACTTTCTAGTCTTAGAAGGAAAACTTTTGCTTACTACTGTTGATCAAGCTTCTGGAAATCAATTATCCCATTTAGTCGGACCGGGATTTTGTTTTAAAACACCTATCGGGATTCCACATGCTATTCAAGCGATAACGGAATCAACTTGCATTTCACTAATCACTAAGCCGTGGGATTCGTGCGAGACTCCAATTGTTCATAATTCTTTACTCTAGGTCCACGAATATAAACACCTTCTCTACCAAATGAAGAAATTCAGCTGGGTTGTCGTCGGTACTGGACATGCTGCTGCAAAATTTGTAACGGATTTGAAGCAACTACCAAATCATTCGGTGTCACATGTTTCATCTGGGACAAAGTTTCGAGCTAATGAATTTCTCAGAAATCACAAGTTGGCCGCAAAAACTATCCTTCACGGCGAGATTTCCACAATTTCTGGTGCGGATGCAATATATATTGCTTCCCATTCCAATCAACACTTCGATCATGTCTTAAGTGCTATTTCTCTTGGTGTTCCAATTTTATGCGAAAAACCTCTCGCTTTATCATTGAGAGAAGTCGAGCATTTATATATCTGCGCAAATAAGCATAACGTCAGTCTTGTTGAAGGGCTTTGGACTCTATTCCTTCCTGGATTTCTTGAGCTAAAGAAGCGAAAGGAAGAAATTCAAACTCAGTCAAATTGGCTTTTTAACGCGTCCTTTGGAAAAGAATTCTCATTTGACCCAAATTTTCGGCTATATTCAAATGAAAAGAGCGGAGGCAGTCTCTTTGATCTTGGAATTTATCCAACTGCGGCAGCTGTCTTTCTTCTAGGAAATCTGACACTGGAGTCTGCAGAAATTCAACGCGCTTCTTCAGGATTAATTCTTGATTTCAGAGCCATTTTGTCCAACACACAGCAATGTAGAGCGGAACTTAGAGGTTCAATTCAAGAAAATTTACCAAACACTCTGCGGTTGGAGAGGGTTTCCATGAGTTTTGAGATTCAGGCCCCGTTTATTGGAAACTCTGATGTTTTTTTTCAGAACGGACCCCTATGGGAACAAATCTACTCCGCAGAGAATTTGTCTGGTGTCGGCTTATGGAAAGAGGCATTTTTTATTGAAAAGGCTGCTTCAAATTTAGTGAGTCTTGAGGTAGGTAGTCTTCAAGAAATATCACTTTCAACCCATAGAATTCTGGATGCGATAAATAAGATAGACAAGGGGAACCAGAGTGACTTTTTGGAATGATTGGATTGTGCTGCAACCAGAACGCCTTTTACTCAAGGAGCACATAGAGAAATTTATTCCACCAGTTATCAAAAATATGCTCGATGTCGGTGGTGGGACAGGAACTCGGTATCGGAAACTTTTCAAGACCGAAAATTACATATGTCTAGACATAGATCCGTCTCTAAATCCAGACATTGTTGGATCCGCTGACCAACTCCCGTTCCCAAGCGAATCTTTTGATTTTATATTCTCATCTCAAATGTTGGAGCATGTTAAGTTTCCAAGGATTTGCATCTCGGAAATGTATCGCTGCCTGCAAAATGATGGGTATCTCTTGATTACCGTTCCACAGTCAAATGAGCTGCACTCTGAACCTCACGATTACTGGAGATACACCCGTTTTGGTATGGAACTACTCCTTACGGAGGCGGGATTTCAAATTGTTGGGGAACAACAAAGAGGGGCCTTCCCAAGCGTAATAGCCCAAATGAGGATCCGACGATGGATTGATTCCACAGACGTATATAACAATAAGAAATGGTTACTGATTTTATATCCTGTATCCCGGGCATATACAAAAATTGCAAGGATATTAGATTCGAAATACACATCTGAGGCTTCTAGAAGGCACGCCCTGGGATGGACTTTCCTGGTACAAAAGACCGCTGCATCTAAACTTCCGTAAGGTCAAGAATATGAAGCTCATAATTCTCAGTGACTTCCACCCAAGAGAAAAATTGGGGGGCGGGGGAGAAATAGCATTTGAATTCCACCAAATACTACGTCGGGAAGGGCACTGTAGCTTCTTTTGGTATTCAGGCACCGAGAATTCTCACGATGAATTTGAGCGCTGTTTCAAAGCATCTCATTTGCAAAACAAGTTCTTTTCCGAAGTCAGAAAGTTGATTGGGGGGGTTCTTAGCCTGAGGGTCGCTCTCGCGATTTATAGAAAAAATCCTGAGGTAGTTTGGATTAATCAAATCGGGAACGAATTCTCTTACATCACTCTCTTGTATCTTCGTTTACTTAGTATCCCAGTAGTAATTACTTTGCATGACTATTTAACAATCTGTCGCACTAAGGTCGGCGTCGCTAATCCATACCAACGAATAATTTATAGCAGAGATAATTTGATTGTCGGTTCGCGGATTCATGAAAAGATGAGAAGATTCATACACGTTAAATTTGTTAATCTTGCCTCAGCGTCGGTTGCTGTCAGTGAAATTCAAGCACAAATCCTCGATCAGTTTGGAGTGAATATCGCCGCTGTTTTCTCCAATGGTGTTCCTGCATGTACGCACAGTGAAGATTTAGCTCGCTATGAATCCTCCAAACTAAAAGTACTTTTTGCCGGTAGATTTCACCGAAAAGGTTTAGAGTATTTGATTCAAGGAATTAAGAATGCTTCTTCAACTTGGCAATTGAATCTCGCCGGTGGACCTGAATTGTTTGAATATGCATCTTCAGTACTACCAGTCGAACAAATCGAATACCACGGGACTTTGTCGCGAGCTAATTTGCACTTACTGATGCACCAAATGAGCCTTGTTAGTGTGCTAAGTCAATACTTTGACCCATATCCCACTGTCGCTCTTGAATCAATTCGGCATGGTTCTATGTTTATGACCACAAACACTACAGGCGTCTCTTTGCTGCTCGACTCGATTGAAGATTCCTTTATTTTTAGTGTCGGGGAAATTCCCGATCTGGACTCTTTGGTCGACCAGATACAAATCGTGACAAGATCCCAGAATATAGTGACCAGCAAAATCCCAAGTCAGGATGAAGTAACCCGGAAGTACTTGGTACTAATGAGACAAGTTATTCTTGAGGAAAACTCTTGAGGGTCCAATCGTGAACATCAAGGGTTTCAATCCAGATGCTTCTAAGAAATCATCTGTTGCGCGCTTGGAGCCTTCCCAGTGCCCGTAGTCATCGATTACTACAACTCCTCCAAAGGAAACGAGTTCAAATAGGTTTTGTAATTCAGTTAGTGTTGATTCATACCAGTCGGTATCGAGCCGCAATAGCGCAATTTTGGTTGGTTTCTCTACTAAGAGAGTTTGAGCAACATCTCCAACTATGAACTTTACTCTGGATTGAGGAAAAGATGTGTTGGTAAAAAAATTATCTTTTACCTCTTGAAGTGAAGCGTATGCCCAGACATTTTCAGCATCTGATTTACTGCTTGAATCTAACATCTGCTGAGCCGTCACGCTTCCGCCAATTTTCCTGTCGTAGGATCCTGGAGATGTCATTCCATCGTAGGTGTCATAAAGCCAAAGCGTTTTCTGGCTTTCTGATTGTTCGAGTTTAATCGCCATCATGAGTGCCGAGCCGCCTTTCCAAACCCCACATTCGACGATGTCTCCTGGGATACTGTTGCTTTCGATATAAGACATGGCGTCGACCAAGAATGCAAGTTGTAAGCGAGAGGACATTGAGTACCGCTTGCACAGATTAATTTCTGCGGCTTCAAGTGTGGAATAGCCGAAAGGTATTGGATCCACTCCTATAACCCTATAGCCCAGTCGAAATAAGTAATTTCGAATAAATCTTTTCACTTTTATCATTGAATTACCTTAAGTCAGAGAGTCATGCCTGTCAGGGTATACTATGCGTGTGCTCCCACTAAGCAAGCCCAACATTCACCCGGAAGATGTTGATCTTGTCAGTAAGGTCATTCTCTCAGGTCAGCTAGTCCAGGGTGAAAAAATTATTGCCCTGGAAGAGCAATTCTGCAATCTCCACAATTTAACTTTTGCAATTGCAGTATCTAATGGAACAGCAGCGTTGCATCTGTCACTTCTTGCGCTTGGGGTCGGACCTGGGGACGAAGTAATCGTTACGGCTTACTCTTTTGTAGCCTCAGCTAATGCGATTGTTCTGGCAGGTGCAAAGCCAGTTTTTTGTGATACCGAATTTGATTCTTATAATATGGATCACCACTCCGTATCTGCATTGATTACTGACCGGACAAAGGCGATTATGGTGGTTCACGAATTTGGCATTCCCGCCAAAATAGAAGAGGTTATTTCAATCGCAAAAATTCATGGTCTTCCCGTAATTGAGGACGCAGCATGTGCATTAGGGTCAATGATTAACGGGAGACGACTTGGCACATTTGGTGATATTTCATGTTTTTCATTTCATCCAAGAAAGCTTATTACTTGCGGTGAAGGTGGAATGATTCTCACATCGAACAAGAGGATTGACACATTTCTAAGGTCAATGCGGAATCATGGATTGGATTTGGATTCTCCTTCTCGAGCATACAGTAATGCCGGATTCAATTACCGTATGAGTGATATTTCTGCAGCTTTACTGTTGCCTCAATTTTCAAGACTCTTCGAAATGGTCGCGAGGAGAAATCAGATTGCAGTTCGATACTTGCGGGAGATTATCAACGTTAAAATGAGTCTTCCTTCCATCAACGAAATACACACCTATAACTGGCAAACATTTCCAATAAAATTGGAAAATCTTACTCAACGCAATGATTTCATCCAGTTTGCGCTAGAAAGGGGAGTCTCTGCGCTCAAACCTGCTCAATTTATTCCATCGGAGCCTTTCTATATCAGCAAAGGTGAAGACATAGAGAGTTATCCAAATGCCCGAACTCTCAATGAGCAAGCGGTAGCATTACCTATGTTTGAGTTAATGAATGAAGATGAAGTCAACCTGGTTATCGAGGTATGCAATGAATTCTAAAGTGGTTGGCCAGCGTATTTTTATCTCTGGTGGTGCAGGTTTCATTGCGAATAAGATAATCTCCCGGTTGATTGAAGCAAATGAAATTACCGTATTTGACAATTTTACACGCGACACACTAACAACTTCTGCGCTCTCAGAAAATAGTAAAATTAAGATTATCAGCGGAGATGTTCTCGACCTACCACACCTTAAGAAAACGATTGCGGGACACAGTATGGTCATCCATGCAGCTGCGATAGCGGGGATCGATTCTGTTGTGAAGAAACCTGTTCAAACAATGCTTGTAAATATGTCGGGGACGAGCAACATTCTAGAAGCCGCGTCAGAATTAAAGAATCTGACGAGAGTCGTTAATTTCTCAACTTCGGAAGTCTTTGGCCCTAACTCATTTAAGTCAAGAGAATCTGATTCGACTGTTTCTGGCTCTGCTGGCGAAGCTCGTTGGACGTATGCAGTGTCAAAGTTGGCTGGAGAACACCTTGCGCTTGCGTATCACAGAGAAAGAAAGCTGCCGGTGGTCAACATCAGGCCGTTCAATGTATATGGTCCCGGTCAAACTGGCGAAGGTGCTTTATCGATTTTTATTCGGAAAGCCATGCTAAATGAAGACATCTTGATTGACGGAGATGGAACTCAAATCCGAGCTTGGTGTTTTGTTGATGATTTTGTTGATGGCCTGGTCGGTTGTCTGGAAAATCCTAGAGTTATTGGACATAGTATAAACATTGGTAATGCGCGGGCAACCATGACGATTTTGGGTCTAGCCAATACGGTTTGCCGAGTCCTTAACAGCACCTCAAGGATCATTCATCACCCTCCATTATCCGAGGATATCGCCGTAAGAGTTCCCAGTTTAGAAAAAGTAGAAGAGCTTCTTGGCTTCAAAGCGAAAATTGACTTGGATGAAGGAATTCGGAAAACGGCGGATTGGATCAGATCTCAGGATTAGTTCTTGACGTCGATTGTTGAGTTAAAATGAGAATTTTTGTCGCTGAAAAAATCTCTGGAGAACCACTAATTGACTTGCTGGGTGGCCCTATTGGTTTATTCCAATCAGAAGTAGCTGATGATGTTATCAACACCATCCAAGATTTATACTCTTGCGACGCTGTTCTTGTTCCTCACGATGCTAAATCTTTTGCCAAGAATCGAGAATATTGTGATTATTTAAATTTTCTAGGGGAACAATACCTCATACTCTTTTCAGACCGAGGAGATTTTCCTCTCAGGCCGCGGATTCGAAATGCAATTGCTCTGAGGGTTGCCCTCCAGCCACGAGAAACCCGAAGCAATAAACTCATTTTTCCTTACAACGTCGCAAATTTAGAGTCGTTGAAGTTTCGTAATTACTCAGACAATCCGCAGATATCTTTTATGGGGCTCGTCGCTAAGAATACTTTGGGAAGAAAGGTTAGAGCTTTTCGTTCTGCCCCATTCTCTCCCATGCAAGGTAATGGAGCAGCTACTCGCAGAAAATATTTACATTCGCTTGATCGCACAGGTCTTAACTTCACTAGAGTATTGAGAAACTCTTATGGAGCGATCAAAGATCTCCAAGATTCACATCTTGAAAAGCGCCAAGAATATCTGGAATTTCTTAGTAACTCTGACGTTGTGGTGGCTCCAAGAGGTGATACCAACCAGAGTATGCGTTTTTTTGAAGTGCTGAGTGCCGGTCGAATCCCACTGTTTCCTGATACCAAAATTCAATTACCGACCACAACCCAACCATTCCCGGAAAGATTCCTCATCAAGACAGGTTTTCACCCTGAAGACATTAAGGATGGCGTGATTAATTTTTGGGCTAGCTTAAATGTGGCTGAGTACCATTCCTTGCAAGTTGAAATTAGAAACTATTTTGTGAACTACTTAGAATTCAACGCATTCCTCAGAAATCTTTTCGGTCTTGATCGGTCGGAATTTCTAGCGTTTGCGCGCTATAAAAGCACTAGAAACTAAAAAAATCGATTTTATCAGGAATCTTCTTCACATCAAGAAAGGCTCTACCATCAATTATTGCTGATAGCTTCTGCCATCCACCAAAATCAATATCTCTAAACGCATCGTGTTTTGTGTGAAGAACTATTCCATCTATTTGCGAAATGTCATTATTGACCTTTAGGCCTAATTTTATGATTTCTTCATCTGAATACAGCGGATCAACGATGAAGGCTGTCGCTCCTCTAGACTCGATTTCACGCACTAAATCGAATGCTCCTGAAAATGCGTGTTCTTTGACTTTCTCTCTGTAACTTAGTCCTAGAACTAGAATGTTCTTCCCTGTAAAGTTCCCAATAAAATCCTCGAGCCGATCTATAAAAAAACTAGGCATGCCCTTATTTACAGCTCTCGCCTCGCTGACGATTGATGCCTCAGGTGAATTGTGAAGAAAGAAATGAGGATAAATTGGGATGCAGTGCCCTCCAACTGCAATTCCAGGGAAGTGAATATTGGAGAACGGTTGAGAATTAGCTCCAGAAATTACTTCATTGATATCTATATTGTGCTTGCTAGCATATTTTGCAAATTGATTGGCTAGCCCGATATTTACGTCTCTATAGGTAGTCTCAGCAAGTTTAACCATCTCGGCTGCTTCACAATTTGCAACCTCCCAGACTCCATTTGGTTGTGAGAAGTTATGGTTAACGTCAAAATCTAATACTCGGGAATAGAATTCGACTCCTAGTCGAGTAGATTCTGCGTCTATTCCGCCAACAATTTTAGGATACTTCTTAAGATCTGAAAAAACCCTGCCTGTTAAAACGCGCTCTGGCGAGAACACTGCGAAAAAATCCTTTCCTGGGATCAAGCCTGCACTAGTAGCGATGTTCTTAACGAACCTATCACGAGTAGTTCCTACGGGCAGAGTTGTCTCGTAGGCCACCAATGTGCCGGGGCGAATGTATTTACCAATTTCGCTTGTTGCTTGATCAATAGAGTTAAAGTCAGGGAGCGCCTGACTGTCAACAAAAAGTGGCACGACCACAACGATATGAGTGGCTTGTTCTAGTGCCTCTTTAGCAATAGTTGTCGCTCTAAGTTTTCCGGTCAAAACAACTTGGTTTAATTTTTCTTGGAGGTTTTCTTCTTCTGGAAAGGGTTCATTCCCGGAATTAATTGTGTCTACGGTTTCTTGAACTATATCTAATCCAATTACATCGTACCCTTTCGATGCGAATTGAACCGCTAGAGGGAGGCCAATTTTTCCCATTCCGATTACCGCGATGTTCACAATATCACCGATTTCTGAGTTTCAGAACTTTCAATTATTGCATCAGCAATTCTAAGTATTTCTACCCCCTCAGATAATGTCACTGTATCTGTTGCGTGACCTTCAAGATAAGAAATGAAATGAATATGTTCAGTTTGCAGGGGTTCAATTCGGTCAAATGAAAATTTCACTACATCGCCTTGGGAAACCCCATTAAAGTGTGCAATCTCGTTGTATAGATTTCTATGTAGGCCGTTTGCATAAAAAAATAAATCTGCACTGAGCAAGTCAATGTGAAAAAGGCCTTTTTCGCCGATAATTATGACTTCTCTAACTTTGCGCGGGCTTAGCCAATTGACATTGTGGCTTACGATCACACCATTAGTTAATCTCCCCACAACGGAGACCATATCTTCATGAACTCGACCCGACCGGTGAACTGATTGAGAGTCAATAGATTGGTACTTAGACCCCGAAAGCCAGATTGTTAGATCGATATCGTGTGTTGCTAAATCTCTCACTACGCCTACATCTGTGATTCTGGACGGGAACGGGCCTTGTCGTGATGTCGAAATTTGATAAATCTCGCCCAGTTCTCCGTTCTGAATCCTTTTCTTTGCTTCCATGACCGCGGAGTTAAACCTTTCAATGTGCCCGATTCCGCATTTCACATTCGCCTTTTTAGACGCTTCAAAAATTGCAGCTGCTGATTCTGTGTTGTGCGCTAGAGGTTTTTCTACTAGCACATTTATTCCGTTTGATATCATTTGGATTGCTAGTTCGTGGTGAGCGGTAGTTGGGGCAGCAATCACGCAATAGTCCGGGCGCTCGTTTATCAATTCTTGGAGAGTCGAAAACCTATGGGTCTGCGAAAGACCATCAACGGTTGCCGGGTCAAAATACCCGGAAAGTGCAGTATTCGGCAGATTAGAAATAACTCTCATGTGATTCTTGCCCATTGAACCCACGCCAACTTGAGCCACTTTATATATCAACGGAATTGATCTTCTCTGCTTATTTTGTTTACCGTTTCAGCAATTCTCTTGAGGTCCTTCTTGCTCAACCGGGGATGCACTGGAATCGACAACACCTGTTTTGCAGTTACTGCAGTTATGGGTAAGTGAAGATTCAGTTTGTAAGCCGGAAGCTCATGTACCGGAGTTGGGTAGTAAACGGCGGCACCTATGCCATTTTCAATTAAACGTTTTACAAATAGGTCACGATTGTTTGCTATACGAATGGTGTACTGGTGGTAGACATGTTTAAATCCATCAGGTGCATTGGGTATGCCAACATTTTCAAGGCTTTCATTTAGATAAATTGCATTTTCGATTCTTCTATCAGTCCATTTTTCAAGTTTTCGCAACTGTGAATTGCCGAGGGCGGCATGAATATCAGTCATTCGAAGGTTGAAGCCAATAATCTCATTTTGATATCGAGTTTCCATACCTTGATTTCTCAATAGTCGGCACTTTCTTGCTACTTGGTCATCCTTAAGCGCAATCATTCCACCTTCGCCGGAAGTCATGTTTTTAGTAGGGTAAAATGAGAATACCGCTGCATCCCCAAAGGTGCCGACCAGGCGCCCGTTTATAGCGGCAAGATGGGCTTGTGCGGCATCTTCAATAACTTTCAAATTATATTTAATTGCGATATCTTGGAGTTGTACCATTTCGGCCGGTAATCCGTACAAATGAACGATCTGGATTGCTTTCGTCCGACTGGTAATTGCCTGCTCAATTTTCTTAATGTCTAAGTTATAAGTATTTGGATCGATATCAATAAATACTGGAGTTGCCCCTGTTAGAGCTACCGAGTTCGCTGTCGCTGCGAAGGTAAAGGATGGCACCAGAACCTCATCTCCAGGACCAATGCCTAGCGCCAACAAAGCTACATGTAGACCGCTTGTACCTGAATTTACAGCTACGCATGGCCGTGAATCAAGTATCAGCGAAAAAGCATCTTCAAACTTCTTGACTTCAGGTCCTTGTGCAAGATTTCCTGACTTTAGAACCCTTACTACACTGGCAATGTCTGTACGTTCGATTGATGGGCTAGCAATCGGAATGTTTTTCACTTTTAGCTTTCCTCACTTAGTAACCCAGAGTTTTCCATAAACGTTGCGCCTGTTGTTGGGCAACGATACCTATTTTCGCCGATCTGCGTTAGAGCCACGCCCGCCTTGCCAATCCAAGAAATCCGCTTCGCAGGCGAGCCAACATACAATCCGAAAGGCAAAGTGTCGTGAGTTACGACGCTGCCCGCTCCTATCATGCACCACTCGCCTAACGTGACTGGTGCAACACAAATCGTTCCGGCCCCTATGGAGGCACCAGTTAAAATCGTTACTCCTGCTTTGCTCCAGTCAGATTCTGACTTAAGGTTTCCTTTTTCTGTGACCGCGCGCGGTGCTTTATCATTTGTAAGAATCACTCCAGGTCCAATAAACACTCCGTCCTCGATTCTTGCTGGGGAAAAAATCTGAGCATTGTTTTGGACTTTTACGTTTTCGCCGAGCTCCACATTTGTGTCTATGTAGACACCTTTGGAAATCACGCAGTTTTGCCCTATTTTCACCCCTTCGCGAATCTGAGCGAAATGCCAGACCGAGGTTCCTTTTCCTATTTCAGCACTTTCCGAGACGATGGCAGTTTCTGCAATTTTTATATTCAATGCTTCTCTCCTTTATTGCTTAGCATGCTCTGAAGCTTCTTCGTCTTAGTATCTTAATCCTCGTCCTCATGCCCCAAAATTAATCAAGCGCCACTTCACCGCTTGGCGTCGAAAGATGCACGGATACAATTCCTGGTTGATCGTCATTCGTTGATGGATCAACCCATTCAATGTTTACATCACCAAGAGAAGCAAAGATTTCGTCTTTAAACCATGAGTCTGCGAGCTGATCTTTATCAGCGATTACAATTTTTTTAATTTCTGCTAACGGTGTTCCATCCTGTGATGGGTGGTCCATAGATAACCACTGGATAAAGAAAGGAAATTCACGGGTGTCAGCTATTTCTTTCACGCCGATTTGCTTCCATTTCAAATCTGTTCCATTTGGGCGAGTGCGGTGTCCCTCGATGGCTTCGCGACCAAACTTCTCTTCAATTGGTGCAATATCCTTGGTGCTAAATACCCAGGTGAACCAGCCGCCACCTTCATTAGCTTTCTTTGAAACCGCTTTACCCCATGGAGTTTGTTCTGTTGCTGGGTGATCAAGAGGACACACAACTTCGATGTATTGACCGTTCTTTAATGATGCAGTGAAGTTGCGCGTTCCGAATCTTGGGTGGATTCCACCATCAACGAAAGTGCTGCCGAGGCGTGAACCTAATCGTTGTACTGTGTCAGCAAGTTGATCATGGGAAGTCACATAAGAAACATGGTCTAGACGCATGGTGGAATTCTGCCGTATGGCAAGGGGTGCTCATGACCACCCTAAAGGCCTGGTTTAGATACTTATTTACGCGCTAATTGGCACATGAGCGCTTCGCAAGTGACCAAGGGTGCTGCATTACGTGCGAGGTTGGAGCGGGCATCCATGAGTGCGTTGATCTTCAAGATTGTCGAATGCTCAGGATGTGATGCCGCGTAAATTTCAATCTCATCACGCATATCGGTATTAATCATTGATTCTATGTTGCCCGATTGCACCATCATGACATCTCGGTAGAAAGTGGCGATATCGAGAAGTGCGCCGTCAATCGAGTCACGGACCATACGTGTAGAGCGAGATTTCTGCTCTTTTTCTAACTCTTTGACTGCCTTAGCTCCACCTGTCGCCATTCCGCGGCCGGTTGCGCCTTTTCCGTAAGCCTCTTGAAGCTTCTCAATCTCTTTTTCGTCTCGTTCATCTGATGATGAGTTGGCTTCTGTTGTCGCGATATCTACAAGGGTTTGTGCAGCTTGAAACGCTGCTGCTAGTGAGCCGAGTTGTAGGGGAAGCTGCATGATGAGCTTGCGGTTGCTTCGGACTGATTCATTGGTCGCTAGGTACTTTGCGCGTCCAATGTGTCCCTGGCTAACACGCGCCGCAAAATCTGCCATGCCTGGTGCGATCTTGTCGCGACTGATGAGAACTTTTGTAACTGCTTCGAGTGATGGTGTGCGGAGCTGTAGGTGACGACAACGTGAACGAATAGTTGGCAATACATCATGAAGTGTTGGTGCACAGAGCAACCAGACAGTTCTTGTTCCTGGTTCTTCAATAGCTTTAAGTAGCGCGTTGGCTGCAGATTCGGTAAGTCGATCTGCATCTTCCATAACTACAACACGCCAACCACCCATTGAGGGTGCCCATGCAACGCGGGTAAGGAGTTCACGCACTTCTTCAACTTTGATTGAGAGTCCTTCTGTGCGAATGATTTCAACATCAGGATGTCCACTTGTCTTTGCTGCATTGCAATCAGAGCAAGTGCCACAGCCATTAGTGGGGCAGATAAGCGCTTGTGCGAAGGCGACTGCAGCTGAAGAACGGCCTGATCCCGGAGGACCTGTGAAGACCCAGGCATGCATCATTTCTTGTGATTCTTCGCCTGAGCGGGAGGCGGCGACTGCTCCTTGAAGGATTTCGATGATGTGTTCTTGACCTACGAGGTCATCGAAGACGGAAGTCATTTACTTTCTAAATCTTTTCTTCTTAACGTTTTCTGCATTGCGCTTGAGTGCAGGAAGTTCAGCAACGCGGGCAATGATTTGTGTATGAATCTCTTCTACTGATTGTGTTCCATCGACTACGAAGTAGCGTTCTGGGTCCATCATGGCGATTTGTAGGAACTCTTGGCGAACACGCTCGTGGAACTCAGTTGGTTCTGCTTCTAAGCGATCTCGAGATTGAAGGCGACCGAGACCTATTTCTGCAGGAACATCGATAAGAATTGTGAGAGTCGGGTACAAGCTTTCAGTTGCCCAACGACTGATGCGTGCAACTTCACCTGGATTGAGCACACGACCTGCGCCTTGGTATGCAGCTGATGAATCAAAGTAGCGATCGGAGATAACTACTTTTCCTTCTGCAAGCCCTGGGCGAATTACAGAGAAGACATGGTGTGCACGGTCTGCTGCATAGAGAAGTGCTTCAGCACGTGGGCTGATAACTCCGGTCTCATGACCGAGAAGAATTTTACGAAGATCTTTACCGAGTTCTGTTCCGCCAGGTTCGCGAGAGAGAACAACGGTTTCGCCCTCTTGTTCAAGCCACTTGGCAAGAAGTTGTGATTGTGTTGATTTGCCGGTGCCTTCGCCACCTTCGAATGCAATGAAGATTCCTTGGGTAGGAGCTCCGGTGATAGCACCGAGCTCTCCTTGAAGGGCTGAAAGGATGTCAGACCAGAGAGAGACGTTGGGACGATCTTTCATCTGGTGGTAGGAGATAGAACCAATAAGAGCTGCAATCAAACCTGCAAGGAGCATGGTGATCTGTGCTCCGTTGTAGTTGAGCTTAATGTTCTCAAATTCATAGCTGTGCACACCGATGGTCGCAGCGATGATGGGTGCAATAGCAAGGACTGCAACCAAAGTAATACGGATCAGTGATTGCACGAAGGCGAAGGTGCGCCCGCGAACATCATCATGGACCTCCATGCCGAGCATGGTGAAGCCTGTTACCCAAGCTATTCCGCTGAAGGCACCAAGGATTGCCACGATAACGACAGAGAGAACTAAGTTAGAGATCAGCGCAAGAAGAACGAGGAATACACCTGACGTTGTAAGGGATGCGCCAAATAAACGGCGGCGTGAGAACTGAGCAAATATCTTGGGGCCAAATGCAATACCGATTGCAAGGCCGGTAAAGACAGAACCGAAGAGAACACCGTATGCAGCATCTCCGCCACCGAGGTCTCCTACGAATGTGCGGGCAAGGCCGATAACAGCACCTGCTGCTGAGAATGCACCGACCATACCGATAATCAAGCCTCGGATGATCTTTGATTCAGAGACGGTTTTCCACCCCTGAATCAGTGATTGTCCAACGTTCTCATCTTTATGAGATTTAGATGCAGCACCCTTGGGTATCTCTTTAAGTCCCCTAATGGTCCAAGCAGCAAAGAGGAATGAGAGTGCATTGATATATAGCGCAATATCGACTGAGTTACTTGGCAGCAGTGGACTCACTACTGCAATCGCACCTGAGAGAAGTGTGAGCAGTGAGAACAAGATTGCAGCGACGGGCGCTGTGCCATAGGCAGCTAGGAGTGAGACTTGATTTGCGTTCTCTAACTTATCGCGTGGGACGAGATTGGGAACTGATGCTTCTTTAGCCGGTGACCAGAAGAGAGTAAGACACTCAACCAAGATCATCGCTGTGTAGAGCCAGAAGTATGTGTGAACGATTGGGATAGATATATAGAGCCCAGCTCTCATCACATCTACTGAGACCATCAAACGTCTGCGATCAAAGCGATCTGCTATTACACCTGCAATAGGACCAAGAAAGACTGCAGGTAGAAGGCGTGCGATAAAGACACCAGCGATTGCAAAGTTAGCTGTTGCATAGGAGCCACCAGAGAGTTGCTGTGCGAGCGCCGTAGTTGCAAGAAGGCCTAGCCAATCACCAAGGGATGAGAAGAGCATGGAGTTCCAGAGCTTGCGAAAGGCTGGGATTGCAAGCACGCTGCGGCGTGCATCCTGTGCGGGTGCAGCAGGGGTTGGCAGGCTTGCAGGCATGGGTTGAGTCTATCGGGCGTAGCTGTCACGCCTAGAAAGGGCTAAAAGAGACTTCTCACGCTGGCTTCCAGTGAGTACTTGGATTCAAAGCCCATGGCGGTCTTTGCCAGGGTTACATCCGCACACAGGAATGCTGGATCACCTGCACGGCGCTCTACCTCAATGACCTTGGTGTCACTCTTCTTAGTTGCATCCAATACAAGCTTGATGATCTCTCGCACTGATGCACCACGCCCTGTGCCGATATTCATGGTCTCAGGCAATTTGGTTGTGGCATCTGCTGCAGCTAGATGTGCACGAGCGATATCGCGGACATCAACGTAGTCACGAATACATGTGCCATCAGGTGTTGGGTAATCGGTACCGAAGATTGTTGGAGCTTCACCTTTATTGAGTTTGCCAAGAACGATGGGAACTAAATTTTCAACTGAGTTGTCGAGAAGTTCTGGGGCAGCAGCACCTACAACGTTAAAGAAGCGCAGTGATGTGCCGTGGTTACCGGGCGTATTGATAAATGCAGTAACTGCTGACTCTGCTTGATATTTAGAATCCCCATAAGGAGAGATCGGTGCCTTTGGTCCATCTTCTTTGCAAGGATCCATTGAATCTGGGCTGCCATAGACAGCAGCGGTGGATGAGAAGATAAATTTCTTTACACCGTTGCGCTTTGCAATAGCAATCAGCTCTCTTGTTGCCTCTAAGTTCACTTGGAAGTACTCATCTGACTTCTCCATTGATTCACCGACTGCCTTGAGGGCTGCGGTGTGGACGATGCCATCCACATTGTGCGTGCGGATTACGCTTTCGAGTTCGTTGTAGTCGCGGATGTCGGCTTTGATAAATGGGATCTCTACATTGTGATGCGTGCGCAGGTAGATGATGCGGGATTCAAGGCCCTGGTAGAGCGAGTCATAGATAACAACTGACTTGCCTGCGCGGATGAACTCATCGGCAATATGTGTGCCGATATATCCAGCACCGCCTGTAAGTAGCCACGTCTCTTGAGTCATGAGCGCAGTCTACTCAGCGCTCTTCTTTGCTTTTCCTGATGCTTTCTTAGCTGCCTTCTTCTTTGTTGCAGCCTTCTTCACAGTGTTCTTTGTCAGAGTTGGCGCAGTGTCTCCTGGCTTTGCCTTTGCAGCCTTCTTGCGTGACTTCTTAGGTGATGGGCCATTCTCAGCCTCCCATGCACGTCTTCCTGCAAGGAGTTCAAGCCCGCGCTCGAGAGTCATTGCCTCTAGCGTGTCACCACGACGTAGCGTTGCATTGGTTTCACCATCGGTGACATACATACCAAATCTTCCATCTTTTATGATGACTTGTTTTTCAGTTCCAGGATCTGCGCCAAGTTCTTTCAGTGGTGGCTTTGCAACACCACGGCGGCGCTCCTTAGGCTTTGAGTAGATCTCAAGTGCTTCATCAAGATTGATTGAGAAGAGTTGTTCTTCAGATGTGAGTGTGCGTGAATCAGCTCCTGCTTTGAGATAAGGACCATAGCGGCCGTTCTGCACGGTGATGTCATCGCCTGCGCTGTTAGTGCCAAGTATGCGAGGTAGTGAGAGGAGTTGGAGTGCGTCATCAAGTGTGATGGTGTCGAGGTTCATTGTGGAGAGAAGGGATGCTGTCTTTGGCTTTGGTGCATCTTTCTTCTTACGCTTCTTCTTTACCTCGCCCTTATCGTTGAGCTCTACTGGCTCTTCTGGAAATATCTCAGTGATGTATGGACCAAAGCGACCAGATTTTGCAACGACTTCAAAGTTTGTCTTGGGGTCAACGCCTAGTTCGCGTTCCCCTGAAGGCGCCGCAAGTAGTTCAATTGCTTTTGCAAGCGTTAACTCATCGGGTGCTAAACCTTCAGGGATATTTGCAAGCTTGCGATCTACATCCGGTAAGTTCTCTTGAAGGTAGGCACCGTAGCGACCAACACGGATTTCAATCGTGTCAGATAAATTCATTGTGTTTGTGGCTCTCGCATCAATGACACCAAGGTCAAGAGATAGCTCATTAAGTCCTGGTTGACCATCGACGCCGTAGTAGAAATCACGGAGCCAATCGACACGTCCTGCCTCACCCGCTGCAATCTTGTCTAAGTCTTCTTCCATTGATGCTGTGAAGTCATAGTCCACAAGCTTGGTGAAGTGGGTTTCAAGAAGGCCTGTTACTGAGAAGGCGAGGAATGTTGGGACAAGTGCTCTACCGCGCTTTGAGACATAACCGC